>Ga0075431_100004019_pt1 | contig 14332 bp, 7 predicted proteins | sample RhiMetdeltSRZDD5_FD_75297 | JGI IMG/M metagenome (GOLD analysis project Ga0075431, IMG submission 75297) | Populus rhizosphere microbial communities from Tennessee, USA - Rhizosphere MetaG P. deltoides SRZDD5 | ecosystem: Host-associated > Plants > Roots > Rhizosphere > Soil | place: USA... | reverse complement strand
CACTGTGCCGACAACCACGCCTTCCGGCTCGGCGACCACCTGGTAGTTCGCGTTCTCGGGTATCGCGCCACCCGACGTAATCGCAGCCAGCCTCGCGCCGCGCCGTCCGCGCACAGTATGACTAACCTGGTCCCGATGCAGAAACGCCCCGCGACGCCCCCAGGCGCCAGCGATCCCTTCGGACAACATCTCGATCACGGCGTCGAAATCCTTCCGCGACAAGCTTCGGTAGGACTGCGTCGAGTGCGCCAGATCGAACAGCGCATCCTCGGTGAACTCCTCGCTGGCGGCAGCGGCGACAATCTGTTGGGCGAGGATATCGAGCGGCGCCTCCGGCATCTGCAGCTCATCCAGCTCACCCGATCGAATCGCCGACACCAGCGCCGCGCATTCGATCAGCTCGTCGCGAGTGGTGGCGAACAGCCTGCCGTCCGGTTTGGCGCCGACCCAGTGACCGGAGCGTCCGATTCGTTGCAACGCGACCGCGATAGCCCGGGGAGACCCGATCTGGCAGACTAAATCGACCGATCCGATATCGATGCCCAGCTCGAGCGATGCCGTCGCGACCACCGCTTTCAACTCGCCCTTCTTCAGCCGCGCTTCCGAATCGAGCCGCAGCCCGCGCGAGAGACTCCCATGATGCGGAAGGACGCAATTCAGCCCCAGTCGCTCCTCCAGATGATGAGTAACGCGCTCCGCCAGCCGCCTTGTGTTGACGAAAACAAGCGTTGTGCGCCGGGACAGGATCAGCTCGGCGAGCCGATCGTAGATCTCGTCCCACATCTCATTGCTCGCCACCGGACCCAGCTCGCTCTTCGGAACTTCGACAACGAGATCCATCTCCCGGCGATGCCCGATCTGCACAATGTGTGTATCGGGGCCGAGAAAATTCGCGACCAGTTCGACCGGCTTCACGGTGGCGGAAAGGCCGATCCGCTGAAGCCTTCGCCCTGCCAGGGCATCGAGGCGGGCCAGACTCAGCGCCAGGTGCGAACCACGCTTGTCGTCGACGATGGCGTGAATCTCATCGACAATCACGGCGCGCGCCGTGCGCAGCATTTTGCGGCCCCCTTCGGCGGTCAGCAGAATGAACAGCGACTCGGGTGTTGTGACCAGAATGTGCGGCGGACGAGCCAGCATCTGCAGGCGATCCTTGGCCAAGGTGTCGCCTGTCCGAAGGGCGGTGCGGATCGGAGCGAGCGGAACGCCCCGCTCAACTGCCAGCGCAGATATCTCCGCCAACGGCGCTTCCAGATTCTTCTGAATATCGTTACTCAGCGCCTTCAGCGGAGAGACGTAAATCATCTGGACTTCGTCGGTGAGCGACCCGTCGCGCGCGGCCTGCACCAGATCATCCAGGCACAACAGAAACGCCGCTAACGTCTTTCCCGACCCAGTAGGAGCCGAAATGAGAACATCTTTCCCAGCGCGGATTTCCGGCCATCCCAAAACCTGAGGTTCGGTCGGCTTGGAGAAACGATTGGAAAACCACTCAGAAATCAGGGGATCAAAACTAACAGGCATGGGACGCTACTACTATTTTGACACGGCTCGGCGTCGGCGAGTAACGCCCAATTCGCTACGATCTGAAATGTACTTCTGGCCCCGTGGAGGTATGCTGTGAGACTCGCGCCGCTTCTATTGCTTCCCGGCTTAAACTCAATTACCGGCGAGCCCGTAAGAAAGGCTAGTCTGACTCTGCGGATGAACGAATATCGCAGATCGTTGAGGAACAAGATTATAGATACACCTCGGGACAGCGAAAAGCAATGCATCGCGGGCGGCCGGGCCTGTCGGACTTATCGCCGTGGGTTTCCGGCCGCCAATGGATTGAGCCACATCTTCGAGGGGCATTGGGAACGCTGGATGGCGGAACGTCTACCCCGCCGATTCGATGTCGGCTCTCTGGATTGTGAAGCTGGGAATCGCGATCCCCTGTGAATTCCGTCGACGCCATACCTATAGTTGGCCGCCGCAAGCCGTTAACGGGCTCCGGAACTCCAGTACCACCGTAATGCGACGCATGCTGGCCAGCATGTACTTCTGATCGGATCATAGCGCGACGGAACGCCTGCAGTGGGCGTGGCAGGATCGTAAGCTGTTGAGTTGATGCGGTGAAATTCTGCGGGTTCTGCTGTGATCGCGACAATACAGGCGATGGGCAGGCTATCAGCCTGCCCCACCTTTGGTTGCAAACACTGCTTACCAGGAAAGCTGCAGTGTCAGGTTCATGAGCGGCTGTCCGCCTAGCGATGCGGTTCGCGGATCGGCGGTCAGCTTGCCGAACTGTTTCGGCGTGTTGAAGTTGACGGTCGTATCGGGATTGTTGAAGTTGTAAGTCTTGAGCGCGTTCTGGAAGTCCCAGCGGATCTGGAATTTCCAGCGTTCTGTGATGTAGATATTCTTCGACGCCGACGCCTGGGACCATAGCAGCCGAGTCCCGGTAGTGATGCCGCGTCCGGAGTTGCCCGCGGTGAACGCAGCGGGATACCCGAATGCATTGATGTCCAGGATCGGATTCGCATTGTCCTTAGTGAAGCGATCGCCGCCCTGATCGTACCAACCGTCGCGCAGTTCGGGACGCGCTCCCACCAGGTTCGGACGGCGGCTACCAGCGAATGTATCGTAGTAGTTGTTCGGGCTACCCGCGAAGCTGAACGTTAGCGGGTTGCCGCTTTCGACGGTTTGGATCCAGGCGATGTCAAAGCCGCCAAAAATATGGTTGATCCAGGTACCGCTGTTCAACCATTTCTTACCCCTGCCGAATGGCAGTTCGTAAGTAATCGTGCCGATGAACCGGTGATTACGGTCAAAGCCGGCGCGACCTTTCTCCAGGCTCCGATTCTGGATGGGGGCGAGGCCGGATCCGTCCTGATCGTTGTCCTGACTGTCGAGCGCCTTCGAGAAGGTGTAGAAGGTCGAGAAGAACGTTCCCTCGGAGAGTCGTCTTTCGAGCTTCACGGTTCCTGAGTGGAACGTCGAGTGCCCGAAGTTCGACCGCTGCCGAATGCTCCCGAAGTGCGGGAACGGGCGGAAGTTCTGCTGCGCCGGAAATACCGTGTTGTTCCGGAACGCCGGGTCGTTCGCCGCGAAGTCCAGCGGGAACGTATTCGCCTCCCAGCGCTCGATCAGTCCGACACCGGAGGACGCCTGATAGCTGAACTCGAGGAGGTAATTCCGCGCCATTTCATATTGGACACTCATATTCCAGTTCAACACGTAGGGATTGCGAATATTGTTGTCCCACCACTCTGCGTTGCGACCCGAAAAGTTGGCCCCCACGAACCCCGCCGTTCCGTTCGGCCGGATGCTATAGGCCACCGGATTCGGTCCTCGGCTGATCTGGTAGATCGGACGCGGGTCGCCGGGAGCCGCTTGCTGGTTCACCAGCGCAATATACTCCTCAAACTGAACTCCGATCGATGGGAACTTGATGTCGACCGTGTTGAGCCCGATCCCGCCCCGGAATACCCACTTCTGCCAAGGATGCCAAGCCAGGCCGATACGCGGCTGAAAATTGTTGTTGTCCCTTTTGTTAAGTCCTGAACTGCCGTGGACAAACGCTCCCCGCGCCCCCGGGCGGACGTCGTCAGTAGCGGTGGGGTCAAAATTGGTGATATTGCCGTACTTCATTTTGAACGGACTCTCATTCGAATACCGCACACCCAGGTTGGCCGTTATCGTGGGGCTCACCTTCCAGTCGTCCTGGAAGTAGAAGCTGTGTATCGACGACCGAGGATGCCATCCTGCCAGCTGCGTGTCGAACTGCGCTTGCCGGACTGAGCCAAACAGGAAACCGGCGAAGGTGTTGCCGGTGTTCGGAACCGCCGCGCCGGAAGCCTGCAGCCCGGCGGTCATCCCGTCAAAACTGAACGCGCCGCTCGGACGGCCGGAAACGTAGCGATTCAGCGCGAAGAATAGAGCTTCGTATCCTGCCTTGAATGCATGGGTGCCCCTGATGAGCGTGAAATCATCACGGAAGGATCGCGTTTCGAGGACCTGCCGATTCTGTGTGCCGCCCGTCAGACCATACAGAGACGCAGGCGAATTCCGATCGTTCGAGTCGATAGTGCCGAGAGAGGGCATGAACGTCGGATCCAGATTGGGAATGCCCAGTTGCTGGCCCCAGTTCTCATTGAAGTCGGGCTCGTTGCGGAAACTACGTCTTCGGAAGTAGCCAACGCGAGCATCATTAACCATCGTCGGGCTGATCACCCAGGTCTTGCCGAGCGAGTAGTTCTGCTGGCGAAATGGAATCGTTCGTCCCGCTTCGCCGTCGAAATCGGCGAGTCGCACGTTCCACGGACGCCCGTAGTCGCTCTGGAAATTGTCGGTCCAGCTTCCATAAATCTTGAATGCCGGGTTGAACTGATGGTCGATTCGGACGCTGTAGTCGTCAAAGTAGACACGGGCATACTCGTCGGCGAGGTAGTTGCTCCCCGGACCGGCGGCGTTCACCGAACCGGGCACGTTGGGCGCGAACCATGGGTCAAACCCCAACACGCGCCGCGCCACCGGGTCGATTCGATTCTGCGGGATCACGTTGCCTGGAACCGGGTCCCGGACCCAGGCGCCATTGACCTGGCGTGTGCTCTGCGGATCGAAGATGGCGTTGCCGATCCCCCCGAAAGAGAAATCGCCACTCTTCATCGCCGCCGTCGGAACGGTGGTCGACACTTGCGCGATCTTCTTCTCGATTAGCCGCTGGTAGCCGACGAAGAAAAATGTCTTGTTGCGGCCGTCATAGACCTTGGGAATGCGGATCGGGCCGCCCAGGTTGAAGTCGGGCTGGAAGAAGTAGGTCGGCACGCCGTTGGGAGACGTCGCGCTCGGCTGGGAAGTCCGGAACCGGTCGTAGTACAACCGGTGCTGCATCCGGCGGGAGCGCCCGTACATCGACGCCATGCCATGCAATTCGTTCGTCCCGCTCTTCTTCACCACGCTGATCACACCGCCGGCGGAATGGCCGTATTCGGCGGGAAGGGTCGTCGTCAGGACCTTCACCTCGGCGACAGCATTCTGCAGTGGTTTGATCGTGCCGGTGCCGGAGTCCTGGCTGTTGCCATTTACGCCGTCCTCAAAAATACCGATCGACCCGTTACGTTGCCCGGCCAGGTGATAGGCGCCGAGATCGCCGCCATAGGCGTATCCAGCGGTGGTCATGCCCGGCACAAGGTTCAAAGTGGAATTGACGTATCGCTGGTAGAGAGGCAGCCGATACAACACCGACCCCTCGATGATCGCGCCGGTAGCTGATGTTTCCGTTTCGAGCAACGCCGCGGCGCCGGAGACTTCAATCTGCTCGGTGACACTTCCGACTTGCATTACGGCATCGACCGCCAGAACATCGCCGGTGCGCAGTTCTATTTTGTCGTTTACCACTTTCTTGAATCCCGGAGCCTCAAACGTGAGACGATACGTGCCGACCTGAAGGGACGGGACGCGATAGAGACCGTCGTCGTTCGTAGTCGCGTTAAACGTGAAGTTCGTCTCAATCTGCACCACCGAAATCGACACCTTGGGCATCACCGACCCCGTCGAATCAGTAACACGCCCTGTAATTGTGGAGGTTCCGATCTGACCAAACGCGACCGGGACCGAAAGGATCAAACCGACTACCGCAACGCCGAGTTTTCGCATTTGAACGGCTCCTTGAAGGAAGTATTCTCCGAGAATTGTCATTTATATTTCACATTCGGCGAGCGGTGTCAAGGGCGCCCTTGTTAACAACTTGCACGTTGTAAACGAACCCCAAACCGGATTAGACTCTTACTCGGGAGATACGCTTATGTATGAAGAGGGTCAAGGCCCCATTGATAATCTTGTCCATCTGTATGTCGATGGCGCATTTAATCGCCGCGAGTTGATTCGGAGAGTCGCCGCCTACACGGGCAGTGTCGCTGCGGCCCTGACCGCGCTCGGCGGCTACAGCGAAGCAATTGCTCAGGAGCCGCAGGGTTGTCCCGCCGGTATTCGGGTTCCGGCCGACGCGCCGGACCTGATTGCCGAGGATGTTCAATTCCCGAGTGAGTTCGGCGCCATGTTCGGACATCTGGCCTATCCGCGAGCGGCAGAGCCGAAATCCCTGCCTGGGGTAATCGTCATTCATGAAAATCGGGGCCTCGTCGACCATCACAAGGATGTGACCCGGCGCATGGCTCGCGCCGGATTTGTCGCGTTCGGCGTGGATCTCTTGTCCCGCCAGGGTGGCACGAGTAGATTTCCCGAACCCACCCAGCAGACTGCCGCCTACGGGCGGACGACAGTTGAGGAACGCAGAGCCGATCTGATATCCAGCTTTGATTTTCTGAAATCATATGTCGCCGAGCCCGCGCGTATCGGCGCCGTCGGATTCTGCGCCGGGGGCGGCAATGTCTGGGAATTGATGGTGAATGCCCAGCAATTCGCCGCGGGCGTCGCGTATTACGGCAATCCTGTGCCGACGAATGAGCAACTGGAAGCCATCAATGCGCCGGTGCTTGGTATTTACGCTGAGCTCGACCGCAACCTGACGCTACGCACTCCTGCCATCATTTCGGGGATGCTGAATCTGCAGAAAACATTTGGTTTCCACATCTATCAAGGCGCCCGGCACGCGTTCCTGAATGACACAGGAGGAGCCTACGACGCAGCGGCAGCCTGCGACGCGTGGGCAAGAACCATTGCCTGGTTCAACAAATTTCTGCGTCCGCCGGCTACGGCTTGAACGGCACTTGTCCGAAGCCAGTCGTGGGTAGTCGGCGAAATGTTGGTTGATGGTTAACCGAAACGCATCTGTTCGACGGACGAGGTGGCGCGCGCACGAGTGCGCGCGCCACAATACCCCGGGTCTATGATCAACCAGAATTTAGCCGACTACCCCGTCGTGAACACGCCCAGAAGGGGGTCGGCAGGCTCGGCGCCCGAACGGTGACCTGATACGAGCCAATCGCTCCCGGCATTAGAACCGCCTTGACCACCTCCGGGTTGATCACCTCGAACCGGCAACCTCGCAAGATGCGCTGGAAGTTAACAAGATTCCTGAGCAGACGACGCTGCTTTGAGATATAATTCTCGGCGTTCGTAGGGGCAACTCCAAGTCTGAGGGGTGAAGCGATGAAGTTCCACATCGGCCGCGCTGCGGCCTTCGTCTGGATTTTATGTGCGCTGGGCAATATGAGCCGTGTTTCCGCCCAGGTTCTCAAAGGCCAAATTATCGGTACGGTGACCGATCAGTCGGGCGCTGTTGCTCCCGACGTCAAGGTCACGGTCACTGAAGTTCGCACGAACTTTGTGCGCACCACTCAAACCAACGAAGCAGGAAACTACTTCGTCGTCAATCTGGACCCAGGCGAATTCAAGGTCGAAAGCGAAAAGGCGGGGTTTAGCCGCGCGGTCCGGTCCGGCGTCGAACTGCAGCCGAACTCCACGGTTCGGGTGAACTTCGAACTTACTCCCGGCGCGGTCACCCAGACAGTCGATGTGATTGCGAATGCGGCCGTGCTCCAGACCGATCGCGCCGATACTGGCGGCAAAATTGAAACGCAGCAATTGCAGGGGATGCCGTTGCTGTATAACCGGAACTACGTCGGACTGCTGGTCCTGGTACCGGGTGTCGGCCGCCCGTCGCGCGAGCACTCCGAGTTTTACAATTCCCAGGACAGCTTGTCCATAAGAGTGAATGGACAAGGACGCCAATTCAATAACTTTCAAATCGAAGGTATCGAAAACAAAATCGATAACGGCAATCTGACTGCGCTCGTGCCTCCGGCCGAGGCGATTCAGACGGTCGACATTTCCACGTCCAACTTCGATCCCGAATTCGGCAATGCAGGCGGCGCGGTGACGAATGTCACGCTGCGCAGCGGTTCGAATAATTTTCACGGTAGCGCGTTCCACTTCCACCGCAACGAGAATATCCAGGCGCGAAACACGTTCGCCGTGTCGAAAGCGCCGACAGTCTATAACCAGTTCGGTGGAACTCTGGGAGGCAGAATCATCCGCGACAAATTGTTCTTCTTCACCGACTATCAAGGTAGCCGCGACCATCTGGGAACAGCCAATCGCGCCACGATTCCCAGTCTCCCGTTTCGGACGGGTAATCTCAGCGGCGGAAATAGCACCATTTACGATCCCACCACGGGCGACGCGACAGGGCGCGGACGGACGCCCTTCGCCGGGGCTGTTATTCCGGCAAACCGGATCAGCCCTATTTCCCGCCGCATTCTTGGCTTTATTCCAAGCCCCAATCTGACCGCTGCCGAAGGGCAGAACAACTTTGAAATAAACACTGTGCGGGTGAAGACACTCGATCAGACGGATTCCAAAGTGGACTGGGTGATCAGCAACAACGACCGTCTAACCGTGCGTTACAGCCTGCAGAAAGCGGTTGTCACCGACCCCGGCCTGTTCGGCGAAGGAGGCATTTACGGGGGGCCTCGGAATGATGGTTTTGCCGGCTCTGGACCCGCCCGGACGCAGAGCCCGGGGATCGCCTATTCCAAGGTGCTCGGCCCGACATTCGTGTGGGAGTCGCGGTTTGGCATAGTGCGCAACCGCAATGACGCATTAAATGTCGATCACGGCAAGAAGACCTCCGAAGAGATCGGAATTCGCGGCGTGAATCTGGACGACTGGACTAGCGGGCTTACTGAAATCCGCGTCAACGGGTACTCGAGGCCGGTGATCGGCTTCTCACCGAGCTTGCCATGGGCGCGCAGCGTGACCTCATTTGGCTTTGTGAACAATTTCTCGAAGACCTTGACCAAGCACATTCTCCGTTTTGGCGTCGACCTTCGCCGCGAGCGGAACGACCTGCTCCAAACGCAGACGTTTAATCCCCGCGGACGCTTCGAATACGAGCCGGGTCAAACCGGCGACGCCGCTGACAGTCGCCGCAATTTCGCCAATGCCTTCGCCGCATTCCTGCTCGATGTGCCGAATGTGAGCGGACGCGACCTGCCGTTCATTTTTCCGGCGCGGCGTGAGTTGACTCTCAACTTATACTTCCAGGACAAATGGCAGTTCAACCAGAAGCTGACGGTCGACCTGGGCTTGCGGCTGGAAAGAGAGCGTGGCAGCCGGCCCCGCCATCGCGGCGGATACTCCAACTACAACCCGTCTAATAACACGCTCGAACTCGCGGGTTTAGGAGCGATTCCGTTTGCGATCGCGGACACCAATAATAACCTCGGCCCTCGGCTCGGGATTGCCTACCGCCTGAACGAGTCAACAGTAATTCGAACGGGCTACGGCATCAGCTACTTCCCACGCCGCATGGCGCAGACCAACTTTCCCATCCTGCAGAACAACGGATTCCCGTCTGCTAATTCGCTCTTTTCCAGCACTGTGACGATGACCACAGGATTCCCGCCTTTCACCCCGTTCATCCTTCCCGAAAGCGGAGTAATCGCGAATCCGAATCCCAATAACAATTTCGGCAGCACGCAGCGGAACTTGACTAGTCCCTACGTGCAAAGCTGGAACTTTTCGATCCAGCGCGCGCTCCCCTGGAAGTTGGCTCTGGATGTCGCTTACGTCGGCAATCGCGGAGTCAACAATCAGAGCGAGTTCAATATTAATGCTTCCTTGATACCTGGCTCGGGAAACAATGGACGTCCCTTATTTCAACGGTTCGGCCGCGTGGCCGATACCACCGCGTACATTGGAACCAATACCTGGTACAACGCTTTTCAGATGAAGCTGGACCGCCGGGTTGGCGATGGATTCTTTCTCACCACGGCGTACACGTTCAGCAAGGGTCTGAACTACAGTGAAGATAACGGCTCAATCGCGATTCCCCTGAGTCTGGCGCTTAACAAGGCGCACATGCAGGACAATCGGACCCATATTTTCACCCAGAGTTACATGTATGAGCTGCCCTTCGGAAAGGGTAAGAAGTGGGCGCAGCAAGGCGCGGCGAAGTGGATCTTCGGCGGCTGGCAGTTTCAAGGACTGCTGAGTATCAACTCCGGACGTTGGGACTCGCCAACAGTTGCGTCCACGCTGAACGCTCCCGGCAACACAACACGGCCGAACTGGGTGGCGCCTGTCCGCTACCTTGGCGGCACGGGACCGGGAGAGAAGTACTTCGATCCGAGTTCCTTCACAATTCCGGCGCAAAATACCCTGGGTAACGCGGGCCGGAATGTCGTCGAAGGACCCGGCGTTGCCAATCTGGACGCGGCTTTGCACCGGACCATCCCGATCAGGGAGGGCATCGGACTGGAGTTCCGTGTCGAGAGCTTCAACTTCACGAACACGCCGCACTACATGAACCCGAACTGGAACATTAACTCGTCGCAGTTCGCTGAGATTAGCTCCGCAGCGCAGGACCAGCGTCAGTTCCAACTTGGATTGACGTTAAGATTTTGACCGAGGCTAAGGCCTGAACCGGGCTTGCCCTGCCCATCGCGAGCTGACCGCAATTTTATTGAGCGCATGTGTCGATTTCCGACGGCCTGATCCGTCATCAGGTCGTACAAAGCAGCACCTCAAAAGGAGAGACGCACATGAAAACGAACATTTTTCTAATCGCAAGTCTGTTATTCGGTTCGGCAGGAGCGGATGCCTCCGAAATCGATTCGAAGGCTGCTTTTGCCCGCCTCAAAACCCTTGTAGGCGAGTGGCAGGCCGAGACCAAGATGGGTAAAGCCACCCTCACCTACGAACTGATCGCGGGAGGTACTTCCCTAGTCGAGCGGGAGTCGGCGGAACGTATGCCGGCCATGATGACCGTCTACCACCTCGACGGCGATCGATTAATGATGACGCACTACTGCATGGCCGGCAATCAGCCCCGCATGCAGGCGCGAAGCTTCGATGCGAAGACCGGAGAACTGCGATTTATCTTCCTGGACGCGACCAATCTCGCTAACAAGGATGCAGGGCACATGCGCAACGTCACTATGCGGTTCGCCGGCAACGACAAGCTATCCAGCGAGTGGGAGTTCTACGAGGGCGGGAAACCCAAGAACACCGAAAGCTTTCAGTACACTCGCGTACGATAGGAGAAACCATGCCTCAATACATGCTGCTTCTATACGACGATCCCTCCACGTGGCGAAGTATTAGCCCTGAGGAGATGCAGAAAGCCGTGGAAAAGTACGTTGCCTGGTCGAAGAAGCCCTTCACCCTCGATGGCAAAAGACTGGCCGAAGATCCAGGCCGCGTGGTTCGTTCGCACGGCAATCAACCACGAGCTACCGACGGACCCTATAGCGAAACCAAAGAGGTTCTTGGCGGATACTACACCATCGAGGCCGCCAATTACGACGAAGCCGTGCAGCGTACGTTCGATCATCCCCACCTCGAATACGGCGGGACCATCGAAGTGCGGCAGCTCTTCGAAGAATGAGCGCTGCCGTCGAATCCGGCATACTCCTGGAACACCTCTTCCGGCGCCAGGCGGGCCGCATCGTCGGACGCCTGGCGCGGCTCCTCGGGCCGGCGCGCCTGGATCTGGCGGAAGAAGCGGCTCAGGAGGCCATGCTTAGGGCGCTCCAGACGTGGCCGCATCAGGGCGTGCCGGAAAATGCTGAAGCGTGGCTCCTCCGCGTCGCTCATAATGCGGCCATCGACGCGATCCGGCGGGATCGGGTTGCCGGTGAGAAGAAGGAAGCCATTGTCGCCGAGCTGACGCGGTCGGCGACCATCAATCCGAGCGATCCGGATTTTGAGGAGCAGCTTCGCGACGATGAGCTGCGCATGATCTTCATGTGCTGCCATCCGGAGATTCCGCGCGATTCGCGAATCGCTCTCAGTCTGAAAGCCGTTGGCGGTTTCGGCGTCCGCGAGATTGCGCGGGCTTTCCTCGCCGACGATCAAACCATCGCCCAGCGCCTAGTGCGGGCCAAACGCCAGATTCTCACCCGCCATTTAACTCTCGACATGCCACGCGGTCCCGAACTACGAGGCCGGCTCGACGCCGTGATGGAAGTCATCTACTTCATGTTCAATGAAGGATACGCGGCGCACGAAGGCGAGGATCTGATCCGTCAGGATTTATGCCTCGAAGCGTTGCGTCTCGGCCGTCTAATTGCGGCGACTTCGATCGCCGCGCCGCGCGTGCATGCGCTTGTGGCCTTGATGGCTCTTCAGGCGGCGCGCTTGCCTGCGCGTGTCGATGAAGCTGGCGATTTGATCCTGCTCGAAGACCAGGACCGCGGCCGCTGGGACCAGCAGTTGATCGCGCTTGGATTTCATCACTTCGACCGGTCAATGGCCGGGGACGAAGTCTCCGAGTACCACGCGCAAGCTGCGATTGCGGCTACCCACGCCCGTGCCCGTGCTCCGAATCCGCAATCGGTGGACTGGCCCTGCGTCCTCGATCTCTATGATCAATTGCTGGAAATCAGTGGTTCTCCGATCGTCGCCCTCAACCGCGCCGTTGTCGTGGGAAAAGTGCACGGTCCCGGCGAGGCGCTGAGTGTTGTCGATAGCCTCGCGGTCGATCCGAAGCTGCGCCAGTACTATCTGTTTCTAGCTGTACGCGGTCATCTGCTTTTACAACTCAATCGCCGAGTCGAAGCTGCGGACTGCTTCGGCAGGGCGCTGCAAGGCCGCTGTTCGGAACCTGAGCGCCGCTTCCTGCGCCGAAAGCTCGATGAATGCAGTACGGGATCGCTCCGGCCGTAAAGCGTTTTCGTCAGCAAACTAAATTTCTTACCTGCTTGCGAGCCAATCAGAGCCGTGACCGTCAGAGCCTGTGTGAAAAGACGCATGACGAACAAGCTAAAGCTTGTTCCACAGTGGTTGCAATGCCTTGATTTGACATTGTGGAACAAGCTTTAGCTTGTTCGTCCATGCGTCCTTTCACACAGACTCGTCAGGGAGCGGAGACCAGCAAGCTAACCCCTATCTACGATGTTCAGCAGCCTCCGCCTTCGGCTTCCGATAAGCCTTAATCCCCTCCGCAATCACCGGCAACACTGACAGGAAAATAATCAGCAGGATCACCTTCTCCAGATGCTGCTTGATCAGCGGCACGCCTCCGAGCACATATCCGAGCATCGTCATCCCGAACACCCATCCGATTCCGCCAAATATGTTGAACATCAGGAAGCGTCCATAGTCCATCTTCCCCACGCCGGCGATGAACGGCGCAAACGTCCGGATGATCGGCACGAAGCGCGCATAGATGATCGTTTTTCCGCCATGCTTCTCGTAGAAAAGGCGGGTACGCTCGACGTACTCTTGCCGGAACAGGCGCGAATCCGGCCGGCTGAAAATCTTCGGACCTGTTTTCCGGCCCAGCATGTACCCGAACGTATCTCCGAGTATCGCCGCCGCCATCAGGACGATGTTTACCGGAACAATTTCGAGATTCCCCGCGCCGGCAATGGTCCCGATGAGAAAAAGCAGCGAATCACCGGGCAGGAAGAACCCCACCAGCAGCCCGGTCTCGGCGAACACGATCGCGAAAAGCACGGCATAGCCGATCCAACTGTTAAAGAAGGGCGCCAGCAGGCGGAGCAACTCTTCGGGATTGGTGACGGTGCGGACCGCCTCGAGTATGCTGCTCATCCGGAGTCTCGGGAGCTAGCCGCGATAATTCGTCGTGAGCCGCTTCAAAACTTCGGAATGGATCTTGATCTTGCCCTCTTTGGTCAGTTGCTGGCGAAGTCCGTCTTCGAAGAGCGCGTTTCTTTCCCGGGCTTTGGTGCGTTTGATTTCGTCACGGATGCTATCAGACTGGGTCGCGAGCTCCGCGATATTCGCCGGAGTCCTCGCCACCACTTTGCCGACCACCCGATAGGTTCCGATCAGGGTCGGCCCGAAAACCGTCCCCACCGGTTTGGTAAACGTTTCCGGGATGGCGTCGGGCGAGCTCAGACCTTCGATCGTGCCGTTTCTCGCAAATTCGGGCGTCGTCACCGCCTCCAAGCCCATGGACTGCGCCGCTTTCTTCACGTCACCATTCAGTTCCTTGACCTTGGCCGCGAGTTGGATCGCTCTTTGCTCCACAAGACGTTGGGTCTTTTCCTGCAGCAGACTCGGACGAATCTGGCTCTGAGCTTCTTCAAAAGTAGCCGGATGCGTCGGGAAAATGTCGGTGACCACCGCGATGATCGTCCGATTGCCAGGCGCGGCCACCGCCGGGGATACTTCACCCTTCTTCAGTGATGCGATGGCGCTCTCGAAATCCTGATTCACGCCGATTTCCGGTATCGGGTCGCCCGCCCCAGCCTTCTCCACGTCCACCACCTTCAGCCGATACTGAGCGGCGATCTGGTCCACCTGCTGGGGATTCTTCCTCAGTGCAGCCATGGCGTTATCGATTGTCGCCTGCGCCTGTTGCTGCCCGACCTGTGTCTTCAGCTCGGTTGTCAACTCCGCTTTCACCTCGTCGAGC
>Ga0075431_100004017_pt1 | contig 14341 bp, 13 predicted proteins | sample RhiMetdeltSRZDD5_FD_75297 | JGI IMG/M metagenome (GOLD analysis project Ga0075431, IMG submission 75297) | Populus rhizosphere microbial communities from Tennessee, USA - Rhizosphere MetaG P. deltoides SRZDD5 | ecosystem: Host-associated > Plants > Roots > Rhizosphere > Soil | place: USA... | reverse complement strand
TGATGAGGGCCAGGATGTTCCGATCGACGCCGCGCCGGACCTTCGGCCTTGCATACAGTGTCGCCACCGCGCCCTGCTTGCTGTGCTTCCCCCTGAGCGGGGAGCACGCCCCCGACAAGCAAAGTGATCGCCAAGAGCAGAATGCTTGCTGCCTTCACAGACTGAATGCCCAGCCAACGGGCCGGCGTCCCATCTGATTGCAAGAGTTGCGGTGGGTGCGAATAATCATCGCGCAGGTAAATGAGCCAGTAGGCCAGAGCCACGCCCACGCCGCCGACGGTGTTGCCAGCCGTGACCGGAACGATGTTGCGGGCGAAGTCGAGCAGGCTGAGGTTGGCGCCCGTGAGCATGGCAACTGGGATGAGATAGAAATTCGCGATGCAATGCTCGAACCCGAGCGACACAAAGGCGCTGATGGGGAAAATAATAGCAATCACCTTGCCTTCGAGACTGCGCGCCGCGCCGCTCAACCAGACCGCAAGGCACACAAGCGCATTGCATAGTGCTCCGCGCAAGAACGCTGACCCTGCGTCGAGCTGAGCCTTCGCCTCTGCGATCTTGATCGCCGTTGCGCCGACACCGCCACTCTCGAGGGCGCCGCAGTGGTGGATGGCTAATGCAAGCAGAACGCCGCCGGCTGCGTTGGCGCCATAAACCAAGGTCCAATTTCGCAACAGGGCGCGCACGGGCGCCTTCCCGCTGGCCCAGGCAAGCACCATCAGGTTGTTGCCCGTGAACAGCTCGCCACCGGCGAGCACGAGCATGATCAGGCCCAAGCTGAACGCGATACCAGCGGTGAGCCGGCCAAGGCCATATCCGAGGCCGCTGTCCGTCAGCACGAGCGTCGCAAGCGCACCACCGAAGCCGATGTAGAGGCCTCCAAGCAGGCCGAGAACGAGCAGGGCCCTGGTCGGCATGCTCGCGCGCTGCACATTCGCCGCCTCAATATGGCGTGCGACCTCGGCCGGCCGGCGAGCATCAGCGCCGGGTGGCGCAACCTTCGGAGTGCATTCTCGATGGTCCATCACAGAAACCCTTGAAGACCACAACGCGATGCCGGACGCGGCGCTCACTGCTTAGCGGCTGCAAGCAGGCTCGGTATTGGCGCAGCGATTTGGCTTGCCGCGACGCGTGGTCGGCCCTACGGCGCGCCGGAGAACTGGCCGAGCGCGCCGGACGCAGGCTCTACGATTTCAGCCTGCTGTGCCGCTGCGGCGACGATCGTAGAGCCGCGGATGAGCGAATACGTGAACACGACGCCCCAGCAAGCGAGCACGAGCAGCAAGCCGGCGGCTTGCAGGGCGCGGCTAAGGGTGGGAATGTCGAGGTTGCTGTTGAGACTGTGATGCATCGTCAGTTCCTCCAAGAGCAGCAGATCAATCTCGCGCATCGGGTCGTGCGGAGCCGGTCGCTCGGCGCGGCGCAGGAGCGGTTCAATCAAGGGCGGCCTGCTGGCGCGCAGCGATGACGCTCGGCACCGGTTGTTCCTCGTTCAAGGATCGGCGCACCGCAAGGGATTCGAGCGCTGCGAGATAAGCGAGGCTCACGTGTGCCTCTGCCTCGCTCAAAGGAACCGAGGTGACGCATTCATACTGTCCAGACAATTGGTCCGGCCCACACATTTGATCGCCCGGGACAGCATGCGAAGCGATCTGCTGCGCACTGGCCGTGGCGGCGGTGACACAGAAAGAGAGCAAGGACCACAAAGCGGCGTTCTTCCAAGGTGTAGGCATGACATCTCCTTCGCGTGCTGGGCCGCACGTGCGCTTCAATTCTGGGGGCGTGGATGGCAGCGATTGCGTGCGCAGCGGCGGCCGGCCGTCGTCTGCGCGCGTCTGCGCTACGAGTTGCTCGGTTGACTCGGCGGCGCCCAGACGAACAGGGCTTCCATTAGGCGCTTTGGCACGCTCAATTGGGGCTTTTGCCGCGACCAGGCCGCCACGAGGAGGTCCGCCGTCCTCAGCACCAGTTCCACGGCGCGCCCGCCGTGGTGGGCGAGATGGAGCCGGTCTTGCGGCCCCTCGATGCGCTCAAATCTCGGATGATCCATGGTTTCTTGTCCCGCACGACGCGATGCGACCGGCGTTGGTTCGCATCATCTGTTTGAATGATGTGGGCCGTTTCGCAGCCGCCTAACGTTCCGGCTTCGGTCAGGCTCACACGATCTGAAACCCCGGGCGGCAGGCGGCTATTCCAGAGAATCGCGACAAGAACTGTGAAATTTTTCTGCAAGAAATGTGGAATCTTTGCTTCGTCGCCGAGCGGGAATAAAACTGCGCCGAGCGGGGTTGAAGAGGTGATGAGACCGACCGTCGACAACGGGGTCGGGGATGGTCTCGAAGGAAGATTTTGAGGAGTCAGTGCTTCCGCACATGCGGGCGGCGTTCAATCTCGCCTACTGGATCGTGCGCAGCCGGGAGGAGGCGGAGGATGTGGTGCAGGACGCCTTCGTGCGGGCGTTCCGCGGCTTCGCCCGGTTCGATGGTGCGGCCCCCAAGGCGTGGCTGCTCACGATCGTCCGCAACGTCGCCTACCGGGCCTTGCAGAGCCGGAAGCGGTCCGCCAACGTGGTGCTGTTCAGCGAGGACTTGAGGAACCAAGAAGGCGGGGACGTGCGCGAGCTGCCATCACCGGAGCGGTCCGCGGAAGCGCTGCTTGTGGCCCAGAGCGAGAGCCATGAGCTGCTCGCGGCCCTGGCCGAGCTGCCCGTCAGCTACCGCGAGGTCGTGGTGCTGCGCGAGCTGGAGGGCCTGTCGTACAGTGAGATCGCCCGCACCGTCGATGCGCCGGTCGGCACCGTCATGTCGCGCCTCTCCCGCGGGCGCGCGGAGCTGCGCAACGCCCTCGCCCGGCACATCGCCAAGGACGAGACCGATGCAGTGTAAGGACGCCGAGGAGGGCCTGAGCGCATTGATCGACGGCGAGGGCGCAGGTGAGCGCCAGCAGGCGGCCGCAGAGCACATCGCCGGCTGTCCGCAATGCACCGCGCTGGCCAACGACTATCGCCACGTTGGGGAGACCCTGAGGGCCGTTGCCTATGTGCCCGCGCCCGCAGGCCTCGAGGCGAAAGTCCGCGCCCGGCTTGCGGTGGAAGCTCTTGCTGCAGCTCAGGCCGCCGCTCAGGCCGCGAGCGGCAGGTGGCGGTTTGATGCCGGGCGCTGGATGCAGCAGGCGGCGGCGCTCGTCGTTGTCGCCGGGCTGGCGGCACTGGTGAGCTGGCACCTGACATGGTCCGCCGCGGATCAGGACCGCCAGCAGCGCGACGTCCTTGCCGCACACGTCCGCTCGCTGCTGCAGGAGGCTCCCATCCAGGTTGCCTCCTCGGAGCGCCACTTGGTGCGGCCGTGGTTCAACGGCCGCGTCGAGTTCGCGCCCGGCGTCAAGGATCTCACCCCTCAGAACTTCACCCTGCTCGGCGGGCGTGTGGATTGGATCGACGGCAGGCGCGTGGCCACCCTCGTCTACAAGCGCAGGCTGCACATCATCAACGTCTTCATGTGGCCGGCCGACGTGCAAGCCGATGCGGCGCCCCGCGCCATAGGGCTGAAAGGCTACAACGCCATCTCCTGGACGAGCGGCGGCATGGTGCATTGGGCCATATCCGACTTGAATGCCAAGGAGTTGGCGGAGCTGCAGGCGCTGCTCTAGACTGGCTGGCTGCAGACATGGCTGTGCCGTTGGAGGATTCCGGTTCAATGGACGATGCGATCCTCGGTATTGTCGGCGACATCTACGACTGCGCCATAGGGCCGGAGCGCTGGCCGCCGACACCGAAGCGCATCGCGGACTACACGGGCGGAGACCACGCCGGCATTACCGTGCACGAGCCGCTCAAGCGCCAGTTGCGCTGGGGAGCGGCGTGGGGTCTCGATCCCGAGGCGCAATGCCGCTATGACGCGCAGTTTCATGCGATCAACCCTCTCCTCACGGCGGGCTGGTTCATGGAGATCGATGAGCCGTGCACATCGCAGAGCTTCATGGGCGATGACTTCTTCTCGAGCCGCTTCTACAAGGAATGGGTGGCCCCGAGCGGCTACTACGACGCCGCGCTGACGGTGTTCGCCAAGTCATCGAACCGGTTTGCGGCTATCGCCTTGCCCCGCGCTGCGAGCCGGGGACAGTTCACCGCCAACGACCTTGCGCGCATGCGCGTGCTGGCCCGCATATCCGCCGCTCCGTGACGATTGCCGATCTGCTCGATGCCAAGGCGCTGCGCGACGACATGCTGTCGGCGACGCTCGACCTGCTGGTGGTAGGGATCGTCCTGGTGGACGCCGAGGCCCGCATCGTCCACGCCAACCGCGCCGGCGCGCGCCACCTCGACGAGGCGCAGGCGGTGCGCCGCTCCGACGACCGGCTCTCGGCGCGCGATCCCGGTGCGGCAGCGGCCCTGCGAGATGCCGTCGCGAGGGCCACGCAGGCCGGCGCCGCCCTGGAGCTGGCAAAGACCGGCATCGCCGTTCCAATCCTGCGCGCCGATGGCCGCGATCTCGCCGCCTGGGTGCTGCCGCTCGACAGCGGGCTGCGTAACGAGCTTGCGGCCCCCTTCACGGCGATACGGCGCCGCTTCCGGGCGAGCTGTTCGTGCGCCGCTACGGCATCACGCCTGCCGAATGCCGCGTCCTGATGCTGCTCACCCAGGGCAGGAGCCCGTACGACACCGCCAACGCTCTGGGGTGCTCGGAGCCGACGGTCAGGACCCACATGCAGCGCCTGTTCGCCAAGACCGGCACCCACGGCCAGCCCGATCTGATGCGCCTCGCCATGTCCGCGCTCGCTCCGGCATCGGGCTGACAGAAGCTATCGAGGTATCATATCATTCACTCAAACCGGTCCGGTGCCGCCATCTCTGTCGCGGCTGCCGTTTCAATTGTCCGGCGGGCTGCCGGCCATCTCGATGGCGAGGCGCAGGCCCTCGCCCAGCCGGTTGCGCAGCGCGCGGTTGTCGGGCCCCTTGTTGAACTCGATCAGGCGCTGCTCGTCTGTGAGCTGCGGTGTGCGCTTGCGCATCTCAACGGCGTGCTGGCGCGCGGCGTCCCGCTCGCCCCTCAGTGCATGCAGCGCCGCCAAGCTGGCGTGAACGTATGAAAAATGCGGCGAAGCGGCAAGGGCGCTGTTGAACGCCTCCCGCGCCTCCTCGTCGCGGCCGAGTTCCAGTTCCGCCCACCCGATCCACAGCTGCCAGCCCGGCACGATAGTGCCGCCGTTGAGCCGCGTGGCATAGCGGATGCTCTTGAGTGCCTCCTCGCTTCTCTGGAGCCGGATCAAGACGCGCCCTTTCCAGGCGTAGGAAGGCATGTGGCTGGGGTAGATCTCGAGGACCCGGTCGAACGCCTCCAGGGCGGCCGTGAGATTGGCCTGGAGGTTATGCAGGCGTCCGAGCTGGTAGTGCACAGAGTGGTCGTGTGTCCCCCGGGCAAGAGCACGGCGCAGGAGCCCTTCGGCCTCGGTCAGATGCGGCTCGCGGTCGATTTTCAGGTCTGCCACCAACTGAAGATAGTAGGCGGCGAGCCCAACCATGGCGGGAACGGACTCGGGCTCGCGGCGCAGAACCTCGGCGAAAGCCGCCCTTGCCTCCTCGTAGCGCGGCGAGTTGCTGTTATCCAGGAGTCCGGCCTGGCCGCGCCGCAAGAGCTGGCTTATGGTCGGCTCCTTGGTGGCATCGACCGGCTCATTGCCCGCGCGTCGCACGGCTTGGAAGTGGATTGCAAACGTTGCCCGATGGATGAACTCGTTGTGCACCGCCAGCCATTGGCCGCGATCCTCGGCAATATGAAGCGCCCACGCCCGGGCTCCGGTTCGCGCATCGATGAGAGCGGCGCTGACCTGCAGCTTCTCGTCCTGCGTATCGATGGTCCCCGTGACGACGTAGCGGACGCCGAGCTTCGCATCGATCCCTTTGAAATCCGGCGGTGCGTCGCGCAAGCTCTGGCTCGGCACAACCCGCAACGTGCCGCTGCGCGGCAGGTGGGACGCCAGGTCGTGGGCGATGCGTTCGCCCAGTCCAGTGGGAGGAGACCCGAGGGAGGTTGTGAACGGCAATATCGCGATGGGGACGTCGAGCGGGCTCGTCTTCCCAGTCGGCTCTGGTGCCGTGGCGTAGGTGCTTGCGTCGACAGGCTTTTGATGACTGCGCGGCACAGACACCCAGAAGGCGCCGAGGAGAGCCGCCAGCGCCATCGCCAGATAGCGATTGCGATGCGGTCCGGGGGCAAGTGAGAGCCAGCCCGTCCTTCTGAAATCCCGCAACGCGCTGTGCTCGGCACGCTTGCTCGTGTCGCCAAAGCCATCGCCTGACGCCCGGGCGTTCACCTCGCCCTGGGCATGGAATGCCGATTGCGGCCGGTTGCCGGCACCGGTGGTGCGGCCGTCTGCGTCGCGCACCACGTCGCTGCCGACAAGCGGGAGGTCCCGCCGATCGCGGGCAAGAGCGGGGACCGGCTGTGCACGGGTTATTTTGGCGGGAGTCGCGGACTGTCCCCCGGCGACCGCGTCGCTCTCCTCCTTCGTCACGACCGGGCCTACGAACCGGTATCCCCGGCGGGGCAATGTCTCGATCCAGCGCGCCCCGTCCGGCTCCCCAACGAGGGCTCGACGCAGCGCCGCGATCTGGACGGTAAGGTTGCTGTCCTCGATCGCCAGGCCGGGCCATGCCGCATCGATGAGCGTCTCCTTCGAGACGAGGGCGCCCGGGTGCTCGACCAGCACGCGCAGCAGAGTCACGGCGCGCCGGCCCAGCGCCAGAGGCTCGGTTCCCCGGTAGAGCATGTTGGCCTGGGGGTCGAGCCAAAACGGCCCGAAAGCGTATATTGTGCGCACCGCGGACAACTCACATTACAGGAAAAGCCCATTCCTCAAGGTATTCCGAAATTTTTCGGAGTTTTTTCGGGGCTCCCTTCATGACTTCCGACGCCGCCGTGTGGTGCTGATGGCAGTTGGGCTCTGCCTGCTCCTGAGGGCGACAATCATGGCACACCCGCCAGGGCGTGGGAAGCACGCCGGGTGGATGGACCGGTACCGGGATGGTACCGGGACCCTCTGGGCTGGCGGCGGGTTGCCCACAGGCTGAAATGTGGTGCGGGAAATCGGCTGTCATGAGCGCATACGACCTCCTCGCTGACGCGGCTGGCAATGCAGCGTGCGCAGCTCTGGGATGGCGCGATCCCGACAGCGCGTGGGCTTTGCGCACGCCGCGGGCCGATCGGTCTCAGACGGTCGCCGACAGCATCCGCGCGGCACTGGATCTCCTTGGCTTTGGGGTGCTGCTGGCGGATTCGGCCGCGAAGGTGCTGGCGGCCAATCGGGCTGCCGACACCCTGCTCAAGGGCGCCGACGGATTGCGGTCTTACCGCGGCAGGCTGCGCTGCGATGCCCCGCGCCAGACACGCGCGCTGCACGACGCCATCCGTGCCGCTGCCGGGCCCGCGCACAACCCGGACCGCTCGGCCTTCCATATCGGGGTCACGCGCAGCGTGGTGCGTCGGCCCCTGACCGTGCATGTCGTCCCGCTCGCACCGGCCTCGGCGGACGGGCACCGCCCTCGAGGCGGCGTGGCAGCCGTGTTCCTGGTGGACCCGACGGGGGGAGCCGGTGACGTGGAAGGTGTGGCGCGGGCGTACCGCCTGACGCCATCCGAGGCCGGCGTCGTCGCTCATGTCGTTGCAGGGAGAGGGCTGGTCGAGGTGGCGGCGCAGCTGCGAATCGCCATGCCCACAGTCAGAACGCACCTGCAGCACGTATTCGCGAAGACCGGGACCGGCAGCCAGGCCGAGCTTGTCGGACTGGTCGCGAAATCCTCCGTGCCACTGTGGCCTGCAGAGGGATAGCCGGGCTGGCGGTACCCTCGACATGGGGGATCCCCGAGTTCATCGCTCCGGAAGCCGTGTCGTCACCCAGCCGGGATCGCCGGCCGGCGCGTGGGATTAAAGGGGCAGGGCGCTGGATTAAAGAGATTGGGCGCCGGACTTGGCCAGCGCCCGGCGATCGTGCGGAGGTATTGGCCCATGACTGGGGGGAATCTGGCGCGGCGCCTGACGGCGATCGCGGTGGCGGGGCTGGTGTGTGGGATCGTTCTGCTGGACACCGCTGGCGCGCAAACGATCGCGGATGCCGCGAGGCTCAATGCCGAGGTTTTGAGGCTCCACCAGGCCGGCAAGTACGCTCAGGCGACCGAGATCGCCAAGCGGGTGGTCGCAATTTACGAGCGGCAGCTGGGACCAGGGCACCGCGATGTCGGCACCGCACTGAACAACCTGGCCGAGCTATACCGGATCCAGGGGCGCGCCGCCGAGGCCGAGCCGCTGTTCCGGCGCGGCCTCGCCATCCGCGAGCGGGCGCTGGGGCCCGGCCACCCCGACGTGGCGCAGACGTTGAACAACTTGGCCTGGCTGTACCAGGTGCAAGGCAGGTATCCAGAGTCGGAGTCGTCGTTCCGGCGCGGCATCGCCATCATCGAGAAGGCGCTGGGGCCAGGCCACCCCAGCATGGCCGCGCCGCTGAACAACCTCGCGGAGATGTACCGGGCGCAGAACCGCCACACAGAGGCCGAACCCCTGTATCGGCGCAGCCTCGCGATTGCTGAAAAGGCGCTCGGACCCGCACACCCCGGCGTGCTGCAGCTGTCTACGAATCTTGGCCTGCTGTACTTGGCACAGGGCCGTTTCAACGAGGCCGAGGCCCTATACCGGCGCAACTTGGCCATCGCCGAGAAGGCATCGGGACCCCAGCACCCCAGCACCGCCGCGGCGCTCAACGGCCTGGGTAAGTCGTACCAAGGTCAGGGCCGCCATGCCGAGGCCGAACCCTTGTTGCGGCGCAGCCTCACCATTGTTGAGAAGGTCTTAGGGTCCGAGCACCTTTGGGTCGCGACGGCGCTGAATGACCTCGCCGAGCTATACCGGGACCAGGGGTGCCGTCTCGCCATCATCGACAAGGCAGAGGGGCCGGAGCACCCCGACGCGACACGGTCCCTGAGCAATCAGGGTGGGTGCCGGGCACAGAGCCGACACGCCGAGGCCGAATCCTTGTACCGTCGAAGCTTGGCCATTCGCGAGAAGGTGCTGGGACCGGCGCACGCCGACGTAGCGGAGTCGCTGAACAACCTGGGGCTGCTGTACCATGCACTGGGCCGCTATCCCGACGCCGAGACCTTGCACCGGCGCAGCCTCACGATCCGTGAGAAGGCGCTGGGGGCCGTGCACCTTTCCGTAGCGTGGTCACTGAACAACCTGGGGATACTGTACCAAACGCAGGGCCGCTACCCCGAGGCCGAGGCGCTTTACAGGCGCGGGCTACCCATCATGGAAAAGGCGTTGGGGCCCGAGCACCCCGCTGTCGCTACGCTGCTGAGCAACTTGGCTGTGCTGTACCAGGCGCAGGACCGCTACTTCGCGGCCGAGCCATTGGACCGGCGCAGCCTCGCCATCCGCGAGAAGACCCTGGGTCCCGAGCACGCCGACGTCGGTCAGTCGCTGAACAACCTGGCGCTGCTCGCCTATCTGAAGAGCGACTGGGCGCGGGCGGCGGACTATTGGCGACGCAGCACCGGCATTATCAAACGCCACGCCGAGCGGGGCGGTGCCGGTGACCGAACCGGAGCGTCGGGCGGGGAGGCACAGCAGCTGGGATGGCAATTCTGGGGCCTGATCAAGGCGACCCACCGCCTCCCGGCGCAGAGCCCGACGGCGATTGCCGAGATGTTCGAGGCCGCACAATGGGCGCAGGCCTCGCAGGCTGCGGCATCGCTGGCGCAGATGGCGGCCCGTTCGGCCAAGGGCTCGCCCCAGCTTGCCGGCCTCGTGCGCGAGCGGCAGGACCTGGTGAGCGAGTGGCAGACCAAGGACAAGCTCCTCATCGCCGCCAAGGGCGGGGCAAACCGCAAGACCGAGGCCGAGACGGCGCTCGCCGGCCGCCTCGCGGCCATCGACAAGCGCCTCGCCGAGATCGACCGGAGGTTCGCCCGCGACTTCCCGGACTTCGCCGCGCTGGCGAGCCCGGCGCCCGCGTCTCTCGGCGAGGTACAGGCCCAGCTGCGCGCTGATGAGGCCCTGGTGCTGTTCCTCGATATTCCTGCGGTGCGGCGGGTACCTGAGGAAAGTTTCATCTGGGTCGTGACCAGGACGGACGTGCGCTGGGTACGCTCAGGTCTTGGCACGGCCGCTCTCGGCCGTGAAGTGGGGGCGCTGCGCTGCGGCCTCGACGAAACGGCGTGGGTCGGCGAAGGGGCCCAGCGATGCGCCAGCGCCTCCGGCATGGCTACGCCGGTGCGCGGCACACCCAATCCGCTGCCCTTCGATCACGCCCGCGCCCACAAGCTCTACCTGAGCCTGTTCGCGGAAGTGCACCACCTCATCAGGGGAAAGCATCTTCTGATCGTGCCGTCCGGCCCGCTGACGCAACTGCCGTTCCAGGTGCTGGTGACGGAAGCGCCGCCGGCAACAGGCATCGTCGCCTGGCTCGCGCGCTCGCATGCCGTCTCCATCCTTCCGGCCGTCAGCTCGCTGAAAGCGCTGCGTCGGGTCGCCAGGCCCAGCACCGCCCCTCGACCGATGATCGGCTTCGGTAACCCGTTGCTCGACGGCAATCCCAGGGATGCAGACGATGCGGCACGGGCCACGCTCGCGCGCGCAAAGCAGCGCTGCCCCGACACGGACCCGCAGCGCGTCGCCGCTGGCGCTCGTGGCGGCTTGGCGCGTGCCGCGACGCGCGGAGGCGTCGCCGACCTGACGCATCTCAAGATGCAGACGCCCCTGCCCGAGACCGCCGATGAGCTGTGCCGCGTCGCCCGGGACATGAAGGCTGACACACGCGATCTCCGCCTCGGGGCGCAGGCGACCGAGCGCGAGGTCAGGCGGCTCAGCGCGAGCGGGGAGCTGGCCAAGTACCGCATGGTGCACTTCGCGACCCACGGCGTGCTCGCCGGAGAGCTCCGCGGCGCCGACGAGCCGGGTCTCATCCTCACCCCCGAGAAAGCGAGCACGGAGGATGACGGATACCTGTCGGCCTCCGAGATTGCTGCCCTGAAGCTCGACGCAGACTGGGTCGTCCTGTCGGCCTGCAATACCGCGGCCGGGGCGGCTCACAACGCCGATGCGCTCTCGGGTCTGGCGCGCGCCTTCATCTACGCGCAGGCGCGGGCCCTGCTGGTCTCGCATTGGGCGGTCGACTCGGACGCGACGGTCAGGCTGATCACCGGCACCGTCAGCGAGATGGCCCGCGATGCCAAGGTGGGCCGATCCGAGGCCTTGCGCCGCGCGATGCTGGTGCTCATCGACAATGGCGCGCAGCACGAGGCGCATCCGGCCCACTGGGCGCCGTTCGTGGTCGTGGGAGAGGGGGCCGCGCGGTAGCGAGGGTCAGCACGATGGCACTCTGAACCAGCCGGGCGGTCACAGCGGTTCACACTGCGATCGCAATGACATAGGTGTTCGCAGTTTCATCCTGTCCGGTGCGCCATTTGCCCGGGGCCGGATGGCCCGTTCCAGCCACGTTCTTCCCTACGGTGCGGATCACTGTACGCAGCTTGGCACGTGAACGTGAGCCGGCACGTTTCACCATACGCTCAACACGCGCCTTGAGGCCGGGGTCTGCCCCTCAATCAAGCTTGATGTTTGCGGCTTTGGCGACCGCTGCCCAGCGCGTCAGCTCAGCTGCAATCAGGCGCTTGAACTCCTCGGAGGTGTTGCCGGACGGGTCCACTTGCAGCGCCCTTAGCCGATCGCTCACCTCGGGCAGCTTGATGATTTCGATCATTTCCTTCTCCAATCTCTTGACAATGGCCGGTGGCGTGGCGGCGGGGGCGAACACACCCGACCACAGGCGAACCTCCAGATCGGGCAAGCCGGCTTCCGCAATGGACGGCACGTCGGGAAGAGCGCTCAGGCGCTGTGCACTCATCACCGCAAGAGCGCGGACCCTCCCCGCCGTCAGCTGCTCAACCATGGGCGGCACATCGGCGATGGCCATCAGCACCTCGCCGGAAACCACCGCGGCCAGGCTAGCGCCGCTGCTCTTGTAGTTGACGGCCTCGAGCTGTGCCCCGCTCCTCTGCTTGAACTGCTCCGTGGGAAGCTGGAAGGCGGGTGACGAGCTCGCATAGTTGGCCTTGGCCGGGTTCGCTTTGGCATAGGCCACCAGCTCCTGCACGGTCTTCACCGGGGCATTGGCGTTGACGGCGAGCAGGAGCGGGGTCCAGGCGATCATGGAGACGGGAATGAAATCGCGCAGCGTGTCGTAAGGCAGCTTGCTCAAGACCGCCGGGCTGATGGTCATGGCGCCGGTTGCGCCCAGGTATAGCGTGTGTCCGTCGGGAGCGGACTTGGCGACCAGGTTTGCGGCGATGGTGCCGCCGGCACCGGGCTTGTTCTCGACCAACACGGGCTTGCCCAGCCGCTCGGCGAGCTTCGGCTGGATCAGGCGCGCGTAGATGTCGTTGCCGCCGCCAGGCCCAAAGCCGACAAACAGGTGGATGGGCTTGGTCGGATAGGTCAGCGCGGCGTCGCCTTGAGCGTGGCCAACCGCCGCGATCAAGCCCACCATGACTGGGGCCACGAGGCCAGCAAGCACCAACCTTCGCAACACCGTGCGCGCATTGTGCATGAGTTGATCTCCCTATGCCGAATGTCCGCTACCGCAGGCACGCCATGCTCTATTGACTCAATCCATACTGCCTTTCACCATCGGCAATGTGTTTTTTCAGCCTCGGACCACGTACGCACCATGAGCCCGTCGGACGCCGCGTGGCAACACTTGATCTCCGCACTGCACGCGTCCGGCCGCAAGGCCGCACTCGCGATCACCGGGGGTGGCAGTGGGGCGGTCGGCCGGTTGCTCAGTGTTCCCGGGGGCTCGCGTCTGGTGATCGAGGCGCAGGTTCCCTACGACGGGCTGGCGCTTGCGGCGTTTCTTGGCTTTGCACCGGCACAGGCGTGCAGTGCCGACACCGCAGCCGAGATGGCGCGTAGCGCATGGGCGCGCGCAGCCAGGCTGGTACCGGCCGGCGCCGATCTGGTTGGCCTGGGCGCGACCGCAGCGCTGGTGAGCGATCGCCCGCGTAAGGGCGGGCATCGGTTTCACGTGGCATTCGCCAACTCTGCCGGCATCGCGCACTGCACGGGCATAATGGCCAAGGGCCGACGTGATCGCGCCGCCGAGGAAGACCTCGTCGCGCGCGCGATAATCCTGTGGCTGGCTCGCGCCTGCGGGATTGCCGCACCGTCGCCACGCAGCCTGCTCGATGCGGATGAGCATTTTGCGGAAACGGTGGTCGCGACCGCAGACACCGTCGATCAGCTCGTGGCGGGCCAGCTCGATCGCGTCACCGCCCAACCCGATGGTCAGATGATGCTGTCGGCGCCGCAACCCTTTCTGCTGTTGCCAGGTTCTTTCAACCCGGTGCACGCCGGACATACGTTGCTGGCGAGGGTGGCCGAAGAGCTCAGGCAGCAGGCCCTGGCGTTCGAAATCTCCGTCACCAACGTCGACAAGGCGCCGCTGGCCGGCGAAACGGTCAGGCGTCGGCTCGCGCAATTCGCCTGGAAGTCGCCGGTCGAGCTTACGAGAGCGCCCACCTTCGTCGAAAAGTCGCGCCTGTTTCCGAGGACGACGTTTGTGATTGGGGCGGATACAGCGGAGCGGGTGGTTGCGCCGACGTACTATGGCGATGACGAGGCTCGCATGCACGTCGCGCTCGAGGAGATCGCCAGCGTCGGGAGCAGCTTTCTGGTGGCCGTGCGCCGCGACGCGGCTGGGCGGGTACGGACGCTGAGCGACATCCGCGTACCGCGGCGCTATGCCGATCTCTTCAGCGAAATTCCTGAGCATCGCTTCCGCCATGATGCCTCGTCATCGGAGCTTCGCGCACGAGGACGTGTCGTTGGCGATTTATAGACCGCCCAAAGACAGTGCACTTTGTTAAGGCTGAGCGTGGAAACACCGGGGGCGCCCCCGCGCGCGGCCATCCCCGGGCACCTGGCGCCGTGCCTACAATGTGGGGTCGTTTGCCGCGACGGGACGTGGATGGACCCATCCGACGTCCACGTGCAGACGGCCGGCGTCCTGGAAGGAGGGGAGATGGCCCGAGATCCAGGAGGCTCGCTGCGTCGGCCTCTGGCGCGCGCCAGCAATGGCGTGGGATCCGGAGGCTCAAGGCGCCGATCCGATGACACAGGCTCGGACCAGCCGACCCTGGGCGCGGTGGCAGCTCGCAGCGGGACGGAAAATCGCCGGGCGCGGGTGCCGAAAGGCAACCCCTGATGGGGCGGGCAACCGCCCCGCTCTACCGGTTGCGGAGTAGGCACTCGCGCACCCGTCGCACCCTCGCCGGCACAATGCCGACGGGGCT
>Ga0075431_100004016_pt1 | contig 14342 bp, 10 predicted proteins | sample RhiMetdeltSRZDD5_FD_75297 | JGI IMG/M metagenome (GOLD analysis project Ga0075431, IMG submission 75297) | Populus rhizosphere microbial communities from Tennessee, USA - Rhizosphere MetaG P. deltoides SRZDD5 | ecosystem: Host-associated > Plants > Roots > Rhizosphere > Soil | place: USA... | reverse complement strand
GGGGACCGACGATCGGCCATCCAGTAGAGCGCCAATCCGATCGCGAGCGCAGACAGGGCAATTCCGAGCGGAAGCAGGATCCGGATCCCTCGCCGCGTCCACATGTCAGCCTCTGACGCGTGGGCGCCGGTTTCGGCCCCGTCCCGGTCGGGAGCCGAAAGCAGGGACGGGGTGATGGGTGCGATGAACCGGTAACCGCGCTTCGGCAGCGTCTCTATGAATCGAGGCGTCTCCGCCGAATCGCCCAGGGCTTCCCTCAAGCGCTTCACGGCTGCGTTGATACCCTGCTCAAAATCGACATACGTATCGTCAGGCCAGAGCTCCCGGCGGAGCGCTTCCCGCGTCACGATCTCGGCAGGCCGTTCGAGGAGTCGGAGCAAAACACGCGAAGGCTGCTGCTGAAGGCGCACTCGCACGCCACGCTTGCGCAGCTCACCCGAGCGCATGTCGAACTCGAACACGCTAAATCGGAGACTAGTGCCGCCAGAAGGATCCGGCATGACGCGCACCAGCGGGCATCCTACACCCGACACAAGACGAAAGTCATCCGTCCGCGCTCGCACCTCCCGGCGATTGAATGAATGTGGCTCAGGGACGCAGGTGGCAGACTCAATGCCGGCGGCTGACGGCCCTCGCGTGTTCGCATTCTCGTCGGGGAGGGCACGGCACGGTGTCGGGCTGGCGGTCAGAGGCGCAGTTCGCCGAGTGCGGAGCGACGATGCCGTCGCGTGCTGTCGGCCTTCAGAGACACTGGAAATCTAGTAAAGACGAATCTCACCCGACTCGCCGCTGATCGAGGTACGTTCCGGACGCGTGTCATTCGTAGCTGCAAAACGCTGACAGGACGCGACTTTTCAGGTCATCAACACGCCAGCTTCTCGCCCGCCCCACACAATTGAGGTAACTCCGCGGCCGATCGATCGTGGCGCCCTCCTCTCTGGGAGGTGACGCTTGGCGGAACGGACCTGCTTATTGGTTGCCGTTTGCTGGTTGTGCACGTCGGGATCGTCCGGCGGGCATGAAATGCATCCAGGTCTGGGCGTTGGGACGGTTGGTGTTCGCTTAGATTGGGTGCGCACCCTAGCGCCGACCAGACCGTGGGCGCCCGCTGAGGTGACGCTCACCCCGAACAGCATTGGCACTTCACGCCAGTCTTCGCCGCTGACTGCCCCGGCTACAGCTGTCGATCGACAGGCTGCCTTGCAGGGGCCAGACCAAATGGGCGAGACCTGGCGAATCGGGACATCAAGTATGGTTGTGGCGACTGCGTCGACGGTGGCCGGGCGCGCCGCCCCCCTGACGCCCACACCGCTGACTGTGGCGATTCTCAACGATGCGGGCCTCGCGCCCCGCGTGGTCGAGCGCGCGAAACGTGCCACGACAGAAATCTACAGACGGATCGGTGTGTCCGTGACGTGGCTCGCGGGTCCGTGGGTGGCGGATGCCGTGCCGACCGATCCGCCGGCCTGCCCGGATTCGGCCACGCCGCTGATTCGCGTGCGCCTCGTGGGTCGCTCGGCGAACGCAGACCGGCCTACCGATAATCTTGGCTTTGCGGTGTCGGGCGGCACGCTGGCGTCTGTGCTGGTCAAGCCCGTCGCAGACCTGGCGAACCGTGAGAGCCTGAACGTCGGGGATCTGTTGGGCGTCGTCATAGCGCACGAGATTGGACACCTGCTCCTGCCCGCCAATTCGCACTCCATGGGGATAATGGCCGCGAGAATTGATCTTTTTTGGATCAGCCGTGGAGGACCGTCCTTCACTCAGCCCCAAGCCTCGATGATTCGGGCGAGGCTTGCATCAATGGCCGACTGCAAGCAAAGGGGGCTGACGTCCAGCAACGATGGCGTGCACAAGGAGGAGTGACCATGCTGGGAGGGCGACCTCACGTCGTCGACTCCACGCGGCCTTCGTGTCTGGCGTACGCCCGTTCCGTCCGCACTCACCGTCACAGAGGGCCGGCTGCAGGTCAGGTGACCGGGGAGCGTCAGGACGGTTTCAGGTTGTCTGGCAGCTTAACCGTTAACTCCAGTCTGGGTCGAGAGCCGGTCATGTTCGACTCATCTTCCCCCGCTCCCTCAACCTTCCCCTCGCCTCAACGGACGGCAGCCGGAGTGAGAACCCAATAAAACTGGGGTGCGATTCTGGACCTGACTCTCCCCCATCAGCTCAAGGCGCTTCATCGTCGCGCTGTGCGGAGGGAAACTAGTCGTGTTCAACAATCTTGTCATCGGAATGATCGCTTTCGCACTCGTTCAGCCGACGAGCACATGCGCCATCCATTAGCGGCTCTGCTCATCGTTCTGGCGATTGCACGCCCGACGACCGCCGAGAGTCAACCCTCTGCCGCCGGGATTATCCGCGCCACTTCGCAGACCAAGGGCTCGTTTGGTGAGGTCTGGGAGCTGACCATCGAGAAGGATAACTCGACGGTCGTCAGAACCATTTCCTGGGGTCACGACGGGAAATCAGCGACACGTCGCTTCTCCCTTTCCACTGCACAGCGTCAAGCGATCTGATCGCCCACAGGGCCGGAACGATGTCTGCGAAACCGGATGCCGTGGACGTTTCAAGGAGGCGGATGGGCGCTACGTGCGGATCGACCGGCGGAACGCGAGGAGCTACACTCGCCACCGGAGGCGACGTGACAATTCGGAGCGGTCGCAATGGAGCGTATTTCTGGCTGACATCGCGTGAGCACACGACAGCCAACCCGAGAGCCAAACCGACGGATTGGAGGGGATCTCGCGGGACGCGGAGGACGCCTGTCTACCGGGAGTTCTATGATCGCGGTCATTGACAAACCGAAAGTGCCATGCCGAAATGGCGCAATGGATGAGTGTGAACGACTCGAGGCAGCCCTCTGGTGCGAGGAACGCTTCGATGCGAACTCTGGAACACGGACCATGATAAGGAAGTGCGGGTCTACGACGCGGACGTGCTGACGTATTGCGAACCCGTCCGCTGGAGCACTGGCGGATTGCGGCAAGCGGCAGAACTGCTCGCCAAGGCACAGGCGGCGAATCGCTCCCCGCGATAGGGCACGTTCTCCTGAGGGTCACCCGACAAAACAGCTCGATTGGTGGCGGGCTTAAGCTAGGCTGCGAGACCGCCTTCCGCAGCAAGCGGCACCGCAAGAACGGTGCATTCGCCGTTGAATGCTCGCGCCGGTCGTCGGGAACGCCAATCCTCTACAATCCGTCCAGCCCATGAAAGCTGAAGTGTTGAAGCAAAGGCTCGAGAGGCTTGAGAGTGTGCTCGTGCAGCATGGTGAGACCGACCTTGCGCTGATGATTCGTCCGGCTCTTGAGGGCTCGGAGCAGGACCTTCGTGCATTCCTCGTCTCAAACGAGCTTTGGGGTGGCGCGGGATCAATCGCCGATCAAGCCGGGATGAGTCAGGGGCAAGGTGATGCTCGGAGAGAGATCGAGGGGGCGCTTATTCGACTCGGTCTAGAGCAGATTCGCCAAGATGTTGTGAATTCGCGAACGGACAAGTGGGTCGATACCTTCTGCCAGTGGCGTCAAGGCGGCTTCTAGCAAGCCGCTTCGGACGAGACGGCGCGGCGCTACACGGCGCGCCGCAGCACGCGGCCCGGAAAACGGAGCGGGTGATACACTCCCCGGCCGCCATGAAAAGCAAGAAGGCTCCCACCCCACCGCCCCCCATCCCCACTCTTGCCGAGTTTATTGAGACCTGTCGTGCTGAGTTCCGGTTTCTCCTTGATGATTTCGGCTTCCAAGAGGCGCGGTCTTCATACCCGGACGAGCCATTCGTCCTGCGATTCACGAAGGATGACCGCTGGCTGGAAGTGTACGGTGAAAGTTACGGCACGATGGCGTCGTGCCGCGTGGGCTGTGGCACCAGAGGTCTTTATCTAATCTGGCTAGTTCCAGAGGCGTTGCTGCCAAAACGCTCCCGGCAGAGAGACCAGATGGGGCAGCTCGGCCAGATACGCGAATTGGGACAATTGGCAGGGGAACACGCCAAGGACTTCCTCAGCGGCGACACTTCGCGGTTTGTACGTATTTGGGATGCCCAGCACGCCCCAAGGTCTCAAAAGACAGACTCTTCTCGGTTCCCGCCATAGGCGGGTCGGCTACGCCACCCGCCGCAGCACGCGACCGCGAAGCTGCGGGTAATGTTGCAACCCCTGTTGGGATGGCGAACCCGCGTATCATGCTGCGAAGAGCCGAATGCGAAAGCACATTAAAACCATCGCCGCTGTGACGGCCATAGTCTGTTGTGCTCTTCAGCACGCCAGTGGTCAAGGCGCGCCTATTGGGGACGCCCCGAAGCTCGACCAGTTCATCGACGGGAGGTGGGTGCTCCGAATTGACCGAGCGATTCTCGTGGAGAGGCTTGGCCTTAACCGTCACAGTGAGCAGGTGGACGAGTCAGAATACCGTCGGATCTCAAAGGGATCTACCTATCCGATTCTTGTCAGCGATCGCGGAGCGCGTGTTGAGATCGACGGGGAGAAACGAACAGCTGTTCATCCGCCGATGAAGGGTGTTCGGTCATCATCCACGGAACCGATTGTCTACAAACTGGATGACGGCACCTTCGCCGGTGGCCGCTTCGTGGTCTGGTCAGGCAAGAACGGGCTACAGGGCGAGTTGACGATTTACGGGTCCGGTGTTCCCCTCATTTCAAGCGAACGAGGGCTCATTTCACGGCAACACTGATGGTTCACGCCCCCGTTCGGAGACCTAGATTCCTCGAAAATCCGTGTGGTAACAAGGGTCGAATCCTCCTGGCACCACACAAAGAGCGCAGGGACCTTGATGGCGGAGAGCCCCTGAACCGAATAAGGCGCTCGGTGATCGCTGAGATGCCGCTGAATCGTATATCCGTCATTCGCCCGTATGCGGTCTTCAAATCGCGCTCGCACGACTTCATCAGTCACTAACGACTTGTCGTGAAAGGCGGCCATCAGGTTTCGTCTAGTGCCGGCAAGGCTCGGCCAGTTCGCCGTGGTAAGGCCACCGGCGTGCTCGCCCGGTCCACTGTTTGATGCGGCACAAACAAATCCGTCCGACATGTTTGGATGGCGGGATCATCGCGAATGGAGGCGTCCGCCGGCCCGATGCCGTACACGCTGCCGAAGTCAGCCTTCAGTCGCATCGGAATCTCTATCGTGACGACAGCCCGGATCCCTGCGGGTCGCGGCACCTCGGCTGGCACCTCCGCGGGGGGTCCAGCTTTCCCATGCCGATTCCAATCCCCGAGACGTCGAAGAACGCGCTCCGCATGCACTCGGTCGATGATCGGATCGAGGGCTTCACGACAGGCATTACCGCCCTCAGTGGCGCGCGCTTTTTCGCGATTCACGGTCAGTCAGCGACAACAGCATCGACCTGGAGCTTCTCGGCACCACGATCTCGACTCCATCGTGTGGGGGGGCTCCGTTCGTCTCGGACCTCAGGTTGTTGGCAGCCGGAAGCACCGAGAGCGGACATGGCAACAGTCTGCGTGCCGTCATCCGCCGCGTGACGGGCAGCGGTGCGCGATTCAACGCCTACACCAGCCCGGGGGACAACCTCATTGGCAACGGCTGCGAGCCCTGCCTTCGTGTCGCCCCCGTGCCTCTTGACCTTCCGATGGACCAATCGCGTGGGAGCGCGTCTTGGGGTTTACAGCAGACGTTGGCATTGACCGTTCGGCGCGCGATAGCCTCTGCGGTGCACTATACTCCCGCCACTTACAGATGAGCCTCACACCGGGCACACGTGTCGGCGCGTACGAGATCCTCGGTTCCCTCGGCGCCGGCGGCATGGGGGAGGTATTCCGCGCCCGCGACCCGCGCCTGGGACGCGACGTGGCCATCAAAGTCCTGCACGGAGGCATGGCGAATGATCCGGACCGCCGGCGGCGATTCGAGACTGAAGCGCGCGCGGTAGCCGCGCTCAATCACCCCAACGTACTGACCATCTACGAGGTTGGCACGCACGACGGCCAGTCATACCTCGCCACCGAGCTGCTGCACGGCGACACCCTGCGCGCGCGCCTGGAGGCCGGGCCGCTGAACGTGACCAAAGCGGTCGAGTACGCGCGGCAGATGGCCGCAGGTCTGGCGGCGGCACACGCCCGCGGTATCGTCCACCGCGACATCAAGCCCGAAAACCTGTTCGTTACAAGCGACGGACGGGTCAAGATCCTCGACTTCGGCCTGGCCAAAGCCATTGAACCGGCGGGCGTGACCGCCACAAACGACACGCGGCTCGAGAGTGCCACGGCGATTGGAACAGTCGTGGGGACGGCCGGCTACATGTCGCCCGAACAGGTCCGTGCCGCACCGGTCGATCCCCGCTCCGACATCTTCAGTCTCGGCGTCGTCGTCTATGAGATGCTGACCGGGCGGCGGCCGTTCCATGGCGAGTCAACGATCGAAACGATGCACGCGATCCTGACCGAAGATCCCCCGGAGATCGGATCGGCGGATCGCCCGCTGCCGCCGGCGCTCGCGCAACTGGTGCATCACTGCCTCGAGAAGAATCCCGAAGAACGTTTCCAGTCCTCACGCGACCTGTCGTTTGCGCTGCAGGCGGTCTCCGGCTCGAACGCCGCGAGCTTGAGCCCGACGGCCGCTCACGGCTTGCCGGCGGCACATGCACCCGCCCGGAAGGGTGTCCGCTTTGGCTGGTTGTCGCTCGCCGTAACGGTCGTCGCGGGTATCGCTATTGGTGTGCTTGTCGTCGGCCTGCCGCAAAGCAGCCGGGGGCGCGTGAATCTCGACACCTACCGCTTCACGCCGCTGGTGACCGAGCCCGGGGTCAACCAGCTCGTCGCCTGGTCCCCAGACGGCCGCTCGATTGCCTATGTTTCCGGCTCGCGCATCCTCGTGCGCAGCCTCGACGCCGACACCGCGACCACGGTCGCGCAGGGCATCAGGGGGGCGACCACCACGCTGTTCTGGTTTCCAAACAGCGCCCGCCTCGGTTACCTCGCAAACGACGGAGTGTGGGCTGTCAGCCTCGCGGGAGGCGACGCCGAACGCCTGCAGCAGGGCGCGATCGCGGGCGTGGCGCTCTCCCCCGACGGCAACACGCTTGCGTTGTGGATCACCACCTCCAGCGAGGGACGCCGAACGGCGGGTCTGTGGTTCGCGTCACCGATCACGGCGCCCCCGAAGAAGTACGAGAAAGCGTTCGTCGACAGCCCGGCGCTGTCGCCAAACCTCCTGGCCTGGTCGCCCGATGGCAAGCGCCTCGCCTACTCTGGGTTCGCACCGGATCCCGCAGTGTGGATCGTGCCAATCGAGAATGACGGCGCGGGCTCGCCAGTACGCGCCTTCGCCAGGCACACGTGGAGTTCCCCGCCGGAGCTCTCGTGGATGCCGGACAACAAATCCCTGGTCATGTCGGAGGGACTGATCGCCCGCAGCCCTGGCCTGTGGCTCGGCAACGTCGACAGCGGTGCGCTGACGCGTCTCACGGCCGGCGTGGAGAGCCTCGGCAATGTGAGCGTCTCTCCGAACGGCCGGCGGATCGCGTACGTTTCCGCGTCCTGGAATTTCGATCTCGTTGCCGTGCCGCTCGAGACGCAACCGATGGCGGACGTGCTGGCCACGACGCGAACCGAGTTCGGCGCAGTTTACGTCGGCGCTGATTCCATCGCCTATATCAGCAACCGCGCCGGCGAGCCCGAGATCCGCCTTCGGCGCCTCGCCGACGGGACCGAACGTGTTGTTGCAGGGTCGCGCAACGTTCCAATCAAACAACTGGATTTCATACACGTGGCCCCATCGCCAGACGGCGCTCGGCTCCTGTTCACATGCTGGAATGGCAAGACGTCGACCGCCTGGATCGCACCGATCGGCGGTCAGCCGGTGCGCGTCGGCAGCGACGATCAAGAGCTCTGGGGGGGGACGTGGTCGCCCGACGGGCGGGAGATCGCTGCGATCGAGACGACAGGCAGTCAGGACAACCTCGTGCGCCGCCGCGTCGGGTCGAGCGAGAAGCCGGTGATCGTGGCCGGCGCCAATCCGCACGGCGCAATGCTGCCGCAATGGTCGCCAACGGGGGAGTGGATTGCCTACCGCACCGGCACCACGCTGGCGCTGATCAGCCCCGATGGACAACGCCGGCGCGAGATCGCGGCCCGGCGCCCAGCAGCCGCCGCGTGGTCCAGCGACGGCGTCACGCTGTTCGCATTGTTCGGAGCGGAAAAAACGCTGGAGGCATTCGACCTGACGAAGGGGACGTCGCGAGTGTTGCGGCGGTTCGAGGACGATGCTGTGCCGGACGCGCCGGTCACGCCGGGCCTGCGCCTCGGGCTCGCCCCGGATGGCCGCACGCTCCTCACGAGCCTGCTGCGGCACCGAAGCGACATCTGGATGCTGGAACGCTGAGGCACGACTTGAAGATGCTCAGCTTGCTGATCGCTGGCACCCTCCGCGCGGCGTCTTCTCCCATTCTCTCCACCGCGCTGTAGCTATTCGCGGAAGGCAGCCGGATCGAAACCTCAATAGATCTGGGGTGCGGCTCTGGACCGATTCGGCTCGGGCCAGTCGAGCCGCCGGCCGCGCCTGGAACACCGATCGCTGGCGACAGTCCTGTAATCATCGGGAGCGTTGCACCCTCCAACACGCACGGCCGTCAGCCGGATCAGCCACGCCCAAGCGGCATCCTCCCCCGCTCCCTCCACCGTCCCCGGGCCTCTACAGACGGCAGCTCCACACGAAAACCCAATAGAAATGGGGTGCGGTTCTGGACCTGACTCTCCAGCATCAGGAACTGGAAACCGGCGACTGCGCACTGGGAACCAGCGCATCCCCTTCCGCGCTCGCGGTTCGGGGCAACCACACCGTGAACCGCGTTCCTTCCCCCTCGGCCGACCGCACCTCGATCCTCCCGGAGTGGGCTTCGATGATCTGCCGTGAGATGTAGAGGCCGAGACCGATGCTGCGGCCGGTGGCGCTGGCATCGGTGCCGCGCTCGTATGGCTGGAACAGGCGGGCCAGGTCCGCCGGCGCAATCGGAGCGCCTTCGTTGTGGACCTCGATCGTGACGCTCTCCTGGTCACCGCGGGTCGCGAGCCGGACCACGCTCGATTCGGGACTGTGCTGAAAGGCATTGCTGAGGAGATTCCCGATCGCCTGGGCCAGGCGGTCGGGATCCCACGTGCCGTGCTCCTCGCCGTGGTGCGCGAACGTGCCCCGGCGCGAAGGCTGGGTCAGGAGCACTTCGTCGAACACCTGCCGGACAATGTCGCGAATGCTCACCGGCTTCGGGCTCACGGGAATTCGTCCCATCACGCGCGCCTGCGTGAAGTCGAGGAAATCGCCGATCAGCCTCACCGCGCGATCGGAGGACGACATGATCCGCCGGACGGTGCGGACGCTCTGTTCGTCGAGCTGGCCGCGCTTGAGCAGCAGTGACGTCGCAATCCCGATCGCGTTCATCGGGTTGCGGAGATCGTGGCTGACGATGCCGATCAGCTGCTTGTCGAACTCGGCCCGGCGATGCAATTCGTCGCGGACGGCTTCCGCTTCGGCGCGGGCGGCGCGCTCGCGCTCGTACGACGCGGCCCGCTCGGCTTCCTGAATCTTCTGCTCGGTGATGTCATACCCGAGCACGAGGATGCCGGTGGTCCCGCCCGAGGGGTCGACGATGGGCTGGTAGCTGAAATTCAGGAACACCTCGGAGAGCGGTGCGCCGGGGGCCTGCTGCAACAGCGCCCGCATGCCGGAGCCGACGAACGGCTGGCCGGTGCTGAACACTTCGTCGAGGAGCCGGATGAAGATCTGATTCTCCAGCTCGGGGAGTGCCTCAGCCAGGGTCCTGCCGATGATTTCACGGTGGCCGACCAGCTGGTAGTAGGCCGCGTTCGCGATCTCGAAGACGTGGTTCGGCCCGCGCAGAAACGCCACGAACCCGGGCGCCTGCTCGAACAACCGCTGCAGGTGGGTGCGCTCAATCTGAAGGAACTGATTTCTCTCCTGCACTTCCCGGGCGCGCTCGAGAACTCCGGCCTCCATCTGCGTCGTCGCGGCCACCGCCGTTGCCGCGCGATGAGAAGCCGCCTGGCGCAGCTGCTGCAACTCGGTCACGTCAACGGTGTGCTGGAGGACGTAGGCAACGCTGCCCTGGTCATCGAAGATGGGCGTGTGGGTCGCACTCCAGAAGCGATCCTCGACCTCTCCGTCTCCGTCCTCGGCCCGGGGCACCCGATACCGGATGAACGCGATGATGTCCGGTTTCCCGGTCGCGAGGACACGCTCCAGGGACTGCCGCAGCAGTGTCGCGCTTTCGTTGCCGGGATCGGCGGGATCGTGAGGAAAAGCGTCGAAGACATCCTGGCCGATCAGCTCCTCGAGCCGTCGTCCCGTGACGTGCAGGTACGCGTCGTTGGCCGCGACAAATCGCAGCTGCCGATCCAGGACCATGTAGGAATTCGGCGAGCCCTGAAAGAGAGCCAGGAAGTCCACTGCGGAAGGCATGCCCAACGGTTAAGCTTACCAGTCGCCAGTTCACAGTTGCCAGTTGCCAGTTGCCAGTTGCCAGTTCCGAGAGAACGGAGCTACTGGAAACTGGCCACTGGGCACTGGGAACTACACCCCAACAATTACTTTCACGAACGCCTCGCCGAGATCCTCGGCCTTGCGAGCACCGACACCGCGAACCCCGAGGAGATCGGAAACGGATCGCGGCTTCAGCCGGGCCATTTCGCGCAGGGTGGTGTCGTGGAAGATGACGTACGGCGGCACGCCCCGCGATCGAGCGATGTCGAGACGCAACGCCCGGAGGCGTTCGAACAGCTCGCGGTCGACGTCCTGCCACGATTCCGTTTCGATCGCCGCGCGCCGGGGCGCTTCGCCGCGGACGGGACGCCGCTGGCGCGCGAGCGCGAGGCCGGGCGCTGCTGCCGGATCTTTCAGCAGCGCGACGCCGTCCTCCGTCAACATCAGCACCGGATACTCGTCGTCTGTCTGGCGCAGAAGGCGGTGGGCAATCAACTGCTCGATGTAGCCGCGAATTTCGGGAACCGACGCGTCGCGCAGCAGGCCGAAGGTCGTGAGGCGGTTGTGGCCACGGCCCGTGACCTGATCGGTTTCGGTGCCGCGAAGGACGTTGGCGACGTGACCGGCGCCGAATCGCTGCCCGACGCGCGCGACGCACGACAGCACTTTGCGCGCGAGAACCGCGGGCTCGGTCACCGCTTCGAGCTCATCGAGGCAAAAATCGCACGCGCCGCAGCTCTCGCGCGGGTCCTGCTCTCCGAAATAAGCGAGCAGGTGCTTGTGCCGGCACCCCACGGCGGCCGCGTACCGCTCGATGTCACGCAGCAGCGCCCGACGCGCGGGGGTCAGCTCTCCGTTGCGTTCGAGCATCACCCGCCATTTCAGGAAGTCAGCGCTGGAATAAATCAGCACGCATTCGGCCTCGAGGCCGTCGCGTCCGGCGCGCCCGGACTCCTGCTGATAGTGCTCGAGCGACTGCGGCGCACCAGCATGAACGACGAACCGGACATCGGAGCGGTCGATGCCCATGCCGAACGCGACCGTGGCCACCACGACATCGGCATGCTCATCGAGGAACGCATCCTGATTGCGGGCCCGTTCGTCGTCTCGAAGACCGGCATGGTACGGCCGCGCCCTCACGCCGGTGTCGCACAGCCACGCGGCCAGCGCATCCACCTCCCGGCGTGAAGTGCAGTAGATGATGCCGGCGTGCCCGCGGTGGCGCTCGAGCACGTCCTGCAGCTGCCGCTTGAGCTTGGCGCGGCCGAGCACCCGATAAATCAGGTTTGGCCGATCGAACGATCCGACCAGGTGGGTAGGGTCGCGCAGCGCGAGCTGCGCGGCAATGTCGCGGCGCACGCGCGCAGTCGCGGTCGCGGTGTAGGCATGAAGGCTGACGCCGGGAAACACGTCGCGCAACCGCGCGAGCTGCCGGTACTCAGGACGGAAGTCGTGTCCCCACTGACTGATGCAGTGCGCCTCGTCCACGGCGATGAAGCTGATGCTGGATCGGCCGAGCTGCGCGAGAAACGATTCGCTGCCGTCACCCGCCAGGCGCTCGGGAGACACATACAGCAGGCGGTACCGGCCGTCGCGAATCCCGCGCAGGACCGCCGCGCGCTCGTCGGCCGGCAACGCGCTGTTGAAGCAGGCGGCAGGCACACCGTTCGCGGTCAGGCCGTCCACCTGATCCTTCATCAGCGAGATCAGCGGAGAGACGACGACCGCCAGGCCCGGGTGCACGAGAGCCGGGGCCTGAAAACAGAGGGATTTGCCCCCGCCGGTCGGCAACACGACGACCGAATCGTGATGGGCCAGGATGGCCTCCATCGCCTCGCGCTGGAGCGGCCGGAATGTCGAGTAGCCCCAGTAGCGCCCGAGAACCTCGAGCAGTTGGTCCAATTTAGTCGGGGCTCCGCCCCGAACCCCGGCTCGGTCGCTCGCGGGGACCCCTTCGCCCCACTCCGCTCCCTCGCGGCCGCGCTGTGCGCGGCGCCGTCATGCGGCGCCCCGAACCCCGGCTCGGTCGCTCGCGGGGACCCCTTCGCCCCACTCCGCTCCCTCGCGGCCGCGCTGTGCGCGGCGCCGTCATGCGGCGCCCCGAACCACGGCTCGGTCGCTCGCGGGGACCCTTCGCCCCACTCCGCTCCCTCGCGGCCGCGCTGTGCGCGGCGCCGTCATGCGGCGCCCCGAACCCCGGCTCGGTCGCTCGCGGGGACCCCTTCGCCCCGCTCCGCTCCCTCGCGGCCGCGCTGTGCGCGGCGCCGTCATGCGGCTCGGGGTTACGAGTACAAAGTTCATGGTTCGATCCGCATAACGGCTAAACGCCTTCCAGGATCAACAAGGTGCCTTCCGACGTCGCCTGGCGGATCCGTTTGGCCTCGGAGTACTCAGGAGAGTTCCACCACTCGCGTGCAACGGCCGCCGACGGGAACTCGACCACGACCAGCCGTGTCGGATGCCAGTCACCTTCGAGCATTTCGATGCTGCCGCCGCGCGCGATGAAGCGGCCTCCGTATTTCTCGATCGTCGGTCCGACCAGGCGGCGATAGTCCTCGTACCTGACTGGATCCTTCACGGTGACGTTGGCGATGACATAGGCGCTCATGTTGGTTCTTCGCTCATCGGGGTCCGCGGTCCGCAGTCCGCAGTCCGCCGCCCGCAGTGCGCCGGCCGTAATTCGCGGGCGGCGGGCCGCGGACCACGACTCTCTGGCTTTCACACAGTGACAAGCAGGCAGCAGCACGTGACGGCTCCTTCCGCCTTTGCCAGCTCCGAGACGTCCACGGTGCGCACTCGGGCGGCCGATGACAGGCGCGCGTTCGTGAGCGGATGGGCCGCCGGCGATACCACGGTGCCGCCGATGCGCAGGACGTTGGCCGCGGCGGGCTCGGACGGATCGACCTCTATGATCGCGTGATCCGGGAACATCTGGCCATTGACCCATTCAGGGTTGATCACCACGACACCCGGCGCAACTTCGGTGACGGCGGACTTCAAATGCAAACACGCGTCCACCGGGACCTCTCGAACCTCGTATCCGCAGGGCGAGATGAAATCAGCCAGTTGCTGCGCGCCCGCCGCATTCGTGCGCGTGCCGAGGCCGACATACAGCACCCGCCCGAGGCGGAGGACGTCGCCGCCATCGAGCGTGGCAGGCTCTGAGAGGAACTGCAGTTGACGAAACGCGCCGAGCGTTGCGGCAACATCGACCGTCTCCGGCCGGCGCGACCGAGCGCCCGGCCGGGTAATGACGGCGATCTCGTCGAGCACGATCGCGATGTCTTCGACGAACACGGAATCGGGCAACTCGTCCGCTGCCGGAACATGGACGATCTCGCAGCCAAGCGACGTGAGCGCCCGTTCGTACTCGGCATGCTGCGCCCGGGCAAGCGCGACGTCGACAGGGACGCGCTGGAGATGCGTGAGCTCGCAGTCCCTCAACGACCGAGGCACCGGGCGGGTAACGGCGAGCATGCGCATCTATTGGGAAGATCTAGCAGGAGGCAACGAGTTCAGGAGACTGAAACGCTAGTGAATCCCGCCCGACTCCCCGGACAGCTCCTTGACGACGTCCCCGAGCACGCCCTTGGCATCCCCGAACACCATGAGCGTGTTGTCGGCGTAGTAGAGCTCGTTCTCGATCCCCGCGAATCCCGGGTTCATCGAGCGCTTGATCGCGATGCAGGCCTTGGCCTTGTCGGCGTCGATGATCGGCATGCCGAAGATCGGGCTCGACTTGTCGTGGCGGGCGGCTGGATTCACCACGTCGTTGGCGCCGACCACCAGGACGACGTCGGTTTGCGGGAGGTCGTGGTTGATGTCGTCCATCTCGACGAGCGCGTCGTACGGCAGCTCGGCCTCCGCCAGGAGCACG
>Ga0075431_100004013_pt1 | contig 14348 bp, 13 predicted proteins | sample RhiMetdeltSRZDD5_FD_75297 | JGI IMG/M metagenome (GOLD analysis project Ga0075431, IMG submission 75297) | Populus rhizosphere microbial communities from Tennessee, USA - Rhizosphere MetaG P. deltoides SRZDD5 | ecosystem: Host-associated > Plants > Roots > Rhizosphere > Soil | place: USA... | reverse complement strand
GCCGCACGTGCAGGCCGGCCGGCTGAGGGCGCTTGGCGTGACAACCGCAAAGCGCTCGCCTCAACTGCCCGATGTACCCGCGCTCGGGGAAACGCTGAAAGGGTTCGATATCGTGCTGTACAGCGGCATCATGGGTCCGCCGAACATGTCGCGCGAGACGGTGGCTCGCCTGAACAAAGAACTGGTACGGATGGTCGGAACTCCGGCCATCAAAGAGGCATGGACGAAGCAGGGCGCGGAACCGGTCGTGATGACCCCCGAGCAGGTGACCGACCACCTCAAGTCCGATATTCAGAAGCTCGGGAAGATGGTGCGTGCAGCGGGCGCGAAAGTCGACTGACGTACCGCGTGGTACGGTCAAGCCACGCTAGTCTGGATTGACCTCGCAGACGGCGGTCCACACACCGCGCGCTTCCTCAAGGTCGTGAACAAGCCGGGCACCCTTGCTCAGGAGCTCTTCCACTTTCTCGGACACGGCCTCGCGCGTGGGGCCGGTGACGATCCGCATGAAACCGAGCTCCTCGACTTTGCACCCGTTATCGCCGGCCGTGGGGCGATCGCATGTAGCGATCCACTTGTTTCCGACCTTCTCTATCGGTGAAAGGACTTTCGAGCCACTCTTCGCGAGCTCTTCCAGCGCGTTCAGCACGCTCAGCTGGCTCGGGCCGGAAACAATGAGATGCGCGCCGCCATCGAATACCTGCGCGGGCTGATCGGATGCAACCTCCTCGAGCTCGACCGGCCGATCCAGCAGTCCGGCTGCTACAGCCCACTGTTCGCCCCAGGTCCCTTCGACGAAAGCCGGCAGCGCTTCCGGGTCGACGTTCACGCTGTAGACCTCGTGCGCGCGAACGTGCTTGTCTTTGCGCTCACCGAGGTGCGTGAACAGATTGTCGTACTGGTCCGACAGGCGAGAGACGACTTCGTAGAACGAACGCGCAACCAGCAGCTGGCCCGGGTCCGCAAAGCTCATTACACGCTGGCCGACGTTGATACCGTCGCCCACTACGTTGGTTTGGCCGTTCAGGTCTTTTACGAGGCGCACAGGACCCAGATTGATTCCCATGCGAACCGGGAGCCGCGTGTCCCGCTGCAGAACGAGGCCCGTGAAGAGCGCGTCCTCTGGATTGCCGAGGAAAGTGACGGCAGCACCGTCCCCAGTGTCGAGTATGACGCGGTCGGGCACGGCGATCGGCTTCAGCGCCTTCGCCAGAGACTCGTTGAAGACCTGTTTTACCGACATCTGCTCCGCAACCGACTTTTTCGAGTAGCCGACGATGTCTAGAAACAGCACGCTCGTTACCAGCGTGCGTCCGGGGCTTTCAGCCATTTATATGTCGGAGCGAGGCCGATGTGCTTGGTTTGACGGCGCATTCTACCTGTTGCAACAACGGCCGGAAACCGGAAAACTTCTGGCGCACCGCAGGAGGGCAGATGCGCCACCCGTTCAAGGAAACCGAGCTCGTCAAAGCAGAAGTGTTCACCACAATGCCGGGACGCTTCCGCCGGAAGGGGCGCAACGCGTGGACGGAGGCGAACCGCGGGGGGATCGAAGTCGAGTGCTTCCTCGAAGGGCCCTGCTTCGACCGCGACGGCAGGCTTTGGATCGTCGACATACCGTTCGGAAGGATCTTCAGGATCGATCCCACGGGCGATTGGGAGCTTGCGCTTCAGTATGACGGCTGGCCGAACGGCATGAAAATCCACAAGGACGGCCGGATGTTCATCTGTGATTACCGGCGTGGGCTCCTCGTTTTCGATCCGAAAAGCGGCCGTATCGAAACGCTCGCAGACACGTTCCACAGCGAGGGTTTCAAAGGACTCAACGATCTCCATTTCGCAGCCAATGGCGATCTGTATTTCACCGATCAGGGGCAGACCGGCTGCATAGACCCGACCGGCCGCGTGTTTCGGCTCCGCACAAGCGGTGCGATCGAGCGTCTCGCGAGCAACGTGCCAGGGGCGAACGGAATCACGTTGAATGGCAGCGATCGGCAGGTGTATGTCGCGGCAACGGGTGTGCAGCAGGTCTGGCGCTTACCGCTCATGCCCGATGGAACGATCACCAAGAGCCGCGTCGCGCTCCAGTTCACTGGCGGAATCGCAGGCCCGGATGGCATAGAGATGGACGCCGAGGATGGTCTCCTCGTGTGCCATCTGGGCGTGGGCGTCTATCGCTTCGACAATCGGATGCTGCCGACGCATCTCATCTACTCGGACGATCCACGGCATCTCAACCTCGCCAACATCGCGTTTGGCGGCGAGGACCGGCGCACGCTTCATATCGTTCAGGCGCTCACTGGAGAGATTCTCACGACGCGGCTGCCCGTCGCAGGTAAGACACTCTACGGGCACCGCTGATACGGCCGCGCGGGTCCAGCCATTGCTTCGGCGTGTTGCTATGCGTGACGCAACTTCCCAGCGTGCCACGCGCACGCATCATCCAGCGCGAGCTTCGGTGCCAGAGAGCAGGGCGCGCGAGAGCCGTCCAGCGCCGGTCATTATCCCCAGCGGGGTAACGAATACGGAGCTTGCGCTCGGCTCGCGCAAAGTAAGGCTGACCAACCTCGACAAGCTCTTCTGGCCCGAGCTGGGCATCACCAAGCGCGCGCTGCTTCAGTACTACACGGATGTGGCGGCCGTCCTGTTACCACATCTCACCGACCGCGCTATGGTGATGAAGCGGTATCCGAATGGCGCCTACGGAAAGTGCTTCTTCATGAAGCGCGCGCCCTCGCCGCGGCCCGAGTGGATTGAGACCTGCTCGATCGCGCATGCGTCGGGAAACATCATAGATTTTCCGATGGTCCAGGATCTCGCATCTCTACTGTGGGTCGTGAACCTCGGCTGCATCGATCTCAATCAATGGTATGCACGCTGCGACGATGTCGATCGTCCCGATTACCTTCATTTCGACCTCGATCCTGTTCCCGAAGCGACATTCGAAGCGGTGCGTGAAACGGCCTTGCTCGTGCGTACCGCGCTCGAAGGGCTCGGCATGCAGCCTCTCGCGAAGACCACGGGCTCGCGCGGTATTCACGTCTACGTTCCGATTGTGCGCGGGCCGACACAGAAGGACGTGTGGAGCTTTGCAAAACAGTTTGCACAGCAAATCGCAAAGCTCCGCCCTGCACTCATAACAGCCGAGTACCGCGTTGCAAAGCGCCCGCCCGGTCGGGTGCTGGTGGATTACAACCAGAACGCGTGGGGACGCACGCTCGCGTCCATATACTCGCCACGGCCGAAGCCTCGCGCCACGGTATCCGCGCCCGTGACATGGGAAGAGCTCGAGGAGGGTGTCACGACCGAGGGCTTCCGTATGGACAATATGCCCGCGCGCATCGAAGCCGTCGGCGATCTGTGGACACCGGTGCTCGCTAAACGCGGGCGCTTCGATCTTACAAAGCTGCTGTAGACGCAGCGTTCCATGGCGCTTCCACTTCCGGTGACGTACGCCCCCATGGAGGCGAAGCTCGTCGCGCAGTTACCCGCGGGCGACGAGTGGCAGTACGAACCCAAGTTCGATGGCTTTCGCTGCCTCTCTTTCAAAGACGGTGGCGAGGTCGATCTGCGATCGAAGTCAGGGCAGCCCTTCAATCGCTATTTTCCGGAGATCGTCGAGGCGCTGTCGAAAGTGTCCGCGAAATACTTCGTGCTCGATGGCGAGCTCGTCGTGCCCGAAGACGACGCGCTATCGTTCGACCAGCTTCTCATGCGAATCCATCCGGCGAGAAGCCGTGTGGAGAAACTTGCTCGCGAGCATCCGGCGCTTTTCGTCGCTTTCGACCTGCTCGTGGACGAGGAAGGTCAATCGCTCGTCAACGAGCCGCTTGCGAAGCGCCGCGGCGCGCTCGAGCGTTTTGCAAAACGCTATTTTCGCGCGCGCTCTGAAATCCGCCTGTCCCCCCAAACGACGCGGCTCGAAGCAGCGGACGAGTGGCTGCAGTCCCTGGGCACAGGACTGGACGGCATCATGGCAAAGCGCCTCGACCTTCCATATCAGTCCGGCGAACGCACTGGAATGCAGAAGTTTAAGCGAATGCGGACAGCCGATTGCGTCGTCGGGGGATTCCGATACGCCGCGAAAGCGCCGGTCGTAGGCTCGCTTCTGCTGGGTTTGTACGACCGCGGCGGTCTGTTACATCATGTCGGCTTCACGGCGAACATCAAGGCGACGGAGAAGCCTGCGCTGACGAAGAACCTCGAAAAAAGGGTCGAAGAGCCTGGGTTCACCGGAAACCGACCTGGCGGTCCGAGCCGATGGAGCACCGAACGCAGCGGCGAATGGGAGCCGCTCGCACCCGAGCTCGTCGCCGAAGTGCAATACGACCACTTCAGTGGCGGACGCTTCCGGCACGGAACGAGACTTCTGCGGTGGCGGCCGGATAAAGCGCCGCGGCAATGCACGATGGAGCAGGTCGAGCAGGAATCGAGGGCGACCCTCGAGCTGCTGCGGCACTGAGCGAGGCGTTACCCTGCGCCGGCCTTTTTCCGCTTCTGTTTTCGGTCAGCCATGATCTTGGCGTAGCAGTCCGCGCAGACTTCGCGCCGATGCGTGCCGCCCGGCAACGCCTTGAACTGCTCGCGCGGCCGATAGTGCTGCCCGTGGTAACAGAATTTGAGAGGAGTCGATACGCTCATGTGCGGGTCTCTGGTGGAACCTCGTCGCGCGAAGCGCCGACGCTAGAACCGACGCGTGACCGGAAGCACGTCTTCGTTCGCGCTTTGCTGCACGGGAGGCGAGGAGGACGGGCTGCCGCCATCATAAGACTTGAATACCGATTTGATCGGCGTGGAGTCTGGCAGGACGTAAACGATACCGCCCTTCGCCCTGAAATTCGGGTGGACGACTTGATCGTAGAACGCCGGCGGGACATTGATGCAGCCATATGTGATGCGATGGTCCGCGGGATTCGGTGACGCCAGGCGTGCGTGCCGTTTTTGGCTGGTTTTTTTTGCGGACAGTTTGTGGATGGCAATGCCCGCATCGTAGTCGACCCAGAGGACTCTCTGGCCCTTGAGGTTGAGATCCTCTTCAGCGAAAAACCGGCCGGCCGGCGTAATGCGCTGCCACGGCTGCGTCTGGTACATGTCCAGCTCGAGCACGCCCGGCGCGAACGTGTCGCCAACGCCCATCCCGATCAGCACCGGCGTGCTACGGATCAGTCGGCCCGAAGCGTCAAAGGCCGTGGCGGTAGCGTTCACCTTGTCGACGATGATGAAAGGCAGGCGCTGATGATCGCCCGAGCGCACGGCCCAGTCGGCCATCTGCTGGACGTCGCGTCCCGAGGCAGCTCCGCGAAAGTCCACTCGTTTGCCGACGCTTGTCGCGACGGCAGTGGCACCGCTGCTCTGCGCCGTAGCCGAAAGCGGGAAGAGGGAGGAAAACCCGGCCGCGATGCCGCACACCACGGCCAGCGAATATGCTTTTCTTAGCCACATATGCAAATTCTCGGTACGAACATCTGCTATAGCATGTTTTGTACCGCAAATATACAGAAATCCAGCGCTTTAGGCAGGGTCTTATCGCACGCGCATGCGCGCAACACTCGCACGCGCCGTGCGCAGAGGCGAGCGCGCCACAACACATCGGATGTCGATCGCGGCTTGTCGGACCGCGACCGCTGAGTGCTGCGCTAGGCGCTCCGGGGCACGGTGCTGCGGTCCGCTTCCGACGGCGAGGATCGGGTTGGCTGGCGGCGCAACGTCAATCCCTCGGGCTGCGGTGCTGCGGAAGCGGCAGGCTCGTAGAGCTCGGCGATGCGGCTCCTTACGTCGTCCTCTTCCCCAGCCGAGCAAAAATACGGATAAAGCGAGCGGGTGGCGGCTCCGGGCTGGCCGCCCCATCGCGCGGCCTGAGCGCCGACGTAGGCGACCTTCACATGCATCAATATCGCCGGCGCTGCCACGCGCGGACAGATCTTGCAGGCGCCAACAGCGGTGAAGTCGAGCATCCGCCGGTAAAAAGGAACGTGCCGCGGGTTGACCTCGATGAACACGTCATCGATCTGGCGCACGGGACCGCAGAACACATAGGCAAGGTGGAAAAGGCCGCCGAGCACTTCTTTCGAGCCAAATTCCGGGTCGACGGCAAGACGCGTGAGCTCAGCGACTCGCGCGCCGTCGCTTCTATACTCGTCGATCTGATCGCGATAAAGCGCATCGGCGCCAAGGCCCCGATTGGAGTCGAATCGAACGCTCAGCGTGCCGAAGACGGTGTGCTCGCGGCAGGCCTGCAGCGTGATTTCGTGCATCGTTTGTAACGCTGCCACCGGGGCGCTGAGCTTGTAGCCCCGGCGTGTGTACATGCGGTGGATGAGGGCGTGGCTTTCTTCTGCAGCGCCGGCATCTGCCAAACGGATCTGGAAATCGTTTCGATCGAGCAGGAGATGCCCGATCTGATTTTCAGCTAACGCGTGTTCGTCGCGATCGGAGGATGTATGCAGGCCGGCGGCGCTGACGCTGCCGTTCCTCGCCCCGTGCAGACGGCTGCACTGGGCGAGCTCGCGGTGATGCCCCATTTATTAAAGCCCTCAAAAAAGCGGTCGCGCGCTGTGCTCGCTTGGGACAACCACCGGTATCGCGCGGGCGCCAACCAAGGCCCTGTCCGCGGCCGCAAACATAGCGGCCGAGAAGCGTAGACTGCTATACTGGTAGGCACGAAACCTGCAAGGTTCGGTAACTTATTTAGGCTTCGTGGACGCAAGTGATGAGCAAAAACGCTGGAACCTTCACTCGGGAAATATCCGAGATGCTTGATTTCTATCGGGCCGCGGCGCAACGCAGGACAGGTGACCTCTCGACCCGATCCAAAGCACGACCGCGCCAACGGCCTGCACTTTTTACATATTCCCCTGCGCGATCGCCCAACAAGCAACTGCCGCGTTAAAGCTGGCCAGAGCTGGCCATTTCTTAGCCGAACGGGTTATTTTGGTTCGCTGAGGGCGTTTTCCCTGTTCGGCAGCAGCCGGCGTGATTATACGCATGTGCGCGCGAGTTGCACGCTTTTTTTAGCGTGCGCCGTAGACGCGCGGCTGCAGGACATCCGAGTGGCGAGCCGCTCTCGCGTTGAGTAGCTTCTGTGGGTTCGGTATGTCCTGCTGCTACCGCTGGCGCAGGCATCCAGACGCGCTCAGCGCCGACTAGCTCCGGCTAGCTCCGGCTAGCTCCGGCTAGCGCGCTCAGGCGACGGCGGCAATCCGCGGATGGTCGGCGGCCAATTGATGGTCGATCTGCTCAGCAATCACGCGGTAGAGCGGACGCGTCACGAAGCTCAGGCCATCCACGATGCTCCGGCAATCCATGACTGACGGAATGCGAAGCCCGCGGTGCTCGACAGGTCCTCCGATTTGTCTCACCTGCACGCCGAGGCGGGCGAAGTGGGCCGCGAGGCGTGGCTCCGTCAGAACGAAGATCGTATTGATGCCGTGACGCAGCGACAGCTCGATGATGCCAAGGTAAAGACCGACAGGAATGTAGGGAAAGCGCGGTCGCTGCGTATCACCGAAGCTGTTGCTCAGACCCACCGGGTTTTCTGCCTCGCCGCGCCGCTTCCGGTACTTGCTCAGCACAGCGAGTCGCGATACTTCACCGATCGTCTCACGAGGTATCTCTTGCGGATCGATGATCCTTCGATCGAGCGTGGTCGTGCAGCTTTTTTCAAAAGGCAACGGGTACGCAGGTTCGTCGGCCCGCGCTCTGATCAAACGCACGCAGCCGACGAATTCGCCATTGCGAACGTTACGGAGCAGGCAGTGGAGTGCGTGCGCATCGTACTCGTCCATCTCGCGCCCATCTGTGCGGACAGGTTCGAACTTGAGCTCCTCACAGTAGACGCTGTGACGAATCCGGTACACCTGGTCCTTCAGTTCAACAGTCGTCGCGGGAACGACTTCGAAATGCTTTTTAAAGCCCTCTCCCAGGTTCAGCATTCCGAAAACAGACATCGTGGCCTCTCGTTCTAGTGCTGCAAACCAGCTACCTTCCCCAGCCGGTGCGTTGCAGCTTTCGTTATCAGTCGGCCAGGGCAACATGCCCCTTGCTCTGCGCTCAAAGTTAGTCTTCTCAGTCTTGCGGAGTTAGGACTTACGGCACACGGTCCCGGGCAGTACGTAGTGCTACGGTATGCGCGGCGATTACAGCGGCGCACAGATTACGTAGTGTTACGTACGCGCGATGACACAGCGGCGTGCGTATGATGACGTGTGCGAATCGGCTGGATCGATTCGTCTGCGTCGAACGTTTCGAAGCAAGCACAGGCGGCAACCGGGCACGCATGAACTCGAATACGGTGCATTCTCTCGCAATCGCGACTTGTGTTTTTAATCTAAATCATGAAACGCAAGCGCGCACACGGGCACGTACGCGTGATCGCCAGCCAGCTATTGCGCCTGCAATGTGCGCCGAATCAGCAAGAGCATCAGGCGCTGCAGAGGATTCGCGTTTCCGAACGGACGCCAGGTCCGGGCGAAGCGTTGTAGATACGCGTCGTACTGCAATCCCCAGGGCGCGGGCCGCATCGCCCCGCGTCTCAAGAGCACCTTCAGGACTTCCGTTCCCATAACGCCAGCGCACAGATCGCAGGCCATCGCGGTCGACGGACCGCGCTCCTCGCGGAAGTTCACGGCCGCAGGCTCGACCAGGTACTTCCGCTGGAGCATCGCGGGCGATAGCCCTGCGATGAACCGGGCGAGTTGTTCCCCGCGCGGCTGCCCCTCTAACCTGAAGTAGTCCTCGAAGCTCATGCCACCAGGCGCGAAGTAGAGAAGCGCTACACCCATGCCCAAGGGCGCCGCGGTGAGCGCTGGGATGCCGCGTGCCTGACATGCCGCGAAAACCGTGCGCCGCGCTTCGACGGCAAAGAAGTCGAGCCCGTCTACGTAGACGTCTACATCCCTCAGGAATTCGTCCACGTTTCCGACTGTGACCCCCTCCGGAAACGCCGTAACCTCGAGCTCTGGATTGATATCCCGCGCCATGCGCGACATCACTTCCGTCTTCGGAAGTCCGCGCGTAGACGTGGTGGCGCCAACCTGGCGATTGAAGTTCTGGAGCTCGAACTTATCGAAGTCGGCGATGTTAAATTTTCCGACACCGAGCCGAGCGAGGGTGAGCAAGTGGGGGCCTCCGACGCCACCGAGTCCGGCGATCGCAGCGCGACTTCGTCGGAGTACAGCCTGCTCCTCTATCGTTAACCAGCCGATGTTGCGCGAAAAAGCACGCGAATAATCAAAGTGCTGCTTCATCGCGGCATTATGGCAAAAAAAACCCCGGCGAATTGCCGGGGTTTTTTTACTGCAAAAAACAGTTGCTTACGTGCGACGGCGACGTGCGAGTCCAAACGCAGCCAGCGCTACGCCAAGCAGCCCCAATGTGGCAGGTTCAGGCACTGTTCCGAAAACCACGTCGAGCGAACCGTTGATCGTCTGGGTGCCGGCAACCGTAAAGTTGTTGAGCTGACCGGACTGGAACGAAAGGTTGTAGAACGGGATCGGCGCGGTGAACAAGGTCGACCCTGCAGCCGTCAAGGCGAAGCTGGTGGTCGTACCGAAACTTCCGCAATTGATGCCACCACCAGGACCGCATGTGGGCAGCGACGGGTCCAATGTACCTGCCCCGGCCAGAGCAGCACCCGTCGCAATCAGAATGTCATCCCCAGCGTTGGCCGTTGTCCACGGTGCTGCCCCACTCGCGGGCGCGGTGAACAGGGTGTTCGTGCTCGGATCGGTAAATACCTGCAGCGAGCTGCCGCCGCCCGGGTTAAACGTAAAGCTTGTCGTTCCCCCGGGTCCCGGGGCGAACGTGCCGCTCGCCGTGAAGAGCGCATACAAACCATACTGGTTGGCGAAGGGGTTAGCGGGATCGGACGCTCCGAGGTTCGACACGACGGGGGTGACGCCGTTGTTAGCAACATACTGACCGGCATTCCATCTCAATGAAACCTGGAAGGTGTTACCCGGGCCGAACGTGATGACCTCAACGTAGTTGCCCGTGATCTTGTCCGCCGTAAAGCTCAGAGGAAATGCCCCTGGTGTGCTGGCCGGATTCCCTTCCGTGACCGTGAAATCCGGGAACACCTGAGCAGTAGCGCCGGTGCTGAAGCACGCCAGCGCTGCCGAGCAGGCCGCCACCATCAACGATTTTTTGAAGATACTTTTGCTATTCATTCGATTCACTCCAAGTTGGCTAGGGACTCGGCCCGATGACTTCTGGCTTTCGGGAGCCAACTAAGCATTCACTATGCCAGTTTTATAAATACCTTAAATACAAGCTCTTAACTTTGCCCGGTGCATTCAGGCCGGTTGCGGTGTAAGGTTTCTCGACACCACTTTAGCGGCCCCAAGGCGGACCAATCCGGCACGCGACGACCACCCACCGAAGCCAGCGCGAGCGGCGCTTCTGTGCAGGCGGGATCTGCGAACTCGTGAACGTGAGCGCACCGCGCGATATCGTCGTTTTCGTTGCGGATAGAATACAGCCCCATACCCGGCAGCGGTGCAAAAAAATCGAGTGGAATCGCAGTCACAGCCTGGAAAGTCACGCGATGAAATCGCGCGCGCTTATGCCTCGGAACCTTGGTGGTACGACGTCCGCGGCTTTTTCATCCTGACGTTCGCGTATCGGAGCACCCTCGGGTTCCAGCTTCGATTTTTCGGCAACAACATGGGGCCGAATCACCTCGAGGTCGCAATCGGCAGCGGCACTTTGCTCGAACTGGTGCTGCGTTGGCGGAAATGGAAGAAGCTCCCTCTCGTGCGGATCGTGGGCGTCGATTACGCCGAGCGCATGCTGGCGGGGGCGATGCATCGTTTTCAGGATCGCAACGACATCGAGCTCCAGCATGCGGACGCCGCAGCACTCCCATTTTCGGACAACTCGTTCGATACCGCCAACATCGCCAACGCGGTCCATTGCTTTCCGCAAATCGATGCCTCGCTCCGAGAGGTCCTGCGGGTGCTTAAACCGGGCGGCCGGCTTGCAGCGAACGTTCTCCTCTACCCAGGAGGAATTTTTCCTTTCAACCGGATCGCCCAACGAATCAATGACTGGGGAATGAAAAAGGGCATCCTCTACACGCCGTACGAGCTGACCGACATCAGGCAACGTGTCCTCTCTGCAGGCTTCGAAATCGTCGAGGAAGTGCGGTCCGGGAACACCTACAACGTTCTGGCGCAAAAACCGCGGTCGCAGGCGTGATTCGGCCGGGCAATCCGCTGGGATGAAAAAGTACTTCGTTGTCGCCTGGAAGAACGTGGTGCGTCACCGCAGGCGCTCCGTTCCTGCGGCGACATCGATTGCGGCGGGTGTCGCCGCGCTAATCGTCGCGGCCGGCTTCATCGAGTGGGGCCTCTGGTACGGTCGCGAATCGCTGATTCACTCCGGCGTGGGTCATATCCGGCTGGTGCTCCGGGATTATGAGACGAAGGGCCTTTCCGATCCTTTTGCGTACCTGATGCCGGAGGGTACGTCCGCTCTGCAGGCAATCGAAAGCACGCCTGAGGTCCGCACGATGGCGCCGAAGGTTGCGTTCACTGGACTCATCAGCAAGGGCGAGACGACGATCTCGTTCATAGGCGAAGGCGTAGCACCCGACAAAGAGCGTTTTTTCAGCCGCGGGGTGACTATTACCCACGGCACATCGCTGGACGAGAGCGACCACCGGGGAATCATCATGGGACAAGGCCTTGCCGCGAACCTCGGTGCCAAGCCAGGCGACACCGTGGTATTGCTGGCGAACACCGCGTCCGGTGGGATCAACGCCGTCGAAGCACAGGTGCGGGGGATTTTCGCGACGGTTATCAAGGCCTACGACGATACGGCGCTACGCGTGCCCATTACGGTGGCGCGGCAGCTTCTCAGGGTGTCCGGCTCGCATTCGTACGCTCTGCTGCTCGATGACACATCGCACACCGAAAGCGTCCTTGCCTCTCTACGAAAACGCTTCGCTGGCAGTGTACTCGAGTTCGTTTCATGGCATCAGCTGTCCGATTTCTATCGCAAGACAGCGGAGCTTTTTTCCCGGCAGATAGACGTCGTGCGCACGATCATCGGCGCGATCATCGTGCTGAGCATCTCGAATTCGATGATGATGGCGGTGATGGAGCGCACGAGTGAGATCGGCACCTCCATGGCCCTGGGCCTGCGCCGGAGTGCCATTCTGCGTCTGTTTCTGTGCGAAGGATTGCTACTCGGGTCGATTGGCGGCGTCATTGGTGTAACCCTCGGCTTTGCATTGGCGGCATTGCTGTCGGCTATCGGTATTCCCATGCCGCCCGCACCCGGGATGGCGTTCGGCTACACAGCCGAGGTCAGGGCCACATGGCCGATCGCGCTGAATGCGCTGATCCTGTCCGTGCTCACGGCGTTAGCTGCAAGCGTCTATCCGGCGTGGAAAGCTTCGCGCATGCAGATCGTCGACGCGCTCAGGCAGAACCGCTGACGGACTGCAAAACCGCGATGCTGAAACTTGCGCTCCGCAACGTGTTCCGTCAGAAGCTGCGCACTGCGCTAACGCTGGCGGCCATCGTATTCGGAGTCGTCGGACTTGTACTAAGCGGCGGCTTCGTGCGCGACGTTCATATTCAGCTCGGGGAAGCCCTCATCCATTCTCAATCGGGGCATCTGCAGATCGCACGTGAGGGCTATTTCAGCTACGGCTCTCGTTCGCCGGAGAAGTATGCGATCGAAAATCCTGCCGCCGTGCGCGGCAAGATTGTGGGGAGCGCAGGCATAGACGATGTGATGGCGCGTGTACATTTCTCCGGACTGCTGAATAACGGCCGGACAGACTGGCCGATCGTCGGCGAAGGTGTCGAGCCGTCGAAAGAGGCGAAGTTGGGCAGCTTCATCCGCATTGTTGCGGGGCGCCAGCTGGCCGACAACGACGCCTACGGAACCGTAATCGGGCAGGGCGTCGCGAAGGCGCTCAATCTCAGTCCCGGCGACCGTGTGACGCTTCTGCTCAGCACCGCAGAAGGCGCCCTCAACAACCTCGATCTGGAAGTCGTAGGCGTCTTTCAGAGCTTCTCGCAGGAATTCGATGCGCGCGCGGTGCGCATTCCTCTCGATGCAGCGCAGGAAGTGCTCGGATCCGCTCGCGCGAACACACTGGTGGTCTCTCTCAAGAATACGGATGACACCGATGTCATTGCGGAGCGGGTCGCGCAACTCGTTGAGGGGCGTCAGCTCGAAGTAAAAAACTGGAGAGAGCTGAACGACTTCTATGAAAAGACAGTCGAGCTGTATCGACGTCAGTTCGGCTTCCTGCAGTTCATCGTGCTGCTCATGGTCGTGCTGAGCGTCGCAAACAGCGTGAACATGAACGTGTTCGAGCGGGTGGGAGAGTTCGGCACGATGATGTCGCTCGGCGATCGCGCCGGCAAGGTATTTCGGCTGATCGTGACGGAGAACGTTCTGCTGGGAGTCGTCGGGTCGTCGTTGGGCCTACTGGCCGGCGTTCTCCTCGCAATGCTTATCTCGGCAATCGGTATTCCGATGCCGCCGCCGCCGAACGCGAACCTCGGCTATACCGCGCGTATCCAGCTGGTTCCTTCGACCCTCGTCACAGCGTTCGCGGTGGGATTCGTCGCAACGATCGTGGCCGCGCTGTGGCCGGCCGCGAAAGTGGTCCGTACGCCGATCGTCACGGCCCTGCGGTCGAACGTTTGAAGAACCGGTCGGAGCTAGAAGCTGTACCGAAGCTCGCTATAGACGCGATCGCGATTCGCAAAGCGGCCGAAAAAGCCGAGCGGGGGTCCGTTAAAGAGGTCCACACCGGTCGTAAGCCGCCAGTTCTTTTCGAATTTCCATGCGAGCTTCGGCCGGAGCATCCAGTCGGAACGGTCGAGGCTGGAAATGAAAAGGACCTGCGCTTCGAGCGCACTCGTTACGTCGTGCGTGAAATAGACGCTGTAACCGTTCTCGCGCTTCCTGAAAAAGATCTCAGGGTCATGCTCGAAGAAAACCCGCTGAAAGATTTGAAGATTCAGCCGGGAATCTGCCGGTAGCGTGAAGTCGAGACCCACGATCCAGTCGAGTGTCTTTTGCGGGACGAGGCCGTCGTCATCCGCCGCGCGAAAGACGTTGAACCGGCGGCCTCGCGTATATACCGCTTCTGCCTTCAGCACGACGGACCCGAAGTCTTTACCGAGCGTGGAGCCGAGCTGCGTGAGGCGATCGTGTCTGGCTTCGAAGCTCAACGTCGGCACCGGAGTAAGAACGCTTTGCCGGTAGAAGGTCGGCTGCGTGTCCATGCTGCGGTAATAGAAGGCGGACACGTCCCAGCCCGCACGCAATGTGGACAGGCGGACGCCATAGTTCGTATTCGAAAGCGTACGGGCTGGGCGCGT
>Ga0075431_100004006_pt1 | contig 14358 bp, 15 predicted proteins | sample RhiMetdeltSRZDD5_FD_75297 | JGI IMG/M metagenome (GOLD analysis project Ga0075431, IMG submission 75297) | Populus rhizosphere microbial communities from Tennessee, USA - Rhizosphere MetaG P. deltoides SRZDD5 | ecosystem: Host-associated > Plants > Roots > Rhizosphere > Soil | place: USA... | reverse complement strand
CGCTTGAGCTGCTCGGCGACGTAACGCGGCACGTACGTGGCGACGAGCCGTGGGACGAGGAAGAACCCGGCGAGCGTGTAGACGACGAAGAGCACGGCGAGCACCGCGAGCGTGACGAGGACCGATCGGCGCCTGAGAACCGCGCGGAGCCGTGCCCATTTGTCAGCCCATCGTGGAGCCATGGGCGGGCATTGTCCGTCGATCGGAAAGGTACTTCAATAGGCCACCGTGCACGCGCGTCTACGACGCGAACCGACCGCAGGAGCGCTTGCCTTCGTCCTGAACTTGCCGTCCGGACTGTGTCTGCTGCTGATCCTCGCCTGGCCGGTGCTCTACGCCGGCTGGCTGTCGCTCCACGACGTGAGCCTGCGCCAGCTGCGCACCGGCGAGCTGCCGTTCGCCGGTCTCGCGAATTACGCGCGGCTGTTCGGCGACGAGATCTTCTGGCTCACTCTGCGCAACACCGTCGTGTTCGTCGGCGTGTCGGTCGCGCTCGAGGTCGTCATCGCGCTCGCCGTGGCGCTCATCATCGACGACGACCGCGTCGGCCTCTCTCGCGTGACGCGTGTGCTGCTGCTCGTGCCGTGGGGCGTGCCGCCCGTGGTCAACGGCCTCTTGTGGGCGTTCATCTTCAACACGCAGTACGGCTATCTCAACCGTGCCCTCCTCGTCCTGGGGCTCGTCCGTGAGCCGGTCAACTGGCTCGGCCACCCGCAGCTGGCCATGGGCGCCGTCATCGCCGCGTACGTGTGGCGCACGACGCCGTTCAATATCCTTCTCTATCACGCCGGACTGCGCGGCATCCCGCGCGACTACTACGAGGCGGCCGAGGTCGACGGCGCCTCCGCGTGGCGCCGGCTCTGGCACATCACGCTGCCGCTGCTGCGCCCGGTCATCGCCGTGAGCCTCATCTTGAGGACGACGTTCGGCTTCATGGTCTTCGACGAGATCTTCGCCATCACGCAGGGCGGCCCGGGCAACGCCACGTGGACGGCGTCGTGGTACACCTATCGTGCCGCCTTCCAGCCGCCGTTCAACGTCGGCCTGGGCGCCGCGTCCGCGTGGGTGATGGCGCTGATCCTTGCCGTGGCGGGCGTGGCGTATGCGCGGGTGGTCGGGCGGAGGCTCGAAGCGTGAGGCTGTCGCCCACGCGCCGCGCGTTGCTGACGCTGGCGAACGTCGGCGTGATCGCGTTTCTCCTGATCCCGCTGCTGCCCGTCGTGATGGGCGCGCTGCAATCCGAACGCGCGCTTCAGTCCGACCTGCGCGCGTTGCTGCCGCGGCAGCCCACGCTCGCGAACTTCGAGCTGATCCTCACCGGCGGCGCTCACCGCGGCCCCATCTTCGAGCAGGTCACCTACCTGCCCAAATCCGTCGAGCGCTTCCCCGCGGCGTTCATGAACAGCGTGGCCGTCGCGACCTCGGTGTCGCTGCTGACCTTGGTCTTCGCGAGCTTCTCCGCGTACACGGCGGCGCGGCTGCGCCTCGCGTGGGTCAAGGCGCTCCTGTCGCTCTCCGTCGCCGCACGCCTCGTCCCGCTGATCGTGCTGATGGTGCCGCTCTACGTCCTCTTCCGCCGCTATGGTTTGTTGAATTCGCTCAGCGGCGTCGTCATTGCCGAGATCGGCTTCCTGCTGCCGTACGCCGTGCTGATCCTGGTCCCGTACTTCGCCGCGCTGCCGGGCGAGCTCGAGGACGCCGCGCGGATCGACGGCTGCACCCGCTTCGGCGCATTCCTCCGCATCGTGCTGCCGCTGGCCGCGCCCGGCCTGGCCGCCTGCGCGACCATCATGTTCATCCTGTCCTGGCACGAGCTGCTCATCCCGCTGATCGTCGTCAGCCGTCCCGAAGTCATGACGGTGCCGGTCGTGCTGGCCGGCCTCGTGTCCGACTACTTCGTGTTCTTCACGCTCATGATGGCCATCTGCCTGCTCGGCCTGCTGCCCACGCTGGTGCTGGTGCTCGTCCTGCAGAAGTACGTCGTGCGCGGACTCGTGGCCGGAGCGCTCAAGGGATGAGCGCGTCGTATCGATCTTCGGACATTGTCACGCCCAGCGCGGCACCGCACAGTTCGTCATGCCTTTGCGCCGCGTGGATGATTTCGTCATCTCAGCGCATGCACGTTATGAGATGAGCCGTCGGGGCATCACAGAAGAGATCATTCGGCGAGTCGTGGAATTTACCAGAGCAAAAGCTACCTGTACGCGGCCGCCGTGTGGTGCTTCAATCGCGGGTCGACATGGGATCGCCACCAAAGAGATATCTTGTACGTGTGTTCATGGATATAGATCGAAAGCCTGCCCAGGTCGTGACCGTGTATCGCACGACCAAGGTGAACAAGTATTGGAGGACGTCGTGAAAATCACGTATGACCGCCAAACAGACACCCTGAGCTTCGTCCTCAAGGAGGGCGTCACCGTCGCGGAAAGCGACGAGGGGAAGCCTGGCGTGATACTGGACTACGACGCGGCTGGCGATCTGATATCGCTCGAGATCCTCGATGCGTCACGGCGAGTCACAGAAACAGGGCGCGTCGAATACCAGACCACCGGATAACGCAGCGTCTACGTGACCCTGCGCTTCGGGCTCATCGGCTACGGGCTCTTCGGCCGCCACCACGCTCGCGCGATCGCCCAGGCTCCCGGCGCCATCCTCGCCGCCATCGCCTGCCGAAGCCGCGAGACGGCGGACGCCGCGCGCAAGGACTTCCCCGACGCGGTGGTCGATCTCGACTACCACGCGCTGCTCGCACGCGGGGACATCGACGCAGTCGACATCGTCGTGCCCAACGATATGCACGAGGAGATCGGCGTCGCCGCGCTCGAGGCCGGCAAGGACGTGCTGCTCGAGAAACCGCTCGCGCCCACGCTCGCCGCGTGCGATCGCCTGATCGAAAGCGCGCGCCGCACCGGCCGCGTGTTGTCCGTCGGCCACGAGCTGCGCCTGTCCGAGCAGTGGGGCGCAATCAAGCGGATCATCGACGCGGGCGACCTGGGCGATGTGCGTTGCCTCGCGTTCAATCTGTTCCGCTTTCCGTATCGCCCCGGCTCCGGCGGCTGGCGCCACGATCCACGGCGCATCGGCTCCTGGATCATGGAGGAGCTGGTCCACCACTTCGATCTGGCGCTCTGGTATTTCGCCCGCTGGGGCGATCCGGTCGCGGTGAACGCGGTTGGTTTTTCGCGCGGCGGCGATCCGGCGCTGACCGAGGTGGTGACCGCCACCCTCCGCTTCGCCAGCGGTCGCTACGCCGTCGTCACGCTGACGCTCACCGGGTTCGAATACCACCTGGGCTGTGAGGTCATCGGCGCGGACGGCGCCCTGCGCGCGTGGTGGTCGGCCGGAATGGATCGCACGCGCGAGGCGAGCTTTGGGTTGGCGGTGAAGCGCCGCGGTGCGAGCGCGCCGGTCCCGGTCCCGCTCGCTCGGTCGGGCGAGCTGTTCGAGCTGGAGGAGCAGCTGCGCCTCGCCGTCGGCGCGTTCCGCGAGCGGCGCGCGCTGGTTTCGCCGGAGGAGGCGCGGAAGGCGGTGGCGGTGTGTCTCGCGGTGGAGGAGGCGCTGAGGAACGGACGGGAGGTGCCGATTTGAAAAGTTCCACGGTCACGTCGTTCTTCAGGCTGCTCGGACTGCTCAAGTACGGTCTGGCGCTCTCCGCGGTGCTCGCCTACTTGCCGTTTGCGACGTACCGCGGCATGCCGCTGCACGGCATGCTCGGCAATCTCTTCTCGGAGCTGACGCCGCTGAGCGCGTTCTTCACGATGCTGTTCGTGTTCCTCGCGGCGTGGACCGTCATGATCGTCACCGGTCTGATCGTCAACGGCGTCGAGATCCGATTCCCGCGCAGCACCCCCGGGCGTGCCTATCGCACGTATGCGCAAATCGTCGAGGAGCCAGCGCCGCGCGTGCTCCCCAAGTGGGCGGACGAGGTGTTCAGCGTTCCGGTGACGATCGGCCAGTTCGTGCTCTTCACGCTCGTGCTGGCCGGCCTCGCCGGCGTCGTGATCGTGCACAACGCTCGCCCGGGCGAGCGTCTCTGGGGGCTGGTGGCTGTCGCGCTCGCGTTCGTCGTCGCCTACTTCTTGTTGATCGTGGCCGCCGCGCCGGCCGCCGTCCTCGGCCCCGATGACCCCCCGCTGCGCGGCCGCTGGCCGGGCACGGCGCGACTGTGGGCGTGGCTGTCGCGAACTCCGTTTCGGTGGTTCGCAGGCTTCGCGCAATGGTCGTGCTCGCGCGTCGCCCGCGCGCTGCGGATGACCTACATCCTGGACGGTGAGGGCCGAATCTATCCCGCCCACCTGCTCGCCTCGATGGCGGCCGTCGGCTTCGCCGCGCTCTGGGCCATCACCGCGTACGTCTTCTATCCGGCGCGGCTCACGGCGGCGTCGGTCGTGTATCTCTACATCGCCCTGCTGATGTTCGTCTGGGTCTTCGGCGCGTTGAGCTTCCACCTGGGGCGGTGGCATATCTCGCCGCTGGCCGCGCTCGCGCTCATTCTCCTGGTGGGCTATGCGAAGCTCGATCACCGCTTCGAGCCCGCGGAGCCTGCGACGGCCCTCGAGCCCAGCATCGAGCCGATCGACGTGGCGGCGCCGGCCGAGACGAACCTCGTCGTCGTGGCCACGGCGGGCGGCGGCATCTGGGCGGCGGGCTGGACGGCGCGCGCGCTGGAACAGCTGATCGCCAACCGGCCGGAGCTGCGACACGAGATTCGGGTCATCAGCTCGATCTCCGGCGGAACCGTCGGCACGGCGTACTACATCGACGGCCTGCTGCGCGCCGGTCGCGCGACCAGCATCGCGACGATCCTGCACGACGTCCGCGTGCGAGCCACGGCGTCGAGCCTGGAAGCCGTGGCGTACGGCTTCGCCTTCAGCGATTTCCCGCGTCTCTTCTCCGGCGGCTTCTATAGCCCGCACAAGGATCGCGGTCAGCTGCTCGAGGAAGAGTGGGCGCGCATCGCGGCGGCGCAGATCGTGGGCGAGGACGTCGGCAAGCGGCCGCAGCCCAGAGACGGCAAGCGCCGGCTGCGCAGCCTCAACACGAGCATTCGCGATGGCACGATCCCCGCGCCGATCTTCGGCACGACGGTCATGGAGGCCGGCCAGCGCCTGATGATCACGCCGATCACGTTCGCGCCCGCCGTACGGTCGCCGACGCTGCAGGAATTTCTGTTCGGCACGGTGTCCGCGACGCCCGAGCCGGATGTCGATCTCTGGACGGCCGCCCGCTTGTCCGCCACGTTCACGTACATCAGTCCGCCAGCGCGCTCATGGCTCAACGCGCGCGCCACGCAGAAGGAGCACCTGATCGACGGCGGCTATTACGACAACTACGGCGTGACCTCGGCGCTCGACTGGCTGACGCCCGTTCTGATCGCCAGGAAGAACGGCGATCCTCGGCTGCGCTTCAAGCGCGTGCTCCTCGTCGAGCTCTCGGGCTTCACGGAGCCCGATCCCGAATTCGCCAAGCCGGCCGACGGCCTCACAACGTTGCTCACCGGCCCCACGATGACGGCGTTCCTGGCGCTGCGCGAAGGCGTCGCCACGGCGCGCAATCGGATCGATCTCGACCGCTTCAAGCACATGTGGAACGACGCGCTCCGCGGCCAGGTCCAGATCGAAACGGTGAAGTTCGAGCCGGCGCCGAACCGCAGACCCGGTCCGCTGTCGTGGCATCTGTCGTCGACGGAGATCGAGTCACTCAAGAACGAATGGGGGCCGGGCTTCGAGCCTCAGGGGTGGCAGCCGAACCTGCGCGCGGAGTGGGGCGTGATGGAGAGGTTTCTGCGAGGGGAGGGTGGGCGGCTGTAGCGGCCCCGGGGCGAGGAGGTGCCCCAGTCAGGGAGCCTTAATCAGCCGCTGATGCGCGTCCCCATTGAGAACAGCGACTTCGGCAACCATCAAATCCCGACTCGCGGTAAACAGCTTGCCGGGCCGCGCGTAGCTGTCGGAACGCAGCGAGCCGGTGTTGAAGCTCGACGCCGTGAAATGAACGGCGCGCGCGTCGCCATATGGATTACTGGTCACTTGGCACAAGATCCAGTCGTCTCGACCAGCATCGGCCAGCGCGACGGCAGGACGGAGCTTCGCCTGGGAGAGATCTGAAAAGGGAAATGGGACGAGGATTATCCCGCCGGCTGCAGGTGCGACCACGCCGCGTCTTCCTCCGGTCGGGCCCAGTCAGCGAGCGCTCTCTCACTTGTGCGCGCCGTCTCTTCGCCCTGGGGTCCGTCGTCGAGAATCGTCACGAGTGCGCGACGCGGTGCCGAGAGATGAACGTCCGACAGCAGGCGGACGTTACCACTCGGATCGATAACAGCTTCGACGGTGCGAATCATGAGCGGCCTCCATATGACTCCTGCCAGCGTAGCCGCGCGCCCGACGCTTCGTCAACGTGCCGAAACATCGACATCTGCGCTGGCCCGCCGACCGGTCATATCTCTCCGTTCACACTTCCACCCCAACGTTCCCGCGGGAACGTTTTAGCAGAGCGCCGCACCCCTCGCGAGATGGACAACTCGCCAGCCTCCGGAGCCAGTATAGGGCGACACGGTCGCAGCGTGTGGCGCTCGGCGCTCGCCGTCAATGCCGCGAAGTCGATACCGCGGCTACTGTCTGGCCAGGAACGCCTCCCGGAGCACGTTCGCCTCGATCTCCAGCTCGTCCAGCCGGTGCTTGACGACGTCGCCGATGCTCACGATGCCCTGCAGTCGTTCACCGACCACGACCGGCAGATGCCGCACCCTCAGCCGCGTCATCTGGCGCATGACGGTCGGGATATCGTCGTCCGGCGTGCAGGTGATCGGTGTGCGCGTCATCAGCAGCGAGACCGGCAGCTCCAGCAGGGCGGGCCCGCGATCCGCGAGCCCGTGGACGATGTCACGCTCGGTGATGATGCCGAGCACGATGGCGTCGTCCTCACTCACGACCAGCGCGCCGATGTGCTGGTCGCGGAGCAGGCGCGCCGCGGTCGCGATGCTCGTGCGCGGCGGCGTGGTGGCGACGGTGGAACCCTTGGCCTTCAGGATCGAGGCGACCTTCATGCGGCACCTCCGTCAGGTCGACGCGATGTTCGTCAGGGTACCACCCCTCCCGAGCTCAGCCCTTGAGGCCGCCGGCGCCCCAGCCGGCGATCAGGTAGCGCTGGACGGCGATGAAGAAGACGAGGGCGGGAATCGTGACCATGACGCCGGCGGCCATGATGAGACCCCAGTCGACGACGGCCATATGGAAGAACTCGTTGATGCCGATGGCCAACGTCTTGAGCTCGTCCTGGCCGATCAGCACCAGCGCGAAGAGGAAGTCGTTCCAGGCGACGATGAACGTGAAGATCGCGGTGGCGATGATGCCGGGCAGCGCCAGCGGCATCACCACGTACGTCAGCGCCTGGGCGCGGTTGGCGCCGTCGATCAGCGCGGCGTGCTCGAGCTCCAGGGGGATCGACTGAAAGAACGCGCGCAGGATCCACAGCGCATAGGGCAGCGAGAACGAGATGTAGGTCAGCGCCAGCCCCGGGATCGAGTTGACCAGCCCGAGCTGGCGGGCCAGCAGGAAGAGCGGCACCAGCATGATGATCGGAGGAAACATGTAGGCCAGCAGCGTCACGCGCGCAACGAACGTGCGCCCGCGGAACGCGTACCGCGTGAGGCTGTACGCGCCGATGACGCCCGCCACGATGACGATGAGAGTCGTCAGCGCGGAGACGACGATCGTGTTCTGGAAGTACGTCCAGAAGTTCGTCTCGTAGAACAGCTTGCGGTACGCGCGCAGCTCCCAGTCGTGCGGCCAGAACGTCGGCGGTGATGCCAGCAGCTCGTGGCTGACCTTCAGCGAGGAGACCAGCATCCAGTAGAGCGGGAACGCGCAGAATGCGAACAGGCCCAGCCGCAGCGCCCAGGCCGCCGTCCGCGACACGGGCCGGCTACGCATCGTTTTCCTCCTCCGCGGGCGGAAACGCGACGAAGTAGATCGTCACCGCCATCAGCAGCAGCGCCAGCATGATGTTCGACAGCGCTGCCCCCATGCCCGCCTGGTAGTAGGTGAACGAGCGCTGGTAGGTGAAGACGGGCAGCGTCCGGATCGCCTCGCCGGCGCCACCGCCGAAGCCCAACAGCCACGGCACGTCGAACTTGGTGAACATCCAGATCCCGCGCAGCAGCAGGACGATCAGCAGGACGTTGCGCAGCTGCGGCAGCGTGACGTGGAAGAACTGCCGCACGGCCGAGGCGCCGTCGACGCGCGCGGCGTCGTACAGCTCGGGCGGGATGGTCTGCAGCCGCGCCAGCACGTTGACCAGCACGAACGGAAAGAACGTCCATACGGAGAGCACGATCAGCACCCACATGATCGTGCCGTGCGTGAGCCACGCGTCCGGCATGCCCGGAATGCGCAGCGCCCCCAGCACGTACGGGATCACGCCGTACAGATCGTTCATCAGCCAGCGCCACACGAACACGGCGATGACCGTCGGGATCATGTAGGGAAACAGCGCCACGCCGCGCAGGAAGTCGCAGCCCGCGAAGCGCTGGTGCAGGATCAGCGCGCCGGCGACGCCGGCCAGGATCTGCAGCGTGGTGCTGCCGACGGCGTAGACGGTGGCCAGCCAGGCGCTGCGCCAGAAATCCGGGTCGGCGAGCATCTGGGTGTAGTTGCCGAGCCCGACCCACGTGCTGGTGGCCCGCAGCGAGTGCTTGGCGTAGAAGCCCAGCCACACGTTGTAGCCGACGGGAAACAGCGTGAACGCGAGCACCAGCAGGACAGAGGGCAGCAGCAGGCCGATGCCGATCCACGCCTCGCGGCGGCGGCGCGAGGCGCGGCCCGGCGTGTTGACGACGGCGAGCGTGTCGGCGCGGACGCTCGTGACTACTTCGCTTTCGCGATGATGTCCCGGACGATCTTGTCGCTGGCTTCCTTCGCCGCCGCTTTGGGATCCTTGCCGCGCTCCACGACCGCCATCACCATGTCCGCGAGAATGGGTGATGCCGCCACGTCGCCGATCCACGGAATCAGCATGTCCGACGGGTTGCTCACCAGCAGCGGATGCGCGCGCTGGATTTCCACCCACTTGAGCTGCGCGTCGAGCCACGGCTTCCAGCGCTTGCGGTCGGGATGGTTGAGGTAGCTCGAGTCCTGGAAGTCGGCCTTGAAGATGGACAGGATGTGCACCGGCACGGAGTCGCAGTACCGGCGGTAGTTTTCGGGCTTGAAGAAGAACTTCAAAAATTCCTTCGCGGCGGCCTTCTCGTCCGCCGGCGCGTCGGCGTAGATCACCCACGGCTCGTTGTCGAACTGGGTCAGTGGCGCCTTGCCCATCGGCCCGATGGTCTTCGGCCACACCTGGAACACGTCGGGATTGCGCTTGTCGGGCGGCGCGTACTGGTCGATGTAGCCGGCCGTGCGGCCCCACATCAGCACGGAGGCCGCCTTGCCCGTCGCCCACGCCGAGAGCGTCTCCAGATAGTCGTGCGAGGCCCAGCCCGGCGGCAACACGGGCTTGAGCTTCTTCCAGAACTCGAGCATGCCGATGATCTGCGGCGACTCGAGCGCGGGCTGGCCCTTCGCGTCGAAGACGCTGCCGCCGTTGGCGCCGGCCCACATGTAGACGTCCTCGTTCACGAAGAATGGGATGCCGGCCAGCGTGAGCGCGTAGTACTGCGGCGGCTTGTTGAGCTTGGGCAGGTCGCGCAGCAAGTCATCCCAGGTCTTCCACGTCTGCGGATTCACGCCGGTGCCGGCGAGATAGTCGCCGCGGCCGCCGTAGATCTCGGCGCCCCACGCGTGCGTGATCCCCCAGTACTTGCCGTCCGGATACTTCAGCCAGCGCAGCACCGACGGGAAGATCTTGTCCTCGCCGATCGCCTTCACCACGTCGTCCACCGGCTCGATCAGCCCCTTGGCGCGGAACGACGTGACCACATACGTCTGCGTGTGCGACGCCGTCGGCGGGCTCTTGGCCGCCATCGCGGCCTGGAGCTTGCGGTCCATGTCGCTCCAGCCCATGCCCTCGGCGCGAACCTCGATGTCCTTGTGGAGCTTCCCGAAGTCCTCGACGATCGCCTTCACCGCTGCGCGGGTCGCCGGGTTGGGTTCGGTGTCCCACATCGTCACGGCGACTTTCTTCTGCGCGCCGGCGGGCTTGGCGGCGCCGACGATCGAGGCCGCCGCCGCGCCTGCAGCCAGCTTCGTGAGAAACTCGCGCCGGCCGAGTGTTCCCTCTTTTCGTTCTTTGACCAGCCGCTGGAGACCCGCATCGCTATCCCGACGACGCATGGTGGCCCTCCTCGTCGCGCCCCGTCCGGGGCGGCGGTGGGGCGCCATCTTACTTTATTTGCCGAGCGCCTTCACGACTCCGGACCAGAGCGCGATGATCTCGCCGAGGCCGGGGCCGCCGATGGCAGCGCGCGCACCTGAGGACCTCGGGCGACTTTGCGTGCCGGAAATACCTGGTCGAAACCGCTGACCAGACCGACCAGGCAGCGCGTCTCCGGGCGCGCCAACCCCGGACAAACGGGATACCCCTCCGCCTTGCCGAGAGCCTCCTCGTCTGGCGCGGCGAGCGCTTGGGTCGCGATGAACAGGAAGGCGTGCGCACCTCCGTGCGGTCAGCGGATCGGGCGGGCAGGATATCACTGCACGCGGCGGCGCGACTGCGCCGCCTGAGGAGAGAGGGTCTAAGACGACGGCGTGTGCACGAACGTGTATTCGCCGAGCAGCCTCTCGCCGGCGGCGTCAGGAGTCACGAGCCTCACGCGCTCGACGCCGGCCGGCAGCGCGCGGACACGGTCGGTTCGCTCGATGACCACGACCTCGTCAGTGGATTCGGTCAGCGGAATGTCCTCGATGCGGTGCGCCTCCCTGCCATTGGCGTCGACCTTGACGAGATGGGCGCGCGTGATCCCGCGCATGTCGGCGCTGAAGCGCGCCGCCACCACGTCATCATTCGCGCTCACGGTGCATTCGACGCTACCGCCGGGTACCAGCCGGTACTGGCGCACGCGAAGCCCTTCCTCGATGAGGCGCTGAAGAAAGGCGCCGGGCACAACCATCCAGATTCGGCCCGCATCGGCCAGCCGGCGAATGCCGGCGCCGAGCGCCACCAGCCCGCTCAGCTCGTCGGCGCAGGGCGCGCAGCTCATCAGGTGCTCCTCGATCGCGTCCGCCGCGTCGGGTGCCAGATCTCCGAGCCAGTAGTCGAGCAGCACCGGAAGATCGAGCGGCGTCGTGCACACCGCAGCATTCATGGCTTCGCCTCCTCGCCCTCCAGGCACGCGCGCAGGCGCGTGAGCGCCCGATGCCGAATCACGCGGACATTGGCCGCCGTGAGCCCGAGCTCCTGTCCCACGTCGAGCGCGCTGCGCTCGGAGTGAAACGAGAGCACCACCACGGTGCGCTCGCGGGCGGCGAGCCGTGCGAGGCAATCGTCGAGGCGGTCGGTGTCGACGCGCGGCTCCGGCGCAGACGCTGCCAGGGGCACATCGCCGGCGAATTCACGAAGCAGCCGCTCGCGGCGGCGGCCGCCGCGCTGGATGTCGAGGACAACCATGCGACACATCCCGAGCACGTAGGAGCCCAGGCGATCGGGTGCGTTGATCTTGCCGTCGCGCAGCCGCTCGATCGTCATCAGCAGAACCTGCTGCGTGAGGTCGGCCGCCGCGTGCGCGTCGCGCAGGTGTCGTAGGCCATAGAGCCGCACGCGCGGGGCGAGGCGGGCATATAGCTCGGCCTCGGCGTCCGAGGCCGCGCCGGGCGCGGAGGCCGCGATGCGGCGGGCCAGCTCTGCATCGCTGGCGTTCATCGACACGAGTGTACCCGCCGGCCTCATGGCATCCAGGAAGTGTAACGGCCCGCCGGCTCGTTACACTTCTGTGAGCGAAGGAGGGCAACGTGACCACCAGCGTTCACGAAATCGCCGACCGGATCTACCGCATCAGCACCCCCGTGACGATGCCCGACGGGCCGGGGGGCTTCACGTTCAACCAGTATCTCGTCGCGGCCGAGCAGCCGCTGCTCTTCCACACCGGACCGCGGCGGATGTTTCCGCTCGTCCGTGACGCCGTCCGGCGCGTGCTGCCCGTCGAGCAGCTGCGCTATATCGGGCTGTCACACTTCGAGGCCGACGAGTGCGGCTCGCTCAACGAGTGGCTCGCCGCGGCGCCGGCGGCCGAGCCGGTGTGCGGCCGCATCGCGGCCATGGTCTCGATCAATGACGTCGCGGACCGCCCGGCGCGCGCCCTGGCCGACGGCGAAGTGCTTTCGCTCGGCACGCACAATGTGAAATGGTTCGACACGCCGCACCTGCCCCACGCATGGGAGTGCGGCTTTCTCCTCGAGACCGGCACACGCGCGCTGCTCTGCGGCGATCTCTTCACGCAGGGCGGCGCCGAGCATCCTCCGCTGACCGAGTCCGACATCCTTGGTCCGAGCGAGGCCTTCCGCAAACCGATGGACTACTTCGCCCACGCGAAGAACACGCGCAGCATGCTCGAGCGCCTTGCCGCAGAGAAACCGACGACGCTCGCGTGCATGCACGGCAGCGCGTGGCGCGGAGACGGCGCCGCGCTGCTGCGGGCGCTGGCGGATGCGGTGGAGCGGGAGGGCTAGACGCGCGGCTAGAACGTCAGCTTGTCGCCGGGGCTGAGCGCGTGGACCTGCGTCGCCGTCTGCCCGAGGAAGCTTTGATACTCCTGCGGCGTGCCCTTCAGCACCGGGAACGTGCCGTAGTGAATCGGGATCGCGTGCTTGGGCTTGAGCATTTCCTTGGTGGCGTACGCGGCGTCGCGCGGGTCCATGACGAAGTGACCGCCGATCGGAATCAGCACGACATCCGGCTTGTAGTACTCGCCGATCAGCCGCATGTCGCCGAAGAGCCCGGTATCGCCCATGTGATAGACCTTGACCCCGTTCTCGGTTTCGACGATGAAGCCGGCCGGCTCACCGCCGGGATATGTGTGCGTCTTCTTCGTCGCCGGATCCACCAGCGTGACCTCCGATGAATGCTCGGCCCGCACCTGCGTGATCTTGATCTGCGGCCCGAGCGGCGTCACGGTGCCGCCCTTCCCGAAGCGAATCGCCTGCTCACCGTTGACCCAGCCGAGATCGATCATCGTCTGGATCAGACCGGCCGGTCCGAACACCTTGGCGCCGGTGCGCTTGGCCAGATCGACGGCATCGCACGAGCCGTCGGTCCGCCCGACCGTCCCGAGGTGATCGGCGTGGCCATGCGTGATCAGGATCACGTCGACCTGGCCGAGCTTGTCGAGGTTCTTGAAGTCCTGGGGCGCCTTCGGATTGTTCGTCAAGAACGGATCGATCACGATCACCTTGCCGCTCGGCGTGGTGATCTTCGTCGTGGCCTGACCGAGCCAGTGGACCTCGGTCTTCGCCGTCTGCGCCCACGCCGGATCCACCGCGAGCGTCAGCGTGGCGGCGGCGCTCAACTTGAGAAAATCGCGTCGCTCCATGTGGCTCCTCGGGAGGGCTAGACGCCGCGTGAACGCTCGGCGGCCAGCCGCGTCACTGGCGGCGGTCGCCGAGGAACCGGAGCAGGAAGAGGAAGAGGTTGAGGAAGTTGAGGTAGAGCGACAGCGCCCCGACGATGGCGTACGAGCCCAACCGATCTTGAGGAATCTCCAGCGCCATCTGCTTCAGGCGCTGCGCGTCCCAGGCGGTGAGGCCCGTGAAGACAATCACGCCCACGACCGAAATCAAAAACTGCAGCGCGTCGCTGTGCCAGAACATCCCGACGATCGACGCCAGGATGAGGCCGATCAAGCCCATGAACATGAACTGGCCCACGCCGGCCAGGCTCCGCGACGTTGTAGTTCCGTAAAACGCGAGCGCGCCGAACATTCCCGCCGTCACCATGAACGTCGTCGCGATCGAGGCCCCGGTGTAGGCGAGCACCAGCACCGACAGGGTGACGCCCGTCAGGGCCGCATAACCCAGGAAGATCGCCGTCGCCGTCCCGGGCGCCAGGGTGTGCGCCCGCGCGGACAGGTAAAACACGAGGGCCAGCTGCCCGATGAACAGGCCAATGACCAGCAGGTAGTTGCTGAAGAGCACCTGGAGCAGCGCCGGCGAGCTGCCGATCAGGTAGGCGACGACGCCGGTGACCGCCAGCCCGGCGCACATCCACCCGTACACCGCGCGGAGGAAGGCGGTGACGCGCTCGGCGGTCGCGACGCTTCCCGGGAACGGCGCTGCGGGGCTTCGGTCAAAGGGGTTCATAGCGCCTCTACGGTACCGAGCGAAACCGTCTGCGTCTAGGGGTGGCCTTGGGCGCCCGCTCAATCGCCGTCGTAACCGCGCGGCGCCGTGAACCCGCCGAGCTCGGCGCCAACGAGCGCGGCGAAGCGGATCG
>Ga0075431_100004005_pt1 | contig 14359 bp, 13 predicted proteins | sample RhiMetdeltSRZDD5_FD_75297 | JGI IMG/M metagenome (GOLD analysis project Ga0075431, IMG submission 75297) | Populus rhizosphere microbial communities from Tennessee, USA - Rhizosphere MetaG P. deltoides SRZDD5 | ecosystem: Host-associated > Plants > Roots > Rhizosphere > Soil | place: USA... | reverse complement strand
GCACGCCGACCAGGTGCCCGCCCGCCTTCAGGTCCTCGACCACCAGGCGCCGCGCCTCGAAGCGATCGAGCGAGCGGTAGCGGGCCGGCACGTTCTCGTTCATCCTCCCCTGCTCGTCCATCACGATCAGGGGAGGCAATCCGGTGCGCTTGGCGGCCTCGAAATCGTTGGCGTCGTGCGCCGGGGTGATCTTGACGGCGCCGGTGCCGAATTCCTTGTCCACGAACGCGTCGGCCACGATCGGGATCTCGCGGCCGGCGAGCGGCAGCACGACGTTGCGGCCCACCATCGACCGGTACCGCGGGTCGTCGGGATGCACCGCCACTCCGGTGTCGCCGAGCATGGTCTCGGGACGGGTGGTGGCGACGTCGATGCCCCCCCCGCCGCCCGCGAACGGATAGCGCACGGTGTACAGGTGCCCCTGCGTCTCCTGCGGGATCACCTCGAGATCGGAGATGGCGGTGCGGCAGCGCGGGCACCAGTTGACGATGAACTTGTCGCGGTACACGAGCCCGGCCTCGTGCAGCCTGACGAACGCCTCGCGGACCGCCCGCGACAACGCCGGCTCCATGGTGAAGCGCTCGCGCGTCCAGTCGCAGGAGCACCCGAGCCGCTTGAGCTGGCCGATGATGGCCCCCCCGTACTCCTCCTTCCAGCGCCACACGCGCTTGACGAACTCCTCGCGCCCGAGCGCCTCGCGGCTCGAACCCTCGCTCTGGAGCTGGCGGTCCACCACCATCTGCGTGGCGATCCCCGCGTGGTCCGTCCCCGGCAGCCAGAGCACGTCCTCCCCCTTCATGCGCCGCCAGCGGGCCAGGATGTCCTGGAGCGTGTTGTTGAGGGCGTGCCCCATGTGCAGCCGCCCGGTGACGTTCGGGGGAGGGATGACCATGGAGTAGGCGGGCCGATCGCTTTCAGGACGGGCCGTGAACACACCCAGGCGCTGCCAGTGGTCGTACCAGCGGGTTTCGATCGTTCCTGGTTCGAACGCCTTCTCGAATTCCATGTTCGTTCCGGTGCGTGACGGCTGATCCGGGGGGTGTGACCTGGGAGGCGGAGGTCCTGGCGCTATCCCGAGTGGCTGTCCTCCAGCTCCTTGATCCGGCGGCGGACGAGCTCCTCCGCCACGCCGGGGACCACTTCCCAGGCGATCTCGCGCACGACCCGGTCCGCCAGGCGCTCGACGACCTTGTCGGCGATCAGGTCGATCATCTCGGGGGTCAAGGCGACGCCCTTCCCGTCCCCCGCCGACGCGGGAGAGCGGGCCGGAACAGCCGACGCGGATGGAACCGGCGCCTGCATCCCCGCGGGCGAGGGGCGCTCCACCTCGGACGGCTCGTCGAACGATTGCCACGTCTCCGCCGGAGGGGCCTCGGGAGGCGGGGTCCACGCCGGGCCCTCGTCCGGCCGGGCCGCCGCGGAGGGGCCTGCCGGGACTTCGTCGACGAGGTTGAATTCCTGCTCGAAGGACCCCTGGAAGGCGTCCTCGGCTCCCAGGCTCCCCATCGGGGCGCCGGAACCCCCCTCGCCGGCCTGAGCGTAGCCGCCGCGTGCAGACACCGGACGGCCCACGGGATCGTCGAAGCGATCCGGGACGACCTCCGTGTCCTCGCCCGCCATGCCGACGTCCGCGAAGCCGACGTACGAGCCGCCCGACGCCGGATCGGGAGGGGCCATGGCCGGGTGCGGTCGGGAGATCTCCTCGCGATCCTCCGCCTGCCGGTCCGGCGCGTGGGCGGAGAACGAGGGGACGGGGGCGACCGGGGATGTGGGGGGCAGGGCCTCGCGCGCGCCGAAGCCGGCCGGCCCGGCCGCCGGGGGCGTCGCGCCCGGGTGGACCGCGCGCATCCCCTCGGCGGGACGTCCCGGATCGACATGATAGATGTCTCCCCCCGAGATGATGTCCATCTGCCCGCCCTGCTCGTCGCTGGAGACGGCCGGCGTGGCCGCGATGAGCTCCTCGACCTTGCCGACCAGGACCTGTGATTCGAACGGCTTGGTGACGTGGCCGTTCGCCCCGGCCGCGTCGGCCCGCTTCTTGTCGAACGGCTCGAAGGTGCCGGTCAGAAGGAGAACGGGGATCCCGCGCGTGGACGGATTGCGCTTGAGCTGCTCGCACACCTCGTAGCCGTTCTTCTCGGGCATGATGACGTCGAGCAGCACGATGTCGGGGCGCGCCTCGGCCACCTTCTTGAGCGCCTGGCCGCCGGTGCTGACGCAGATGACCCTGTAGTCGGCGTCGGAGAAGGTCAGCTCCACGACCTTCTGGATGGTGATGCTGTCATCCGCCAGCAGGATCGTCTTCACCGGCTCCCTCCATGGCGCGCGGCGGACCCGCCGCCGGCACGCCCAATGACGCGAACAGCGTGACGGGATCGAGGAGGACGACCGCCTCCTCGTCCCGGCGCACCACGTCCCTCACGAATGCCCGGCTCACGGCGCATCGGTCCTCCGTCGCGTCCTCGAGACCGGCTCCCTGCCCGCACTGCTCCAGGAGATCGACCCGATCTCCGAGGAGTCCGAGCCTCGCCTCGCCCCAGTCGCAGACGATGAGGTGCTCTCCTGCCTCCCCCGACGGTCCGCCCCGGTCCGGCCCTGCGGCCGACCAGAACGGGCGGAAGGCCCGGAGGTCGTAGACCGGAAGCGCCACGCCGCCGAGGAGGGCCACGCCGCTCACGAACGAGTGACTCCCGGGCACGGGCACGACCGTCGGCCGCGCCACGATTTCGCGCACGACGCGCAAAGGCAGTGCCGCTTCGGCCCCGCCCACGTGGAATCGGATGAGCCAGCTGGCGTCAGGCCCGCTCACAGCATCCCGTCCTGGTCCAGCACCAGTCTCGGCGACGGCCCGTCGGAAAAGACCCCGCGGAATACGCGTGCCGGCCGCGCGAAGATGAAGGGGGGCAAGGGAGCGATGTCCGCGGGCGCGACGTCCCGGATCGACTCGGTGCCGTCCACCGGGACGATGGCCCGGCTGCGGGACCCCTCGAGGAGCAGGTACAGGAGGGCGCGCGCCGGGGGCGCGCCCGCGGCGGCGCGCAGGTCGATCAGGCGGAGGCGCTCGCCCTGGAACACGGCCCCGGACTGCTCCAGGTGAAGGTCCTCCTCCTGGGTCGGGTCGAGTATCCGCCTCACGACATCGGCCTGGACCGCATAACGTGCCTGACCTACGCTGACCATGAGGAATTTCATAACCCTCTGCAAAAACTAGCCCAAAGGACCCACCCTGTCAAGGAAACCCCGCCCGGAAACGGCGGAAAAAGGCCCGGACACGCTCCTATCGCCGGCGCGGGGGGACGTTCGCCTTCACCCAGTCGATGAATTCCTGGGTGGTCGTCCCCGGCGTGAAGACCTTCCGGATGCCGGCCGCGTGAAGCCCCGGCATGTCCTCTTCGGGGATGATCCCCCCCCCGAACACCACGATGTCCTCGCTCTTTTTGGCAGCCAGGAGCTTCATCACCTTGGGGAAGATGGTGTTGTGCGCCCCCGACAGGAGGGACAGGCCGATGCCGTCCACGTCCTCCTGCACCGCCGTCGCCACGACCATCTCGGGGGTCTGGTGCAGCCCCGTGTAGATCACCTCGAATCCTGCGTCCCTCAAGGCGCGGGCCACGATCTTGGCTCCCCGGTCGTGACCGTCCAGCCCCACCTTGCCGATCAGGAGCCGGACCTTCGGCCCGCCGCGGCTCACAGGTGCACCCGGCCTTCCTGGTAGACTGAGAACACCTTCTTCAACGTCTCGCAGATCTCGCCGACGGAGGCGTACGCGCGCACCGCGTCGAGGATCCCTTCCATCAGGTTGGTCTTGCCCCGCGCCGCTTCTTCCAGGCGGCGCAGGCAGTCGGCATGACGCCGGGCGTCCCGGCCGGCGCGAACGGACAGCAGCCGGTCCACCTGGGCCCGCTCGACTTCCGGCCCGATCTTGAGGAGGGGCGCCCGCATCGTGTCCCCTTCCACATAGCGGTTGACGCCGACGACCACCTTCTCACCCTGGTCGACCTGCCTCTGGTACAGGTACGAGGCCTCGGCGATCTCACGCTGGGGATACCCCTGCTCGATGGCCGGGACGATCCCGCCCATCGAGTCGATGGCGCGGATGTACGTCCAGGCCTCCTCTTCCAGGCGATCGGTCAGCGACTCGACGAAATAGGAGCCGGCGAGGGGATCGACCGTGTTCGCGACGCCGCTCTCCTCGGCGATGATCTGCTGGGTGCGCAGGGCGATGCGGGCCGAATCCTCGGTCGGCAGCGCCAGCGTCTCGTCCAGGGCGTTGGTGTGCAGGGACTGGGTGCCCCCCAGGACGGCCGCGAGGGCCTGGATCGTGACGCGCACGACGTTGCCGTACGGCTGCTGGGCCGTCAGGGAGCACCCCGCCGTCTGGACGTGCGTGCGCAGCATCCAGGACCGCTGCGATTTCGCGTGGAACCGGTCGCGCATGATGGTGCACCACATCCGCCGGGCCGCGCGCAGCTTGGCGATCTCCTCGAAGAAATCGTTGTGGGAATTGAAGAAGAACGAGAAGCGGGGCGCGAACGCGTCGACGTCCTGCCCCGCCTCGATGCAGGACTGGACGTAACCGGCGCCGTCGGCCAGCGTGAACGCCAGCTCCTGGGCCGCGGTCGAGCCGGCCTCGCGGATGTGATAGCCGCTGATCGAGATGGTGTTCCATTTCGGGACGCGCGCCGTGCAGAAACCGACCATGTCGGAGATGATGCGCATCGACGGAGCCGGCGGGTAGATCCACTCCTTCTGCGCGATGTACTCCTTGAGGATGTCGTTCTGCACGGTCCCCTCGAGCACCTCGAGGGGGACCCCCTGCTTCTCCGCCACGGCCAGGTACATGGCGAGGATCACGGCCGCCGGCGCGTTGATGGTCATCGACGTGGAGACCTTGTCGAGGGGAATCCCCTTGAACAGCGCCTCCATGTCGGCCAGCGTGTCGATCGCCACCCCCTCGCGGCCCACTTCCCCGTCCGCCAGCGCGTCGTCGGAGTCCCGTCCCATGAGCGTCGGCAGGTCGAAGGCCACCGACAGGCCGGTCTGGCCGTGCTCGAGCAGGTAGTGGAAGCGCCGGTTGGTGTCCTCGGCCGTGCCGAATCCGGCGAACTGGCGCATGGTCCACAGGCGGCCGCGGTACAGGGTGGGCTGCACGCCGCGCGTGAACGGGGGCTCCCCCGGGAAGCCCAGGCGCGTCGCGGCGTCCCAGTCCTTCAGGTCCTCCGGCGTGTAGAGCCGCTCGATCGGCAGGCTGGAGACGGTGGTGAACTCCTTCCGTCGCTCTGCCTTCCCGTCGAGGGCGCGGCGCAGCGTGCTCTCCTCCCAGTCGCGCCGGGTGCGCGAGCCCTGCGCGGCCGTCCGGGTGGCGTGTTTCGGCTTCATGTCAGTCCTCTCTCAGGATCTCTTTCGAGATCACCAGGCGCTGGACCTCCGAGGTCCCCTCGTAGATCTCGGTGATCTTGGCGTCGCGGAACAGGCGCTCGACGGTGTACTCGTTGATGTATCCGTAGCCGCCGTGGATCTGCACGCCTTCCTTGGCGGCCCGCATGCAGGCTTCCGAGGCGAACAGCTTGGCCATGCTGGTCTCGAGCGAGCACCGGTCCCGGTTGTCCCTCGTCCAGGCGGCGCGGTACGCGAGCAGGCGGGCCGCCTCGATCTCGGTCGCCATGTCCGCGAGCTTCCACTGGATCGCCTGGAAGTCGGCGATCGGGCGGCCGAAGGCCTCCCGGCTCCGGCTGTAGGCCAGCGACTCCTCGAGCGCCGCGCTCGCGATGCCGATCGCCTGCGCCGCGATGCCGATGCGCCCCCCGTCCAGCGTGCCCATGGCGATCTTGAACCCCTCCCCTTCCTTGCCCAGGAGGTTTTCGGCCGGGACCTCGCACTCGTCGAGCACGATCTCCACCGAGCCGGAGCAGGTGATCCCCATCTTGTGCTCCGGCTTCCCGAGCCTCAGGCCGGGGAAGTCCCGCTCCACGATGAAGGCGCAGATCCCCTTGTGCCGGAGCGCCGGGTCGAGCGTCGCGTACACGATGAAGGTGTGCGCGGCCACGCCGTTGGTGACGAACACCTTGCTGCCGCTGAGGACGTACGTGTTCCCCTTCCGCCGCGCCATGGTGCGGAGCGCCCCTGCATCCGATCCCGCCTGCGGCTCGGTCAGGCAGTACGCACCGATCCGCTCGCCGCGCGCGTGCGGGGCGAGGTACTTCGTCTTCTGCGCCTCGGACCCATGGCGCTGAATCGGGGCGCAGAACAGCGAATTGTTCACCGACAGGATGACGCCCGTGGAGGCGCAGGCGCGCGATACCTCCTCGATGCCGATGACGTAGGAGACGCCGTCGAAGCCCGCTCCGCCATACGCTTCGGGCACCATCATGCCGCACAGGCCGAGCTCGGCGCAGCGGCGGTAGTTGTCGAGAGGGAACTCGCGGGAGCGGTCGAATCCCGCGGCGCGCGGCTTCAGGACGTCCTCGGCGAACGCGCGCACGGTCTCGCGCAACATCTCCTGCTCGCGCGTCAGCGTGAAATCCATGCCTCGGCTCCTTGTACGTCTAGGTCTCGGGCTCGATGAGGCCGAAGTGCCCGTCGCGTCTCCGGAAGATGACCGACACCTGCTGCGAGTCGGCGTCGCGGAAGACGAGGAACGGGTGGGGGGAGTCCTGCATGAGCAGAAGCGCCTCCTCCACCGACATCGGCTTCACGGGCACGCGGCCCATCGGGACGACCGAGGGGCCGTCGGGCTCGAACCGCGCCGGGGACGTTTCCGCGGCGCCCGCTTCCACCGTCTTCCGGGGAGAACGCCGCTTCCGCCCGCGGGCCCACTTCTCGTGATGCTTGCGCCCCTGCGCCAGGATGCGATCGATCCCTTCCGCGAGAGCCTCGCGCATGACCGCTCCCTGGCCGCGTGCGGTGAGCTTGCCGATCCGGCCCCGGACCAGGATCTCGATCCGGTGGCGGTGCTTCTCCCTGGTCAGGATGACGTGGACGTCGGGGCTCTCGTGCAGGATCCGCTCCAGCTTCGAGAGCCGCTTCTCGGCGACCGCCTTGAGGTCCGCCGTCAGGTCCGCCTTGCGCCCGGTGAACACGATGGTCATCTCTCACTCCACCCGGTTTCAGGCCCGGTCTCAGCTGAAGCCCTGGCGCCTCTCGTTGGACGAAGGGATGCGCAGCTCCTCGCGGTACTTCGCCACGGTCCGCCGCGCGATCCGCAGCCCCTCGTTGCTCAGGATCTGCACGATGGCCGCGTCGGACAGCGGCCGGCCGGCGTCCTCCTCTCCCACCACCTTCTTGATGCGCTCCTTGACGGTCAGGGAGGACACGTCCTCCCCCTGCGTCGAGCTGATGCCGGAGTGGAAGAAGAACTTCATCTCGTACAGCCCGCGGGGCGTGTGCATGTACTTGTGGTTGACCACCCGGCTGACCGTGGATTCGTGCATGCCGATGTCGTCCGCGACGTCCTTGAGGATGAGCGGCTTGAGGTGCTCGTACCCGAGGTCCAGGAACCCCTGCTGGTGCTTGACGATGCTCTTGGCCACCTTGTAGATGGTGCGCTGGCGCTCCTCGAGGCTCTTGATGAGCCGGAAGGCGGAGCGGAACTTCTCGCGCACGTACTCGCGGGTCTCCTTGGTCACATCGGCGTTGTTCCGGTCGATCATCCGCCTGTAGAACGAGCTGATCCGCAGGCGCGGCAGGCCTTCCTCGTTCAGGACGATGGTGTATCCCTTGTCCACCTTCAGGACGTACACGTCGGGGATGACGTAGTTGTTGCTGCCGGCGTTGTATTTCTTTCCCGGCTTCGGATCGAGGTGGCGGATCGTGTCCACGTAATGCATCACCTCGTCGAGGCTGCACCCGAGCGCCTGGGCCAGCTCCTTGAACTTCCGGCCCTGCAGAAGCGGCATGTGGTCCCTGACGATGGTCTCGGCCGGGGTCCCTTCCATGTCGTGGAACAACAGCTGGATCAGGAGACACTCCTTGAGGTCCCGGGCCCCCACGCCCGGGGGATCGAGCTCCTGCACGATGTGCAGGGCCCGCTCGACCTCCTCCATCGGGTACGGGCCCATGGCGGCGATTTCGTCCAGCGACGCCCCCAGATAGCCGGCCTCGTCGAGGTTCCCGACGATCGCGCGGGCGATCTCCTTCTGGCGGGGCGGGATCACCCCCATGTCGAGCTGCCAGAGCAGGTGGTCGGCCAGGCTCTGCGGCTTGCTCAGGATGTTCTCGAGGGGCGGGGCCTCGATCTCCTCCGCGGGAGCCTGCGGCCTGTAGCTCAGGTCCATGTAGTCCTGGAAGTAGGACTCGTAGTCGATCTCCTCGAACGAGTCGCGCTCCTTGTCGGGCGCCTCGGGCGCCTCGCCCTCCTGCTGGGGAAGGGCCTCGGCGGTCTCGGCCTCCGCCTTCTCCGGCTCCGAGGTGCCGTCCTGCAGCTCTTCCAGGAGAGGGTTCTCCGTCAGCTCCTGGGTGATCTCTCCCTGCAGCTCGAGCTTGGTCATCTGCAGCAGCTTGATCGCCTGCTGCAGCGACGGAGTCATGATCAGCCTCTGCGTCATCCGCAGATTGAGCTTTTGCTCGAGCGCCATCTCGTGTGCCTCGCCCTTCAGTCCGCCGGGAAGGCGGTCGGTGGAGCCTCGGCCTGGTCGCGATCGACGAGGCGGAAATTGGCCCCCAGGTAGATCTCCCTCACCTGGGGGTCGGCCGCCAGCTGGTCGGGGCTTCCCTTTCGGAAGATCCGTCCCTCTGCAATGATATACGCTCGATCGGTGATCCGCAGAGTTTCCTGGACATTGTGGTCGGTCATCAGGATCCCGATCCCCTTCGCTTTCAATTGATAGATGATCTTCTGGATGTCCGCAACCGCAATCGGATCGATTCCCGAAAAAGGCTCGTCCAGGAGCATGAACGAGGGGGAGATGACCAGGGCGCGGGCGATCTCCGCGCGGCGGCGCTCCCCGCCGGACAGGTTGTAGGCGGGGCTCCTGGCCAGGTGGCGGATCTTGAGCTCGTCCAGGACGGCCGAGGTGCGCTGGCGGATTTCCTCGCGCGGCATGTCCAGGGTCTCCAGGATCGCCATCAGGTTCTCCTCGACGGTCAGCTTGCGGAAGATCGACGGCTCCTGCGGCAGGTAGCTGATGCCGCTGCGGGCCCGCAGGTACATCGGAAGGCGCGAGACGTCGTGGCCGCCGAGAAGGATCCGCCCGGTATCCGGCTGCACCAGGCCGACGACGCAGTAGAAGGTCGTCGTCTTGCCGGCGCCGTTCGGCCCCAGGAGCCCGACCACCTCGCCGCTCTGGATGTGCAGTGAAATGTCGCGGATGACGGGCCGCCCGCGGTAGCTCTTGGTCAGCCCCTCAATGCTTAATTTTCGGCTCAACCGGCTGAACGTCCTTGCCTTCTGGCTTGAGGGTGATCCAGGTCCGACCGCCCGCGGACTCGGTCAGAATCCTATCCCCCGCCAGATCGAATGTCAACGTCCGCCCGCGCAACGTGCGGCCCGTCGCGGCGTCGACGACTTCCGCCAGGCCCTCGTCGTCCTCCAGGACGAGGAGGTCGGGACCCGCCCGGTAGACCGCCGTTCGGGCCGTGCCGAAGCTCTGGCCCTTCTTGATCGCCACCGACCCGCGCGATTCGATGCGGTCCAGGACGCGGGTTCCGTCGCGCTCCACCAGGAAGACGTCCATGGCGTCGGCCGTCAGGACGGCATCCTCGCGCGTCAGGCGGACGTTGTCGCGGTAACGCCCGACCCCCAGGGCATCGTCCAGCACCAGGCTGTTGGCCGTGATCGCGGTGACCACCGGTTTCCCGGCCTGGGTTCCGGCGCGCGCGGGGCGCGCGGTGAACCGCCCCATGACGTTGCCCGTGGCGTGCAGCTGGCGGGCCTGGCGGTCGATGACGATCTCCTCCCCCTGGAGGCTGTTCCCTTCCTGCCAGACCCGCGCCGCCCCGCCGTACACCGCCCGATCCGCCTTCTGATCGACCATCAGGGTGCGGGCCTGAAAGGAGATCGCCGATCGGGGGGCGAAGCCGGGGACGCCGGCCGGGCCCGTCGATCCCGGCTGGGAGACGGTCCGGACGTCCCCGCGCGCCTGCAGGACCCTGCCGCCGATCGCCACGTCGATCTCCTGGGCGGCGATCCGGTCGGTCGCGGTCATGAGCACGGGGTCGCCGCGGAGCTCGAGCCGATCCTCGGCCGCCCGGTAGCGCGCGGAACGGCTCCGCGACGTGGTGTCTCCCCAGGTCACGCGGCAATTCCCGGACGCCTCGGCCGTCTTGAGCCCGCTCTTCGGGCCGCCGAACTCGGCCGCCAGCGCGTCCGTGCGCATTTCGCCCACGGCACCGCCGGGTTGCGCGGCCCGTGTCACCACGACGTCGCCGAAGGCGTTCATCTGCCGCACCACCCGGCGCGCCTCGTCGAACTGCACCTTGAGATAGTTGCCGTACAGGACGTCCCCGCCGCTCTCCATGCGGACGTTGTCCGTGAACACCGCGGTGTTGCGCTCGAGCGAGGCGACCAGGTCCCCCGAGGTGATGCTCACCGGGCCGCCGGTCCCGCCTGTCGCGATGCGCAGGACCACCCGGTCGGGGATCTTGATCTGGCGATCCGCGACCAGGTAGTTCATGCCCCGCCCCTCCCCCTCGAGCCCGCCCACGCTGAAGGCGATGTCGTCGGCGGTGAAGATCATGTCGCGGTCGTTGTCGTAGAACAGGGTCCCCGTGCGCAGGGACAGCCCCTCGTCCTTTCCCTCGACGGTTACGTCCCCCGACAGGCGGGCCCGGCGCTCGGCGGCGTCGAACTGCCCCTCCAGCCCCGAGACGCTCACCTGGCCCCCCCGCCCGTCGTGGATCGTCAGCTCGACTCCCTCGAGCAGCTTCCGATCGCCGGAGAATCCCGTAACGCTCTTCGCCCGCAGCGTGAAGGCGAGACGCCCCTCGCGGCTGCCGTTCACCTCGAACTCATCGGAGCGGTCGACTACGGGGCCCTGCCGGGGGGGCGTGGCGGAGGCGGGCGCCATGGTGATCTCGGTCTGGGGCGACCCGCGCCGGCCGTAGCTCATGAACACGGCGAGGACGAATCCGGCCAGCACCATGAGCACCAGGACGCGCAGAATCAGGACGGCGCGCTGCGGCCGCCAGTGGATCCGTGGCGCTTCCGGTGTCCCGGCCATCCGCCCCCTCAGCGCCCCTTGAAGGTGGGCTTGCGTTTCTCGACGAACGCGCGCGTCCCCTCGCGCATGTCCTCGGTGGCGCAGCTCAGCCCGAACAGCGTGGCTTCGGTGGACAGCCCTTCGGCCAGGCCCATCTGCAGGCCCTCGTGCACCGCCTGCAGGACGTAGCGCAGGGCCACGGGCCCGCGCAGGAGGAGGGTCCGGGCCAGGGCCTCGGCCGCCGGCAGCAGCTCGGCCAGGGGCACCACCCGGTTGACCAGCCCGATCCGGTGCGCCTCTATGGCGTCGATCGGATCGCCCGAGAGGAGCAGCTCGAGCGCCCGTCCCGCCCCGACCAGGCGGCTCAGCCTCTGCGTCCCCCCGTATCCCGGGATGATCCCGAGCGCCACCTCGGGCTGTCCGAGCTTCGCGGTTTGGGCCGCCAGGCGCAGCGTGCACGCCATCGCCAGCTCCAGCCCGCCCCCCAGGGCATACCCGTTGATGGCGGCGATGGACGGCTTGCCGAGACGCTCCAGGCGATCCAGGATCGCCTGCCCGCGGCGCGCGAAAGCCGCCCCCTCGACGGGAGTCTGCGACGCCAGCTCGCCGATATCGGCCCCCGCTACGAACGCCTTCTCCCCCGCGCCGGTCACGATGAGGACGCCCACCGCCGGATCTTCGCCCGCCGCCGCCACCGCCCGGTCGATCTCCGCCATGGTCTGCCGGTCGAGCGCGTTGAGCTTCTCCGGCCGGTTGATCGTCAGTCGGGCGATGCCGCCCTGGCTTTCACAGAGAACCCGGTTCGTCCCGCTCATGATCGGCTCCTAGGAGTGTGTCCGCTCCTAACGCTGCGTCAGGAAGTCGTTGGGCCGGGGCGGCTCGCTGGAATGGTCGTAGAACCCCCGGCCCGTCTTGCGCCCGTGAAACCCCGCGAGCACCATCCGCTTCATCAGCGGCGGCGGCGCGAAGCGCCTGTCGCGGAACTCGTCGAACATGATGTTGGCAATGTAGTACGTGGTGTCGATGCCGACCAGATCCAGGAGCGTGAGAGGCCCCATCGGGTGGCCGCAGCCGAGCTTCATCCCCTGGTCGATGTCGGTGATGCTGCCGACCCCCTCCTCCAGGGCGCGGATGGCGTCCAGGATGTAGGGGACGAGCAGCCGGTTGACGATGAACCCGGTGCGGTCCAGAGTGCGCACCGGAACCTTCCCCAGGCTCTTCGCGAAACCCAGCACCGTCTCCTCGATCCCCGGCTCGGTCTGGATGGTCCTTATGACCTCCACCAGCTTCATGAGCGGCACCGGGTTGAAGAAATGCAGGCCGACGAACCGCTGCGGGCGCTTCGTGGTCACCGCCATTTCCGTGATCGACAGCGAGGAGGTGTTGCTGGCGAGGATCGCCTCCTTCTTCAGGACGCTCTCGAGGCGGCCGAAGGCCTCCCTCTTGGCGTCGAGGTTCTCGATCACCGCCTCGATCACCAGGTCGCAGTCCTTGAGGCCGTCGTAGTCGGTCGTGCCGGAAAGGCGCGACTGGGTCGCCTGCTTGTCTTCGGGCCGGACCTTCCCCTTCGCCACGCCCGCCGCCAGGAACTGATCGATGCGCTTCATGCCGGCGTCCAGGACCTCCCGGGACACCTCCAGCACCGTGGTGGGATAGCCGGACTGCGCCGCGACCTGGGCGATGCCCGATCCCATCAGCCCGCACCCCAGGACGCCGACCTTCTTGATCTCCATCGTCTCCCTCCGGCCCGGGACCGCTCCGGGCGATCGATCCTACCGTTTGGCGGGCGGGGTCGCTTCGACCACGATCGCGATCCCCTGCCCTCCGCCGATGCAGGCGCTGGCGATCCCGTACCGGCCGCCGCGCCGCCTCAACTCCATCAGAAGCGTCAGCACCAGCCGGGTGCCGGTCGCCCCCAGGGGATGACCCAGCGCGACCGCCCCCCCGTTGACGTTGACCCGGTCCCGGTCCAGGCCCAGCTCCTTCTCCACGGCCAGGTATTGCGCCGCGAACGCCTCGTTGATCTCGAGCAGGTCGATTTCGTCCAGCGAGAGGCCGGCCCGATCGAGGGCCTGGCGGATGGCCGGGACGGGGCCGATCCCCATGATGCGCGGCGCGACGCCCGCCACGCCGTAGGTGATCACCCGGCCCAGCGGCTCGGCCGCGAGCGCCTGCGCCGCCTGCGGGGAGGCCAGCACCACGGCGGCCCCCCCGTCGACCATTCCCGACGCGTTGCCGGCGGTCACGTAGCCCTTCCCCTGGAAGGCCGGCGGCAGCTTCGCGAGCCCCTCGAGGGTGCTGTCGGGCCGGGGATGATTGTCCTCCTGGACGACCACGTCCCGGCCCCGCTCGCGCACGGTGACGGGCACGATCTCCTCCTTGAGCTTCCCGGCCCGGGCCGCGGCCGCGGCGGCCTGCTGGCTGCGGAGGGCGTAGCGGTCGGCCTCCTCGCGCGTGATGCCGCGCTCCTGCGCCAGGTTCTCCGCGGTCTGGGCCATGGTGTATCCGCAGTGCGTGTCGAGAAGGCCCACCAGGAGCGCGTCCTCCAGCGGGGCGTGTCCGAGGCGCAGCCCGGCGCGCAGCCCCCGCACCACGTGAGGGGCCTGCGTCATGTTCTCCATGCCTCCGGCCAGGACCACGGCGGCCTCGTCGAGCGCGATGAGCGAGGCGGCGGTGACCACGGACTGGATTCCCGATCCGCACAGGCGGTTGAGAGTGAGGGCCGGCACGGAGTCGGGCAACCCCGCCTTGAGCGCGACGTGGCGCGCGCCGTACAGCGCGTTGCCGCTCGTCTGCATGGCGTTCCCGAACACCACGTGATCGACCGAGGCCGGATCGGCCCCCGAGCGGCGCAGGGCCTCGCGCGCGGCGGCCGCTCCCAGCTCGACCTCGCTCACGTCGCGGAAGTGCGTGTTGAGATCGGCCATTGCGGTCCGCGCTCCGGCCACGACGACGGCCGACAGGACCGGCGCGCGGCGCGTCATGCGTTCCCCACCGGACGGGGGCCGCGGTCCGGAAGACGGTGGTGATCGGCCCTCTTGATCGTCTGCCGGAAATCCTGGGCCTCGATCCGGACCATGTGGCACATTTCCTGGAGGCGGGAGTAGACGCGCGGACCGATGCGGTCCTTCAGGACCGGGCCGCGCCCGCCCGCGGCGTCGTCCAGGTAGTTCGAGGTCACCAGGGTGGACCGTTTCTCGTTGTAGCGCGTCGTCACGATGTGC
>Ga0075431_100004003_pt1 | contig 14364 bp, 17 predicted proteins | sample RhiMetdeltSRZDD5_FD_75297 | JGI IMG/M metagenome (GOLD analysis project Ga0075431, IMG submission 75297) | Populus rhizosphere microbial communities from Tennessee, USA - Rhizosphere MetaG P. deltoides SRZDD5 | ecosystem: Host-associated > Plants > Roots > Rhizosphere > Soil | place: USA... | reverse complement strand
TGGCGTGCGCTAGCCGTGCAGGATTACGAATCGAGAGCCCTACCACCGAGCTACGGTGGCGTGTCGGCCCCATGAATTAGCGGGGGGTCGCGCGATGCGTTACTCGACGCCGGGGCTCAGGCCCCGGTTGCCTATGAATCGACTACGAGTTGCACTTTCGTCCCGTTCCTCAGCACCAGTCTCAATTCCGTCGAGGCCTCACTGACGTTCAGCCCGACATCACTTCCATCATTCAGGCTGGCGGTGTCCACGAGGATTTCAAAATTGCTTGCGTCACCAATACACGCCGCCACCTGGTCCTTGCCCTTCTTGTCCTTACATGGGTTCTGATCGGGAAACAGGACGTAGACATCGGCTACGATACGATTGTTGGCTTCGTCGAATCGCCAGTGTGAAGACGGCTTGGCCACGGGAATATAGACGCAATAGACCAGAGCGGATCCCGCTGCATCAACCCACTGGTGATCGAAGCCCCCATACTCCCAGGCCAACAGGGGGATCACCGGGCGCTGGTCTGGGCCGCAGATCGACAGCAACCGCTGCGCGGCCGGATCGGCCGCGATATCGGCTGGCGATTTCGCATTGATGTCCCAGTCCTTCCCCCCCCGTCCCGGATGCGCCGCCCGGTAGGCGACCACCCATTCCTTCACCTGGTCGAACGTTGGGGCCGAACCTCGGGCCGTTTGCGCGGCAGCGCCGGAGGCGCCGGAAGCGCCGAGGATCACAAGCGCACACGCTGCTGGCCATGAAGTACGCATGCTGCACCCTCGGTTGCTCGCCATCCACCTAATCCACAATCACGCCAGCAGAATTGTACAAGGAATTCGCTGAATCGTAATACTTCGGCTGGCTCAGTGCACGGGACATGCGCGTGAATCTAAAAGGCTGAGGCGGCGTGCCCAACACGGAGCCAAGCTACAGTGACTGCCTCGCACGGGATCGGGAAAGGCTGCTTCTAAGGATTGCGGGACACGGTCGCCTCGCGATATAACAGTTGTCGATATAGCACACCGTATGCTGGTAGGTGTGCCAGTCCCCCGGGGGGGCGTGCACGGCGCGATAAGACCCTAAAAGGCGCCGCCTAACAAGCGTTTGAAGCTGGCGGCGCGCGTAGATTAAGGAATGAATCTTTCTTCAGCGCGCCGCAGCTTAAGCGCGATCCGTTAGGCCGCAGCGACTTGCCTCCGCGCTTGACGCCTTCTTGACGCGCCCCCTCTAGTCTCCCCATGTCCACGTCGGCACCGGCCATTCATGACTAGGGGGTACCATGCGCTGTTCAACAATGGGAGCGTCGGTCTTGTTGCTCCCGATCTTGATCGGATGCTCCGAGCCACTGACTCCCCCACCGACCGCCGCGCCCCCGGAGGGCGTTACTGGGGCCGTCACGTTGGTCCAGGGGTCGTCTCTCGAGACCCTCTGCGAAGTCTTTGATGCACAGGGAGACGCGTTCTGGCAGGGTCTGTCGGCCCTTTCTGCCGCCGACGCCGTTGAAGTGCCGCCATACCGGGACATCATTCGGATCGAGGCACGAAGGAGCGGTACCATTCTCACTTTTAGTATGGACATGGCGGGCCAGGTTCCCACCGCCCCGACCATGATACTGCCCGTTGTCAAGGAAATGATTTGGTTTTGGCGGCTCGATACCGATCCCACGACGGCACCCGCAGGCTATCCGACGGCGCCTGGTGATCCTGTCCCGCACGAGTTCATGGTGCGCATCGTATGGGATGGTGCAAGCTTTCGCGGAGAGCTCATCGATCGCAGGCCACTGCTCACCGGTGGCAGTGCGATTGTCCTGCCCATGCCGTTTCAGATCAGCGGCGCGACGCTTTCGGTCTCGGTGGATTCACACGCCCTCGGCGACCCTGAGGCGTTCCGCTTAGCAGCCGGAGCGACGGACTGGCAGGCGCAGCACCAACACGGAAACCTTGGCCTTTCTCCCCTGGACGGGGTCCGATTTACCGCCTGCCCGGCGCTGTAGGAATGAGTCAATGAAAAGATCTGTGTTCCTGCCGTCCTAGCCGGTGGTGCCTAACAAGCGCCTGAAGCTGGCGGCGCGCATAGATTAGGGAATGAATCTTTCTTCAGCGCGCCGCAGCTTAAGCGCGATCCGTTAGAGCGCACAAGAAGAACCATTGGTAGCCTCAGCGTCGAGCCCAACTAAGACCGCTAGATGTCCGCTTGACAGGCTGGCTGAGATGAAGGCATTCGTCGTCGAGAAATATGGCAAGGGCGGCCTCCGCGCCGCCCACGTGCCCGCTCCTATCGTCGGGCCGCGTGACGTCCTGGTCCGCGTGAGTGCCGCCGGCATCAACCCACTGGATAAGATGGTCCGCAACGGCGAGTTCAAGCTGATCCTGAAGTACAAGACACCGTTCGTGCTCGGGCACGACCTCGCGGGCGTCGTGACGCAGGTCGGCGCCGACGTCCGGGACTACAAGGTCGGAGATGAGGTCTACGCACGACCCCGCGACCTGCGCATAGGGGCCTTCGCGGAGTACATCGCCGTCGACCATGCCGACATCGCCCTCAAGCCGAACTCACTCACAATGGAAGAGTCTGCCGCGGTCCCGCTGGTAGCCCTCGCCGCATGGCAGGCGCTGGTCAACCTTGCACAGGTCAAGCCAGGGCAGAAGATCCTTGTTCACGCTGGCGCGGGCGGACTGGGCTCGACCGTCGTCCAGCTCGCCAGGCACCTGGGCACGTACGTCACCACAACTGCACACGGCAACGACGCGGAGAAGGTGCGCGGCCTCGGCGCGAACGAAGTCATCGATTATACGAAGGCAGACTTCGCGGAGGTCCTCCACGGCTACGACGTCGCGCTCGACTCCCTTGGTGGCGACAATCTCGCGAAATCGCTGACCGTGCTAAAACCTGGTGGCTTGGCGATCAGCGTCGTCGGCCCGCCGGACGCCGCGTTCGCCGCGCAAGTCGGCCGGCCATTCCTGAAGCCCGTGATGGCACTGATGAGCCGCAAGGTCCGGGCGCGGGCCAAAAGGTTAGGCGTGCGCTACTCCTTCTTCTTCATGCGGGCCGATGGAGCGCAACTGAAGGCGTTGGCGGCTCTCTATGATACCGGCACCCTGCGTCCAGTGCTCGATCGCACGTTCCCATTCGACGAGACCCTCGATGCGATGGCATATGTGGAACAGGGGCGCGCGAAGGGCAAGATCGTTGTCACCATGCCCCCGTCAGGCTGACAAGGGAAGGTGCTGGATACGTGCTGTGAAGGCACCAGCAGCGCTGAGGGCTCGGGCCCAAACGCCGTCGCCACTACCTAATCGTAGTCCTCCTAGGATCAGTTTACAGCCTTTTGCGCCCTAACAAGGGCTAGAAGCTGGCGGCGCGCGTAGATTATGGAATGAATCTTTTTTCAGCGCGCCGCAGCTTAGGCGCGATCCGTTAGGCAGCACAATGACAGAACCGATCATCTTCCAGCTGACCGGTGGGAGTCGTTTCAGAGCCGCGTTCGTGGCTTTCACCCTGCTGTTCCTTGGCGGTCTCGCCCTCTGGGCAGGATTCGAAGAAGGACTGCCCCGAGATTGGGGAATGGGCGTCGTCGACCTTATCGGATTGATCATGGTCGTTTCCGGCGCGCGATTTGCTTACGTAGCATGGACGGGCCGGGCATCGGAACTAATGGCTGACATACTACAGGACATCGGGCGGATCCATGGGCACGGGTAGTCCGGACCGCCGAGTGCTGCCTAACAAGCGCCCGAAGCTGCCGGCGCGCGTAGGATATTGAATGACTACTCTTCCTTCAGCGCGCCGCAGCTTAAGCGCGATCCGTTAGGCCGCTGGCGAAAGCATGAGTGCCAACCAACTCGTCCTAGTAATCGGCGGTACTAGAGGCACGGGCCTTCTCATCGCGCACTCCCTGCAGCGTCAAGGTGTACCAGTCCGTGTCCTTGCCCGGAACCCTCAAAACGCGCGGACAAGGCTCGGACCTTCCTTCGAGCTCATAACCGGTGATATCACGCAGCAAGACACGCTGCTCCGCGCCCTTGAGAGCGCCACTCACGTGGTGTTTACCGCCGGTTGGCGGAGTGGTCGTCCCGCGATGGAGAAGCACATTCGAGAGACGGAGTATGGCGGCGTCGTGAATACGTTGGCCGCAGCTCAGCGCGTGGGATTCGGCGGCCGCTTTCTGTACATGACAGCAAGCAGTGTCACGAGCCGGTCCTGGGCCACCGTGCTCCTTAATCTCTACAAGGGCAATACGTTGGTGTGGCGCGAGCGCGCCGAGCACGAGATTCGCGCCAGCGGGCTCGAGTACACGATCATCCGAGCCGGGATTCTGCTCAACCGCCCAGGGGGCCAACGTGCTGTGGTGGTGACGCAACGCCCCCTGCCGCTCTCCATTCGCTACCGGATCGCCCGGGCGGATGTCGCCGACGTGTTCGTCGCTGCACTCAACCACCCGCGAGCAGTCCGGTCTACGTTTGAAGTCGTGTGGGGCGATGGCCCACCCCGCGACTCGCTGCCCACACTCCTTGACCAATTGAAGCCCGATGCACCCTTAGGCGCGATCCGGTAGGCAGCCGGTGATGATGTGCTTTGGCAGCGAGAAGCGTCGCCGCCAAAAGCGAATGCGGCACGGTGGCTGGCCCGATCAGCAACCAGGGGCAGGCTGGTCACCAGCCGCGCAGATGATAGTGGCCACGAAGGCGACGCCCATGAACAGCCCGAAGGCCTTGCCGAAGGAGAATCTCCTGACCTCCACGTTCCAAACGTCCCGCAGCGAGATGCTGATCTGGTGCGTGGTGTCTCCCCGGACAAGGCCACCGCCCACGGTACCGACGAGAGTATCACCCAAGAGTGCGGGGGCGCGTAGTATCACTTGCGAGCCGTCAGTCCGGGTGACCTGAATCTCGCCCGGTCGTTGGTTCTGGACGTATTCGGCTGGTGTTGGCCCAACCATGCGCCAACTGGAGCAAGCTGTCACAAACGCAAAAACGAGTGGCCAGACCGCGGCCCTGCAGCGAACGGGAGCGGACTTCATCTTGCCATCTCCTTGAGTGAGCACCCCACGGGTGGTCCGTATTGCATGAGGACGTGCTGAAACGTCGTCGAGGGCCCAATATGACCTTATCAACGTCAAGAGCACGTCAAGCGCATTCCAGCCTACGGTGGACCGTCGGCTGACGTAGCCCCGGGATGGTACGGTAGTCCGGACGCCCGATCGCGAATCGTATTCGGTCGACGCCCGGCTGCCTAACCAGCGCTTGAAGCTGCCGGCGCGCGTAGGATATTGAATGACTACTTTTTCTTCAGCGCGCCGCAGCTTAAGCGCGATCCGCTAGGCAGCCTCGACCGTTCTCGCGGGAGCCAAGCAATGAATCGTCGAACGATTAGCCGCGTGCTCGCAATCGTGCTCTTTGTAGGACTCGCGGCAAATTGGCGCCTCGTGCTCTGGGTCTTCCGCATCCGAGACCCACTCGGATTCCTTGTCGGGGTGACGTGGTTGGGCCTTGTTGTCGCAACTCTGGTGGGTCTATCTAGAGTTAGGCGCTGGGGAGCATACACACTGCTCGTGCTTGCTCCGTTCAGCACGGTGATGCTTGCTACTCCGCTCCTTCCAGGCATGCATGTAGTTGGACTAAGAGGACCGCTTGCGCTCGCGATATGGAACCTTGTGGCTTTACTGTGCGGCGTTCTCGTGTTGCGCACAGCAGATGCTCCCCAAGCACCGGGACCGGGCGGCCTAACAAGCGCTTGAAGCTGGCGGCGCGCGTAGAATATGGAATGAATCTTTTGTCAGCGCGCCGCAGCCTAGGCGCGATCCGTTAGGCGCCAACCTACGCTTCTTCAGCATGTGAACGAGAGAGCTATGACCCTTCTAGATCAGCAGGCGGTGCCAACTCCACGAGCAACACTGGGCATCAACGTCGCCTCAACCTTGTGTTGGGTTTGGGGTGCGCTCATGGTCCTTAGTAGTGTGGCAGTGGCGATACCAATGATCGCTATGAACCGCTCGCTTCTCGTGCCAGCGATTCTCCTGGTGTTGGCGATGGTCCTTTGTTATGCCGGATACGGTTTGAGGAAGGGCCGACGGGCAGCCGCTTGGACCGCGGTGGTAGCGTGCGGGCTAATCGCCCTCATGCAAGTAGGGAATGTGACTGGGGTCGCGATTCTTGGGCTGATCTGCAATGTCACTGTGGTGACTCTCGTGATCCTCAACTGGCGGCACTTCCAGAGACCTAGCGTTGGCGCCTAACAAGCGCTTGAAGCTGCCGGCGCGCGTAGGATATTGAATGACTACTTTTTCTTCAGCGCGCCGCAGCTTAGGCGCGATCCGTTAGGCCGACCGGACAACGATCATGATCCTTCGATCCTTTCTTTTGCTTGCGGTGCTCGCTTTCGGCATCCGGCTCGAGGCCAGCGCTCAGGCAGCGGATTCCACTCCCAGACTCGACCCTGCTGCGGCCGCGGTCGTAGCTGTCGTCGTCACAGAAGCCACGGCATTCGGAAGTGCCGAGTTGGCGCGCTCCACAACCGGAGCGCGAGTCATCGGCGCAATCCAAGGGCTCTCGGGTTTGGCCGTGCTTTCGGTCGCGGCGTCTAATGACCGCGAAACTGGTTGGCCCGAGTTCATGGTGCCTTATGGCGTGGGGCTTGTCAGCCTTGCTTACTACAATTTTCGAAATGCTACTTCGCCCAGACGCAACCAGCGTTTTTGGGTCAATGCCATCGGGTTGAATGTGGCGGTCCTCGCAGGCGTCCTGTCTTCCGAGGTGTTCGCCTCGCGGGAGCAGGGATCGTCCAGCATGCGCGCGGCTCCAGCAGCCTTCGTTGTGCGTATACCTTTCTGAGCGGCGGCGGCCTAACAAGCGCTTGAAGGTGACGGCGCGCGTAGAATATTGTATGACTGCTTTTTCATCAGCGCGCCGCAGCTTGAGCGCGATCCGTTAGGCGGCGGCGCCGCTCGTGAACTGCCCAGCCTGTTCGTCACCGATGACGGAGAGCCAACGAGGACTCCTCCTGATCGATCAATGCACGAGCTGTAGGGCCTTGTGGTTTGACAGAAATGAGCTCGAACGCTACGCCCGGACGCGGCGCGTATACGACGATCCCCCGCGCGTGACCATCAGGCACCATGACGTCGGAGGGGGCGAGGGGTTGCCGTGCCCTCGCTGCACCCCGCAAATGTTGGAGCACGGAACCTGGCGCGCTGTGCCGATGGCACTCTGCCCTCGTTGTCAGGGCGTGTTCCTTACTCCTGAGGCCCTGCGGGGGGTACGGGCCACCTTTGGCCGAAGGCCACGTCCCGACTTTCACGTTCCGGGCACGGACGACGGGACTTGGGACCTGATCGACTATTTGCTGGAGCCCGGGAAGTGGCAATGATGGGGGCGCCCCGCCTAACAAACGCTTGAAGCTGGCGGCGCGCGTACAGTATTGAATGACTACTCTTTCACCAGCGCGCCGCAGCTTAAGCGCGATCCGTTACGTGGCGCTTAACGTTTTTCTGCGATGCACGACAACTATAGCGATGCCTCTCGGTTCCTTATCTCCATGTGTTGCGGCCATCGCTGCGCTCGTCGCCGGTGGCACACAACCGCTTGTCGCGCAGGACCCGTTCTGTCCGCCGGGCTATGCGGCCGTGGCCGACAGCGTGGCCGCCCAGTTCGACACGCACCAATTCGTTTTCATGGGCAGCACGCATGGCTGGAAGAAGCAGCACGACTTCCAATTGTGCCTTCTTTCCCGCCCCGCATTCCAGCGCCGTGTGACCGACGTCATGGTCGAGTGGGCCAATCCCGTCTACCAGAACCTGGTGGACCGGTACCTCATCAGACTGGAGCCCATTCCGATCGACTCACTCGCACCCCTCTGGATCGACACCGACGCGCCGGATCTCTGGGGCCGGCTTACGCTCATGCCGGCGTTCTATCAGGCGGTTCGCGCGATAAACGAGCACCTGGAGCCGGCACGCCGCATTCGAGTTATCGGCGGGTGTGAGCCCATCGATTGGTCCACAGTCCAGACGCAGGAAGACGTGGCTCGATACCCCTACAAGGGCAATTGGGCTGCGCACGTCATCATGGAGCATTACGCCCCAGAGCCATCACACCGACTCTTCGTCATCTATGGCGAAGGTCACGTCAACCGGCGCGGAGCGGTGACCGCCGAAGCGCGGCAGAAAGTGAGCCTCGACCAATGGTTCATGGTTGGCGTGATCCGCGAGCGTGGAACAGACGACAACCTCATTGCCAGGTTGGGCGACCCCGCGCAGCCATTCTACGCGGGAACGACCAGACTTCTCACGGCTCCGCCATATCCGCGCGACCTGGCGATCGCTCGGGAGCAACCCCTGGAAGCCGTGATGAACGCCGTCGTGTACCTCGGCCCAGAGCCGGATCGCAGCATGTCACACGCCGTGGACTTGACACCGACGCAGCTGGCCGAAGTTGCGCGGCGCAATCAGGTCAAGGGGGACCTAAGGCAGCTTATGCAGTTGCGGTATGGACACCGTGCGGACTGGTTCCGCGCACACCCTAACGACATCCCGCCGAGGCCTTAGCGCCGTGGGAGGAGTTCACGTGGGAACCCGCGCGCCACCAGGCGCGAAAGCCTGTGTGACCGCCACCTAACAGGAGTTGGACGGCCCGCGTGCTCGTTTCGGACCGCTGCTCGGAAACTCCCCGCAGCCGCCACGCGTAGGTCCCGGCAGGTTCCGTTAGTGGAATCTCCCCCTCGGCAGAACGGCGCGAATGCGATCGGCGAAGAGCGTTGGCCGGATCATCGGTGCCCTGGTGTTCCTGCACCTGGCAACCGGACTCATGATCCCGTACATCATGCTGCAGTCGCTGTCGGCGTCGTCGGCGAGCGCCTTGGCCGTCGCAGCGGGCATGGAAACCCAAATCCGGCTGGCAGTAGCGCTGCTGTTCGTGGGGGGCGTCATTCCAGTCGCCATCGCCATCACTGCATGGCCCATGCTCCTCCCGCGCAGTCCCGCGCTCGGCCAGTGGCTTCTGGCGCTCGCCGTCGTCAGCCTCGCGATGCAGATCGTCGAGAACCAGCACTTCCTGTCCCTGCTGTCCCTGAGCCTGGAACATGGCCGCGCCAGCGGCGACGCCGTCGCCGTTCTGGAGGCGACGGCCCCCATCGTCCGCGCCGCCTGGCGGTGGGCGCACTACACGCACCTGCTCTCGGTCGTCGGCTGGATGATGCTCTTCTACGGCGTGCTGTTTCGCCTGGCCCTGGTTCCGCGCGCCCTCGCGGCAGCGGGAATCGTGACCACCATGATGCAGCTGGGCGGCATCACCCTCCCCGTGCTGCTGGGCTATCGCGTTCCCTTATCCCAGGGGGCATGGGGTGTGCCACTCGGCGTCGCGTACCTGGGTCTCTCACTCTGGCTCATGGCGCGCGGCTTCGCCGCCGAGCCGGCCCGTGGCGAAGCTCCTAACGCGTGAGTAGGTCTAATCCATCTCGACCGCTTCGTCGGTCAGCTTCATCCTTCGAAACCGGGAGCGGCTTAACAAGCGGTTGAAGCTATCCGTTAGGCAGCGACACGAGGTCGTCTCGGTGATCGATCTACGACAAACGGTCAACTTCTCGGCACGCGCGGCCACGGTCGCAATGGTGGTTGGTGGCGTCCTCGGTGTCGTGGTTGCAGGCGCGGGCTCGCTCGAGGATATACTGGTTTATGGGTTTTGGGGTGGTGGCGCCAGCATCCTGCTACTCACCGCGCTGGCAGGAGCCGTCATTGCCGGCAAGCAGCGAGGGCTTGCTGAGGCGTTGGCCTTCTCGGTCGGTGCTGGTCTTGGCCTATACCTCAGTACTTCTCGCGCCGTAGTGGAGTCGGTGGGAGGTGGCCTTTGGTTTGCGGCCGTAGTCGTTGGACTTGGCGCGCTCACGATCTCTCCTCTTTTTCTCATCGCGCGGCGAGCCCTACGGTCGCGCACCAAATCCGTGGGAGACGCCGCTGCCTAACAAGCGCTTGAAGCTGGCGGCGCGCGTAGAAAGCGGCATGACCTCTACGACTGTTTGGACCTGCCTCCTGACCATTGCTGCGGCGGGCGTTGCCCTCGCTGCACAGGGAGGGGCACCTCGTTTCGAGGACTATCCCGCCACGGCCGGCCTTCACGGCGCACCGGTCCCTCCGACGCTCAGCGAGGATCACGAGTGGTTTCGGACCGCGCTTCGACGGGGTGCGGCGCGGGGGCCGAACTTCGCCGGTGCGTACACGGTGGTCATCTGGGGTTGCGGTACGTCGTGTCAATCCGGAGCTGTTATTGACGCACGCAGCGGACGTGTATGGTCGTTGCCGCAGTCCTTAGTGCGAGGTGCTGATTTCAAGCTGGCGAGTCGGCTTTTCGTCGCCGATCCGGTTCCGCCTCAGCCTCAGCCACACGAATCGCCGTACGTGACGTACTACGAATGGCAGGATACAGCGTTTGTGCTCATCGATTCGCTACGAGCTCCGAGCGTGCCGACGCACTGAGTTCCCTGAGCCGCTGCCCAACAAGCGCTTGAAGCTGGCGGCGCGCGTAGGATATTGTATGACTGCTTTTTCACCAGCGCGCCGCAGCTTAGGCGCGATCCGTTAGCCCGCAGCGCAGGTTCTTGGGAGGCGTGAATGAGCCCACCGGACATCGTATTCATCAAGGTCGTTATCGCATTTGTGCTCGTGGCGGGGACCGGAATGACCGGCTTTTGGCTCTGGCTCCGGGCGCGGGGTCGAGCTGCGCCTGACCTCAGCAAGTTCCTCGATTCCGTTCGCGAGGAAAACGCGCAGCTCCGCGAGGACCTCAGCGCCCGCATTGCTGAGTTGGAGGAGCGCGTCGATTTCACGGAGCGGCGCATGGTGCAAGAGCGGGAGCCTGTGCGGTTGCCGCAACCGCCGAAGGCTCGGACGCCGGTCTGAGGCGCTCCACGAGATAACGGGTGACCGCCAATAATCATGACCCTTCTTCATCGCACAATCACGCCGCTCTGCTTCTTACTCTGGACCCGTACTTGCGCGGCTCCTGGCCGCACGGCGCCGAGCGCGCGACGTCAACCCCGTAATATGTGATCACCAAGATTCAGGATATCCAGGAGCTGCTCGCCAGAGGGCGCATCGACCCGGGAGCCGTGTTTCCAGAGATCAGGGTCATGGCCGCCAGCGACCAGTGGCAGACGCGAGAGGTTGCAGCCACGGCGCTCGTCGAGATCGGCAAGCGCCATCCGGCTTCAGTCTTGCGCCAGGCTCGTCTTTGGGCCAAGCACAAGGACAGCAATCTTCGACGAGCCGCGAGCGAAGGCCTACGCGGCATCGCGAAAGTGGATCCAGAGGCCGTTCGACCAGTCATCGAGACCCTGCGTGCCGACCCGGACCTGTACGTCAAGAAGTCCGTTGCGAATGTGCTTCGCAACGCCAGCGGGAAGCACGCGGCGTTCGTGCTTGGCGTCTGTCGGCAATGGGCGCGGTCGCGTAGCCCGCATACCCGGTGGATCGTGAAGGATGGGTTGCGCAAGCTCAAAACTTCACGACCCCGCGAGGTCGCCGCTGTCCTTGCGTCGTGGGATGCGCCAGCCTCTCGTTGAGACCACGGCGAGGGCTCGCTCCCCGCAAGCCTGGGCGCGGTCCCTGACATCTTCGCTACCCTGTTCGTGGAGCGATATCAACGATGACTATCGCGGCGCTCGCCTTCCCGGTGCTGGCACTCATGGCGTGTGGGAATCAGCAGCTCACGGGAATCCATGCGGCTGCTAGGGACGGCAACGTGACTCAGGTCAGGGCTCTGCTGGATCAAGATCCCGGTCTCGTGAATGCCGCCGAACGACTCGGATGGACGCCGTTGCACTTTGCGGCCCAGGGGGGTCACGAAGCGGTGGCGAAGCTCCTGTTGGCCAGAGGGGCCGATGTCAACGCCAGACTGATGGTGACTGGGGGGTTACCGCTACACGTGGCAGCGACAACGGGTCACGCGCCCGTCGTCGCCCTCCTGTTGGCCAACGGTGCCCGTGCGAACACGATAGACGGTAACGAATGGACGCCGTTGCACCGAGCGGCGATCTCCGGCAACCGGGAGGTGGCCGAGCTGCTGCTGGCCAAGGGCGCGAATGCCTACGCCTGGAGTAATACCGGTGTCACACCGATCGATCAGGCCAACGCGAGCCGACAGGTCGAGTTCGCTGCACTATTGCGTGAACGAGTGCCCGCGACCCTTCCCATGACCGACAACTTCGCGGACGACTGTCGCTGGACCAGCGGGGAGAATCCGACGTTCTCGTTTGGTTGCGAGCACGCGGCGTATCGCCTGCACCTCAAGAAGGCAGGGCCCGTCCACGTGACCCAGAACTTTGATTGGAAGACTCGGGCGGTGAGCGCCGAGATCGATGTCACCGTGGAGAGTAGTCCAGGGGCAGCGGCGGCGGGCAAGGCGTTGGTCGGCATCGGCTGCCTGGCGAGGCCCGACAGCGGCTATGTGGGCGTCTTGGGTACGGACGGTGGTTGGGCAATCATGCGGATCGCCGGAGGGTTCACGCAGCTCGCAGGTCCGAACACGCCTCGGGCCATCACGGGGCTCCGCGCCACGAATCGGTTGCGCGTCGTATGTGCGCGCGGAAACCGTGGGGCGACCGTGGTGACCTTCTTCGTCAACGACACAGAGGTCGGTTGGGTCGCCGATGAGTCTGGATCAGCGCCGTTCAACGGCGTCGCCCTCTACACCGATACGTTCCCGGGCGTCGTCCGATTCGAGCACTTCGCCGCGCGTAAGCTGTTGGACTAAGACCGGAACGCTCAGTTCCGAATGAGTTTTTGGATCGGGCGCCACCCGATGAGGATCACGTGGTTATCGGCGAGGGCCTTCCGAAACTCGGCGCTGGAAATGACGTCGACATCACGCTGGCGCCAGGCGGCATCCCACACCGGGTAGTTCACGGTGACGGCGCGCATCTCCGCGTCGTCGTGCGCGAGATGCACGAATAGCTCGGTCACACCCGGTTGCAGATTCTTGACGACGTTGAGGTAGTAGTCCCTCCACGCAGCGGGCTGCACGTCGCCCTCCGGCGAGAAGATCGCATCCGGAAACGGGACCCCGGCGTCCACGTAGGGCAGCAGGTCCCGGAATACCTGCTCATTGCGTGCCATGCGAATCGGCAGCCGGTAGTCTCGCGCCACCTTGCGCAGCACCGCGAACAGCTGCGGTGAGGCATACAGCGCATGCATGTGCGCATCGAGATGCGTGGGTTCCAGGCCCATGGCCTTGGCGCGCTCGACCTGTGCCCGGACCTCGGTTTCGACTTCGCCGACCTTCGCGTGACTCGCAAACTCCTCCGTCGTCGAGTAGAAGAACCCATCGGGCCCGACGAGGCTGGGAACGAGGTTGCGCGGCGTTACCGGACCCCAGCGGAACGTCTGCCACTCGGCGGTCAACGTCAGATGGAGGCCCAGATCGGCGTCGGGATGGGTCTTGGCGTACGCGGCAACTTCGCCGAACCACGGGGCCGGAACCATCACCGTGGCGGAGGTCACGAGCTTGTTGTCGAGGGCGGTGAAGCTGGCTGCGTTTTCCGAATGCGACATGGCCAGATCATCGGCGTTGATGATCAGCAGCTTGGAGTCGGCGGGATAGCCGAGGCGCACGTTCAGGGGCTGATCGGTGCGAGGGCCCGTAAAGCCGGCGGTGAGAACCGCGGCGCAGAGCAGGGCGACGTAACGCGACGGCATGGTGAGGCTCCGGAGTGATTAGTGAGTTGGATGGCGAAGCAGCCCCGAAGGTTGCAACTACTTCATCGCGATCACGTGCGCGACGCGGCGAGCAGCGTGACATCGTCGTGCGGTTCGGCCTGCCCGGTGAACGCATGCAGCGCGTCCAGGACGCCTCGCACGAGAGTCGTGGCGGACGTGTGGTTCGCCCGCAGGGCGTCCCGAAGACGCTTCCCACCGAAGACCTCCCCGGCCGGGCTCCGCGCCTCCACCAGCCCGTCGGTGAACGCGAAGAGGCCGGCACCCGGCGCGAGCCTTGCCTCTCCCGCCCTGAATACCGCATCCGGACCGAGGCCGAGCGCGGGACCGGTGGGGCGCAGCTCCCGGGCGACGCCATCCGGATCGATGACGAGGGCCGGCTCGTGGCCGGCGTTGACGTAGTCGAGCTGCCCGCTCCCGGGATCGAGCGCCCCGAGGAAGACCGTCGCGAACATGTTGGTGCGTCCGTGCAGCCTGGCGATGTAGTCGTTGGTAAAGCCCGCGACCCGCATCAGCAGGTCGGCTGGCGACGCGGATTCCAGCGCTTGCCGAACCAGGGTGCGGCGGCCACCGATCATCTGGATCGCACCGCCCCCGACGGGATCGGCCGAGGCGCGGATGAGACTGCGGAACAGGGCCATGAACAGCGCCGCGCCGACGCCCTTGTCGCACACGTC
>Ga0075431_100003999_pt1 | contig 14371 bp, 12 predicted proteins | sample RhiMetdeltSRZDD5_FD_75297 | JGI IMG/M metagenome (GOLD analysis project Ga0075431, IMG submission 75297) | Populus rhizosphere microbial communities from Tennessee, USA - Rhizosphere MetaG P. deltoides SRZDD5 | ecosystem: Host-associated > Plants > Roots > Rhizosphere > Soil | place: USA... | reverse complement strand
ACGACATCACGCAGCCAGGGAGAATCGCTCTGGCGCGAAGGCTTGAGCTCGACCGGAACGACGCGCCCGCGCTCCTCGATGAGATAGTCCGGCTTCCCAACGATGCCGTAACGCGCCGAACGCAGGGCGCGCGCCGGGCGCGCGACGACGGAGTCGCTGGCGACGACGCGGCCCGCCACACCCGATCGGCGCCGCAGGCGGATACTCAGGAGAAGCAGCAGAGCCGCCACGGCGAGTGCGGCGAGCACGAGCATCATCGTCATCGCCACGTGCTCCACGCGAGGATCGCGAGCGCGGCAACGAGCACGAGCACGGCGAGCCAGGCAAGCGCCCGCGCCCACCAGAGTCCCCAGGCATGCCGGCGGTGCGCCGCATGCCCTTCAGTGAACCGAGTGCCCTGCCCCTCCGTCGTCACTCCACGTACCGCGCGCAGCCACCACGCGCGACGGCAATACGCGTATTCCCCCAGCTCCGAGGCCGAGATGAATCGCTCCGGCCTCGGCGACTCCACGCCTGTCATGCCGAGGGATCACGCAGGGGCGCGGGTGTCTCCGGCGGCTGGTGCTTCCAGCGACGGTGCTGCCAGAAGTACTGCTCGGGCGTCTGGCGCACGAAGCTCTCGAGGATGCGCGTATACGACGCGACGATCGCGTCCACGTCGCGCTCGCGATCGCCCGTCTCCTCGTAAGGCACCGGCTCGACCGAGACGTGAAATCGGCCGTCGGGCTCGCGCCGCGCCGCGACGAAGAGCGTCGGCGCGTGATATCGCAGCGTGAACACGGCCGGACCGCGCGGCGTCTTCGCCGGACGGCCGAAGAAGGGCACGTACGTAGACGCGAGGTTCAACACACCCTGATCGGCGAGGAAGCCGATGGCTTTCCCCTCCTTCAGCGACCTCGGCGTGCGTCGCACCGCCTCCGCGTCGTACACCACCGTCATCCCCAGATCCGCGCGCGTCTGGTTGAGGTATCGATCGAAGATCGGATTCGACATTCGTCGGACGATCACGTCGATCGGAATCCCGCGGGCGGCAACGTACGCGCCCGCGAGCTCCCAATTGCCGAAATGACCGGTGATCAACACCAAGCCCTGACGGCGGGCGGCCGCCTCCTCGATGAGGTCCCATCCGGTCGTCCGCGCGACGAGGTCACGCACCCCACCCTGGCCGAGTGAGGGCATGAGCGCGGTCTCGACGGTGACGCGTCCGAGGTGGTCGTAGGATGCGCGCGCCACCTGGGCAACGCGGTCCGCGTTCCACTCGGGAAAGGCGGCGGCGATCTGACGCTCGACGACGCGGCGACGCACCCCGAATGGAGCGTAGCCGAGGCGACCGAGGGCGCCGCCGAGTGACGACGCACGGCGCCATCGAAGCGCCGACAGCGCGGCCACGGCCGTGCGCAGGCCCGCGTACTCCATGCGATGCGCGAGGCTGGTGGGACGGCTCATGTCCTCTTCCAGCGCGACCTGTCGGCCGCCGCGGACGCCGCACGCTCGAACCCGTCGATCATGCCCTCTTCGGTGAACTCGCGCGCCGCTCGGGAGCGACCCGCGCCTCCCATCGCCAGCCGCTGATCGTCGTGCGCGAGCAGTCGAGCGAGCGCGGCCGCCGTCGCGGGCGCGTCGTTCGGCGGCAGCAGCAGCCCGGTAATGCCATCGGCGACGTACGTCCCGGCGAGCGGTCCGCGCTCGGCGAGCACCGGCACCTTCATCGCCATGAAATCGAGGCAGGCAAAGGCCGCGGCATCGCCCGTCGCCACGACCCATCCGAGGTCCGCCGTCCGCTGCACGGCGAGGTAGTCGTCGCGCTCCCCGGCGAACGTCACGATTTTCGTGAGGCCGAGGGCCGCGGCATGCATGCGAAGATCTTCATCATCCGAGCCGGGGCCGACCAGCGTGAGACGGAGGTCGGGATGGTTGGGGGCGAGCAGACCGACGGCGCGGAGCATCGTCGCGGCGCGGGCACGGGCGCCGTGATCGCACACCGCCACCACGAGTGCGCTCTCCTCGACCGCGCCAAGCGAGCCGCGCGCCACGGGGCGGATGGCGTCATACGTCTCCACGCTCACGCCTAACGGGGCCACCGCCGGCTCGAAGCGCACGCGCTTGAGGACAGGAAGGTCGCGAAGGTCTTCCTCGCTGCCGACGACGATCCCCGTCGCCGCCAACCGCGAGCCGACCGCGCGTTGTTCCTTGACCGACGCGGCGGCACCCGATGGGATGCGCCGAATGATGGCCGATCGGCGCGCGAGAAACACGGCGAGCGAAGCGATCTTCTGCTCACGCGGTGTGTGGACGAAGATCACCTCGATGAATCGCTCGGCCAGAATCCGGCGCAACCGCAGGGCCGCGAGGGGCCACCGCCCGTCGCTTGGCATCGGCACGACGTCCAGTCCGGACGAGGCGACGCGTTGCTCGACCGCCCCCTCTGGCGAGCACACGTAGGTGATCTGGTGCCCGCGGGGGGCGAGGCCGCGCGCGGCCGCGGCAAAGACCCGCGCTTCGCCCGACCACGCCCGAGCGGAATAGTAGAACAGGAGACGCACTAGGGGCGGGACGAGCTCACGTCAGAATCGCTTCCCGTTTCGGATTGCCTTCATCGCGGAACTGCAGCTGATACAGTCGTGCGTACGCGCCGCCCGCCCCGAGCAGCTCCTGATGCGTGCCGCGCTCGACGATCCGGCCGCGATCGAGCACGAGAATCTGCGTCGCGTGCTGAATCGTGGAAAGCCGGTGCGCGATCACGAACACCGTGCGTCCCTCGAGCAGGCGATCGATGGCCTCCTGAACGAGTCGCTCGGATTCCGTGTCGAGTGCCGACGTCGCCTCGTCGAGAATGAGGATCGGCGGGTCGACCAGGAGCGCGCGCGCGATGGCGATGCGTTGCCGCTGGCCGCCGGAGAGCCGGGCGCCCCGTTCGCCGAGCAGGGTCTCGTACTGCTCGGGCAGCTCCGAGATGAAGGCGTGAGCGTTCGCGGCACGCGCCGCGTTCTCGATCTGCTCGCTGGTGAAGCGATCGGTCATCCCGTAGGCGATGTTGCTGCGGACCGTGTCGTTGAAGATGACGGTCTCCTGGCTCACGATGCCCATGAGCCGCCGCAGCGAGACGAGACGGATCTCACGGGTGTCCTGCCCGTCGATCGTTATGCGCCCTGACGTCGGCTCGTAGAAGCGCGGGATGAGATCGGCGAGCGTGCTCTTCCCCGCCCCGCTCGGCCCGACCAGCGCGATGACATTGCCCTTTCGAGCGACGAACGAGACGTTCGAGAGCACGGGCTCGGCTTCGTATGCAAACGAGACGTCGTCGAAGATGATCTCGTGCTCGAATCGCTCGATGGTCTTCGTGCCGCGATCGGATGCCACTTCCGTCGGCACGTCGAGCACCTCGAACAGACGGTCGGCGGCGGCCAGCGATGACTGCGCGACCGTCGGAAGCTGCGACAGCGCCTTGAGCGGCGCCAGCATGCGCATCACCAGCGTGAGGAAGACGAGGAACGCTGACGCCTGGAGCGCGCGCGCGTCGAGCACGAGCGTCGCGCCGTACCAGAGGAGGAGCACGGTGATGGCGGTCGCCATCGTTTCGGTAATGGGCTGCGCGAGCAGCGCGAGCCGCGACGTCCGCACCAGCCCCTTCGAATACCGGTGGCTCGCGTCGACGAACTTGCTTTCCTCGTGCGTCTCGGCGCTGAACGACTTCACCAGCCTGATGCCGCTCACGCTCTCCTGGAGGACGCTCATCATCTCGCCGTGATCGTCATGAAGCCGCCGATAGCGCGTGCGAAGCCGTGACAGCAACGGACGGAGGGCGATGATCAGCGCGGGGGCGAGAACGAGGGCGATGACGGTCAGCCGTCGAGAGATGCCCCAGAGGTAGGCAATGTAGATGAGCACGACGGACGCGCTCTGCATCGCCGACGTGACGATCTGGGTGATCAGCTGCTTCGTCTGTGCGGTGTCGGACAGCACTCGCGAGAGGATCTGCCCGGTCTTGTTCCGCGTGAACCACCCGATCGGGAGCCGCTGGAGGTGACGATAGACGGCGTCGCGCAAATCGCGCGTGACGTATTCCTGGAGCTGAACGCCGAGCTGGCCGGCGAACCAGGCGAAGAAATTCTTGAGCGCGATCGTCCCCATCAGAATGATGATGACGTTGCGCAGCGAACCCATCGGGTTCGCCGGATCGACGAGCCCGCCAATCGTCCGCCGCAGGAAGGCGGTGACCCACCCCCCGTCGACCGGGAGCGGTTCCGACCCGAACAGCGCATTGAGGAACGGGATGAGCAGCGCGAACGCGAAGCCGTCGAGGCCGGCGGCGATGACGTTGGCGAGCACGTTCCCCGCCATGCGCCACCAGTGCGGCCGCAAAAAGGGGAGCAGCCGTCGATAGACTTCCTTGCGCGCCACGAGTGGCTACCGCCGGGGGGTGAGCAGCGCGATCGGCAGGATCATCTCCTCGGGCGTCGCTCCGCCATGGAGAAACGATCCGCGATATCGCGTCTGGTACTCGCGCAGCTTGGTCGGATAGACGAAGAAGGAATCGCCGGTCGCGAGGAGGATGTTGCCGCCCATCCCGCGGCGCGGCAGGCGGAGATCATCGGCGTTCGTGAACAGCAGCGCAAGCTCCTGACGCTCCGCTCGCAGGTCTTCGCCGAACTTGTAGCGCAGATTCGCCGTCGCATCGCGCTTCGCGAACACCGTCGCCGGCGACATGCAGTGAATGGAGCCGTGGTCGGTGGTGAGCAACACCGGTACCTTCCGGCGCTGTGCCTCGCGAAGCAGCGTGAAGAGGCCGGAGCGCTGGAACCACTGTCTCGTGATCTGACGCAGGGCGATCTCGTCGCGGGCGACCTCGAAGAGGAGGGCAGACTCGCTTCGTCCGTGGGTGAGGAGATCGACGAAGTTGAAGACGAAGGCGCCAATGCCTTCCGCGGGAAGCGCTCCGGGCAAGCGCCTGACGAGATCGTCCGAGTCGGCAGCGGTCGAAATCTTCTCGTAACGCACCGGGTACGGCTTCCCCGCCTCGGCGAGCTGGGCTTCGAGAAGCTGACGCTCGTGCGCGTTGAGGGTTTCGTCCTCGCGATCGCCCCACCAATCGGGGAATCGCGCCGCGATCTCCCCGGGGAAGAGCCCGCTGAAGAGCGCGTTTCGCGAATACGGCGTCGCCGTCGGGAGAATCGAGAAGTAGTGCGTCGTCTCGACCTCGAAGAGCGGAGCGAGCAGCGGCATGAGGACGCGCCACTGGTCGAGGCGCAGGCAGTCGACGACGACGAACATCGCCGCGCGCTCTCGCTCGAGGATCGGGAGCAGAAACTCACCGACGACGTCGATCGAGAGCGGCGGCCGGTCGCCCTCGAGATCGCGCAGCCAGCGCGGGTACTCGCGGCGAATGTAGGCCGCGAAATCGCGCCGCATGTTGGGAAACAACCCCTCGAGCGATTCGCGCAGCCCCATCTCACCGATCTGCGTGAGCTCGATGTCCCAGTCGACGAGCTCACCGTAGCGCTCGATCCATCCGCGCCAGTCGAGGGCGTGATCGCGCTCGTTCTGGAGCTCGCGGAAGCGCTCGACGAATTGACGCGCCACAGCCTGCTGCCGGATTTGTGGTCCTTCGAGGATGCGCGTGACGACCGTCAGCACCTGACGCGGGTTGATCGGCTTGACGAGGTAGTCGTTGACATTGACGCCAAGCGCTTCGCGCATGGTCGTGTCTTCCTCGCTCTTCGTGACCATGACGATCGGCAGCTGCGGATCGACATCGCGCAGCTCGCGAAATGCCTCCAGCCCACGTTTGCCCGGCATCTGCTCGTCGAGGAGGACGAGTCCATACGGCCGGCGTCGCAGCATCTCCACGGCGTCATCGGCGTTGGACGCCGAATGCACTTCATATCCCTTGTCGCGCAGGAAGATGCGGTGGGACTCGAGGAGATCCGCCTCGTCGTCCACCCACAGGATGCTCTTGGCGGGCGGTGGCATGGTTCGGGAATCTAACGCGGGACGAAGGGGTCGTAACCCGTTCTTGTGCCCTCTGGGCCTCTCTGGTACGCAGTCGGCCTCGTGGCGCCATCATACCCACTCGCCCCTCAAAAACGCACCCGCAACCCGGTACATTCTCCCGGTGGCCTCCCTCCCTCCGTTCGCCGTCCCCCCGAACCGCTTCCCCTTCCGCGCCCTTGCCGTGCGCGCGGGGCGGGCACCGCTTGGCGGCGAGCGTGAGGTGGCGCTCGCGGCATTCATGGTCGCGCGGCTGTCGCGCGACGCGCTGGGGGAGCATGCCACCGCCGGGGAGCAGCGCACAAAGCGCGCGACGGCGGCAAAGGCGTGGCTCACATCGCTCGCCGTGCCGGCACCGGCCAGACAGGCGCTCGTTCGCGCGATCGACGCAACGGCCCGTGACGCGAACGCCATCGCGAGCGCCCTGAACGATCTCGCGAAGGTCGCGGGCCCCTGGCTCGACGCCGCCAGCATCGCCGAATTGCGTGCCATAACGACGGCGCCATTCGTCAATTCATGATGACCCGCATCGCCGATCTGTCGCCTCTGGGACGCGTCATGCGACGCGTGGACGCCGTCGCGGATGGCGCCCCCGCCATGGACACGATTCCGACCGGTTTTCCGAGTCTCGACCGCGTACTCGGCGGCGGCCTGCGGCGCGGGGATCTCGTCGTGCTTGCCGGAGACATCGGTGTCGGGAAGTCGGCCCTCGCCCTGGCGATCGCGCTTCGCGCCGCGCACGCCGGACACGCCGCCACCTTCTTCACCGGCGAGGCGAGCGCGGAGCGAGTGCTGGAACGTGCGCTGTCGCTCGAGGGTCGTGCTCGCATCGACGACATCCGCGCCGGCACCATCGACGAAACGACACGCGCGGCACTCGGCGCCGCGGCCGTCAAGCTGCGCGATCGCATGCCGGACGTATACGGGATCCCTCCTGCCGGAGTGGACGCGCTCGCGCTCGAGCTTCGTTCGGTCGCCGATCCCGCACTGATCGTCATCGACCCGCTCCAGGCGCTCGCGGTCGGCTCGACCACGCAGGATGAGCAGCTCGCGCACGCGGTTCGCGAAATGAAGCGCGCGGCGGTCGAGCTGAACATCGCGGTGCTCCTCACCGCGCACGCTCCCTATCTCGTTCCCACCCGCCCCGACCCTCGGCCGACGCTGGCGGACCTGGGGGCGCTGGGCGCCCCACAACAGCACGCGGACATCGTGCTTGGTCTCTTCCGCGAGGAGCTCTACCCCGCCCTTCAGGGAGCCGAAGGGGCGACGGAGCTGGCGATCCTGAAGAACCGGAACGGTCCCAGCGGGATGTACGTGGATCTCTACTTCTACAAGCAGTGGCTCAGGTTCGAGGACATGGCCGAGTAGGACAATGCGGAATGCGGAGGAGTGAAGTCGGAAGAGCCCCCGCGGAGTCGAGCGTCGGACGCAAACGCTGAATCCGCAATCCGAATTCCGCGTTCGTTCGTTATATTTCCCGGCCTCACCCTCCTCGCGCGCGCCCGATGGCTGGTCACAGCAAGTGGAAGCAGATCAAGCACTATAAGGCAGCTGCCGACGCGAAGCGCGGGGCGCTGTTCACGAAGCTCATCCGTGAAATCACCGTCGCCGCCAAGACCGGCGGCGGCGATCCCGATGGGAATCCGCGGCTGCGCACCGCGATCGAAGCCGCGCGGGCCGCGTCGATGCCCAAGGACAACATCGAGCGCGCGATCAAGAAGGGGACGGGTGAGCTCGAGGGAGTGAGCTACTCCGAGATCACCTACGAGGGCTATGGCCCGGGTGGCGTCGCGATCCTCGTGCACACGCTCACCGACAACCCGACGCGCACGGTCGCCGACCTTCGCCACAAGTTCTCGCGCCTCGGCGGCAATCTCGGCGCATCGAACTCGGTCGCGTGGATGTTCGAGCGAAAGGGTCAGATCTACGTCGATGCAACGCGGTTCAGTGAGGACGCCGCTCTCGAAGCGGCGCTCGACGCGGGCGCGGAGGATCTCAAGCGCGAGGGTGACCAGTTCATCATCACGACCGATCCCACGTCACTGCACCAGGTGAAGGGCGGGCTCGAAGCGAAGGGGATCGCGATTCAGGAATCGGAGATCGCGAACCTGCCGAAGAACATCGTCCGCGTCGAGGGAAAGACCGCCGAGCAGCTGCTCAAGCTGCTCGAGGACATCGAGGAGCACGACGATGTGCAGAAGGTCGCGGCGAACTTCGACATGGATGTGAGTGAAATGGCGGGGGCATGACACCAATTCGGAATGCGGAATGCGGATGGCAGTGACGCCGGACTGCTCATACCGGCGACCGAGCCATCCCGGTCCAGATGACATCCGCACTCCGCATTCCGGATTCGTCTCTTGATCGTCCTCGGCATCGACCCCGGAACCGCGATCACCGGCTACGGGGTCGTTCGCGGAGAGCCGTTCGGGTCGCTGGCGCTCGTCGAATGCGGCGTCATCCGCACCAGCGCACGCGACCCGTTACCGGTGAGATTGCGCGAGATTTACGAGGACGTCCGCGCGCTTCTCGAGCGGCATCACCCCGAAGCGCTCGCGGTCGAAGATGTCTTCTACTCCCGTAACGTGCGTACAACGGTGGTGCTGGGACACGCGCGCGGCGTCGTGCTGCTCGCGGGGGAGCAGGCGGGCGTTTCCATTTACGAGTATCCGCCGGCCGAGATCAAGAAGTCGGTCGTCGGCACCGGCGCGGCGACGAAAGAACAGGTGCAGTTCATGTTGACGCGTCTGCTGCGACTGAAGACCGCGCCACAGCCGAGCGACGCCGCCGACGCGGCCGCGGTCGCGCTCGCGCACATCATGACGGCGCGCGTTCCACGGATCGGCGATCTCGGACGCGGAACGGTGCTCGCACTCGGTACGCGCTCGACGCGACGGCGGAAAGCGTGATCGCGCAGGTCCGCGGAAAGCTCATCGCGAAGGATCTCGAGAAAGTCGAGATCATGACGGCGGGCGGTACGGGCTACGAGCTGTCGGTCCCGCTGTCGGTGTACGAGACGCTGCCCAAGGTTGGCGACGAGACGTCGTTGCACACGCATCTCGTCGTTCGCGAGGATGGGTGGCAGCTATTCGGATTCGCCACTGTCGTCGAGAAGCGCGTGTTCCAGCGCCTGCTGTCCGCGTCGGGCATAGGCCCTGCCCTCGCGCTCGGCATGCTCTCGACGCTCTCGGCCGACCGGCTCGTGCGCGCCATCCGTGAAAAGGACCTGCCAACCCTTCAGGGGGTCCCGCGTGTCGGTCGGAAGAAGGCCGAACGGCTCATTCTGGACCTGGCCGACAAGCTCGATGATGTGCAGGGCGATGTGGCCGGTATCGCGCGGCCGGATGGCGCTGGTGCGGACGATGCGATTCGCGCACTGGTGTCGCTCGGCTACGCGTCGGTCGATGCGGAAAAGGCGGTCCGCATCGCGCTCGACGAGGGCGGGCGCGGTCTCTCGGCGCCCGAGCTCATCCGCCGCGCGCTCGCCAAGGTCAGCACTCGGTAAGGAAGCCCGGCCGAGTCCAACGAAGGGCGCTCTCAGGGCGTATCATCTCGATGATTCTCACGGTCGCCATTCTCAGCCTGGCTGTCCTTCAGCAGGACACGCTGCGTCTCTCGCTCCCCGAAGCCGTTACGATCGCGCTTCGCGAGGCCGACGAGGTGAGACGCGCGAACGCCGACGTCAAGTTGACCGAAGCGCAGGTGGTGACGTCGCGTGCAAGCGCGCTTCCACAGCTTCGACTGACCGGCACGTACAACCACGTGTTCGCGAACGCGCGCGCGCGGGCCGTCAATCAGGTTTTCAATCAGCCGAACACCTACAACGTCAACGCGAATCTGTCGCAGACGCTCTTCCAGGGCGGACGCGAGTTCGCCTCGTGGAGGGCGGCGCGTCGCGTACGCGAAGCTGCGCGCCTCACCGCCGGTGAGACGCGCGCGGAAGTCGCCGTCGGCGTGCTGCGCGCATATCTCAGCGCGTCGCTCGCCGAACGTGTCGAGCGGATTCGCGGGGAGAACCTCATCCTCGCGAGCCAACGCGTCACGCAGTCGGAGCAGCTCTTCAACGCCGGGCGCGTCGCGCGCTACGATGTGCTCCGTTCACGGGTCGAGCGCGCGAACCTCGAGCCACTGGTCATTCAGGCGCGCAACGATCGCGAGATCGCGCTCCTCGATCTTCGCCGTCTGCTGAATCTCCCGGCCGAAGCGCCGATCGAGCTGACGACGACGATCGACTCCTCGAGCGTGTCGATGATCCTGACGGCCGCTTCGCAGCCCGATCTGGACCCCGAGAATCGCGCCTCCGTTCGGGCCGCCGAGCTCACCGCTCGCGCGCGCCGCGACGCCATCGCGGCCGCACGCGCGGACTGGTTGCCGACCATCACCGTCTTCTTCCAGTCGGGCGTGCAGGCCTTCCCGCAGAGCGGCTTTCCGCCCGGACGCGGCGAGACGTCGCCACGCTTTTGTCCGGACGGAGCGCCTGCTGATCGGTCCTGCCAGAACGGAGGCTGGTTCGGCGATCGCACGATGGGCGTCAACTTCTCGTGGCCGCTCTTCGACGGCTTGCGCGCGAAGGGCGCGATCGATCTGGCGCAGGCGAATCTCGAGATCGCCGAGCTGGCGCTGGCGCAGGAGCGTGAGGCCGTGGCGCTCGAGATCGCGCGCGCACGCGCCGAGCTGGCGCGCTCTCGGTCGATATTCGCGGCGCGGCGGCAAACCGTGACCGAAGCGGACGAAGCGTTCCGTCTCGCGTCGCTCCGCTATTCTCGTGGCATCGGCACGTCGCTCGAAGTGTCGGACTCGCAGCTACAGCTTCTCATATCGCAAACCGACGAAGCGCAGAGCGCCGTCGATGTCTATCTCGCCGCCGCGGAGCTGGCGCGGGCGCTCGGGCGTCCGATCCCCCTGCCGGGTGGCGAGACCATCTCACCACAGACTACCGCAAATGCACCATAGATCGCTCGCGCTACGCGCCCTCTTCGTCATCGCGCTCGCGAGCAGCGTCGCGTGCGGGGATGACAAGGAGGACCAGGCCCAGGCAGCCCAGGGTCCGAATGGCGGCGGCGGCGGAAGCGCCGGCGGCGCCGTCGCCCCGGGAGGCGGAGGGCCGTCGGTCGCGCTGTCAACGGAGGACGTCGCGACGGCGCGGCGTGCGCCCATCGAGGAGAGCGTGCCGCTCACGGGCGACCTGCGTCCCATCGAGACCGTTGACGTCCGTGCCCGCATCGAGGGCGACATCATCGGCGTGTACGTCCGCGAGGGCTCGTACGTTCGCGAGGGTCAGCTCCTCGCGCAGTTCGAGGCAGCGGACCAGGAGAGCCTGCGACAGAGCGCGCTCGCCTCACGAGCGGCGGCTCAGTCGGCGCTCTCGACGGCCCAGTGGAACCTCGATCAGACGCGCGAGCTGTTCAAGGCGGGCGCCGTTCCCGAGCGTGACGTACGATCGGCCGAGCAAGCGGTCGCCACGGCCCGTGCGCAGCTCGCCGCCGCGGAAGCGCAGGTTCGGGCGGCCTCGACGGAAGCGCGCGACACACGGGTGGTCGCACCAACCACCGGCACGCTCGAGCGACGTCTCGTCGAGAGCGGTGAGCACGTGACGCGCGGAACGCCACTCTTCACGGTCGTCCGAACGAACGCGCTCGAGCTGGCGGCAACAGTGCCCGCGCGTTATGCGAGCAACGTGCGCACGGGACAGATTACGCGTTTCACCGCCGACGGACGGAGCATCGAGGGGCGTGTCGTGCGGGTGAGCCCCACGATCGATCCGGCGACACGCTCGATCACGGTGTACGTGCAGGTTCCGAATCCCTCCGGCGCGCTGAAGGGCGGAACGTTCGTCGCCGGACGCGTCGTCGGTCGTTCCATTCCCGAGGCGCTGGTGATCCCGGGCGCGGCCGTTCGCCAGGATCAGGATGGGAGTCCGTACGTGTACACCATCGAGGGCGAAACCGTGGCGCAGAAGCCGGTGAAGGTCGGGGTGGTCGATGACGCCACCGGCATCGTGGAGATCGTGTCCGGCCTCGAGGAGGGCGATCGCGTGATCGTCGGGAACGTCGGCACCCTCGGCCGCGGCATGCAGGTCCGCGTCGTCGACCCGACGGACCAACCCGTGCGCCGTTAGGCGGAGACATACCATGTTCCTTTCCGATGTCTCGATCAAGCGGCCGGTGTTCGCGACCATGCTCATGGTCGCGCTCGTCGTGCTCGGCGTCGTGTCCTACCAGCGGCTCGCGATCGACGAGTACCCCGACGTCACGTACCCGGTGGTGGTGGTGCAGACGGCGTTTCCCGGGGCCTCTCCCGAGGTCATGGAGCGCGAGGTGTCGCGCCCCGTCGAGGAGGCGCTGAACACCGTCCAGGGGCTCAAGGAAGTCACGTCGACGTCGTTCGAGGGGAGCTCGATGGTTCGCGTGCAGCTCAACCTCGGCGTGAACGTGATGGAGGCCCAGCAGGACGTGCAGGCCAAGGTCGCACGCATCCGGCGCCAGCTGCCGCGCGACATCGAGGATCCGGTGGTCATCCGCTTCGATCCCAACGAGCGGCCGATCATGTCGATCGCGATTCAGAGCTCCGACCGGCCCCTTCGCGAGCTGACGGACATCGCCGAGGAGATCATCGCGCCGCGGCTCGAGGCGATTCCGGGCGTGGGCGGGGTGAACCGCGTCGGCGGTGTCGAGCGACAGATCCGCATCCAGCTCGATCATTCGGCCATGCGGTCGTACGCGGTGAGTCCCACGCAGGTGTCGGCAGCGCTCGAGCGCGAGAACCAGGAAGTCCCCGCCGGGCGCGTGCAGTCCGGTCAGATCGAGCGGCTGGTACGCGTGACCGGTCGCGTCGAGCAGCCGGCCGCCTTCCGCGACATCGTGGTCACGGTCCGTAACAACACTCCCATCCGCCTGTCGGACGTCGCGACAGTCGTCGACGGAACGGCGGATCAGCGAAGCGCCGCTCGCTTCAACGGCGATCCGGCAGTCGCGCTCGATCTCCTGAAGATTTCCGGTGCAAACACGGTCAACGTCGCCGACGCCGTCCGCGTCGTGGTGGATGAGATCAGCCGGCAGATGCCGCCGGACATCAAGCTCGCGGTCATTCGGGACGACTCGCGGCGCATTCGTGAGGCGCTGAGCGACGTCGAGCTCACGATCCTGCTCGGCGCCGTGCTGACGATCGCGATCATCTACCTCTTCCTGAACTCGTGGCGCTCGACGGTCATCACCGGGCTCACGCTTCCCGTGAGCATCATCTCGGCGTTCTTCATCATGTGGGTGTTCGGGTTCACGGTGAACACCATGACGCTGCTCGCGCTCTCGCTCGCCATCGGGCTCTTGATCGATGATGCGATCGTGGTCCGCGAGAACATCGTCAGGCACATCGAGATGGGGAAAGACCACCATCGCGCCGCACGGGAGGGGACGGACGAGATTGGGCTCGCGGTGACATCCACGACGCTGGCGGTAGTCGCGGTGTTCATTCCCGTCGCCTTCATGGGCGGGATGATCGGAAAGATCTTCCTCCAGTTCGGCGTGACGGTGGCGTTCGCGGTGCTCGTCTCGCTGTTCGTGTCGTTCACGCTCGACCCAATGCTCTCGAGTGTCTGGGCTGACCCTGAAGTCGAACACGGAACGCGGAATGCGGAGGCTGGCTCACCGCCCGGCAGATCGCGATGGTCGATTCGGCGCATTGCGTCGGCGTTCAACGACCGGTTCGAGCGGGTCGCGGACCGGTATCCGAAGTGGCTGGACTGGTCGCTGCGGCGGCGCGGAACGATCATGGCGATCGCCGGTGCATCGGTCGTCATCGCTTTCCTCATCCTGCCGAAGCTCGGCTTCACGTGGATGCCCGAGGCCGACGTCGGTGAATTCTCTGTCGGCTTCCGCGCTCCGCCGGGCTCGCGACTGGAGTACACACTCGATCGCGGGATGCAGCTCAGCTCCATGATTCGCGAGAATCCCGCCGTCGCGTTCACCTACCTCAACATCGGCGGTGGCTTCCGCGGTTCACCGAGCAACGGATCCGTCTTCGTGAAGCTGAAGCCGCGCGAAGAGCGCGTTCAGCACATGTCGGAGATTCAGAACGCGCTGCGAGGCCGCCTCCGGGAAATCCCGGGGATACGCGCCAACGTGCAGGGAACGCGCTCGATCTTCGGTGGGTACCGCAGTCCGATCGCCGTCAACGTGCAGGGGCCGGAGCCATCTCGACTGAAGCTGCTCGCTGCGCAGGTTCTCGAGAAGATGCGCACGGTGCCCGGCGTCGCCGAGCCGCAGTCGAGCGACGAGGGCGACATTCCGCAGCTCGACGTGCACGTGGATCGGCAGCAGGCGTGGGCGGCGGGCCTCGGCATTGGCAGTATCGGGGGGACGCTCGCGCCGCTCTTCAGCGGGCAGCG
>Ga0075431_100003996_pt1 | contig 14376 bp, 9 predicted proteins | sample RhiMetdeltSRZDD5_FD_75297 | JGI IMG/M metagenome (GOLD analysis project Ga0075431, IMG submission 75297) | Populus rhizosphere microbial communities from Tennessee, USA - Rhizosphere MetaG P. deltoides SRZDD5 | ecosystem: Host-associated > Plants > Roots > Rhizosphere > Soil | place: USA... | reverse complement strand
CGTCGACGTCGACTTCGACGCGCTCTCTTTAATCATGGATTACTCATGGCCGGGAAATGTGAGGGAGCTGGAGAATACTGTCGAATACGCCGTCATTCTTGAGAAGGAGCGGCGTCTCGGCGTTCGGAGCCTGCCCGACAAACTCAGACCGGAAGCGGCGCCTGACCGCTCCTTGAAAAGACGCCTTGAGATCGCCGAGAGACAGATCATCCTGGAGGCCTTGCTCGCGACCAAAGGCGTGAAAACCCGAGCCGCCACCATGCTCGGAATCGACCGCCGCAATTTCAGCTACTTCCTCAATAAACACGGCATCGGCTGATTGCGGATTGCGGATTGCGGATTGCGGATTGCGGATTTATGAGTCTATTCAGCCACGGACTCGGCGTCGAGATCGAGGGTTTTATCAATCCGCAATCCGCAATCCGCAATCCGCAATCAGCCTCGCCTGTTCTCGGTCAAAAACGACATCGCCTCGATGCGGGTGCGTTCGTCTTTTCTGAAGACGCCGCGCACCGCCGAGGTGATGGTCGTGGCGCCGGCCTTTTTGACTCCACGCATCGTCATACAGAGGTGGACCGCCTCGATCACCACCATCACGCCTTTCGGCTGCAGATCGCCGTGATAGAGCAGTTCGGCGATCTGAGTGGTCAATCGCTCTTGAACCTGCGGGCGGCGCGAATAGACGTCGACGATGCGCGCCAGCTTCGACAAGCCGACGATGCGCCCGTCCTTCGGAATGTAGGCGATGTGCGCGACGCCGGTGAAGGGAAGCAGATGGTGTTCGCACAGAGACGCGATGGGGATGTCTTTGACCATCACTATCTCGTCGTGTGTTTCAGCCGGAATGACTTTGATCTCGCTGGTAGGATCCTCATGCAATCCGCCGCAGACCTCCGCATACATCTCCGCCACGCGGCGGGGCGTGTCGAGGACGCCGGGGCGCGCCAGGTCTTCGCCGATCCCTTCCAGGATCAGTCGCACACCGGCCTCGATCTTCTCCAAATCCATTCTCTGATTTGCGCTCATCAGTCTTTCCGCTCTCTATTTTTGATGGTCGGGAGTAACCGGCATTATCGGCGGAGGATCGGCTGTTTGTGAAGGGGCTGGTCGCGACGGGCGCTACCAGCTTCCGCTCGCCCCATCGCCAGAGGAACTCCCCCCGTCATAAGATCCGCTGGATGAGCTGCCGCTGTCGTAAGAGGAACTGCCGCCGTCGTAACTAGAAGCGTAAGTGACGCCGCTCACGAGGTCGTCACTGCCAGAGGCGCTATATTGTGAATGGTCGTAACCGGATTGGATATGGCTGGGAAGCATTGGAAGAATGTCCGTCTCACAACGGCGAAATCCGCAACGATAACACTTTTTATCGATCTGTTTTTCGCCGGTTGAGAACTCGGTTGGGTGGACGGTAATCATCTCGCCGACTTTCATGGTGCGATAGCCGCAGGAATGACAACCGGCGAACGACGATAGCCAGCGGTATTGAGACTGCAAATCATGATATCCGCACTTGGGGCACCGCCACACCTGGTAATCAACCGAGCCGAGAGATTTCTCGAGTTTTTGGCCGTCGTTAAGATACTGATCCTCCGCGCCCCCATACAGGCGCCCTAGGGCGACCCGACAACTGGGGCAACGCCGCTTGCGGGAACTCGCATACCATATCAGCCCGAGAACCGCCACGATCACCCCGCCCGCAATCACGAACAAAGGCAGTCCGGCGCCGGAATCCGAAGTCGATGAACTGCCGTCGTACTTGATGGTCGGGGTCCGCGCAGATTGAAGAGCGATTTTCGACGCGCGTTGCGACAATATCTGAACTACTGAGTCTGTCCCTTCCATGACGCCGAGGCTGTAGTTCGCTCTCTTGAAATGGGGGAGCATCTGCTGATTTATCACGCTTTGCATCTGCTCGTTATAGCTCCCGCCGTAGCCGGAGCCTAACTCGATCCTTACTTTTCGATCTTTGACCGCCACCAGAATCAGGACGCCGTCATTCCTCACTCTGTCTCCGATTCCCCAGATGTTGAACAGATTGGTAGCGAAGGATTCGATGGTCTGATCGTCAGTCCCGTAGCCGTGAAGGGATCGAATGGTAACAACCACCGCCTGGACGCCGGCGTCATCTCTGAGCTTAGCCAAGGCGGTTCGAATTGCGATAGCGTCCTTGGCGGTCAGGAGGTTGGCGAAATCATTGACGTACGGGTCTTTTGCTTTCGGGTATCCCGCCTGCGCTTGAGTCGCAAAACCGATCAGCGCCATTATCAAAACAGCCAGGCTCATCGATATGCCGGTTTTCATCTACTCGCCCCCTTTTTCTACTAAATCGAAATACGCAAGATCGGTACTGTACCGGTGTACCAATGTTGCATGGCCTGGTTTCGTGTGGTTGCCTCGTCGGAAAGTCAGCGGCCATAGACAAGCAGACGGGGCCCCGGCGGCGACATGCCGCTTTCACGGCAGCGATCGGCCAGCCAAAATTTCTATTGCAACATTACCATCACGGGGATTTTACCTTTACCTCGTGAGAGTGAAGCAAGCGCTTTGCCAAGAATGGCGCCTGTGGCCTGCGTCTTATCCAACACTTTCTGCGCGTGGCCTTTGGTCGGGCTGGTGGTGAGCAGATCGCCGACTTCGATGGGCGCAATATCGGCGTCAACCTTGCAGTGAGCGTAAGCGCCGAGCGTCGCCATCATTCCAATTTGCTGGTCCTGCACGCTCCTTCTATCTTGGGCATCGCCGACAGGCGCTGCGAATTGTTTCAAGGGGTGTTCGTCGTGCGGGCGTTTTTCGTCCTTAACGACAGCGCCCTCGGATAGGGCCCGAGCTTCGGGCGTGAATTGGGCCTTGTGGAACGCTTCCGCAAAGGGCAATTCCCGCTCGGTAACGCTGTTGGCAACGATGCCGCACACCCTCGTGTCATAAGCTTCCGTGGTCAGGTCCACTTCCGGAAGCGGGATGTTGTTGTCTGCGCCGGAGTAGATTGAGCTTTCGCTCCGGCTGATGACGACTACGTCTCCCTGTTCCAATGTATCGCCCACCCGGTTCACGAAGTGATCAACCACGTAACCAGACTTGCCACCGGCAAAAATGACGTTTTGTGCAAAATAGGCGCTGCCGAAAAACCAATTGTTAAACTCAAATATGGCGGTTCTCATTACCCGGAAATCGCCAAACTCGTTGATCGTGACCATGTCGTTGTTGTTGACGCGGAAGCCGATGTAGCCGCCGCCAGATTTCTTGTTGATCAGGGTGTAAAGCCCGTCCTGGCTTTGCAACAGCCCATAACTCGTTGGACTGACCTGGTCTTTGTGACTGAATCCGCCCCAGGTGTAGCCATGTCCGACATCTCCTAGAAAGACATTGTTGACAACCGCATTCCCGGAGACCGTTAAATTCCCAGTGACATCAAGCGGGCCGTTGACTTGCAAATAATCCCAGAGCTTGACGGCCCGGCCCTGGGGCGTTCCGGCGCGTCCCAGGATCATGAGCGCGTTGTAGTTCGCCGCATTCTCGATCGCGGCGAAACCCGTAGTATTTCCGATCCCGGTGTGATTGTGGTCGGTCTTGGTGAAGTAGAGATCAGAATTACCGGCGCGAATCTCTCCCCTCACGTCCAATTTTGCGCCTGGCGTCGTCGTCCCGACGCCGACGTTGCCTGCCACATCAATTGTCAGCGCGGCGTTGTTATTCGTCAGCAATTCGAGCGGCTGAGCCTGCCGCGTCCCCACCTGCATCTTATTCGCGGCGTTCGATTCCACGCCGTTTGAGGCGCGAATGAAGCCCGAAACTTCCAGCGGCGCTACAGGATTCGCGACGCCGATGCCGACATTGCCGTTGGCCAGAATCACCATCCGTTCCGTCATCGGCGCGCCCGTCTGGAAACTGATCGCGCCCTGCTCATACAGCTCGAGCCTCAGCATCTGCCGGTTGAAGACCATCCGGTGATTGTCATCGAAACATCTGATTTGCCCCAGGTCGCGGAAGAATAACTCCCGTCCACTATCCAAGCGCAGGCTGCTGACTTCGAGCGCAAGCTGATTGGCCGAAGTACACGAGAGTCTCGGCCAGTTGTTCGGATCGAGCACCGCGCCGTTTTGAAAGGTCAATACATCTACGGTTAAATCCGCCATGGTTATTTCTCCCTATTACAGCGATTTTCATTTGTATGAATAGCCACAGGGACGCCGCAGAACACAGAGAAATCATTAGAGCGGTTATCAATTGCGTGTACGGATCAGTACCGCGGTAGCGAGCGCGCTTCGTGTTGAGTCACGCTCGCTACCGCTCGCGGTACTGATCCGGAAAGCCTTCCCGTACACGCAATCGCAAATTGATCTAAGTCCCGCATTGTGCCCTGCGGCGCCTAACAGTCTTTCATACATTTGAAAACCGGTATAAATCCGGTCTGTTGAAGCTTAAACATGCCCGGTTTGCTGTCTGGATTTGCGGCGATACAGCCACACGAAGAGCAGCAATACAATGAGCAGCAGTAACAACAGCAGGTAGAATAACCACCAGGGAAGGCCGAATGGAGGGAAAAAACCTCCTGTGACATGGCCTTTAGCTTCAACGACCAGAAGCTGGTAAGTCAGTCCGCCATGATTGGTAATCAGGTTGTAAACTGACCTGTCCCCTGCTGTTATCCTCGCCGTGGACACCGCTGCGATATTCATCTGCGGCAAGGTCAATTGCTGCGCTTGAGCGGCCCGCTTTAAGTCGGCTGCCACTTGCAGCGGTGGCAGGGTTGAAATCTCAACATCAAACCCGGCGCCGGTGTTATCGCCGTATCCGCCGTCGAGATCGTTCACGGCCAGCCACAGTTTCTCAACTTTATCCGGCGCCGTCAGCGTCATCTCTGAACCGATTAAGAAGCTGGTTGCGAAGGCGTCGAATGATCCGATCAACGCGCCTCCGAATTTACTGGCCGATGGGTCAGCAAGTAAGAATCGCCGCTCCCCGCCCAACTCTTTTGTGACGTCTCTCCCGTCCGGGCCGGTCTCCGGAATCGGACCTCTCCCGTCCAGGTCTACCGCGCCGGAGGTGGTCAGGTGTAAGCGGTCGCCTCCCTTGACAGCGACGGTCACAGGCTCAGTCCCGCTGCGCTCGCGCAGCGGCGGCGACGCCGTCCCACCGGCCGTAGGCGGAAGATGAGATTGACTTCTGGGTACTTGCGTGATCGGCAGGTTAGCCGGAGCGGTAACCACTAACTGAACCGGCCATTCCTCCTTTGGCCTCAGCGGCCGGTCCGGCTGCTGTAATTCGAACGTCAGCCCCTCCTGATTGGGTGGCAGCAACCGTTGCGCGGCCAACCGGATCCTCAATTCTCGCTCCTCAGGGTTGAAAGCCACGAATCTGAGCATCTTCCTCTGCCCTTGGGGAACACATGCGACATCAATGTTATGCTGGGCCGTGTCCTGGCCGCCCGCGATGGTATATGGCGAATTAACATTGGTCGGCGGTTTGATCTCGGCGCGGATGCAGCCATGGACGCCGGGCGGCGGAGAGGGCCAGGTGACCGGGCTGCTGAAACTGCTGCTTGAGGCGGCGATGGAAGGAATCACCGTCGAAAGAGGGAAGGGGGAAATCACTCCTCCGCCGGTGCCGAAATTATGCACTCGGATTTCGACGTTGACATTGTTGGCGACAGAAGTCGGGTGAAGGTTATGGACTTGCGCGCGGATATTCACCGGCGTTCCGGCAGTGAATGGCTGTCCTGAGGGAGTAAAATCTATGTCCGTGCTGAAGCAACACAACGGAGGCTGGAACCCGACGGCCGGTACCGCCGGCCCCAGATTCAGATCGCCCCACAGACTCGGGTTCATCACTTGATTCAGCACAGTAGCGTTTGCAACCAGCGACAGCGCTGAGGGGAACGCGGCGTAAAAATCCTCGGGAAGGCCGTCGCCATCGCAGTCTTCAACGCTGGCCTTATTGAGATAGATAAACGCCGCCCCCATCGTCCCCCCTGCCGCCACGGGAAAGAACGCCAGGGGGAGCCTCATCTCAACCTGCCACTTATTCGGAAAGCGCGAATACTTCGCAACTACTCCGGCCGGCAACCCTGCAGTCGGGGCAGGCCATGCGCCCGCCACGGCAACCTGGTAATTCTCGGAGTCCGCGTTCGTCGGCGCAGTATTATTGGCCGCGGTGTTGCTGAAGATCAGGTGTAGCGCCCGGTCTCCCACTCCTAGAGTGGCGCCGTCAGAGTGATTGGGATCGAAGATGAGAAACAAAGCATCCTGGTTGCTGGGAGTGGTATCCGGAATGTCAAAAGCGAGATACAGGTTTGTGCCGTCGTTTAAGGAAAATACATTGAACGGCTGCCCTGCGTTGGCGATGATATCAGCGCAGTTGTTAGGCAGAAGGTCCAATTGGGAGGCTGGCGCCCAGACCGTTTCCGCCCCGACTGAATCGATCGTTCCGTCAATAGTGATCGAAGACGCTATTTTGGTCGGCGCTGATTGCGTGAAACCTGGATTGTGAGCGCTCATCCTGCTTGCCCGGCCCACGATAAGGCAGAGGATGATGAGGCCGAGAACCAAACGAACGGTCACACTGCTTCTAAATCTGTAGAATTTCATTGTTTCTCCTTAGGCGGCGCCGCTGAGACTGGCGCCGCCAATGACCGGTTTAGATGAACTCGATGCGGATCACCGCATCGAGAAGGTTGGTGTCTGCGTTAAACACTTGAACGAACGCGACACGCCGATTCTTCTCAGAGACGAGGCGGAATGCGGCCTCGCCTTTTTTCAGCTTGAGCGAGCTAATCTCTTCTTTCCCGTCCGCGCTGAATAACGCGCCGTAGTTGGCGCGTAGGTAGAGTTGATCGTTATCGTCTCTCCCATGCTGCGGCGCGCCTTGTCCGTCAATTTTCTGCACTTTGATGGTGGTGAAAGATTCGCCATCAGCGGGGATCTCAGGGATGCCGTCAACGGGGTGGACATCCTGCGCGTCACAACTGAGCGAAATGCTGAACCGTTCGGGCGTTTCTATCGCTGGGTGCAGCTTGCCCCTCGTTTCGCGCAACACCAGGCTCTCGGGCAAGGCGTGGAGAAAAGCGACGGCTTGCGCGCGGTCGGTCACCTGAATCGCGTCATAACGATTGAGCGGCTCGGGGTCGACTATCCCGTTGACTATTGATTTTAGCGCCGCCTCTTTATCAAAGTCCGGCTCACAATCGGGGCTCAAGCCGATGATGCTTTGATCCTTCTTCCGATAGATAATCCACATATAACCTCCTGGGAGAAATAACTGAATTCTGCGCATAGCCCGACTCGAAGTCGGGTTAGATATTTACCCCATGACCAGCATATTTAAGGTAATGATGAAATTGGTGAGGGCCACACTCCCCGCCGGGACTGTGCGATCAAACTGTAAGGTTATGTTGGTCGCAGAAGTCCCCGTAATTGACAGAGACAGTGTCTCACTCGGTCGTGGGCTAAGAGTAGATAAGTCGAAAAACTGGCCGGAGCAGAGTCCGCCAAATAAAAAGCCGCGAATAATCCAGTCGCTGACGCTGGTACCCAGGGTAATCGACACCTGCTGACCTTGCTGAAAACCAGTGCCCGTTTCAAAATAGCCAATAGTTGCGCCACCGTATTGTCTCCCGCTGAGCGTAGCATTGACGCTGCCCAACGCCAACACAAATCTAGGTTGGAAGGGGACGTTCACAGTGCGAGGGCCAGCGGTGTTCGTCTGATTCAGCGATAGGGTCGCCTGTGCGCGCTGGCGAAGGTCATACTGGCTGGCGAGCAGCGCCCCGATCGATTGGAGGTTGGCGGCAGTCAAGCCGTGCACATTGCCGGTCTGGGTGGAGTGATTCTCGCCGATAGTGATCCGGTTGTTGGCGTCATCGGGAGTGATCGTAATCGCCTGGGATTGAAGCAGGTCAATATTGCCGCCCGGATTGCTGACGCCGTCCAAACTCACCAGTCCCTGCGCGCCCGTAGATGCAATCGTGATGCGACGGTTAGCCTGGTCCGGCGTGATAGCGATCCCCGAGCCGGCGACCAGGTCAATGTCGCCACCCGGATTGCTGACGCCGTCAATGCTAGGTCCGACCATCTTGCGCACGCCGCCGTCTAAGGCGTCGTTGATATTGCCCGGCACGTTTCCGCCCAAGAGCGGAAAGCTGGCCAGCAGGACGACCGAGCCGTCGCTTGGCGGAGGGGTTTCGTTGATCGCAGACGTCACTACCATCGCGAGGAGCGGTTGCTCGGTGAATCGCGTGTTGCCGGACGCGCCGGTAGCCGTGCTCGGATCGGTTGGCTGTTCGGTGTAAGCGATAGTGATGAAGATCTGAGGAGCCGGAGTAACGACGCCGCTCAAATCAATATCCTGTGCCGTCTCAATGACCATCTCTCGTCCGAGATTGTCAATCGCGGTACCGGGTCTGACGGTCACAATCTTGTTCGTCTTTTTCACCACTTCCAACCCTGCGGCGATGCCAAAGGAGTGGAGCGCCCGGTTCAGGCGGCGGCGCATCTCCAGATGGTATTTCTGCTCGTCGGTGAAATCGGCTTCGACGAGAAATTGATTGTCGAAGTAACGCAGTCTCTTGATAGCCATTCTTTGCTCCTGCGGAAAATCGCTTTGAGTCCCGCCTTTTGGCGTCTGAACCCCGGACGCTTAAAGGCGGGACTCCATGCTCGTTTTCAAGGTTTCAGGGCGTCGTCACGAACGATGTGAGCGACCCCCTATGGGTTAGGCGGCGGTGGGAGGCTCCCTAACAACGTGTCTACTCCGATGGTGGATCGCTCTCCGATCTGCATCGTGTCGAATACAATTTCCAGTTCATAATCCGTATGCGCGGGCTTCTGCAGCTCGATCAGCGCGGTGGCGATCTGCCGTTGGCGCAGCAAAGTCGCGGGATCGGGATTTGGCATGGTCACGCTGACGTGGAAGAAATGCGGCGCGCTGCCGCCGATCTGCGTGTCCTTGCCAATGGTTGAATGCACTCCGATCTGGAAATCGGTCTCCTCCTCTTTCGTGATATCCGGGTCGAGTGGAGTGATCACCGGGCTGAGCCCGGTGTAGATGCGCAGCAGTTCCGCCAGATTCTCTTCGGTTCCCCGGCGACGGTAGAGCGGGACGATGTTGGCCAGGAAGTCCCGCTTCTGCCCAACAGTCCAGTCGGCGCGCAGCCCGAGCGCCACCCACCCTGCCAGCCAAGGCAGAAACTCCTCGCGCGTCTCTTTCGGATCGAACAGCGCGGAAATCGCGGCGATGATCTCCTCCAGGCCGAGCGGCGGCTCAGGCTCGTGGCCTGGCGTTCCCGGCAGCCCGGTCAAGACTTGCTCGAAGGCCAGCAGGAAGCGCCCCAGAAAAGGATCTTCGCTGAAGATTGCCGGGAGGTCTTGCAGGAAACTGCTCGCAGCTTTCGGATCAATCGGCATAGCGTTCACCTATAATCATTTCTAAGCGCCCGGCGCTTGCGCCGTCACGTCATCCGCGGCAATCTGCGCCTTCACCAACTCGTAAGGTTTCACTTCAACGCCGACCAACTTGCCCTCAGAGTTGGAGATCAGGCGGCCGGGCGTGGGAGATGTCAGAGTGATACTTGAACCAGGCTCGGTCTTATCGGTCTTGACGTAGTCGACACCAGGGAGTTGGTCGATCAAGCTATAAAGCTCCGAGACGAAAACATTCCGGCCGAACGGCCAGCCATTTCCGTCATCTCCGCCGCTGAGCGGATCGAGAAAATCGTTCACGGCGTCTATGATTCTCTGTTTGAGCGTCGCTTCCAGCTCGTCAGGCAAGGAAACGACGTTAACATTCTTGATTTCCACGGTTAAAAATTGCGGCCCGACCACATGCAACCGGGTTGTCAGCAGCAGTTTCGGCGTCAAAGAGCTTTCGACGGCGGTAATCAGCCCGGGCAGGTCTATCGGCGGCTCAGGCGGCGGCGGATCACGGTGCGGAAGAATGACTACACTCACGTGGCCCGCCCTCTCCCGCTCCGAATCTAAATCCATATTGAGGCGCGGAAGGCATCGCGCGCGCGCCACCCGCTTGTCGGCTTCCAGCGTGAGCGTCTCGAAATCGTCGTTGGTGACCGCCCGATCGATCCGCCGCAGCTTCAGCGCCGTTTCCGGCAATTGCTGCGCGATCAAACGCGCGAGTTCCTCTTGGGAAAGATTCTTCAATCGCTCGGCGATTTCCGCCTTCTCATCCGCCGTCAGCTTCCTCTGTTCCTTCTCGAACGGATTCCAATCTGTCCCGTTCAGCAGCTTGAGAAAAGAGAGGACGTTGGCGGAGGTGACGCGATTTAGCCGGTAGATCAGCATCTCACTCAGAAAGGCGAAAAGCTCGATGAGCGTGATGCCCGGATCCGAAGGGTTATGGTTGGTCCATTCCGGCGCGAAGGTCGGAATCAGACTGCGAGCCTCTTCGACCAGGTCGGCGTATCGGCGGTCATCCAGATTGGGCAATTGCAATGGCATAAGCACTCACGCAAAAATAATCCGCCATTATGTAGGGGCAGACCTGCGTGTCTGCCCCGGATTCGGTGTTCGCATCATCACGGGGGCAGATACGCAGGTCTGCCCCTACGCTAAACACCACAATATTTCCGCCTCGCCGCTTACCGAGCATTCTTTCAAACCTCTTCAAAAAACAGGCTGATCGAGTGGGCGCCGGAGAAGACCAGGAATCGCCCGGTCGCGTCAACGCCGGATTGGTCTTCGACCTCCGTAATCTTGAGCGAGCGGATGTGATCAACGCCGGGTACGGCCTCGATCAGCGCGTAGAGGTCCGATTCGTGCGGCTTGCGGCCGAAATCCCAGCCCGCGCCATCCAGTCCGCCAGTCAGCGGATGCAAAAAGGCTGCGAGTTTTTGCCGGACGGCCTGGTCCACGGCGCTAGCGCCTTCGAGCGAGACCAGCGCGATCTCCAATTCCACGTCGACGCGGACGTAGAGCGGCCCGACCACCGAGACGCGCGACGTCGGCACGCTGTGCGCCTCCAGGTAATCCTGAACGCGGGCGATCAACTCCAGACTCGGCTGCGGTTTGGCTTCGCCCGATCGCGGCACGATTATGACGCTGACTTCGCCGCGCGCCGTCGGCTGCTGGCCGAGCGGGTCTTCAATCAGATTATGCAAGGGGACGCATTTGGCGCGCGCTACTTCCGGCGAGGCCAGCATCGCCAGGTCTTCGTAATCCTCCAGAGTCACTGCGCGTCCGCCATGTCGGGTCGCGCGCGGCGCGCGCTGAAGCAACGAATCAAGAGACTCCGCGTCGGCGCCTCCGGCGGCGGCTTCCGTGTTGGTGACTTTGTCTACGTAAGGAACCGTGGTCTTCAATTGCACAATCGCGCCCGCCGGTTTATTGCCTGCATTCCCGCCGCCGATTTGATAACGCGCCAGTCGAATATTGCCGGCGCCGGCCGGTGGGATCAGGCCGTTCAATCCGTCGCCGAAGCGAATCTCGCCGGTCAGGTGGTCGATCACGTAATGGCGGCTGCGCGGGCCCGAGCCGTAAAAATCCGGCGTCTCGCGCCAGCGCACCCAGATCTCTTTGGGGCGTCCGGCGACGTCGCGAATGATCGTAATCGCATTTTCAGTCCCTTGTTCCCCCTCTTCGCTGGCGAGGACCTCCTGCTCTGCGGCTGAAGGCATCTCCGGTTCCCGCACTTCAAGGCGTTGCCCCGTCAGGATCGGCGCCCGCGTGGCCTTGAACTCCTGTCCGCCGCTCCCATCACTTGAACCGAGAATCTCGTTGAGCAGGGTCAGGGTCTGCGCAGCCATCGTGGTGTTGAGCAGCATCCGGCGCAATCTGGGCGCGAGCGCGTATTCGCCCTTCTCCCAGCGCACGCGCAGCCAGTAGCGTGGGGGTTGGCCGAATTCCTGATGGGTGGTGAAATCCGGCGGGGCGAGAAATTCGATGAGGCCAGGACGGGTGAAGTTCTCGGTGTCATCACTGACTGCCAGAGCGGCCCACCGCGCGCCGTTCCAATATTCCCAGATCAGCAAGAGCCGCTCGCCAGGCGGGCCTGCGTCGCCGGCGATGGTGACGAACTCGGCCGCGTACTGAAAGCCGGGATTGGCGGAACTCTCCAATTGCAGAAAGCCGCTGTCGCTTTCGCCCAGCGATACCCCTTGGGGAATAGTGACCTGCGCCGCCACCTCTTGCGACCCTCCGGCCGGCAAAGCGATCTCCGATAGAACCGACAGCGCCGACTGCCACCGCGCGCCGAAAATGCCGAAGGTAAATGTGGCCGGCGCGGACGCGGCGTTGGTCACGATGAATCTGTGAGGCGCCGACGAACCGGGAGGGGCGAATTTCTTGCTGCTCTCCGGCGAAATGGGAACAGACCTTTCGCCGTATCTGAGTTCTGCGGCGCGCGCATAAAGACTGATCTTGCGGTTCGGAAATACGGTACGTTCCGGCGGCAGGACAAAACCGGCATAGAGAGTCGGACGATCTTCCGGCGCGCGAACGAACGGGGCGAATGAAGGATCGTCGGGCTGAGCGGCATTGGTTACCCTCTCGAAAGACGAATTGTTGTAGGCCAGCATCACTTCCGGCGCCCCGGTCAAGGTTTGCTCGTAGCCGATCTTGACGTCCGAGAGCGAAGGCGGACGGAAGCTTTCGAGAACAAGCGTGAATCCCTCATCAGGGGTTGCCGGTGTTTTGAGTTTATAGCTCGCGTCCTTGCCGTAGTCGCCCCTGATTATGCGCGCGCGCAGCCAGAAGTTCTCCTGTCCGTTGACCGCGACCGGGGCGACCTGCTTCGGCAAGGTGAGACGCACGATCCCGCTCTGACAAAAAGCGTGCGTGCCGTCAACGAAGCCGGTGACGGGGTCGGGAGAGGGAGGGGCGGCTTTGCGGCTTACAGTCAGGGTCGTGGCTGCCAGCGCCACTGGTCCTGCTCCTTCTAATCCTTCGATCAACAACTCGTTGCGGCCTTCGACCAGAATGACCGGCAGCGGACTGCCTTTCGGGCCGCTCACCACCTGAGAATTATTGCTGCCATTGGTAATGCGGATGGTGGACACCGCAGCGGCTTGGGAGCCGATCGCATTCACAATCAGGTTTATGCCCCCGGTCTCGACCGGCGCTGGAGGCGGCGTGACAGTCAACTCTACTGTCCGCGTGCCCAGAAACACGGGCGCCCAGTCAACGTCCGTCTTACTACCGAGTGTGGCCGTGAATTTGATCTCGTTCAGGCCGTTTGATAGGCCCAGGGAAGCGGCAAACCGTCCGTCTTCGCCAACCTTCACTGAAACGACGGCCCCTTGAGATGGAGTGACGATCTGGGCCTTCACTACAGCGCCTTTTTGCGCTCTGCCTTGCACTATGACGGTTTGGTCATCGGTTACTTCCGGCGACGGCTCCAATTCCAGCAAGCGCAGCCAGGGGGGCGCGCTGCTCAGGCCCACTTGCCGCCAGGCGGCGCCATCCCAGCATTCCCAGGATAATTGCAAATCCGCGGAAGGCCGCACGCTGGCGGTTGTCGGCGTCAGATGCGAATTGGCCACCTTCACGTCAAGCTGTAAAGCGGCGCCGGCCGGAGCAAGCCCCTGAGCGCTATCCTTGGAAAAGGCTTCCGCGCTGGCCAGGTAGAGCGCGTCGTTGAGCTTAGGTTTTTCCCCGAACGGGAAGAAATCTTTTCCCAATTCGATTGGAACGGCGTTGGTGAAAGCCGCCTCCGGCAAAAGGCCCTGGCTGAGCGCGCGCAGGAGGTGGACCTCCAACAACACTTGGCGAGCTTTCGGAAGCTGTGTGGCGCGGACCATGTTGAGTCTCGCGTCGCTCGAAATAGTAATGGGGGTGAGCAGGCGGCCACGCAACCAGCGGTTCGGGATCCCATTCACCGGGAGTTCGGGAACGGGCGCCGCGCCGCCGAGCGCTATATTTCCGGAGTCGCTGAGGTTTTGTGTCCCATCGCTTATTGGGGCCTTACTTTTCCATTCGCTGCCGTCCCAAAGTTCCCAGCTCAGCTCGCGCGCGTCTTGGACCGCGCCTTCCAAAGTGAACAGCAATCGGAGGCTGTCAATTTGCGGAAAACCCAGCAACCGGCTGTGACCGAGATAGAGGATATGTTCAATCGGATGATTGCCCTGAAACACAAGCTCGCCAGATGAGGCGGCGGCGATGATCGAGCTGAGATCGGCCTGTTGATCCCGCTCCGGATCGCGCGTGAAGAGCGCTACCAACTGCGCGGCGGTGACGGTCAATTCGCGCTCGGTCTCAAAGATGACCGGTTCCTTCTCACCCTCGGCGGGCGGCGCGGCGACCTGGGTTCCGGCGGGCACTAGACCATCGACGGCGCTGCCGGCGGCCAGCGAGAAGGTTAGCGGCGCGCGCGCCGGTTGCGGCGGCAATAGCGCGGCCCCCAACAAATCGAGGAAGGCGAGGAAATTTTTGCCCG
>Ga0075431_100003991_pt1 | contig 14378 bp, 10 predicted proteins | sample RhiMetdeltSRZDD5_FD_75297 | JGI IMG/M metagenome (GOLD analysis project Ga0075431, IMG submission 75297) | Populus rhizosphere microbial communities from Tennessee, USA - Rhizosphere MetaG P. deltoides SRZDD5 | ecosystem: Host-associated > Plants > Roots > Rhizosphere > Soil | place: USA... | reverse complement strand
GGGCCAGTTAAAAAACAAATAGAGGCTAGTTAAAAGCAAAAAAGGGCCCAGGTTAAAATAAAAAGAAGCCAGCATAAAAACAAAAAGGGGGCCAGTTAGAAACAAAAAGGGGCCAGGATAGAAATCCAGCCCCGTTTTTAAAATCCAATATCCTATGAAAAACCGTTGTAAAAATAGTAAATCGGTCTAATAAAACAACACCAGCAGTATGGTATTTTGAAAATATTTTAAAGAACGGGAAAACGCAATTGATGAAAGTTTCCACTCATTTTAATAGAGAGAAACATTTATTCTTTCCCAATTCGGGATAATAATATACGCAGCGTGAGAAATATTGATTAAATAAAAAGCGTCGTAAAATTACGACGCTTTAATTTTTTTATCAGAATGCGATCAGTACGACCAAAGGTCCTGCTCGTAGTTGAATATCTTTTCTTTTATATTTTCACCTTCAAGCAATGCAAGGATCGGATCCTTTACATATGAACTGATGAAAAAGTCATTCGGATTATTAATAGTTGACTTGATGATCCTGCTGCCAAACATTCTGCTTTCGAATAATTCTTCCCAGCTCATTTTCGCACCGAAGTTTCTTCCGTTATAAACGTCGAACTTGGCAAGCATGGGGCGAAGATCAGGATAGTACACCCAGAAAATCGGCGTTACCGCTCTGAAGGATCCGTCATCATTAAGAATAGTTTGAAGAGGTGCGATACCCAGAATGCGCGTATACATTCTTGATGACTCTTTATCGAATACTACATCTTCCTTGATCCAGTATCTTTCAACAAGATCAGGATTGAATTCGGCAGTGATAGTGGTGTCTTTCATCAAACCTTTAGAACCGTCGGGGTCATTTGCCCAGTCTGGTATCTGCTGTGTTTTTGGTTTTCCTACCATCAATTCAGCGATCTGGCTGAAAGGTAAAGGTGTAGTGAACCTATCATCGCCTCCAACAGCACTGAAGGCAGTGATGTCACCTTTCTTGATAGCATTCAGCAGGATCATGATGAACCTCTGGTTGCCATCGTCGCCTTCTGCTTTATATACGAATGGAATATTCAGTTTTTCGTGAACATCTATCTCGCGCCAAACACGCTGGATATAAGTAGCATCGTCTTCACGGATATGTTCATAATCGAGCGGAGTTCTGTCTTTCACCAGGTTCCTCTGAACAGCATTATCATTTCTTAATGACGGACGCGGATCTTCGATCTTCAAGTCTGCCACTGGTGCTTTAATAGTGTCTTTCGGAGGCGCAGTTGTCAGTGCTGCGTTTGACGTATTCTTGGCTTTGTTGGTTGTAGCTTTCTTAGTTGTGGATCTTTTCTTCGTTGGGCGCTTCTGCTGTGCATCAGCAGATTCTACCAGGAATCCGAAAGCCAGCATAAACAAACACAACCTGATAATGCGATTTTTCATCCTTCGTTTATTTTTTAAATTTCTATTATTTCATTTGGAACGACATCTGTGGAAGATCTCTTGTCCTTCCATCTGGTCCAACCACCTTAATGTTATCAAAAAAGATGCTGGTTCCCGGTGTCGCATTGTTAATAATTGTTGCAGCGCCGCCAGACCATCTGTTACCTGTATTCGGTGAAGTTTGATAAACCGGATACTTACCGCCGATAGCACCTACATTGTAGCTGATCACCCTGAATGCTGCTTCAAAATCTGAATCGAGCAATCTGGCGATCAAACCACCCTGCGCTTTGAGGTCGCCGGCAGGAATTGGTCCACCTCTTTTGTTTGCAACAAAAGATGCGGGGTCAGGAAGGTATTTCACGCGGTATTTCACCGGCGTTGTTTTTCCTTCAACAGTTACATTGATGTTATGCTCGCCTGGTTTTGTTGGTTTTGCTACCCACGATGCGCCTCGAACCCTGGAGATCGTACCACCTGAGAAGGAAGCACTCACTTTTTCTGAACCAACACCAGCAGTGATGGTAAGAGGGTTATCAACGCCAATATATAATACGTTCATCTTGTCTGCCGACACGGCTACACCAGAAGGTTGGCCGACTGTATAAGGCAATGATTCTTTGATTTCTCTTTCTATACCGTCCTGATCCTTATAACGGATCACAACATTAGCATTGCCTGTTCCTGACACAGGGAATTCAGTTTCTGCGATTCCATCTGCATTCAGTGGTACCGGCCTGCCATTTATAGAAATCTGTGGAGCAGCACCAGTAGATGTTGCACCAAGTGCAGCATACACTTTGAGTTTCTCGCCAGGCATCAGGTATTGTGAACTTAATCCACCCACGAAACCGAGCTTATCGAACCTTACTTCAACTTCGCCGATCTTGGTATGGCAGAAGGTCACAAGCTGGTTCTCAGAAGACTTGATGTCGTTCTGAAACTTGTTCAGGATTGTGATCGCTGCTATGGCAGGTGTCATGTGGAAATAGCTTATAGTCCAGCTATTCTTTTGATTGCCTGTTTTCGATTCAGGGTATGAAAGGTCAATTGGAAGTTTCGCAGCGAATTCTTTTTTGATCTCAGGATCGATGTTCAGCAGATCTTCTTTCAGTTTGCCAAGCTCCTTTTCAAGTTTGGGACCCTCACCCTCTGTATCCATAAGGCGGGTAGCAGCATCTAAATTACTTTCGTATCCGGTACTATCCTTCTTACCAGCCACATATCCACCATATTCTTTCACTCTGTTCTTAAGAACTTCTATTTTGTTATACGTAGCGGCGCACAGTTCCTTTACCTTATCTGCTTTGGGTTTCCAGATCTCCGCCTTGGCCTTCGACTCCGGCTTAGAGAGCTTATTCGCCAATGACGCGTAGAGATTATTATTGTTGGCATTCAACACGCCGTTAGCGTTGTCGATGCTTCTGTTTACAGTTTTGAAGGCATTCAGAATTTCAGCGGATACATTCAGTGCCAGTAATGCTGTAAGCACCAAATACATCATGTTGATCATCTTCTGCCGGGGCTCTTTAGGTAAAGCCATGGGAATTTAGGTTTTTCAGTTTTTTACAAATCTTTTCATCTGTTTCTTATAGGGTCGGATATGGATTGCCATTGCTTTCCCTTATGACCTGCCTTGCATTGCAGTCAGCATATTACCATAAATTGTATTCAGGTTGCTGAGGTTTCCTGCAAGCTTAGCGATCTGCTCATGTGCTTTCTTGGCGTCGCTCACACTGTTCTGCATAGTTTCAGAAGCAGCTGTAAGGTGACCATAGAAATTATTCATAGCCTTAAGGTGATTGTTTGTATCCTGAAGCTCCAGTTCATAAATAGCATTCAATGATCCGAGATTCTTTGTAAGAACCTGTACCTGCTCGTGGAAATGTTTTGTTCCTTCAGCAGCGGCATTGAAGTGACCTATTGTTTGAGTAGCGCCGTTATAAGCAGTTTTCATTGATTCAAGAGCAACTGTAGCTTCTTTTGTTTTAGCAGCGTAATCACTTGTGTTTTTCACTACATCGGAAACATCGGCGATCCTGTCGACCTGCGTACCGAGTTTCTGGAAGCTCTGGCTGAGACGGCCCAGATTTTCCGGTGTAATATCTGCCTCCTGGAGCATCTTGTCCATCTTGGCAAGAGCAGGATTTGCATTTGAATTCCCCGCCATTTTAGGAAGTGCTTCGGCGATAGCATGCATTTCCGAGCCCGGAGGCGGAAGGAACGCATATACAACGAATATGATAGCTTCAGTTATCAGACCTGCAGTTAAGAAGAAGTCTGCCAAAGCCTGGTGTGTAATTTTCTGCCACGCACCAAAGATTACGATTGCAGCACCCATACACACTATCACGTTTACAATTCTTTCTGTGGATTTTGAAACTCCAGCCATAGTTAAATTTTTTTAGGTTTAGGAACGGATTTTAAAATTTTGAAATGTTTCTGTTTATGTTTTTGCGCAAAGAGAGGCAGCCTTATTAAGGTGCCTGTTCTTTAACGGTAAATAGTTTACTAAAATTTTACTTATAGACGATTATTTCCTTTTCTGAGTTGGCGGTAAATCGATCACACAACGAAATCCGATATAGGATTTTGTAGTATCCTGGTATTCATAATTGCGTGTGCTTGTCTGAAGGTAGTAACCAACATCTTTCCAGCTACCACCACGGATAACCTTACGCTTCATCCTTGGAGGATCTGAATCCTTGGCTCCGTAACGGATATCGGGGTTCATGTCGTGCTGGAAATTGTAAGCACCTTCATAATATAAGGAAGAAGTCCACTCCGCAACATTACCGGCCATGCAATAAAGACCGAAGTCGTTAGGCCAGTAAGCATCGGCGCGAACGGTATAGAAACCGCCATCTTCCGGATAATTACCTCTCCCAGGTTTAAAGTTAGCCAGCAGACATCCTTTCTTATTCCTGAGATAATAGTTACCCCATGGGAACATAGATTGTGAGCGGCCACCACGTGCGGCGTACTCCCACTCTGCTTCTGTTGGCAGGCGGAAATCAGATTCAGTGGTTCTCTTCTTTGATTCGAGGTATGAGTTCAGATAATGTGTTCTCCATTCGCAGAACGAAGTTGCCTGTTTCCAGTTAACACCCACTACCGGGTAATTACCGAATGCAGGATGGGAGAAATATCTTTTTGTTGCCGGTTCGTTATAAGAGTAGCTGAAGTCACGTATCCAAACGAGTGTATCAGGATAGATCCTTTCATCGCGTTTGATCATGAACGCTGAACGTGGCTTGCTGGCATTTTCTCTTTTTGATGCTTCTTTCAGATCAAAAGTTTCTGAATGATAGATCAGCTTTGATGGATCAATATCTTTTTTACCGAATACTCTGTTTTCCGGCGTAAGGATCATTTGGTCAACTTTCTCAACAGTTGCTTTATCAGACCATTTGATTGTTTGAGCTTTTTTCCAGTCGATTGCAAAACGGCCGTCAACTTCTTTACCAAGTTGCATCAGTACAGCTGCAGTTGAATCGCGCACCCAGTTTACGAACTGACGGTATTCGTTATTCGTAATTTCGGTTGCGTCCATCCAAAAGCCGTTGATTGAAATTTGCTTGTTACGTGCAGTGTATGCATAGTTAACGTCTTCGTCGCTGGGACCCATGTGGAAAGTTCCGGGTGGAACATACACCATTCCGGGTGGCTTGCTTAGGTTGTATTTACTTCCCGGAGCTACGCCGTGAAGCTGACCGTCATTCGGCAGACCTTTCGATCCCTTCTTCAGAAGCTTGCCGCATCCTACTGTAGTAATTGCTACAGCCAGGAACAACATTACTGACAGGTTTTTCATTTTCATAGTTTTTTCGGATATGGGGCGAAAATAGTTTGTTACCGACTTCATCACAAGTTTAGAATTTAAAATTTAAAACTGCAAATCACAAGATCAGCCAAAGTACTAAACGGTCATGGTACTTATTATATTGTACTTCACTCGTATTAAAAGGTGATCAATTTTTAAACATCCCGGAAAGCATTTTTCTGAACACAGAAACCTCATTTACAGGAGTTTGACAGGAATAGTCTTTACATAGGTATATCATTGGAGTCGATGTGGCTGTTTTCCCGGATAATAAGGGAAAATCCTTAGTTGCCGCGGGTGTGGATTGTACGATGCGGAAGGGAATGAAAGTACGTAAAATTTCTTTTAGAATTGTATCAAGATTGCCGCCTATTACCGCAATTTCCGGAATTCCTTTCGATAACGATTGCATTAAAATGGCCCAAATCCCAAAGGATCCCGGATATTTTTTCACAACATCTTTTAATCCGGCACCCATTTTCACGCCTCTTTCGCGCCAGTCCGCATTATCAAATATTACCCCACTGTAATATAAGTTCCACGCCATCAGAGAATTACCGGACGGCACGGCACCATCATACAGCTCCTTCTTCCTCACTATCACATCATCCTGCTGATCATTTGTGAAATAAAAATAACCTGTTTCATCATCACTGAAATGGTTAAAACACCATTTTATCAAAGTTTTTAACATTTCGAGATATGACGGGTCGCCGGTAATTTCCTGGAGATGTATCAACGCATGCATCACCTGACTGTAATCGTCCAGGAACGCAGGGTACTTTGCCGTTCCGTTTTTGTACGTATGAAATAAACCGCCATCTGTTCCGTCGCTAAACTTTCGATACAAAAATTTCATATTGCTTACTGCGAGCAGCCGGTACTTTTCATTTCCCGTTGCTGAGAAAGCCTTGCAGTATGCGGTGTTCATCATTGCATTCCATCCCAGCAAAATTTTGTCGTCGGTCAGCGGTCTCTTTCTCTTTGACCGGTGCATCAGCAACATTTCCTTCGACCTTTCCAGCAGTGCATTTAGTTCTTCTACCTCAACATTAATATTACGCGCGAATTCATCCAAAGGCAGCGTTACATTTAAAATGTTCGCATGTTCCCAATTACCGTTCTCTGTTATATTATAATACAGGTTAAACACATACGCATCATCGCCCAGCACAGATTCTATCTCGGATTTTGTCCACACATAGAATTTACCTTCTACACCCTCGCTATCTGCGTCCAGTGCGGAATAAAAACCACCTTCGGGCGACATTAACTCCCTTTCCGCGAATGTGAGAGTTGCATCAATCGCCTTGCTATACTTTTCGTTACTCGTCAACTGGTATGCTTCGCTCAATGCCATCACCAGCAGAGCATTATCGTAAAGCATTTTTTCGAAATGGGGCACAAGCCATATTTCGTCTGTTGAATATCTTGCCAGGCCCCCTCCTAGCTGATCATATATCCCGCCATCAATCATTTTATCGAGGCTGAGGCATGCCTGCTTCAACGCATCTTCATTACCTGTATAATAGTAATTATGAAGGAGGAATCTTAAAGTAAAAGTTTGCGGGAACTTTGGAGCGCGTCCGAATCCGCCATGAACCTTATCTGCTGTTCGCAGCACGTTTGCGGCCATTTCGTTCAACTCTTCGTTGGTAAATAGCTCGCTACCTGCACCCGTTCCTATTCCAAAATTATTCGACGCCTCGAGATGTTTGGTAAGATTATCGGCCTGGGCTTCTATATCGTTTCTTCTGTTCGCGAATGCGTCGGCAACACTTGTAAGAACATCTTTCCACGATGCCCTGTTATATATTGGCCGAGGAGGGAAATATGTTCCTCCATAAAAGGGCTTTCTTGCTGGAGTAAGAAATACGTTAAGGGGCCATCCACCGTTTCCGTCGATTGCCTGCACCGCATCCATGTAAATGTGATCAAGGTCGGGACGTTCTTCACGATCGATCTTAATGTTTACAAATTTTTCATTCATCAGCGCGGCCGTCGACTCGTCTTCGAAACTTTCTTTTTCCATCACATGGCACCAGTGGCACGCGGCATAGCCGATGCTAACGAGGATAGGCTTGTTTTCGCGTTCTGCTTTTTGCAGCGCCTCTTCGCCCCATGGGTACCAGTCGACCGGGTTATGTGCGTGCTGAAGTAAGTAAGGACTTGTTTCGTTTATCAGTTTGTTGGCCATAGAGCAATTGAATCACGGCAATGCCGTATCTGCCGGTGCAAATAAAGAGCCAACGGAAAAAGTGACCTGAACAGGGTATGCCCAATTATAAAGACTCCCGTTTTCGCAGGAACGACATGATGGTCATCGCTTCTTAATAATCGTGGAAAGATACTGCTCGAGCGCGGCAACCATTGAAGGAGCCTGTGGCTGTGGTGCCTTGATGTCGAGCGTTAATCCCGCCTGTTCTATTGCCTTTGATGTATTATTGCCAAATGCTCCAAGGCGCGTTCCGTTCTGCGCGAAACCGGGGAAGCTGTCGAGAAGGCTCTTTACTCCGCTGGGAGTGAAAAAGCAGATGATGTCGTAATTTTTGCTGCCGAGAATTTCGCGAACGTCGTTACTGATGGTGCGGTACATGAATGGCGTAGCAAATCCGCAGTTGTTCAGCTTAAGCCAGTTTACGATTTCATTATCCTGCTGATTTTCAGAGCAGGGATAAAGAAACCTTTCGTTCTCCTTGTGTTTGTTGATGACGTCGAACATGCTTTTGTTTGTTCCGTCGGCACCGTAGAAGACCTTTCTTTTGCGGTAAAGAATAAATTTCTGGAGATAAAGTGCTACGGACTCAGTGATGCAGAAATACTTAGTATCCTGCGAGATAGCGACCTTCATTTCTTCGCACATGCGAAAAAAATGATCGATAGCGTTCCGGCTGGTAAAAATGACTGCTGTGTAACCTGAGATTTCAATTTTCTGCTTCCGGAATTCCTTGGCAGAAATCCCCTCGACACGAATAAATGGATGAAAATCAAGCGCTACGTCGTACTTTTTGGCAAGCTCAAAGTAGGGTGACTTTTCTGTATCCGGTCTAGGCTGAGTGATAAGGATGCTCTTAACCATAGACGTTGAAGTATTAGTGATAACCCCGTTTTTTACCATATTTATCAAGTATGGATTTTTCTTTTTTTTGGCTTCAATCAACGAAAGTCAATAACACCTTGTAAATCAGTAAAAGAGGTGCTATTTCGAAGGCGCAAAGGTAAAGAAAAAAATGTAATCGACTTACTTTTATTTCACTTCTCACCGGCCTGTAAGAGATTATAAACCGGTAGAACAACATTCCTCCTACCAAAATATAAGACAGCATTAACATTACAGGAAGCAGCGTTGGTGAAGGGAATGCCAGCAATGCAATTACCGGCAACAGAAAAATTCCGATCATTTTATTGATCAGAAACACTATAAATATATACGTATCGGTAACGTTCGATATGCCGAATATCCAACCCACGATATTCAAGAAGATAAATTTGACGAAATAGATGCATGCTATCAATATAATCGCATATAAAAGTGTTGTCCAGAAGTTGTCGGCAAAAGGCATTTTAAAGTGAACGGCCAGGAACGTGCAGTACGTTGCCAGGCTCACCACAAAAAACACGTTCATCAGCAATGCGGGCAGCGGTGCCTGCAATAGTTGCTCCCTCAATTGCTGCTGCCTAAGGGTTGCCCGGAAAAACAGCGTAAACATAGTGTTCATGTATTTGTAAAAGAACAACCGCATCAAGGCCAGGTACAGCACGAGGCCCACTATATAATAAAAGATGCCATCGTTGCTCTCAACAACTTTTAACCTGATCGTTTGCCGTTCGGGAGTGTTGTAGAATTTGAGGTAAAGGTGATCCTTCAGCACCTGTTGAAATGAAGCAAGCAGCATTTTTCTCCGTGCGATAACCACTTTCGTGATCGAATCTCTGGCATACTTAATCTCCTGTTGAACTTTGGCCAGCAGGCTATCCTTCGCCCTTTGAACTTTTAAAGTAGAATCACGAATTCTTGCGGAGTCGATGACCTGACCTGCGGAATCGGTTGATTGGGCAAATGAAACTCCAGATGCATGTATGAGAACAATCAGAGCAGCCAGGTACTTCAAAACAATAATTTGGTTGCGCAAAAATACTCAGAAATAATTGACGTAGCCCAGATGAATCTTTGATTGGCGAAGATTGAATTTCTGTTCGTCTCTTTTTCCGGCCGCATAAGTTATATTAAAGATGCCCGCCTTTGTTTCGAATGCCATTCCAACACCCGCTCCGAGAAATTTGTTGTTCACTTTATTTTCCAATGCGGTGTTCGTAGATACACCATAATCCACAAACGCCGAAAGGAATGAATTCTGCCCGAGCAGGTACCTATACTCCGCGGTGCCAACGCCATATGCAGAACTAAAAATGCTTTCTTCATCAAATCCACGAAGCAATTTGTATCCGCCTATCTGGAACAATTCGTTCCTGAAAATATCCGGACTCTGGAACCATCCTCCATTGAATGCAGTTTTGAACGTGGCGCCTCTTCCCACCGGAAAATAATGAGCAGCTTTTACTTTCATCCTGAACTGATAGCTTTTCAACTGAAAGGTATCATACAGCCTGTTAAAGTCGAAAGACGGGTCCGACTGGTCGGATAATTTTACGATAACATTGTTTTTCCTGATATTCTTTGTTCCCGCAGAGGCTGTAACAAGGAACTCGTTGCCCTTGCGTGGATTGAAGCGGTAATCTGTAGTGAGCCACTCATAATTTACACCCAGGTTAACCGAGCTTACATCAGCTTCAGGAGGAAGTTTTCGGTTATTCTTCACCGAGAATGTATCAACGGTAAGAAGATTTGTGGCGAGCCGCTGTATAAACACGCTGCCGGTCTGTCTTGATGAAACCGCATAGGCTGCGCCCAGCAAAATCGCAATGTTTACATATGATGAATCTTTCTTGAGCAGATCGAAGTTGAAGTTCATGCCAAACGGTGATCCGAAGAGGTATGGTTGCTGAAAAAGAATATTCAGCCTTGGCGATTTCACCTGTATCTGTTGCCAGTTCACGCCAATGGTTTCGCCACCTCCGAGCGAATTTTTCAGATTGATGTTGGCTTCGCCCGTAACAAGCATCTTATTGCTTACAAGCTGTTGATTTGCCGGAAGCAGTCCAAGCAACACATTTACTTCACTGCTTTTTCTCGTGTCGAGATACAGATTTAACACGGATCCTGTTCCGAGCAGCGACATGTTCCACGGTTGCTTTTCCTGGAGGTAAGGCAGTTCCCTCAGCCGTTCACTTATCTGCTGCATTTTTTCTTTCCTGTAGATACTTCCATTCCTGATCCCGAGATACTGCTGCAGAAAATTTGACGAAATGGAGCCGTTGCCAAAATTTCTTATGCTATCGATTTTATACAGCGGCCCTTTGTCGAGCTTGAGAACACCATACAGCGTGTCTTGCCTGAATTCTACGCTATCGACCATCACGCTTGCAAAGGGATAGCCGGTGTTCTCCATGTGATTCAGAATCTTTTCCTGCACTTTCCTGAGATCGAGAATATCGGGCGGATGACGTTTGCTTATGCCGGCATGAGACAAGATCGACTGGTCGATTGAATCTGTATTTAACACACTATATTTTGCCGCATCGCCAACATACAACGTGCATGTTGCGCCGGTACTATCGTAAGTGGCGCTATCAATGGATGCGTTCGGATAGCCTTTCTTCTGTAACAACGCAGGTATTTTTTTTACATATGACATGCAATTCTGCATGTTTTGAAATGCGCGTTGCAGCTTCAAAGTATCGGTAATGAAAAGCGAATCGCGGTCAACCGGCTGGTAGCGAAGGGTATATTGAGCGCCTGTAAATAATGAAAGCGTTAGCATGGCAACAAGCAGCCCTGATATCTTATGATATGCGCTTAACTTTGCCATCTCCTACCAAATATACAGGTTGAATGGCCGGCATCTATATCCATATACCTTTTTGCAAACAGGCTTGCCATTACTGTAATTTTCATTTTTCAACCTCAATGAAGCTAAAAAACGATTTTTTAGACGCTTTATTGAAGGAGATCAGCTTACGCCGCGATTATCTTGATGGGGAAAAGGTAAATACAATTTATTTTGGCGGCGGTACACCATCCCTCTTGTCGTCCCATGAATTAAGCATTTTCATGGACGCCATTCATAGGTCGTTCGACATAGAAGTTGGTGCTGAGGTTACTCTTGAAGCCAATCCCGACGACATCAACGTACCGGTTCTGACAACCTGGAGCAAAAGCGGTATCAACAGGCTTAGCATAGGAATACAGTCGTTCCACAAAGAAGATCTTGTTTGGATGAACCGGGCACACAACGAAATTCAGGCGATGGAATGTATACGTCTTGCGCAGAATGCCGGTTTTTATAATATGAGCATAGACCTTATTTATGGTACGCCTACGCTGACCGACGAAAGGTGGTCTCATAATCTAATTGCTGCATTGTCGATGAATATTCCTCACTTGTCGTGTTATGCTCTTACCGTAGAACCGGGCACTGCGCTGGAATCAATGACCAAAAAGAAAAGAGCGCATCCTGTTAGCGGCGACGATCAGGCAAGGCAGTTTTTGCAGATGACTGAGATACTCACTTCGAGGGGTTATGAACATTACGAGATATCGAATTTTGCTTTGCCGGGCAAGCGAAGTAAACATAACAGTTCGTACTGGAGTGGCGACAAATATATCGGGCTTGGCCCATCGGCGCATTCGTTCAATGGAACATCGCGGCAATGGAACGTAGCGAATAATGCGCTTTATATTAAATCGCTGGAAGGCGGCAGTGTGCCTTTTGAGCAGGAATTTTTAACCGATGTCCAGCGCTTCAATGAATATGTAATGACGTCGTTGCGTACGATGGAGGGAACGGATATTGGCCTTGTTAGACAGAAATTTGGAGATGAAGCGGCTGGTGTGCTTGATGAAGGCTCGTTGAAGTTTGTTGAAAGAGGTTGGATGGTGAAAGAAGGAGACAGAATTGTTTTGACTGAGGAAGGAAAGTTATTTGCAGATGGAATCGCTTCTGAATTGTTTTTGGCGTCGGTGTCCTGATACAGGATCTCTTCATACAAGCACCTCTTCAATCTTCCTGAAACCTTCACGCGGATGCAGGTTTTCCCACAGAATTTTGTAAATCGCATCAGCGATAGGCATGTCGGCGTTCACCCTGTCGTTTATAGAGTGAATGCACTTGCTGGCATTATATCCCTCAGCCACCATGCTCATCTCCATCCTGGTTGCACTCACTGAATAACCCTTACCAATCATGTTCCCGAAATTGCGGTTACGACTGTACAAAGAGTAACAGGTAACGAGCAAATCCCCGAGATACACTGAGGCAGCATAGTTAGGACTTATCTTATGATCCTCTGTTGTATGAATACCAACCTCCATGTGCGGCACTCCCGCCTTATGCAGGAAACCCGCCATTTCATCAGCACAATTCGCTATCAGCACACTTAAAAAATTGTCGCCGTATTCAAGTCCATGCGCAACTCCTGCGCCCAGCGCATAGATATTTTTCAATATCGCCGCAAACTGAACGCCCGTAACGTCATTATTCACGATCGTATTCAGGTATTCGGTTGTAAAACATTTTGCAACGTCGCTTGCTGCGGCTGTGTCGATCCCTGAAAAAGTGAGATAAGATAATTTTTCGGCCGCCACTTCTTCAGCGTGGCAAGGGCCCATCACTGTAAAATAATTTTCGGAGGGGAAATTATATTCTTTTGCGAGGTATTCATTCATCAACAAATTATTCTCCGGCAGAATCCCTTTTATGGCGGAGATCACTTTTTTGCCTTTGAATGGGTCTCTCCCCGCTTTCTGCAATGTTTCAATGAGATAAGCAGATGGCACAGCAATTACCAGGTAATCAGATGCAGTAATCACCTCGTTAATATCAGTAGACAACCGCAATTGATTTTTATCGAAATATACAGAACTGAGATAATTGGGATTGTGATGCCTGGTTTTCAGATGCGACACTATCCTCTCGCTCCTAACAAACCAGTTAATGGTAAACTTGTTGTCGGTTAATATTTTTGCCAGTGCGGTTGCCCAGCTTCCGCTGCCGATAATGCCAAATTGCATCAGGGATAGTTTGTTTGATCAAATATTATTTCGCTGCCGTAAACAATTTGTCTTTCGGAACGACCTTCACTTTCATACCGTCCTTTAAGGTTTTGCTGATCACATTGTATGGCGAAGACACAACTTCATCGCCCTCATTTAGTCCGCTGACCACTTCAATGTAATTGATATCCTGGACATCGGTTTTCACTTTCTGTTTCTTAACCTTTCCGTCTTTCTGCAGCACAAAAACTATCTCATCGAGATCCGACGCAAGGGTTGTTTTTTCGGCCTCCTGCAATCCTTCTTCAGTTTTCTTTTCATCTTTCTTACCTGTGCCAACATTGTCAGTTCCTTTTTCTCTTGTAGTAACCGCATTAATTGGTACCGAAAGCACATTTGTTTTTGTTTTGGTCTGTATGTCTGCGCTGGCACTCATGCCCGGCCTGAAGGGAAAACTTTTTGGCCTGTCGGGCGTGATAAGATCAGCATAAGACGACGGAAGCAGCCTTATGTAAACCTTATAGTTTGTAACATCACTTGTGGTGGTCATTTGATTTTGTTGCGCAGCAAGCACACTACTGCTCGCTATCTGTGTTACCACACCACGAAATTTCCGGTTATTGTATGCGTCTACTTCAATGACTGCGGAATCGCCAAGGCTCACTTTCGGTATATCGTTTTCGCCAACATCTACTCTCACTTCAATTTTGTTCATATCGGCGATCCTCATCATTTCAGTGCCTGCCATCATTGAATTACCTACTACCCTCTCGCCTTTCTTTACATTCAGCAGGCTCACTACTCCGTTCATGGGTGCAAGAACTGAGGTGCGGCTCAGGTCTTTATTCGCGCGTTGCAAACTTGCCTGTGCGCTTGCCACACCTGCCTGTCCGCCGCGGATGGTTTCTCGTGCCGCATTATAATTTGCTTCGGCGGTTTGCAGAGAATTCTGAGCCTGTTCGAATTCAGATCTTGAGATTACTTTCTCTTCGAGCAGTTGCTTCTGTCGGTCGAATGTGC
>Ga0075431_100003988_pt1 | contig 14383 bp, 17 predicted proteins | sample RhiMetdeltSRZDD5_FD_75297 | JGI IMG/M metagenome (GOLD analysis project Ga0075431, IMG submission 75297) | Populus rhizosphere microbial communities from Tennessee, USA - Rhizosphere MetaG P. deltoides SRZDD5 | ecosystem: Host-associated > Plants > Roots > Rhizosphere > Soil | place: USA... | reverse complement strand
ATCGAGGGCGAGCTCGCCGATGGCGGCATAGCCCTCGATGGCGTCGGGCGAGATGGCGCCCATGGCCACCATCATGGCGAGCGCAATCGGCAGGTCGAAGTGGCTGCCCTCCTTGGGCAGCTTTGCATCAATCATCCAGGTTCACTCGTGCTCCTCGAAGCACGTCAATAAGTTGAGAAACTTGTGGATTTCTGTTCGATAATGCTCATCGCGGTTCATTGACATTCGCTCCCTGCTGCTTACACGCTGCTTACATGCGAATCTCGGGGGGTGGCATGCCGAGCGTCAGCATCACGAAGCGTTGGCTCAATTCGCTCAAGACACCGGCGCGGGACACCGTGTGGTGGGACGACAAGTTGGAGGGCTTTGGCGTCAGGGCGACACCTGTCGGCAGCATCTCGTTCGTAGTCCAGTATCGGAACGCCCAGGGCCGCTCGCGGCGGCTGACCATCGGACCCTTCGGCGCCTACACGCCCGCCAAGGCTCGAGAAGAGGCCGAAGAACTCCTACGAGAAGCCCACGCCGCGCGGAAAGGCAAAGGCGTCGACCCAGCTGAACGCAAGCGTGAGGAGCGAAACGCCATCAGCTTCGAGCAACTCGCCAAGGAATACATCGAGAAGGCGAGTGCTGGCGTGATTCTTGGGCGCAAGGGCAAGCCCAAGAAGCCAGGAACAGTCACCACCGACAAGTACCGCATTGCGCATCTGGTAGGCTATTTCGGGCCGAGGCTCGTCAAGAACATCGATCGCGGCGACTGCCAGCGCTGCCTTGAAGCGCTGATCACCGGTAAGCATGGCGCAGCACGAACGTACGGGCTCCTTGGCGGCCTATTCACGTATGCGATCGAGCAAGGCTACATCGTCACCAATCCCGCTCACGGCATACGCAAACCCGCAGATGGACGCAGAGGGTTCCGCTTGGATGCCGAGGGATATAGCGTTCTAGGAAAGGATTTGGACGCTGCTGAAGCGCTCGCCGAGCCTTGGCAGGCGCTGGTGGCGATCCGGCTGTTCGCGCTGACTGGCTGCCGAAAAGGCGAGATTCGGAAATTGCGGATGTCGGAAGTGGACTTGGGCGGGCGTTGTCTTCGACTGGGCGACACGAAGACTGGCCAAAGCGTGCGGGCCCTGGGGGAAGCTGCCAATCGCGTGCTCAAGATGGCTATGAACCGGCCCGGGCGCCCCGAGAGCCCATATGTCCTACCCGGTCGTGACCCCAGGAAGCCCTTCAACGGGCTGGGGGGAGCGTGGGATCGCATCGTGAGCGGTGACTACACGCCCCACTCTCTGCGGCACGCCTTCGCCAGTGCTTGTGACGATCTCGGTCTTTCCGAGCTGACCATTGCTACGTTGCTTGGTCACGCCAGCGCAAAGGAAGGCTCTGTCACACGTGGCTACATCACCAAGCCGGATGCGGTCCTGCTCGCCGCCGCCGACAAGGTGAGCCGCTACATTTGGCAAGCCATGACTAGTGAGAGCGCTGCGGTTGTTGAGCTTCCTCGCGCTGCGAGCGCGGGAGAGTGAAGTCATGCCAACTCCGAATTCTGCTCCGAGAATCGGACGGGACTGGAGGTCGCTGCAGAGCGCCCTGGCGCGGATCATGGTTGCCGCGGACGACTTCGCCGACGAGGTTGCCAACTTGAAGGGACCTCTTTGGCTCGAATTTGAATTTCGCCTCGCGTTTCGAAGAATAGAAGGACAGCCACTTCAGTTGCGATACAAAAGCCCGAAGGATGCTTGGGCAATTCTTGCTGGGTTCATTGCAGATGGCAAAGTTCGAGCGCGCGCCACCGCTGTGGACAGATATCTCAGTGGGTCCGAAGGGCCAGTGCCACAAGTGCCGTCTGCTCTGCCTCCAGAAGTGGCCGATCATTTAGTGCTCTGGGATTTGCCCAATGGAGCAAATTGGCTGGCGCCGCGCGATCAGGCGTTCGAGGCGGGTGTAGGCCGGTTTTGGAAGGACGTCACAATTAACTGGCATGATCTCTTAAGGGCCCTTGGCGATACGGACAAGCCAAAGAGCGGTGGCCGACCAACCGATTACGACTGGCCAGCGATCGAAGATGCGGCCTACGCGCACTTTGACGTGCACGGTGGGCGCCGCGCCGGCCGAGGCCTGCAAACGGACATTGAGGAGTACATGAAGCATTTTGCCGAAAAGCGTCACGGGCGCTCGCCTACGGAGAGCCTCACAAGAGAGCACGCTAAAAACGTCATAAAGCGGTTGAAGGAACGGGCGGAAAACTAGGTTTCCGGCCTTTTTCGGCCTAACCGGCCGACGAAACAAACTGGCTATCGTAGTCTCGCATTCGTCATCACCAATGATGGATGGGCTACGATGGTTCCGACACCTGATGCCGCCGCGATGCACCTAATGATGGAGTGGCCGCTGTGGCTGACGCGGCGCGAAGCAGCAGACTACCTTCTACGTCAGCATGGCATGCGCTTCGGTGCCGCCGCCCTCGCAAACGCTGCCACCAATGGAACTGGGCCACCCTATACGAAACATGGCGGCAGGTTGGTTAGCTACTGGCGCCCGGACGTTGATGAATGGGCGCGCACGCGCATGTCGCGCAAGGTCCGCTCAACGTCGGAACTCCGCCTGCCGCCGGCGGCGTGATGGAGGGCGACCTGATGCGCCCGAAAATCAACGATCCAGACAAAAAGGCCGCCGGGGCTGCTACCCCCGCGACGGCCGGATGTAAATCTCTGATGGCGGTCCTTGTACCGCATTTTCCCGCTTTGTTCAAGCCGGAAGTCGCCATCCACACCTATGGAGTTGGCGATGCCCACCTTAGGCAAAACTTGCGCTCGTCTTGACGCTTCGCTTACCGCACGCGCCCTGGCCGATCATGCTGAGGAGGTCGCGGCCGCACTACTTGGCGTGCCATCAGAGCTTCGGCGCGATGAGCACCGATGGGGACGGCGGGGTTCGCTGTCACTATGTCGATCGGGGTCGAAGCGAGGGCTCTTCTACAACCACGAACGTGGCGAGGGCGGCGACCTTCTCACTCTGATCGCACGCGAACGCGGCGTGACGCTGGGCGAGGCAATACGCATTGCAAAGCATGAGTTTCTGGGCGGCGTAACAATCACCCGAGCCCGGAAGGGTCGGCAACATTCGCTCGGAGAGCGCAAAGGTGAGTGCGGGCGAACTGCGATTGCTCTTAGAACCTGGTCGGAGGCGGTGCCGATCGGCGGCACCTTGGCAGAGCGATACTTCCTAGAGCATCGCAAACTTGATCTACGACATCTGAGCGAGGTCCGCCACGCGTTGCGCTGGCACGGAGGCATTCGAGCCGTAGTCAGCTTGATGACAGATCCGGTTTCCGGCCAACCAACCGGCGTTCATCGCACATTTCTCGACGGTGACGGAGCGAAGATCGAACGCAAGATGTTGGGGAGGCAGGGGGTCATTCGCCTTTCCTTGGACGATGCCGTCACCACAAGCATCGGCATTGCCGAAGGCCTGGAAGATGCGCTGGCGATTCTCCTATCGGGTTGGTCACCGGTTTGGGCAGCGACCAGCGCGGGTGCGATCGCTCGCTTTCCGATCCTCGCTGGAATCGAGGCGCTCACGGTATTTGCTGATGGCGATCCGCCCGGTATCCGGGCCGCTGAAATCTGCTGCACGCGCTGGATCGCAGCTGACTGTGAAGTCCGCATCACCTCGCCGGGGGTGCGCCAATGACTGACAATCCCAAGGATTGGGCCGAGGCCTACGCCGATGGCCATCCAGTGCTCGAGGCCGCCGATGCGGTATGGGCAGCAACAAGTAGCAGCGCGTCGTCACCCAGACTGGTGTGGTCACGACCAAACGTCACGGAAAGACCAGCGGAGCCGGAGGATGAGATTGAGCGACTAGCTCTGCTTGACACATTCGAATACGAGCGCGTTCGCGACGATGAAGCCAAGCGACTTAAGGTGCGTGTCAGCGTGCTCGATGAGCACGTTTCTAAGCGTCGCAAAGCAGATCAAAGAGGTACGAAAAGGTCCGGCTTTTTGGCACCTCCGGTGCCGTGGCCTGATCCAGTCGAATGCGCCGAACTTCTAAGCGCGCTGGAGGGAGCGCTGCTGCGCTACGTCAAGCTACCGGCGCATGCGTGCTCGGCGATCGCACTTTGGGTTGTCCACGCCCATGCAATCGACTGCGCAGAGATCGCACCTGTCCTAGCAATTGAAAGTCCCGAGAAACGCTGCGGCAAAACGACTCTCCTTTGCGTCATAAAAGCTCTGGTGCCGAAGGCACTGACGGCAGCCAACATGTCATCCGCCGCCGTGTTCCGTGCTGTCCAAGAATTTTCCCCAACGTTGATCATTGACGAGGCTGACACCTTTCTGACGCCGGACAAACCGGAGCTCATTGGCATCCTCAATTCGAGTCACGTACGGGCCAGCGCATATGTCGTTCGGGTTGTGGGCGACAATCACGAAGTCACGATGTTCAGCACGTGGTGCGCCAAGGCGATTGCTTTGATTGGTGGGCTTCCCAGCACGCTGCAGGATCGCTCGATCGTCATTCAAATGCGCCGCAAGCAATCGGCGGAAGCCATCGAGCGCCTGCGGCTGGATCGCCTCGCTGGTCTACAGGAGCTTTGCTCAATGTGTGCGCGTTGGGTTGCTGACAACAGCGAGCAACTTGCGTTGGTCGATCCCGCAATGCCTGCTCAGCTCAATGACCGGGCTGCGGACAATTGGCGCCCCCTGATAGCCATCGCGGAGATGGCAGGTGGGCAATGGCCCGTGAAGGCTCGCTCCGCCGCCCTTGCGCTATCGGGGTTGAACCAGGATGAGGATGATCTATCCAAAGGCGTCATGCTTCTGCGGGATTGCCGCAGGGTTTTTGACAAGACTCGCGCAACCGAGCTTGGCGCTGAGGTGCTCGTAACCAATCTCTGCGCCCTGGATGAGACGCCTTGGGCAGAATGGCGACGCAGTGAGAAGCCGATCACCGCGCGTGGTGTAGCCCTACTGCTCAAGCCGTTTGGCATCGTTTCCAAGCACACGCGTGTCGTGCGCGAATATCACCGAAACGACTTCGAGGACGCGTGGAGACGATACCTTCCTTTGGCCACCCCGTTTCCAAGCGTCACAAGCGTCACACGCTTGGAAAGCAAGGAAAATCTCGGTTCTGCAACTGTCACACCCTCATCGGGATGTGACGCATGAATCAGACGAAGATCTCATTGAAATCAACGCCGTGACGCTTGTTACGGTTGAATCTGGTTTTCCGGCGTAGAAGGGACAAAGGGCGGAGCTGATGAATAGAAAGCATATCGCGCTCGCCGACGGCACAACGGCAAAGCTGCCCGATACCTCACACCTCTGCATCCAATGCCATGCGCGCCCACGCCTCGGTACGCTCAGCCGTTGCGGCGACTGCGTAAGAACCGCCGCGGAGGCCGACCGGCAGTCTCGTATCGCTGCTGAGACCCGCGTTGACGCTAGAATGCGCGCCCAAGAGGAGGCAGAGGCATGGGCCGACGCCATCCTCGCTCGCGACGCCCAGCTACTGCAGGACCTCGGGCAGCACGTTGAGGCTCTGCAGCACTGCTACCGAGAGCTGCTGCGCCCTCGGAATGATCCCCAGTACGTAGCCACGCTTGAGGACCACGAAAAGGATCGAACGCTCGTCGCCAACCAGACCGCAACGGTCCACCATATCGTCGATGGCGGCAGGTCGTGGCTATCGATCGGCCTGACGAACCCCCGCGACCACGCCCGAGCTTCCGAAGCAGCTCGAGTGCTGGGCCGACATCTCGAAGCGCCGGTTATCCGGCACGAAGATTCAAAGGATGCAACCCGCGTAGCTGACAGACCGCAGGCTCAGCCCGCCAGGCAGACGTTCGGTCGCGAGAAACGCAGCCTTGGGAACGCACCCAAGCGAAGGCGATCCTCATGAGCCGGCAGCCAGCGATCCTCCTACCGTACGATCCGGCTGAGGCTATCGGCATTGCAGAGGCCGCCCGGCGTGCTGGCAAGGGCGAGCGCACAATCCGGGAATGGTGCGTGCTCCATCGGATAGGCCGGCGCATCGGCGGACGTTGGGCAGTAAGCCAGCCAGCCCTCGACATGCTGCTGGAGGGCGATGCCCAGAGCTTGGAAGCCTATCTGGCGGGTGATCGAGAGTCCGATCGCGTCTGCTCCTACTACTTGCGCCGGTCGATCCCCGTTCCCGCCGGGGTCCCAATGCCGTCGGCCGAAACCGCCGCTTCCGCCGATTTTGCCGCTGTCAATGCAGGGCGTAGGTAGTTCGCTCGATCCACTTCGGAGTTTGAGCCGCCATGCAAGTGCCCACGGTTCACTTCCCCGCCAGTCTGCGTCTTCGCGTGCCGCAGGGCCTGCCTGAGGCTCTCCAAATCGCCGCGAGGCAACGACACACCACGGCGAGCGAATGGGCACGGCAGGCGCTGTTGCACGGTTTGGCGGCCCAGGGCCGTTCGACTAAGCGATGGGAGGATGGATGGCGAGCCGAGCTCAGATCGACCGCATTTCCAGGACCGTTGAGCGGATCGCGTCGGCCCTGAAGCCGCCCGCAATCTGCTATGTCCCGCACTACGACGGCGAGACAGAAGCCGAGGCCTTGGCAGCCTACCGCGAGGAGTTCGGCATCGAGCCAAATCCGGCCCACGTCATCTTCAACCGAGCTTGTCCAGGCGATACCAGAGCAGCCTGCAGGGCAAGCGGGGCGCACACTTTGTTTTGCCTAGGGCCGAATGACGTCCGCGAGCTGTTGGCGAGCATCGACGGCAAGTCTCGCGGAATTCCTCCTATAAAGAGCCCAGCACTTTGAAAGAAAAAGAAAAAACTAACGATCCCACCCCTGGCGAGGATACGGACGCCAAAGCGTCTCGCATCCGGCACGCCCTCGACACCTTACCAGGCGTGATCAAAGAGACCTGCAAGGTCTATCGGGAGATGCGCGCCGATCAGCTCGACCACATGAAAGGCCGATCCTTGGTCTGGGTTCTCAGCATGTTGCGGGCGGCGCTCGAAACGCAGGCTCTGGAGCGCCTGGAGCAGCGGCTAGAGGAGCTGGCTCCCTCAATCGAAGGCAAGGCACATGGTTTCACTCGCTCAAATCACCCCGTCCCGCTCATCGCATTGAGGCGCATGGTGGTAAGGGACGCATCTCATGGCAACTAGGCAGCAAATCGACCGGCTGGCGCAACGCATCGACCGTCTCGCAGAGGGTGTAACGCCAAGATGGCCGAAACGGTGGGTGACCATTCACCAGCAGAAGTATCAGGGCGAGACCGAGGATGAGGCGAGCGCCAAGTACTTTGCCCGCTTCCCCGAGCATCAGGGCGCCGGCATCATCCTCATGGTGATTGTTTGAAGGGGGAAATCGATGGCCACCAGGGCGCAAATTGCCCGGCTCGCCGCTCGCATTGCGGAACTCGTGCAGCGTGCCGACGACCGACCTGCCGTTGCCTACGTCTGGCGAAATTGCGGAGAGACAGCTGAACAGGCGCTCGAGCGCCACTACGCCGACCAACCGCAGGACCGTGCGGCCCGGTCTACTTATGTTTTTGGTTGGCGTGATCGTTAAGGTCGTAGCCAGTGGACTCGCTGAAGCGAAGCGCCGGATCAATGGGAGCGCTTGACGCCCTCGAAAAGGTTGCCCTCCCCGAGGGCAGCGCCGGGCCCTGGTCTGTGGAGCGGTTCATCGTCCCTACCGTGCGAAAGGGCAGGCCACCGTTTTGGCGTGAGCTTCCCGTCGGAACATACACGAGGCTGCGCCACCGCGGGCCGCGGCGTTCATCGCACAAGTTAGCCCGCCCGCGTGTTTGATGATCCGGTCTCCCTGAGACCGTGGCGAGTGGGGACGGGAGCAGCGGGTGGAGCCGAACTTGCTGCTCCCTCTAATGTCGTCGCCTGGACCCGCGCGCGACGGCGGCGCACTCCGAGCTTCGCAGTTTCTCAAGCGCGCCGCCTTGCAAGCAGACTAGATTAGCTCTCCCCCAAAAGGGGGATGGTCGCGAAGATAGAGCTCCACCAAGACATGCCGGCGCGCGGACACCCGAAGGTGGCGACCGTGCGTGCCACGCCCGGGTAACCCCGCGGCCCTGGGCGTGGCTCTGCATCTTCTGAACCTGGATGGTAAGGAACCTAACGCCCGCAGCCGGGGGGATGGGGTTGGGAGGGAAATTTAATTTTGCCATCCAAAGCGCTATCGCTCGTCTGTCGCAATTTGTTACGTTCGCTGTGTTGCATCGCCAGAAATCATACGATCCTGGGATTTCGCAAAAATGTCAGACGATAACCCGGGCACCGACTTTGTCCTTCTGATTGTGATTTTCGCCGGCCTGGCAATGATCGTCGTCAGCGTGATCGGTCTGCTCTACGTCGCGAGCAGCGTCACCACGCGCTAGACAGTCGGCTCCCGCGTTGCAGGATAGGTGAGTCTCCCATGCTTTGGCGTTGTTGCGATGCTTCCTGCCCAACCAACACGGGTTCCCAAAGCCGGCCATCAAGAGGGACTAACCGGCACTGTTCCAACTATCCGAAAGCCCAGAGCGGTGCGAGCTACCAGCGCCGCCATCCACGCCATCCCCAGCCACGCCATCCCCAGCCACGCCAGCCGTATATCCGCGGACGATAGAAGCCACCGTAGAAGAAGCGCGGGCGATAGTAGGAGCGGTAGTAGAAGGGGCGGTAGTAGGAGTAACCGTAGTAGCGCGGCGCGTAGTAACCGCAGCCGCCGCATCCATACCCAAAGGCCGAAGCCGGCACACTGCCAAGTGCAACGGTCATCGGCGCCGCGATCACCACGCTGGCAAGGATCAGTTTTCTCATGCGCGTAACTCCCTGGCACATCCTGGCTCCCGTAGAACGCCATCGCTGCGACAGGCGGTCACTCAGGTGAAACCCTTGAACGGCGTTGGCATTGACCGCCACTACGCAAAACCAACGCGCCCCCTTGTAAGCACACAGTCGTACCGAGCGGCATGGACCGATAGATTCGGAACATACCTAGGTAGGTGGACGACCACCCGACGCCATTCCGGTGGAGCAGCTTACTTTGCGCCTGCTTTGCGGAAGTCCAGCGCCTCCTTTGCAACGCGACGCGCTGCAACAGCTCGCGGAGCAAGCGCCCGCTGGGCGTCCGGCCGCACCTGAGGAGATTGCCGAGGCGATCGTGTTCCTGGCGACCGACCGCGCCATGGTGCATTCTGCCGGTCGATGGCGGCGGAACCGCCGTGATTTCGTCGCTCGCGTGGTGATTGAGCAGCATCACGCCGCCGCTGGACCATTTGTCGGGCGTGGTCCTCCCGGAACCTTGCGAAGCGCCAATGTCCTATGCTGGTGAGCGCTCAGATATTGATCCGAAACTTGTTGACCGCAACGTATTCAGGCTTGTCCGCGAGAGCTGCGAGCCCACCGAGGCCTATCTACGATTGCATAACCCTTGCTTTTCCGGGGATATCGAGGAACTTGAGCTTGGCTGAGGACGTTGTGCGTCGGGCGGGACGGACGGGAAATAGCACCCTGAATTGAGGAACACGAGGTGAGCAGGCTCCGCCTCTCCAGTGTCGCGATGTTTGTAGGCGTGGCCGTCGTGTGCGCGGTGGTTTATCGGGCTTGCGGTCCGTCATCCTCACTCCGAGAGGCTGCCTCCGATGGCGGCACCACGCGCGGCAAGGGGTCGGCCAGTCGAGTCGTGCCGGTGATTACCGTCAAAGCCCAGCTCGAGGATTTCAGCATTCGCCGGCGCACCATCGGCATCCTCGAGTCGCCTGCGATTGTGGTGGTGAAATCCCGCATCGACAGCCAGGTGCTCGAGCAGCATGTGCATGACGGCCAGGTGGTCAAGCAGGGCGATCTCTTATTCACCTTGGATGATCGCGAGATCCAGGCGTTGATTGCTCGCGACCAGGCCCAGCTCGCAAAGGACAACGCAGCGCTCGCGCAGGCCGAGGCCGACTTGGGGCGCAAGCAAGAGTTGATCGACAAAAGAGTCGCGCCGCAACAGCAGCTGGATCAAGCAACCGCGGCCTACAAAGCGGCCCAGCAAACGGTCGAGGCAGATCAGGCGGTTCTGCAAGCGGACCGGTTGAAGCTTGGGTACGCGAAGCTCGAGGCGCCAATCGCCGGCCGCGTCGGCGCAATCCGTGTGACGCCGGGCAATCTTGTGGGCGTCAACGACGCCGCCGGCCTGGTGACGATCACGCAGATCCAACCCATCCGTGTCGGCTTTACCCTGGCCGAGCGTGATCTGGCCGCCTTGCGCAAGGCATCCGCGGCTTCCTCCCCGACCGCTGTACGAGTCTACACCCCGGGTTCGGGCACGCCCCTCGAGGCGGGCGTGCTCGACTTCGTGGACAGCAGCGTCGACACTGCGTCTGGCACCATCGCTGCCAAGGCGAAATTCGCAAACGCGAACCTCGAACTGTGGCCGGGGATGTTCGTGGATGTGGAGATCGATCTCGATGTCCGACCCAACACTGTCATGATCCCGGCAGTGGCAATTCAGAGCGGGCAAAAAGGCCCGTTCGTCTTCGTTGCCAAGGAGGACCAGACGGCGGAAATGCGCACCGTCGAACTTGTCGGCATCGAGGGAGATCGCGCCGCCATCAAATCCGGGGTGGCCAATGGGGAACGCCTCGTTGTCGAGGGGCAGATGCGCCTGACGAACGGCGCGCGCGTGGCTGAGGCCTCCCCTGACGGCAACAGGCCGTCGGGCGCTACGCCCAAGGATGCGAAGCGCGCCACGAACGGCAAGGCTGGCCAATGAACATCTCGGAGTTCTGCATCCGTCACCCGGTTGCGACGACGCTGATGTCGGCCGCCATGGTGATGGGTGGCATATTTGCCTACCTCTTCCTCCCCGTGGCGGCGCTGCCGCGCACCGAGTTTCCCACCATCAACGTCTCGGCCTCTCTGCCGGGCGCTTCGCCCGACACGATGGCGAACGCCGTGGCGACCCCGCTCATCAAACAGTTCTCGACGATCGCCGGCATCGACAGTATCAGCGCAACGAGTGCACAGGGCGCGACCTCGGTCGCCATTCAATTCAACCTCAATCGGGACATCGACAGCGCGGCAGCCGATGTGCAATCGGCCATAGCGCGCGTGCAGCGACAGCTTCCGAGCGAAATGAGCGAGCCGCCGAGCTATCGGAAGGTCAACCCGGCGGATGCCCCGATCCTGATCCTGACGCTGCGCAGCGAGATTGCGCCGCTGCCGGAGATGGACGCCTTTGCGCAGCAGGTGATTTCGCCAGCCCTCTCGACCATAGACGGCGTGGCGCAGGTGCAGATCTTCGGCAGCCAGAAGTATGCGGTGCGCGTCCAACTCGACCCGGATGCGCTGGCGGCCCGCGGCATTGGTGTCGACGAGATTCATGCGGCGATCTCGGCGGCGAATGCCAACACCCCGGTAGGCACGCTGAAGAACCTGAAACAGTCGATGACGATCCAGGCGCAGACGGAATTGTCCAACGGTGAGCAGTTCCGCAACATCATCGTCGCTACGCGGAACGGCAGGCCAGTGCGCCTGGGCGATCTGGCTGTCGTAACCGACTCCGTCCAGGACAACCAAACAGCGAGTTGGTACAACGGCACGCGCGCTATCCTTCTCGGGGTGTACCGCCAGCCGGAAGCCAACACGGTCGAGGTGGTCAATCGTGTCAGGGCATTGCTCCCGAGCTTCGATGAACAGCTGCCCCGGGCAACGACACTGCACGTTCTCAACGACCGCTCCATCTCCATCCGGGACGCTGTCCACGACGTTCAGCTCACTCTGCTGCTGACGATTGCGCTCGTCATCTTGGTGATCTTCCTGTTCTTGCGACGGGTCACCGCTACCATCATCCCGGCGCTCGCGGTTCCCATATCGCTGATCGCGACGCTCGGGGCGATGTATCTGCTCAATTTCAGCATCGACAATATCTCGCTACTGGGCCTGACGCTGGCGGTCGGTCTGGTGGTCGACGATGCCATCGTCATGCTGGAGAACATCTATCGGCACATGGAGGAGGAGGGTCTTGCGCCATTCGAGGCCGCCCTGAAAGGGAGCCGTGAGATCGGCTTCACCATCATGTCGATCACGGTATCCCTGGTCGCTGTGTTCATTCCGGTTCTGCTAATGGGCGGCATCATCGGTCGCATATTCAATGAGTTCGCGGTCGTCGTGACGGTGGCAATTGTTGCCTCGGCATTCGTGTCGTTGACGCTGACACCCATGCTGGCCGCCAAGATCCTGCGTACTCCGGAGAAAGACGAGAAGCAGGCGCGCTGGAGCGTGCTCTTCGAGCGCGGCTTCGACGCCACGTTGCGCGGCTACGACCGGTCCCTGAAGTACTGCCTTCGTCGCCTGCCGATGATGCTCGTGGTTTTTTTCGTCACGTTGCTTCTCACCGTTTGGCTCGTGATAGCAACGCCCAAGGGATTCTTCCCTCAGGAGGACATCGGCCAGCTGTCGGTCTCGACTGAGGCCCGGCAGGATATCTCCTTCCAGGCGATGGTAGACTTGCAACAACAGGTCGCGGACGCATTCCGGCGCTCGCCCTACGTGGCCAACGTCGCCTCGATCGTCGGCACGACGGGAGGAAGTTCAGGCCTCAACAACGGCCGCCTGTTCGTGGAGCTCAAACCCCGCGACCAGCGCCCTGCGCTGCAGAAGGTGCTCGCCGACCTGCGCCGCGACACTGCTCGCATTCCCGGCATCAGCACCTATGCGTCGCCAGTCCAGAACCTCCGCATCGGCGGGCGCTCGAGCCGGGCCGAATACCAGTTCGTCATGCAAGGCCTCAATCGGGTACAGCTCTACGAGTGGTCGCAGAAGATGGCGGACGCGATGGGCCGCGATCCTCATTTCGCCGACGTCAATAGCGACCTGCAGATCAACGCGACGCAGGCGACCTTGATCGTCGACAAGGACAAGGCGAGCTCGCTCGGCATCTCGGCGCAGCAGCTGCGCTCCACGCTTTATTCCGGCTTCGGCAGCCGGCAGATCTCCACCATCTACGGCACGGGCGACAGCTTCTACGTGGTGATGGAGTTCACGGACAAGACCAATTGGACCACTTCCGAGTTGCCCGACGTCCGCATACGCAATTCAGAAGGCAAGCTGGTGCCGATCGGCGCCTTCGCACGCATCGAGCGAACGGCAGGCTCACTCACGATCAATCAGCTGGGACAGCTTCCGTCTGTCACCATCTCGTTCAACCTGCCTCCAGGCGGCGCCTTGGGTGATGCGGTGGCAAGGATCGAGCAGCTGAAATCGGACCTGAAGGTGCCCCCGACGGTTGCCACGACCTTCGCCGGCAATGCCAAGACGTTCCAGGACTCGCTTGCCAATCAGGGCATCCTGCTGATCGCCGCGGTGGTAACGATCTATATCGTGCTCGGCATCCTCTACGAGAGCTACATCCACCCCTTCACCATCCTCACGGGCCTACCGTCCGCCGCGGTCGGGGCCCTTCTCGCGCTGCGCCTGTTCGGCATGGACTTGAGCTTGATAGCGGTGATTGGGCTGCTCATGCTGATCGGCATCGTCAAGAAAAACGCCATCATGATGATCGACGTCGCGTTGACCACGCAGCGCGAAGGCAAGGACCCCGCCACTGCGATTTACGAGGCCGCGCTACTTCGGTTCCGACCGATCATGATGACGACGCTTGCCGCTCTATTCGGGGTGCTGCCCATTGCGCTGGGCATCGGAGCCGGAGCGGAGCTGCGCCAACCCTTGGGCGTGGCCGTGGTGGGCGGGCTCCTGGTATCGCAAGTGCTGACCCTCTACATCACGCCGGTTCTTTACATCTACATGGAGCGGGTGGCACACGGCGCACGCAGTTTGCCGGCACGTATCGGCCGCACGCTGGGATTGCGCCAACGCGAAGTACGCAGTTGAATATTGGCTGTTGGCAAACTGCAGTTGGCCATCACAGTAGGCGAAAATGTGAATATCGTAACTTCCGGATATGGCAATTTTCCACCGGTTGCGGATTAGCCGACGGCAGCTTCACCTCGGCAACGGAAACACCGGCTGAAGATTGCATTCTTCCCCGGTAACGGACAAAACGCTCCGCGACGATTTCGACCTACGTCGTGCGGCCAGACGAACGGTGCACTACCAAGATCCGAATCGAGGGTGCATGGGATCTGGGTAAGTCCACATCGTCCAGTAAGGTGCGACAGCGAAATGCCTCGAACCTAGGAAGCCCTTCAGCTGTTTAGCGCAGCTGACCTTCCATGAGACCACAGCTCGGTGTGCCATCGTGCAGACATCGACTTACACGCCTCCCCCGCACGGCTTCCGCACGTTCGTCATCGTGTGGGCAGCTCAATCGCTATCCGTCGTCGGCAGCGGCATGACTGGCTTTGCGCTGAACGTCTATCTGGCCCAAGTGCTCTATCCCGCGCCTGAGCAGAAGGCAG
>Ga0075431_100003986_pt1 | contig 14388 bp, 13 predicted proteins | sample RhiMetdeltSRZDD5_FD_75297 | JGI IMG/M metagenome (GOLD analysis project Ga0075431, IMG submission 75297) | Populus rhizosphere microbial communities from Tennessee, USA - Rhizosphere MetaG P. deltoides SRZDD5 | ecosystem: Host-associated > Plants > Roots > Rhizosphere > Soil | place: USA... | reverse complement strand
GGCGAGCCGCACTTGGGACAGCGCTCCTTGGCCAGCTCCGCGGGGTCGAGACCGTGAGCGTCGGCCACCAGGGCGGTCATGTCCACCGCGTCCAGCGCCTTGGTGAACGGCCCGTAGAAGTCCTCGAGCACCTTCTGCCAGCCCAGCTCGCCCTCCTCGACCCGGTCCAGCTCGTTCTCCATCCCGGAGGTGAACTCGACGTTGAAGATCTCGGGGAACTTGGCCACCATGATCTTCTCCACCAGCTCACCAAGCTCGGTGGGGAAGAACCGCCGCTGCTCCACCTTGACGTACTCCCGGGCGGAGAGGGTGGAGATGATGGCGCTGTAGGTCGACGGCCGGCCGATGCCGAGCCGCTCCAGCTCCTTGACCAGGCTGGCCTCGGAGTAGCGCGGCGGCGGCTCGGTGAAGTGCTGATTGGGAGTGATCTCCCGCACCTCGACCTGGTCGCCCTGCTCCAGCGGCGGAATGGGAGAGAGGTCGTCCATCGTCTTCCCCTCTTCCTTCTCCCGGCCCTCGGTGTAGAGCACATGGTAGCCGTCGAACACCAGCACCGAGCCCGACGCGCGGAAGAGGTATTGGCCCAGATCGAAGTCCACGATGGTCATGTCGTAGACCGCCGGCGTCATCTGAGAGGCGACAAACCGCTGCCAGATGAGCTGGTAGAGACGATACTGGTCGGGCTCGAGATACGGCTGCACCTCCTCCGGCCGGCGGCGAACGTCGGTGGGCCGGATGGCCTCGTGGGCGCCCTGCACCCGGGCATTCTTCTTGGCGCTGTACCGGTTGGGCTCGGCCGGCAGATACGGCTTGGCGTAGTTCTTCTTGATGAAGCTGCGGACCGCCCCGATGGCCGTGTCCGACACCTGGGGTGAGTCGGTGCGCATGTATGTGATGAGACCGACCGGTCCCTCTTCGCCGATGTCGCGCCCCTCGTAGAGATCCTGGGCCGCACGCATGGTACGGCGGGAGGAGAAGCCCAGCTTCTTGGCCGCTTCCTGCTGCAGGGTGCTGGTAGTAAACGGAGCGCCGGGATTCTTCTTCCGGTTCCGCCTCTCGACCTTGGTAACGATGAAGGGCTTCTGCCTGACCGCTTCCACCACCGCGAGGGCATCGGCCTCGGAACCCAGCTGGGGCTTGTGCCCACCGACCTTGGCGAGTGACGCCTCGAAGGTCTGCCCGTCCTTGGCGCAGAGGGCCTCGATGGTCCAGTACTCCTGGGGCTTGAAGGCGCGGATATCCCGCTCGCGCTCGACGATGAGCCGGAGCGCGACGGTCTGTACCCGGCCGGCCGACAACCCAGTCTTGATGCTGTGCCACAGAATGGGGCTGGCCTTGTACCCGACCAGGCGGTCGAGAATCCGCCGGGCCTGCTGGGCATCGACCTTCCGGTCGTCGATCTTCCCCGGATCGCGGAGGGCCTCCTGGATGGCCTCTTTGGTGATCTCGTGAAAGAGAATGCGATGGGTGCGAACGCTGCGAGGCAGGCCGGCCTTGAGCTGGTCGGCAACGTGCCAGGCAATGGCTTCGCCCTCGCGGTCCGGGTCGGTGGCGAGATAGATGGCCGATGCGCCCTTGGCCGCCTTCTTCAGTTCGGTGAGAGTCTTGGTCTTGCCCTTGATGGTGACGTACTTGGGCTCGAACCCGTTCTCCACGTCGACGCCGAGCTCGCGGGTGGGCAGATCGCGCAGGTGGCCGATGGTGGCTTTGACCTCGTACCCGGAGCCCAGGTACTTCCCGATGGTCTTGGCCTTGGTGGGCGACTCGACGATGACCAGGGCTGGACGTCCGTCCCCGCCGCGGGTGCGGGCGCCGTTGCTCTTGGCGCGACTCACCTTTGCGGCGCGAGCGGGCGCCGACGGGGCAGCGGCCTTGCCTGAGCTGCTGCTCCGCTCAGGCCCTCTCCGTCCCGTCTTTCCAGACCTTCCGGTCTTTCCCGTCCTTCTTTCTCTCGTCGCCATAGCTCCAGTGTAAGTACCCCGGTCACCGGGGAATCAAAGTCTCGCGGTAGCAAGAAACCCGCACCTCCGGGCCAAATGCAAGCATTCGGTCATTGCGAGGGCGGCTACGCAGGCCGGGCAAACCAGCCACCGTGTTTTCTCGCCAGAGCCATCACCTCCGCTGCCACCGCCGCTGCCGGCACGTTTTCGGTGCTGACCTGGTGGTGCGCCTGGAGATAGAACGGCTCCCGCTCCTGTAGCAGCGCCCGCATCTTCTGCCCCGGATCCACCCCCGCCAGCAAGGGCCGGGCCTCACCCTGCTCGCTACGCTTGGTGGCTGTGGCCGGCAGGCACTTGAGATAGATGGTCAGGCACGCCTGCTTGGCCGCTTCCAGCTGACCGGGCTGGGCGGCCCAACCACCACCCGGAACGATCACGCAGGGATCGCCGCCCTGTGCCGCCTTCACTGCGTCCCGCTCCATCTCCCTGAACTTGGCCTCTCCCACCATCCCAAAGATCTGGGCGATCGGCATTCCCATCTGGCGGGATAGCAGGCCGTCGATATCGATGACCTTGGCGCCCAGTGCCTCGGCCACCAGCTTGCCGATGGCGCTCTTGCCCGATCCGGGCAGGCCCACGAGGACGAGGTGCCGCGGCATCAGAGGGTCTCACCCGAGCTGCGCAGCTCCGTCCAGCGGGAGCCGAGCGCCGCCACGTAGCCGTCGTAGTTCCGCCGCATCTCGGAGAGCGAGTCGCCCCCAAACTTCTCCAGCATGGCGTCGGCCAGGGCCAGGGCCGCCACAGCTTCGGCGATGACTCCCAGAGCAGGTACGGCTGTTATATCCGACCGCTCACTCACCGCCTTGGCCGGCTGTCCCGAGGAGAGATCGACTGTGGCCAGGGGGGACATCAGGGTGGAGATGGGCTTCATCGCTACCTTAACAACCACGGGTTCCCCGGTGGTAATTCCCCCCTCCAGGCCGCCGGCATTGTTGGTGGGCCGCCGGAAGCCACCCCGGGGATCTGAGCCGGCGGGGCCGCGGGGCAGCTGGGCAGCGGGACCGCCTTCGATAGGGTCGTGTACCTGAGAGCCCGGCCGCCGGGCCGCCTCGAATCCCATGCCGATTTCGACGCCCTTCACCGCCGGAATCGACATCAGCATGCCCGCCAGGCGGCCATCGAGCTTGCGGTCCCAGCTCACGTGACTACCTAACCCGACCACGACACCACGGGCCACGACCTCCACCTCGCCACCCAAGGTATCGCCGGCCTGTTTGGCCGCGTCGATCCGCCGAATGATCTCGGGCTCGAGCTTCGGATCCAGCACCCGGATCTCCGATCGGTCGGAGGCCGGATTGAGTGGCACCGGGAGCTCGACCCGGGGGACCTGGATGCCACCGAGAGAGATCACGTGGCTTCCAATCTCGATGCCGAACTCATCGAGCAGCCGCTTGGCCAGCGCGCCGGCGGCTACTCGGGCGGTGGTCTCCCGCGCACTGGCGCGCTCGAGAATGTCGCGCCCGTCCACCCGGTCGTACTTGAGCACACCGGCCAGATCGGCGTGGCCCGGCCGGGGCCGGGTTACCCGGCGCCGCCGCAGCTCGCCGGTGGAGGATGTCGCCTCGTAGGCCATCACATCCTCCCAATTGGCCCAGTCCCGGTTGGCAATCAGCATCGCCACCGGAGACCCCAGCGTCTCTCCCGCACGCAAACCGGAGAGCCACTCGATCCGGTCCCGCTCGATCTTCATCCGGGCTCCGCGCCCGTATCCCTGCATTCGCCGGGCGAGCTCCCGGTCCACCCAGTCCGCGGTGACTGGCAGACCGGCGGGCAGGCCCTCGACGATGGCGACGAGGGCCTTGCCGTGCGATTCGCCCGCGGTGGTGAATCGGAGCATGGGCAGTCCGGTCTGGAGGGTTCGGGGTACCCTCATTCTAACGAACGAGCCCGGCACGCGCCGGGCTCGTCGATTCTTCAGATCCTTCCCAGGCGTCATTCCTCCTGGCCCACACCGTCGTCTATGATGCGAGGCGTCACCAGGATAATGAGGTCCCGGCGATTCTCCTCGCTGCGGCTGAAGCTGAACAGCCGGCCGATGATCGGAAGACCCGAGAGCAGCGGGATACCGGTCCGGCCGCTCTTGACCTCGGTCACCGTCAGGCCACCGATAACAGCTGTCTCACCGTCGTTCACCAGCAGCTGGTTCTCGGCGCGCTGGGTCTGGAACACGTAACCCAGGTCGGTCTGCGCCACCGGCTGGATCGACGAGCGCTCGGTGTGCAGCTCCATCGAGATCTGCCGGTTGCTGGTGACATGCGGGGTCACCGTCAGCCGGATACCGGTCTCCTTGAAGGTCACGTTGGCCTTGGCATCGCCACCGCTCGCGCCCGAGGCGTCAATGACGCGGACCGGCGTCTCTTCACCGACCAGGATGTCGGCCTTCCGGTTATCCAGCGTGGTGATGACCGGCTCGGCCTGGATATCGGAGAGGTCGGCCCGCTCGACCGCGCTGAGGAACGAGGTGAGGGTGAACCCACCGATGGCGGTGGAGAAGATCAGATCGATGGCCGATGAGGCCACCACGCCGTTGGCGTTGCCGAGGGCGGAGAGCGAGTTGCCGCCCAGATCCACGATGTTCACGTCGGGATCATAGTTGTCGCCCGTGGTAGGATCGCAGCAGCGCTGCACCAGCTTGTTGAAGAACTGGTTCTGGTTGCCCAGATCGTACTTGACACCCAGCTCCTCGATGTCGGTCCGGTCCACGAACACCAGCTTGGCCTTGATCGAGACCTGCGGGGTGCGAATATCGAGCCCATGCACGAACTCGGTCAGGGGCCCGATCCGGCTGCGAGTGTCGGTGATGATGAGCGAGTTGGAGTTCTCGTCTGCAATCACCTTGCCCCGGCTCTTGGTCAGGCTGCCCTCGAGACTCTTGGTCAGGTCCTTGGCCTTGGCGTAGTTGATCCGGACGATGGCGGTCTCCAGCGGCTCCAGCGAATCCAGCGAAGCGAGAGCCGAGGGGTTGTCTACCCGAATGATGCCGCCGGCCATCTCCTGAGCGGAGAGTCCCTGCGCTGCCAGAATGGCCTGGAACGCCTGGGGCCAGGGCTGATTGCGGATCTCGGCCGTCACCTCACCCTTGATGTCCTTGCCCAGGATGATGGTGCGCCCGCTGAAGGCGGCGAAGCCAGCCACGACGTCGGCAATGTTGGCGCGGTCCCAGACCACCGTGATCCGGGGCTCCTCGTAGTTGTTGGCCCGGGCCAGACGGCTGGCCGGTAACCGGACCTCGGGCTCACCCCGCGGGGCCGCCGGCTTGACGGCAGTCCGCTTGGCAGGCTGAGGGTCGTTGGAAGACCAGCCCAGGAAGGACTGATCGGTGCCAAAGGACACCCGGATAGCATCGGCGACCCGCTCCACATGGTAGTCCAGGGGACGGTCGAGATGCAGAACGATTCGGACCACGTTCGGCTCGAACTGGGAGTAGCGGAGGTTGACCAACCCACCACGCTTCACTCCATCGTACATGGCAACCGGATTGCCCTTGAGCTTGGCCCCGACCACGTCCAGCACCAGCCGGCTCGGGTTCTCCAGCATGAAATCGCGGACCTCGACTGCGCCGCGCACGTTGATTAGGACGTCGGCGCGTCCGGGTGAGGCTTGGACACTGACGCCCGTGACCTCTCCGCTCGCGGGGCCATCCGCGTGCGCCGCGGAGGTCACTCCGAAGATCGCTGCGGTGGCGACCATCAGGCGATAGAATCGGGTCATGGGGTTACGTCCTCCTGCTTCCGGAGAGAAAGGGTTTCCTGGCGCTCAAAACCGAAGTCCTCGATCATGAATACCACGTCCCGTTCACGGATTTGCACCAGGCGTGAGCGGCCGACCTGGTCACCGGCACGGAGCTTGTGACGCTTGCCTCCGTCCTTCTCCCGGAACACGGCGATGCTGCCATCTGGTGCCCGCAAGTTCTGGTAGATCCCCACCAACTGGAGATCGGCCAGCTCGGGGCCGTTCTTGGCCATGTTCAAGAGCGAGTTGAAAGGATCGCGGGAGGCGCCGGAGTAGGCGAAGGTCTCCCGCACCATGTCCATCTCCTGGCCTTTCTTGGCCGAGTCCGCCGCCGGGGTGTCCTGCGGAGCGCTCGACGCCGCCGCGGCTGTCGCTGGGGCCGGCGAAGCCTCAGCCGGAGCATTCGCTGCAGCAGCGGCTGGCTGTGCCGGCGCTGGGGACGCTGCCGGCGCCTTGCTGCTGTCCGCAGCCGCAGTCCTGGCGGAGGAGTCTCCCATAGCCATCGTCGCCGGGGGAGCAGCGCCCGCAGGGGCACACACCGTCTGCACCTGGCTGACAATCAGCTCTTCGGACGGCGGCACGAACTTGGGCTGCTTCTTCCGAGTCTTCTTGGCCTTGCTGACCGGTGGCTTGGTCAGCACCGCGCGGAGCGAATCAGAACAGGCCACGAAGCGGATCTGCGCCAGCGAGTCAGCCACCCGCCGGGCCTTCCGCAGGCTGTCGGTGCGGACCCGTAGAGCGGCCAGCCTGGCTTCCGCTGCCTTCTCTTCCTTGTCTCCCTGAAGCACTCCCTTGATCTGGGAGCACCCCCCCAGCGCGATGGCGGTCAGGAGAGCGAGCGCAAAGGCGTTACGTGCCACTGGCCTCTCCTTCCTGGCTGGGGGACTTCACGTAAGTCCGAACCTGGAACCGGGCCTCGAGCAGCACGTTGGTGCTGTCGCCCAGCACTCGAGCGGCGCTGCTGTTGGCGGCGGACACCATGAGATCGTAGGGCACGATGATCCGCTGCAGGCTCGCCACGTCGGCGAGGAACTGCCCGATCTGATCGTAGCGCCCGATCACCGACATGTTGTACTTGTAGGTGTCGAAGGGCGCCGGACCCGCCTCCACCGGTTGCGGCACGACCTGGGACAGCGTCACCCCGCGGATCTTGCCCCGGGTGGAGATGTCATCGAGCAGATTGGGGACCTCGTTCCGCTCCGGCACCAGCCGGCGCAGCAGCACCAGGCTGGCGCGATAAGTCTCCATCCGCTTCCGCACATCTGCGACGGTACCCTTGGCCAGCTCCTTCTTGGCGCTGTCGGTGGCGGCCTCGAAGCGAGAGATGGTATCCCGCATTGCCGCGATCCGCTCGTTGTTCCCCGCCAGTCCCTTCACGCCCACCATGTCGATCACGGCACCGGTATAGCCGATGTAGCCGACCATCAGCGCCATCAGCAGCATGAGGAGAGGCGTGCTCTTCGGTCCGGAGAGCTCCATGGGTTACCTCACCGTCTGGCTGAAGGGAGCCGTGCGGATATAGGCCGAGTCGGCTCGGTTGTATGCGGCGCGGATGGTGAATGCCGTGATCGCGCGCTCCTTCTCGACTACCGTCTGAGCCATAACCGGCACCACGTCAACGATCCAGGGCGAGGCCTCCAACTGGCGGAGGAATCTGGTGTACGCCTGGATGTCGATGGTCCGACCGTTGATCTGGAACACCACCGGAGGCGGTGGAGGACGCAGACTGTCCGCCATGGAGTCAGCCGGGGCACCAGCAGGCTGAACCGGAGCCGGCGCCGCCGGAGCCGTGAACCCCAGATCGACCAGCCAGGTGTAGGCCGGCAAGGCCTTGGTGATTTCATCGAGCAGGTGGGGCCAGATATACCGGTCGCCATCCACCTGGCGAATGACGGTGATCTGCGCCAACAGGGAATCCCGGATCTTCTCCTGGCGACGCTTGTCGGCCAGGAATGCCTTGAATCGGCGGTGCTCACTCCGGGCCTGCTCCAGTCTGGGCTCCAGGGTATAGAGCTGCCGCACCTGATTGAGGTAGATGAGGCCCAGGGCCGCGATCACCACCACCCAGGCGCCCACAGCGCCCATGAGGAGCGGGTCCTTCACCTTGGCGCCCAGCTCCCGCAGCCCGCTCAGGCTGTCGAACAGGCCCTTGAGCGGGTTGCCGCCACTGCGCTTCCGCTTTTGGCCGGGCCGGAGATTGACGGTGATCATTGGATGACGGATCCCTTGGTCGGGGTCAGGCCGCAGTGCGCAGGGCGAGGCCGATCGGCAGCATCAGCAGCGGAGCCACCTCGTCCACCTGCATCGTGTCGAAGACGCCTTCTGCCACCTGCAACTTCTCGATCGGATTGGCCAGCTGCACCGGGATCTTGAGCCGATCACCTAGGGCCCGGCTGAGCCGCGGAATCCGGGCGCCTCCACCGGTGATGAAGATTCGTCCGATCCCGCCCGCCGAACGGCTGGCGGTCTGGAGGAACGCTCCGGCCCGCTCGATGCCCACCGCGAGCTCCTCGGTGCGGGTCTGGAGAAATCCTTCCGGGATTTCGGTCGATCCACTGCCCTGCAGCAGCTGCTCGGCCTCTTCGGCCGACTGGCCCCGCTCCCGCTGGAGATCCTCGCGGAACCGGCGGGTGCCGACCGGGATGTCCCGTGTCAGCACCGGAACCCCGTCGTCCAGGATGTAGATGTTGGTGTTCTCGTGGCCGATATTGACCAGGCCAACCACCCCGTTCATGGCCTCGGGATAGTTGATCTCGAACGCGTTATGCAGCGCAAACGCATCCACATCGATGATGCTGGGCTGAAGCCCGACATCAGCCAACAGAGAGATCTTGTGCTCGACCAGCTCGCGCTTGGCCGCCACCAGCAGCACGGTCATCTGGAGTCCCTCACCATCGGGATCCAGGATCTGGAAATCCAGCTCGACATTGTCCATATCGAACGGGACGTGCTGCTCGGCCTCCCAGCGGATCACTTCGCGGGCGTCGTTCTCCTGCATCCGATCCATGACGATCTTCTTGACGATCACGTCACGACCACCGACCGCCGTCACCACGTGTTTGGTCTTGACCCCGGCCGAGGCCATGCAATCCTTGATCGCTTCGGCCACGATCCCGGGGTCCATGATCTCCCCTTCCACGATGGCGTCGTTGGCGATCGTGGTGAACGCAACCTTGGTCAGTACCGGGCCACCGGAGGCGTGCGAGATTGCGACGAGCTTGATGAGGCCGCTGCCGATATCCAGCCCCACCGTCGTCGCCTTGCGCCCGAAGAGTCCCATACGTGTCCGCTGGTTAAAGAGGCGTCAGGAGAATCTGGCAGTCTGAGGGCAACCGATGTGCCACACAAATTGCAGTTTGGTAATCGCTTACGCGGCGACCATTTAACCGGGGAAAAACCGCCTTACTGCAGTTGCCCTTCCCACCGGCTTCTTCTCTTTCGCAAACGGTCTCTCGGGATGCAGGAGTGGCGTAGCAAACGCGAGCAGTGGTGCAAGTTCTGGCAGTTAGTACAGTTGGAGCCAGGAGCGCTCCCGGAGAGGAAGCAGGAAATGGGCTTGGTCAAGCGTATCGCCACTCCAGCGCGCCAAGAGGCCCACCGACCGGGAAGCCAGCACCTCACCAGCGGCATCGACCCTGCTTGCCCGGCTGCGGACCAGATACAGATTATCGGCCACTCGAGAGATTTGCCCCAGCACGGCCACACCCGAGATCGGGCTGGCAGGGACCAGGCTCAGTGGCGCGCCGCCGACCACCAGGGATTCGACCGCAGCCTTGGGCGCCTGCTGAAGCAACTCCCAGACACCGGCCTCCGCCGCCTCCGACGCCTGGACGACGAACAAGGTGTTCCGTCCGCTCTGCTGTTCCAGTAGCGCTATCCCAAAACCGCCGGCGACAATTCCACCTACGACCGCCAGGGCGAAGATGGCGGCCGCGAGCGCAATGCCCTGGCGGCTTCCGCCGCCACTATAGCGCGGCATTGCGAAGAACCACCTCGGTGGTGAGCTGCTCGTCGGCCGTTTGGCCCACTCCATGTAAACTCACGATGATGCTCCCAACCGCAGAAGGTGTAGCGGTCGGGCGACCGGCTCGGTCCAGGTAGTCGAGCCGAAAGCCGTCCTGGTTGCTCAGAGGTCCGAAGAGCGGCTGGATTGCCTCTCCGGCGCTGATCGAACGAGTGCCCAGCCAGAATTGTCCCTCCGACTGATAGACCCTGAGCTCCATGGGCTCGTATATCCGCACCGGAAGGCCTGCCGCCTTGCCAGTGAGCCAGACGTTGGAGGAAGTGGTCAGCGTAATGCCAGGAGCCGAGCCGGGACAGGCCGTTGTGGTTGAGACGCCGATGATGGGCAGTGGTATCCACTCTGGGACCGATCCGGTTCCGGTACTATCGGCATACAGCAGCAGGCTGTCTCTCCCGGGCTGAGGATCTCTGAAGCCGGAGAAACCGGTGCGGCTGATTCGCAGCTGATTAGGGCTGGACGCGGTGCAGGTGAAGCCGGCGCCGCGCATGGCGCGGTAGGAAATGCTACCCGGGCTCATGCTCAGGATGTCATTCCGGTGACCGGCTCCTTCCGCCACCGTACTGAGCTCCCGCAGCTCGTTGAGCACCAGCAGCACCGCGCCGCGAACGCTGGATTGCAGAGCAAGCTGCTCGCCCTGAGTCCGGGCGGCCCGCTGGGTGACCAGCACCGACTGATAAATGCTCCCCAGCACCATCACCGTGATTACCGTGGCAATCATCAGCTCGATGAGGGTAAATCCCTGCCGCACTCGGCCGGTCAGCATTGGATGCTGGTCTCGAGCACGGCCGAGCGGGGACCACGCAGCGTCAGGTAGCTGACGCTTACCCGAACTCGGCGGAGGGAACCGGAGGGAGGGACGGTCCACGACGCCAGGAGTCCGTTCTCGAGGGTGGGGCCGCCACTGGCGAACTCCGAAGCGCTACAGCGTGGTGTGGTGGAACCGGCAACCCGGCGGAGTACTTCCATTCGGCGAGCCGCTGCCATGGCCGCGTGGGTTTCGATCTTGCCGCGGCCGATCATGCGGTTGATTACAGCCGAAGAACCAGTGAGGGCCAGGACGCCGAGAGCAAGCACCACCAGCGCCACAAGGACTTCGACGAGGGTAAATCCGGAGCTCGGTCGCTGCACCAGAGACCTCAGGCTGCGAGGATCTTACAAGGTGTGCTCGGGAGTCCGCGGCCGTGGTATCAGTTCCACGCGAAGAGGAGTGAAAGGACGTCTATGCCGCGGGCAACCGTCTGAGCTTGTAGAAGAGCGTCCGCAGGCTGATACCCAGCAGGTTGGCCGCCTGACGGCGGTTTCCGTTGGCCGCTTCGAGGGCCCGCTGAATGGCGGCACGCTCGACCGCCTCGACCTGGGTCTTGAGGTCCAGGACACCGCTGGGCACGCCGTTCTGAGCGCTGGGTGCGCCATTAGCCAGCGCGAAGTCCTTGCAATCGAGCAGTCCGCCGGCGGAGAGCACGGCGGCGCGCTCGACAGCGTTTCTCAGCTCGCGCACGTTCCCCGGCCAGGTGTGGTTGGTCAGCGCCACCAGGGCGGCAGGGGTGACACTCACCGGGTGACCCAGCCGCTGGGCGACCTGGCGAGCAAAGTGGGTGAGCAGCTCAGGGATGTCCTCGGGCCGCTCGCGCAGCGGCGGGATATGCAGCCGCACGACGTTGAGCCGGTAGTAGAGGTCGGAGCGGAACTCACCCCGCTCGACGGCCTGTTCCATCTCTCGGCCGGTGGCCGCCAGCACTCGCACGTCGATCTTCTTCGACTCTCGCGCGCCGAGCCGACGGATCTCACCCTCTTCCAGGACCCGGAGGAGCTTGGCCTGCAGCGCCTGAGGCAAGTCCGCGATCTCGTCCAGCAGCAGGGTCCCGCCGTTGGCCAGCTCGAAGAGACCGGGATGATCGGAGGTGGCTCCGGTGAAGGCTCCCTTGGTATGGCCGAACAGCTCGGACTCGAGCAGCTGTTCCGGGATAGCGGCGCAGTTGATGGCGGTGAAGCCGCGCTCGCTACGAGGGCTCATCTTGTGGATGGCGCGGGCGATCACTTCCTTGCCGGTTCCGCTCTCGCCGGTGATGAGGACCGTGGTGTTGTGGCGCGCCACCCGGGCGGCCAGCTCGACCACGTCGCGCATGGCCCGGCTCTGGGAGACCACCAGGTCGCCCACGGCTCCGATCCCCAGGCTGGACCGCAGGGCCTCGACTTCCCGGCGCAGACGCTCTCGCTCCTCGGCCTTACGCACCGACAGGATGACTTCGTCAGGCTTGAAAGGTTTCTGCAGGTAGTCGTACGCGCCCTCGCGCATGGCGGCGAGCGCGGCATCTTCGTCTCCGTAGGCACTCATCATGATGACGAGGGCATTGCCGCTCTCGGCACGATAGCGGCGCAGGAAGCTGAGGCCGTCCATCCCCGGCATCTTGACGTCGCACAGGATGAGGTCGAACTCCTCACTCAATGCGCGTGCAAGCGCCCGCTCGGGGTCGCCTTCGGCTTCTACCCCGTAGCTCGACTCGCCGAGCAGCAGCGCGAGCGATTGCCGTAGACCCGCGTCGTCGTCAACGATGAGCAGCCGCATCGGTCTCACCCGCGGTTGGAAGAAAGACTTTGAACACCGCCCCACCTTCTCGTGCACGATCGACCCATACACTACCACCACACTCGTGGACCGTCCGAGCGACGATAGCCAACCCCAGTCCGGTGCCCTGACCGGGCTCCTTCGTGGTGAAGAACGGGTCGAACACCCGCTCCCGGTCGGCCTCCGACACGCCCGGCCCCTCATCGGCCACGAACAGCATTGCCCCACGGGTACCGGGCGGCAGCTCCAGAGGCCGGGGCTCGGGCGACCAGCTTCGGGTCGGGTCCGGCGAGCGAGAGCCGCCATCGTTGTGCCGCACCGCGGTCCGACGACTGCTACCGAGCACCTTGGCTCTGGTTCCGATGGCGAGCCGGCCACGGGGGCTCGCCTGGCATGCGTTAACGACCAGGTTGATCACGACTTGCTCCAGCAGGTGCTGATCGCCGGTCACCCGGGGGAGGTTCGGCTCCAGCGAAAGCTCGAGTGCATGCTCGCGGAGCATCCCCTGCGACCCCAGAAAGTCCAGCACGGTACGCACAGCGGCGTTCAGGTCGATCGATGCCGGTTTCTGCACTGACCGGCCGTTGAGGCCGGGCCGGGCATAATCCACGAGACCTTGCACGATCCGCTCGATCCGCTCGATGGCCTGGTGCATGTCACCGGTCACCTTCGGATCGGCGCCGCGCCGGTGGAGCACCTCGACGTAGCTACCGAGTGCACCGAGTGGGTTCCGCACCTCATGCGCCACCCCCGCCGCCAGCCGGCCGAGACCGGCGAGCTTCTCCACTCGCACTACTTGGCTTTGGATATCCAGCAAGTTCTCCGCCATGACGCGGTAGCGACTGGCGAGTGCCTCAAGTTCGGCGGTTTCCTGGGGGGTGTGAGCCGGAAACTCGCCCACGGCGAGTGCGTCGGCCTCAGCCGTCAATCGCTGGAGCGGACCGATCACCAGGCGACGGACGGCGTACCCTCCCAACAGCACAAAAAGCAGAGTGCTTCCCAGCCATAACAGCAGCAGCGACGCCAGAGTGAGTCTCAGGTCGCTGCCCGCAATCAGAATCGTCGTCAGTCCTACCATCGCCACCGCAGAGGAGGTGATAAACCCCAACTCGAGCAGCAGCGCCGTGCGGAGCGAGGCTCGCTTTCCTACCGGCCGCACTCAGTTACACGCAACCGCCGCATCGGCCGTGGCGGGAGGCACCGGCGGCGTGGTGCCGTAGAAGATGAAGCACTGCATCGTCGTGAGCGGCACGGCGGTGGCCTTGGCCGACCAGCCCGCGCCGGTCGCGTTGATAATCGTTACGGTGACGCCGGGCGACGGGTTGAAGGGGAACCCCGCGGCAGGGATAAGGCCGCCATAGTACACCTGGTTCTGATTCCAGAACGCCTCCTGGACCCCTGCCAGGTTGCGCAGATCGGACTTCATCGAGGCTACGACCGCCTTTTCCTTGGTATTGGCGAACTTGGGGATCGCGATGGCGGCCAGTATGCCTATGATCACGCACACGACCAGCAGCTCGATCAGCGTAAATCCTTTAGTGGCTCTCATAGATGCGCTCCGAGCTGTCTTCCAGCGGGTGCTCACGGCATCCTCCCACGGTAGTGCTGGTAGGCAAAAAGGGCGGCGACCATTCGGGCACCGCCCTCTTTGCTGACTACCAGATGCTGCTTACCAGCAGGCCGGGGCGCCTTCAGCCTTCACAGCGGCGTTCGGCGAAATCGTCGGATCGCCGACCCAGACACCGCAGTTGGCGGGCACGCTGGTCTTCGGCACGGCCGGGTTGGTCGAAGTTGCGAACCAGCTGGCCGCGCTCTTCCAGGTCACTACGACAGTGGTGTTAGAGCTCGGGGTGAACGCGAGCAGGCCCGCGCCACCAGTACCGTTCTTCTGGGTATACACGGTACCGTCTCCGATGTACGTACCAGCTGCGTAGTCTTGGTTGTCCGAGAAGAAGGCTTCCTGGGCTGTCACCAGGTTGCGGAGGTCGGACTTCATCGAAGCCACGACCGCCTTCTCCTTCGTGTTGGCGAACTTCGGAATCGCGATCGCGGCCAGAATGCCGATG
>Ga0075431_100003981_pt1 | contig 14403 bp, 15 predicted proteins | sample RhiMetdeltSRZDD5_FD_75297 | JGI IMG/M metagenome (GOLD analysis project Ga0075431, IMG submission 75297) | Populus rhizosphere microbial communities from Tennessee, USA - Rhizosphere MetaG P. deltoides SRZDD5 | ecosystem: Host-associated > Plants > Roots > Rhizosphere > Soil | place: USA... | reverse complement strand
CAGTGCAGGACAACGCCTCCGTGCTCGTCAGTAGAGGTAGATGTCGACGAGGAACGCGACTGCCGCGGCGGTGACGGCGAGGCTTGTGACTCGGCCAGCGGTTTCGTGGCGGAGGGTGAGGCCGAACAGCAGCGAGGCAGCGGCGAGGGTAAACACGCCGGAGCCTGTGTCTTGCCAGCTGACGGGGAACGGCTTGAAGGGGATGTCGACGAAGAACCCGTTGGGTCGGGTCGCGGCCCGGTGGAGGATGGCGTTCCACGCGAGCGGACCGACGAAGGTGGCCGCCAGGGCTGGGATCAGCATCGCAGCGGAGCGCTCCCGTCGTAGGAGAACGAACACGGCCGCGGCGATGAGGGCGGAGATGGTGGCGCCGTACAGGATCTGGTCCCAGCCGATCATGTGGGCTCTGGCTGGTGGAGGGGGCGGCGTGGTTGTTGGCGGTTGCGGGCTCCGCCGTAGCGTTCGCCGCCTGCGACGCCGACGGGGAGGGTGCCGGTGGGCTGGTAGTCGAGGCTCTCGATGTCGATGGTGGGGATCATGCGGTCGAATCCGATGGCCTTGGCGGTCAGTGACAGGGAGAGCGCGACGGCGATGTCGGCCTGGATGACGCCGAGCTTGCGGGCGGCGACGGCGATGCGGGTTTGGCAGCGGCAGTCGATGGAGTGGATGGCGGCGGTTTTGGCCGCGGAGCCGACGGCGATGCCGAGGTCGATGTCGCGCAGGTTGCAGGTGGGGCCGGCGAACTCCAGCTCGGCGGAGTCGTCTCGCAGGCCTTTGGTGGCGTGGAGGAACTCGGCGCAGGTGGCGTAGCCACAGGCGCCGCAGTCGTAGTTGGGTGGGTACCAGTCGGCGAGACCGACGAACAGCACGGCGTCGATGGCTTCGGCGACATCCGCGTCGCGGAACCAGATCGCTTCGCGGCGTTCGGTGCCGCGGGCGCGCATCCATTCGGCGAGCTCGTGGCGGCTGTCGGGGTCTTCGACGATGACGGTCTCGATGAAGTTGTGCTTGCCGGCGATGAAGAGCTGGCCGCCGGATTTGGGGGCGGTGATGGCGGCGGCGGCCATCAGCTTGGCGACCTGGCGGACGGTGTCGGCGCGCAGGTCGTCGTAGGTGAGGTGCTCGGTCATGTAGCACCGGCCGCGACCTGCTGGGCGCACCATGCGTAGAGGGCGTCGTAGACGAAGGTCGCTCGTTCGAGCAGCCGGTGGTCGTCGTCTTCGACGTCGAGACCCCCGAACGCGAGGGCCAGCAGTGCCGGGGCGAAGGGGTCGGTGTCGATCTCGCTGGAGATGTCGGCGGCGTGCACGATGCGGGCCAGACGGACCAGAGCCGGGTCGCTACCCAGGTCGTAGTCGTCGATGAGGACCTCGAAGGTGCACTGGTTGCCGCGGTGGTCGTAGGTGGCGCCCGCGGTGTCGAAGCTGTGGCCCCCTTGGCGCTCGGCGGTGGCGAGGACCTGGTCGGTGGGGACGTAGAGAATCTCGGCGTCGGGGTCGATGAACCGGCGGATCAGCCACGGACACGCGATCCGGTCGGTCTTGGGACGGGCGCGGGTGACCCACTTCATGGGCGTGTCTCCTGTGTCGGGAACGTGTCGGGACCAGCGGCGAGCGCCGGGAGGTTCAGGTAGCCGCCGGTGATCTCGTAGCGGACGATCGGCCGGTAGTCGACCGAGCGGTGCACATCGGAGGCGGTGAGGGCACCACGTTCGGGGGTGGCGATCCAGGCGTCGAACACCTCGTGTGACGGCCAGATCGTCACCACCACGGTGTCGCCGCCGACCGAGGTCGGTTCCAGGACGAGTTCGGCGAGGATGCCGTGCGCCTCGCGCACGGCGCGGCCCTCGGCGATCCACGCCAGATACCGGTCGCGCTCCGAGGGCGGCACGACGACGGTGCGCAGGCAAACGATCACACGGGGACCTCCTCGGGAACCGGTCTTTCGTCGGGCAGGGGACGGCGCGGAACCAACGCCACAGGACCAGGTCATAGGCGCCCTTGATCGTCCCGGCGATCACGAACGGGGCACCCAGCCCGATCGACTGGCTCGCCCCTGCCAGGACCGGCCCGACCGGGCGGACCAGGTAGCGGGCGGTGTTGGTCACCGACGCCGCCGCGGTGCGCTCCGTCGGGTCGACGAGCGCCATCACGTAGGCCTGGCGGGTGGGTACGTCCATCTGCGAGAGCGCCACCCGGGCCAGCAGCAGCCCGATCGCGGCGGCCAGGTTCGGCGCGAACGCCATGGTGATGAGCAGGACGTTGGAGGGCAGGTGGGTGAACACCATGGTGGCCAGCAGTCCGAACCGCTCGGCCAGCGGCCCAGCGGCAAGGAACGACGCGGTCTGCAGCACCCCGACGGCGAAGAACGTGACCCCGATGACGGCGACCGAGGCGTTGAACCGCTCCGCGAGCCAGAACGCGATGAAGGCCTGCACCACGAACCCACCGCCGAAGGAGTCCACGGCGAACAACCCGGCCAACCGCACCACGACCGACCTCGACACACCCAACACCGGCGTCCGCGTCGCCAGCTTCGCAGCGGCCGGACGTTCAACAGCCGAGGTCAGACGGCGAGCGATGACCATCCCCGCGAGCGCCGCGGGCACGAACAGGAGAAAGAACCGCGGTTCGCTCGGCGCTGCGGCCCACGCGTGTCGGAGTGGGCCGATGCCCGCGGCCGCGAGCGCGCCGAGCGAACCGGCCGCAGTGGCAATCGCGTTGTAGACACCGAACCCGCGAGCGAAGCGTCGGCGCTCGAGCTCACCGGCCAGCATGGCCTGCTCGATCGACGTGAACGGCCCGGACTCGACCACCTCGGTCGACAGCCCACCCAGCAACGCGACCGCGGCGAGCGCCCATACGGACTCGGCGTACGCGAACACCATCCCGGTGAGCAGCAGCGCGCCGTACAGGGCGGCATAGGAACGGCGCCGGCCGACGGCGTCACCCCACCGGGCGACGCCGAGCGATGCCAGCACCGTTCCCGCCAGCACCGCGGCCAGCACGAGACCAGCCTGGGTCGATGTGAGACCGCGCTCGTCGAGCATGGCGCCCAGCAGCACCGCGCCGAGCCCGTAGGCGAAGGCGCGCACGGCCTGCGCGGCCAGGACCCGACGGGCGTCGGCGGTCAGCTCGGATCCTTCCCCGACAGCAGAGCACGCCGGCGGTACTCATACAGACCGTCGAACACAACCGCCGCGACAACGAGCACCTCATGGTCGTCGCGGACCATCGACAACCCTCGACAGATCACGTCGAGACCCGGCGCTTCGGGGGACTCGTAGCGATCATCGGCCAGATCGGCCTCGTGCACGATCCGCGCCACGTCCCACAACACCGGATCGTCCAGAGCGAAGCGGCGCAGCATCGTCTCGAAGCTGCAGTCACCGCCGTGATGGGACAACTCGACACCACGCATGTCGAACGGAGTCGCCCCCTCGGGCACATCGTCGGGATCGGTCACGAAGACGAACTCGGCCTCGGGATCGATGAACCGTCGCAGCAGCCACGCACACGCGGCCCGGTCCACATGGCACTCCGCCCGCGTCGCCCACCTCACCGCACCGACCGCTCTTCGTCCACCGCGTCGACCGCAGCATCAAGGCGCTCGACCGCCCGGCGCGCCAACTCCCGCTCCTCCGGCGGGAAATGATCCCGGGCCTCGATCCGACGCAGCTCGCGCCGCAACCGCCCGACCGCTCGACGGCCGGGGACCTCCCCCGACGCCAGCTGCTCAGCCTCCTCCAGCACGACCCGGTAATCCGTGGCTGCGGCATCGGACATCCGTGCTGCGAGCAGCTTCTGCTGCGCCTTTGACCCCGGCACCGCCGTCCACGTCCAGGCCTCGCCCCCCGCCTCGATGACCTCGTCAGCCAGCCAGTCGAACTGCTCCCGCGTGCGAGCGCTCACCGGCAACGCGACCAGCCCGTCGACCAACTGCACCGCCCCCAACCTCCGGAGCTTGCGCCACAGATTGATCCTCGGTGTCGACGGCTCACGAGGAAGCCGGTACGCGAGCAACACCCACTCGGACAGATCAGCCACACACCCACCATACCCGCTCTTGTGCAACCACGGTTGCAACATCTGACGGGCCGACATATGGTGCAACCACGGTTACATCATACGTTGCCTTCGGGAGGCCCTCGTGTTCTTCATCCTCACCGTCGCCCTGCTCAGCGCCGTCTACCTCGTGGTCGGCTACCTGGAGCGGCGCCCGGCGCTCCGTTTCCGGGTCCTGACCACGCCACGCCCGTACCTCGCCACCGACATCACCTGGTACGGGGTAGCCGCCGCGGCGACAGCGCTCTCGGTGTTCGTCTTCCGTCCCGTCCTGTCCGCAGCATCCATCGCTCCCCTCGCCGACCGCATCGGGGACCTACAGCTGGCTGCGAAGCTCCTGCTGGGCCTGGTGGTGTTCGACTTCGTGTCGTTCCTGGTCCACATGGGCCTGCACCGCTCCGACGTGCTCTGGAACCTCCACAAGGTCCACCACTCCACCCTCGAGCTCGACGGCTTCGCCACCACCCGGACCCACATGCTCGAGAACCTCGTCCGCTTCGTACCGGGCCAGCTGGTGCTGTTCCTGATCGGCATGCCCGCCCCCACCGTCGCCCTCACCGTCGGGCTCGCCGCCATCTACGGCGTCTCCAACCACAGCAACCTCGACATCCGCGCCCCCTGGATCGAAACGATCCTCGTCACCCCCCGCCTACACCGCCGCCACCACGTCCCCGCCACGACCCAGAACAACTACGCCACCATCTTCACCATCTGGGACCGCCTCTTCGGCACCCTCGTCCGCACCGACACCACCAACGACGACCGCTACGGCGTCCCCGGCGAGATCGACACCTACCCCCAGCACTTCACCCAGGCTGTACGCGAACCCTTCCGCCAGATCCACCAACAGCGCACAGCCAAGAGCACCGCACACGTCGGCGCAGACCCCGACCGCGTCAGCGAGACAACCGCCGTCCGATAGACGCCACCACCCCGGTGACGACGCATGACAACGTGCCCAACGAGGCCGAAACCGCCGGAGAACGGCCCCAACATCGAGCGGCAAGACCGCCGGTTGCGTACACCGATCAGCCGGAGGCCACCCAGCCGGTAGACGTCCCCTCCTTCGTCCCGCGGCACGCAACGGGACTCGAACCCCCCAACGCCAGCCGTGCCGAGGCCCTGAGCAGCAAGTACGCGGTCCATACCAACAGCCGCCGCCGGGCCTGGCCCCCGTCCGCCGTCACCTGTACCGACAACGCCTCACGCCTAGTCCGAGGCCGCTACCAGGAGGTACGCGACCGATACGCGGCCGCGTACCGGGTTCGAATAAGCCGCATTAGGACCTAAGTGGACTCGAACCTTTGGCGTTCTCGATACTCAACGAAGTGCTGCGGTGGGTGGTGTCGCAGCCGTCGGGAGCATCTGGGCGCTCGATGATGCTGGCTCGTCGGCGTCAAGCGATGAAGGTCACTGACCTTCATCGGTGAGCGTGTGCGAGGTAGCGACGCGGCGTCAGCTGTCATTGCTCCGGCCGGCGCTAACGGGACCTCTAGCGACAGGCCCCGTCCTTGTGCGACCTGTCCTGGGGCGATTGCGGGGGTCCCATCTTGCCCGTGATCAGCGTGCGGCGGAGGCCTGGATCGTCCGGGGCGTACTCGTAGGCGAGATGGCCTGACCAGAGCGCGAGCGCCAACGCGACCACCACCCCGGCGACGCTCAGACCGATCGCCCCGAAGATACGGAACATGAGGTAGCCCTCAACCTCGGTGAGAAGAGCCAACGCACCGAGGAACGTTCCTAGGACGACGAAGTATCGGGCGATCCTGAGGACTAGCAAGAGCGCGTACATCCCGCCTCCCTCGATCCGCTTCGGGCTTCTTACGCCACGGGCCGGCCCGTGACATCGTTGGGTGGGGCGGACTCATTGTCGGTTCGACCGGGCTCGGCCGTCGAGGGCATGGCGCTCGAGAAAATCGACGAGGCCCTTGGCCACCTCTGCGGGCCGCTGGAGCATGAGGAAGTGGCCGGTGTGTGGCAACCACATCTCCTCGGCGTGCGGGAACCATGATCGCACGAGGTTGCTGGCCTCGACGAAGCGTGGCGCGGTGTCGGCGCCGCGCACGCTGAGGATCGGTGCGCTGATATGGGCGGCGTCGGCTGCGCTGAAGCGCCAGCCGCCAACAGCGGGCATCTCGGCCTGGAAGAAGACATCGGCCCGTGACACAGCGGTGGCGAATCCGCCGGGCAGGGCCCGCTCCAGCTCGTCTCCGTATCCGGCACCACACACCACGCCCAGGAACAGGTCGACCGCGCGCTCGCGGTCGCCGCGACGGTAGGCGTCGAAGACCGGCCCGAGAGCGGCGACCGCCTCCGGCGAACTGGACACGCCGCGGGCGGCTGGCTCGAGCAGGGTCATCGTGCGCACCCGGCCGGGTGCATCGCGGGCAAGCTGCAGAGCGACCAGGGCACCATAGGAGTGCCCGACTGCGTGGGCGCTGTCCCAGCCGAGATGGTCGAGGAGCCGTGCGCACGTGGCCGCGTCGGCGTCCACGGTGAGAGGCGCGAACTTGACCCCCGGCCGCCCGGACATGCGGCGGTGGTACAGCAGCGTGGCTACCCCGGGAAGGTGGCCGATGAGTGGCAGGTACCACTCGACGAACGGGCTGGCGTGGAGAAAGGCCACCGGCTCGCCCTCCCCACGCAGCTCGTATGAGATCTCACTGCCCTCGATCCGAACTCGTTCCACGATCCCTCACCTGCCCCTCATCTGCCACGCCGGGCGCTCCGCTCGTAGGCGCCGCTCTGGGTCCGAGCGTCGCGCCGACCGCTTAGACGGCACGTCCTGGTCATGGCACCAGCCGGTAGAAGCGCCAGAAGTCGTGCTCGATCGGTAGGACGTCGACTCGGGCGAAGCCGGCCTCGCTGGCGTAGGCCCGGACGGTGTCGGGCCGGATCACCGTGCCGGTCCCGGCGGAGTCGTCGTGGAGCAGGCCGACGGGCAGGCAGTGCAGGACGCTGAAGCCGTAGTTCAGCCGCTCGATCTCGTCGCCGGGCGCGGCGAAGCTCTCGGCGACTCGCTCGTCGGCGACAAGCACGCTGCCGCCGGGAGCGAGGCTGGCTCGGGCTGCCTGGAGCGCCTGGACGGGGTGGTTCATGTCGTGCAGGGCCTCGAAGATCGTGACCAGGTCGTACGGGCCGCCCAGGTCACCGGCACCGGCGTCGCGCAGGACTGCTCGCACCTGACCCTCCAGTCCGGCAGCGGCCACGTTGGCGCGTGCCCGCTCGACGGACGTGGCGTCGATGTCGATGGCGTCGACCTGCACGAGGGGGTAGGCGCGGGCGATGGCGATGCTGGATTGCGCGGTGCCGGCCGCGACATCGCCGACGTGGGCGGCAGGCGTCGCCTGCAGGCGGGTGTCGATCTCGGGTATCGCCGACAGCCACGCGCCGACCAGGTTGACGAACTGGGGCCGGTTGATCGCGCCGATGGCGTCGACCAGGTCGGCGCCGTAGGCCTCGAAGGGTAGGCCGGCACCGCTGCGGTACGCGGCGAGCAGTTGCTCTACGGGGAGGACGACATCGACCGCGATGCCGGCCAGTGGGGTCATGTAGTTGAGGTCGTTCTCGTCCACGAAGACGGCCCGGTGCTCGGCCGGTAGGTGGTAGCGGCGGGCTGCCGGCTGGGCGGCGAGGTCGTCGACGGTCAGGAACCCGGCGACGGCCTGCTGCTCGAGCCACTCCCGTACGTAGCGCTGGGCGCAGCCGGTGCGGGTAGCCAACTCCGCCGGAGTTGCGTCGCCGCCGTCGGCGAGGGCCCGGTAGAACCCGAGCCGGCCACCGACGTGCACCGATGCCACCTCCAGGCAGTCGATGGCGGCGTTGAAAAGCCGCTCGACCAGCGCGTCGGTGGCGCTCGTCGTCGTGGCAGGGGCTCCGGCGAGCTCGGTCACAGCAGTTCTCTCCCTTGTCTCGGCCGACAGGCCTGCGAGGTGCACGAGGCGCTCGAACGATCGGGCTGGCGGCGACGTCATCATCACGGCGACCGTACGAGCGGTGCGAGCGGCGCGACATCGCCCGAATCGGCCAAATCGCCGGCCGGGCAGAGATGGCCAGATCGGGCTATGCGAGCCCGTGCCGAACAGCCACGGACGCCGCGGCCGCCCGCGACGGCACGGCCAGCTTGCGCAGGATGCTGGTCACGTGCCGGTGGACCGTGTGCCCGCTCACCACCAGACGCTGGGCGATCTCCTGGTTAGTGAGCCCCTCGGCCACCAGCGACAGCACCTCGCACTCACGGGGAGTGAGCGCTTCCAGCGGACCACCCGCTCGGCCTCCGAGATCAGGCGGAGCCACGACGGCGCGGTCGGCGAGAGCGGCAAGCATGGTCTCGGCCCGGGTCACCTCGGCAAGTGCCCCCAAGGCACACAGGTCCTGCAGCGCCGTAGCGGCAGCGACACGGGCATCATCCGGCCGCCCCTCGTCGAGCAGCACCGCGGCCAACTCGAGACGCGCCCGCCCCACCTCGTGGCGAGCTGGGCTCCCCGCCAACAGGTCGATGGCGTCCTCCAGACAGGCCCGGGCCGCGGCCGTCTCGCCTCGGCTGCGTGCCAAAACCGCCTCGGCAACCGCAGCTGCTGCCCGCAACGGCCGGGTCTGCGACCGTCCCGCGATCGCCCGCAGCTCCTCCATCGCCGCCACGGCGCGCTCCTGGTCGCCGAGCGCCACGTACGCCCGCACCGCTACCTCCAGACCCGGCGAACGCTCGATCCGATGAGGCTCGGGATAGCGCCGCAGAAACCGCTCCGTCAGCTCCCCCGCATCGGCCCAGCACCCACGGTCCGCCGCAAGCGCAGCCCGACCCAACAAGGCACGGACGCTGCCCTCGCAGCGGTCGAACAGCTCCACCGCCTCGTCGAAGCGGCCCTGTAGGCGGCGCAGCTCGGCCAGCCGAACCAGCGCCTCCTCAACGAACAGCGGCCGGGAGGCCAGACCGTCAGCCGCCAAGTTGACCTCGGCTTCGGCCTCGTCCCACCGGCCTTGCCAGGTGAGCACCCCGGCGTACTTCGCGCGGCAGATCCCCAGCAGGAATCCGATCTCGTGTCGCTCGCAGAACTCACCCACCTGCCGACACCACTGGCTGGCACGGTCGTAGTCCCGCACCTGCTCGCAGGCCGACACCAGATAACAACACGCCCAGGCGACACAGCTCAGCAGCTCCGCATCGCCACCCAGCGCGGTGGCCGTGGCCTCGTCGAGACGACGCATCCCCTGATCGAGCTCGCCCAGGCTGACCAACGCCCGGCCCTCCAACGCCAGGCCCAACATCTCGAGCTCGACCACACCAAACCGCCGCCCCAGCTCAGCAGCATCGACGGCCAGGCGCAGGGCCGTGCTGGGATCCTCGTCGATGATCATCGACGCCTCGTGCACCGCCAGCCACGCGTGCCCCGGCCCCGGCTCCCGACCATCGAGCAGACGATGAGCTCGCTGAAGCCAGCCGTTGCACACCGCGGTCTCGCCACGGAACTCCGCCCAGTCGGCCGCCAGCCACGCGGCCACCCGCGCCGCGGCGTGATCGTCGCCCCGCTCCCGGTACAACCGGAACGCGTGCTCACGAGACTCAAAGGTCAACGGGTCGTCATCGAGGCAATAGGCCGCCCATCCCAAACCCTCGTAAGCCTCGGCCGACGCGCCGACCGACAGCGCCGCCACGAAACACTCCCGTGCCCTCTGCCACTGGCCGGCACGGAGCGCGTCCCGGCCTGCCGCCACCGGGTCCGCCGTCGTCGGCTGCCCCTCCATCGACAAGAAGTCTGCCAGCCGGACCCTAAACACCCCAGCGAGAGGGTCTGCCGCAGCCGCTCGGAGCGACCTTTAGGAGGTACGCGTTTGCGTACGACGCGTCGGCTGCGAACAGGCACCCGCGGCCGACGCGTCGACACGACACCTTCCGAGATCCTCCACGAGCCCCCTAGTAGGAGGTACGTCGGTCGGTACGCAAGTACGTACCCGATGCCAGTGGACCTAACGGGACAGCTTTCAAACCCTCCACCAACCCTTGAGGCTCTGGCCGACCTCGACCTCGGAGAGCCCGAGAGCGGCTGCTCACCGGACAAGGCCCAATCATCGGGCCAGATACAACGGACGACTCCCCACTCTTCGCGACGACTGAAACCCAACCAGGTCGAGGCCCTCGTGGCCGGCTATGAGACCGGGAAGACCATGAGGGAGCTGTCGGTCGAGCTCGGTATCCACCGGAACACTGTGTCCTCCTACCTTCGCCGGACCAGCGCTCGTCTCCGCCGGCCCGGACTCGACCCAACGCAGGCTCGCACCGTGGCCGACCTGTATCAGGCAGGCTGGTCATCGGGCAGGCTCGCCGAAATGTTCGAGGTCAGCGCCGACACCGTCCTCAAGGCATTACGGCAATCCGGAACTCCGATTCGCCCTCGGCGCGGCGGACCCCGACCAAGCCACCGACATCCTGACAATCCCACCGACCAGCCGGGACGCCGGCGCCAAGAGATCCACGCCACGGGCGGCGACATCCGCCGCATCTGCGACCTCTTCGGGCTCAGTGTCGAAGCCGCCACGCGCTACGCCCTGTGAGCGTCAGATCAGTTCGGATTGGAGGGTCTCGGCCACGGGACGGCGGGCACCCTGGCGGGCGGGGATGGTGGTGAGTGCGGCCATCGTGAGGACGGTGCCGGGGACCACGACGAGCAGTTGCCACAGGGGCGGGTTCGGGGCCCCCACGGCGGCCAGCAGTCCGAGGCCGCCGGGGATGCCGAGGATGGCGCCGACGAGGGCGGAAGGCACTTGGGCGGTGGAGAGTCCGGCGCTGATCTCGTGGGGGGTCGCGCCGAGGGCGCGGGCCAGTGCCGTGGAGTGGCGGGCGTCGAGCGCGGTTGCCCAGGTGATGAAGATCGCGTTGACGGCGGCGAGGGCGACGAGCGTGATCGTGATGACCAGCAGCACCTGGTTGAGGCGCTCGATGCCGGGCCTGTCCAGGTCGAGCTGGCCGGCGTTGATGTGGGCGCCGAGCACGGCGACGATACCGCTGACGGTGACGAAGATGCTGAGGGTGTTGAGCACGATGCGACGTGGCCGCCGAGCGGCGATCCGTAGCCCGAGGAGCAGTGGGACGGGTAGCCGCGCGGAGAGCGTGATCAGCCAGGGCGTGCGCCGGGGTGGGCGGGCCGAGTCGACCAGTGCGAGGACGGTGCTGGTCCGTGAGGCGCGGATCGCAGGGACGAGGGTTGCGGCGACCGTGACCCCAAGTGCGGTCGCCGTGACCAGGCCGATGGTGGATGCCGTGATGGCCGGTACCCCCATGCCGCCGACCAGGCCCGCACCGGGGTCGGTGACCAGCGGCGCCGTCAGCGATCCGGTTGCCACTCCGGCCATGGCGGCAAGGAGGGCCACAACGGCGTACTCGACGAGGAGCACCGCGGCCGCCAGGCTCGGTGTGCCACCGACGGCCTTGAGCAGTCCGACGCGTCGGGTCTGGTCGGCCATGCGGCCCCCGACCAGGACGGCGACACTGGCCACGGCGAGAACGGCGAGCAGCCAGCTGCCGATCAGCAGGGCTCGCCGCTGATGCCGAAGCCGCCGGTCGGCGTGGTCGAGGATGTCCTGCCACGACATCCCGCCAGGCTCGAACCGCCGGTCGAGATGCGTGTCGACAAAGCGGCGGGCGGCAGCCGGGTCGTCCAGCTTCAGGTTCAGGACCGACATGACGGGCTCGTCGTCGGTAGCGAGGCGCTGGGCGTCGGCGCGGGTGACCCAGACCAGGCCGCCGGGGTCGCTCGGACAGAACGACGTGAGGCAGGTCTGCTGCGGGTACGGCGCCAAGGCGGCGGTGACGGCGACGCCGACGACGCGGAACGACCCGCCGTTCACGGTGATCGCATCACCGACATCGACGCCGAGCGCCTCGGCGAAGGCCGCCTCGAACACCACACCGCCATTCTCGACCCAGCCGCCCCGGGTCAGCTCGGGCTGATCGACCGCCGCCGGTACGGTGTCGCGGCCCATCGCCTGGGCGTCGACACGGCGACCGCGCACCTCGATCACCGCCGCGGTGACCGGGAACGGACCACTGTGACCGACGACGCCTGCAGCGTCGGTCAGGGCCTCCAACCTGGCCAGGGTCCCCGGGTCGCGGCCACCGGGCGCATGGGGGTCCGCCGAGGGCGGCCAGCCGACGGCCACGACGTCCGGCCCGGCCGTCGCCTCCCGGGTGCTCTGGTAGGGGTCGCTGGTCAACCCGCGCAGGACGAGCCCGAGGGTGAGCGTGGCCGTGGTCCCCACGATCGCCAGCAACAAGAGCGCGGCCTCGCCCGGGCGCCGTCGCAGGTCGCGGACCGCGAGGCGGGCGACGAGCAGGACCCGACCCACCGGTCAGCCCTCGAACCCGGCGAGGCTGCCGAGCTGTCGCAGGGTGCCGCCGGTCAGTCTGGTCTCGTCGACGAAGGCGCCGTCGCGCATGGAGATGAGCCGGTCCGCAGTGGCGGCGATGCGTGAGTCGTGGGTGACGACGACCAGCGTCTGTCCGGCCTCGTGCAGGCTCTCGAAGAGGCGCAGAACCTCAAGGGTGGCGGCACTGTCGAGGTTGCCGGTGGGCTCGTCCGCGAACACGACCAGCGGGTCGTTGCTCAATGCCCGGGCGACCGCGACCCGTTGACGCTGACCGCCCGACAGCGCCGCGGGCAGGAAGCCCGCCCGATCCGCCAGCCCGACCTGCTCCAGCAGCTCCGTAGCCCGGTGGCGCGCCGCCCGCGGTGAGCGACGGGCCAACAGCGCCGGCAGCTCGACGTTCTCCACCGCGGTGAGCTCGTCCATCAGGTGGAAGGCTTGGAACACGAAGCCGACAGCGGTGCGCCGCATCCGGGCCAGGGCCTTCTCCCCGGACTGGTCGATGCGCCGCTCGCCGAGCCAGACCTCACCGTCGGAGGGCCGGTCCAAGCCGCCCAGCAGATGCAGGAGCGTGGACTTCCCGCAGCCGCTAGGTCCCATCACGGCCACGGTCTCGCCTGCTGCGACGTCGAGGTCGACGTCGTCGACGGCGCGGACCAGGCTCTCGCCCTGGCCGTAGCGCTTGCACAGCCCGCGGGTGCGCAGCACCGATGTAGACGTGTCAGCGATGTCGCTCACGGTCTGCTCCTTCGGTCGGTCCACTGCTTCTCGCAAGCCTCCAGCCAGCGCACGTCGGCCTGCAGTCGCAGCACGATGCCCTCCAACAGCAGCGCGGCGTCGGCGCCATCGGGCACGGCCATGGCGGCTCGCTGGGCATCGCGCAGCCGGCGCAGCAACTCGCGGCGCTGGGTGTCCACGATGCTCAGCGGGTCAGCCAGACCGGCCGCGGCGGCCGCGATCAGCTTGAGATGGAACTCCGTCAGGTCCGGCTTGGGCCAGCTCACCTCACCAAGCCATCGGGTGACGCGCTGCTGGCCGTCGGGTGTGAGCCCGTAGACCCTCCGGTCAGGCCGATCGGGCAGTCCTTCCGCCCGCGTCGACGTCACCAGCCCGGCCTTCTCCAGGCGGGTCAACGTGACGTAAACCTGCCCGGCGTTCAACGCATCGCCCAGCGGGCCAAGCGCCTCACGGAGCCGGGCCCGCAGCTCGTAGCCGTAGGAGGGCTCCTTCGCCAGCATCGCCAGGACCACTTCCTGCCGCATCGCCGTCAGCCCCCCGCGCACTCGGTGCAGTGCACGTCGTCGACCGGTTCTCCCGCGATCAGCCTCGCCACCCAATCGACCAGCGGCTGGCCGTCCACCTCCTCGGAGTAGAAGACCTCGTCGCTGAGCACCGTGTGGTCCTCGCCCGGTGCCGTGTAGCTGGCCACGTTCACGCTCGCGCTTTCGATCTGGGCCTCGTTCGCGTCCATGCGCCCCACGAGGTCCCCGGTGGGGACGCCGAGCCGCAGGAACCAGGACTCCTGGTTCCCGTCGTAGGCGTAGTCGTGGCGGGCGAACACGATCTCCGGGTCGTGCCGTCCGCTCTGGACGAACAGGCCGGGGGCGCTCCACAGGTCGGCGTTCTCGTCGACCCTCTCGGGCCACGGCGGGACGGCGGCGGTGGTGCCCCAGACCTCGCCGAGGAGCCGGTTGAAGGCCGGCGCGTCGGGATAGGAGCCCGACCCGTCTGCCAGCACGGTGATCCGGGCGTCGGGGAACCGATCCGAGACGAGCCCGGCATACAAAGGGGCGGCCGCCGAGCCGGCGCTCTCCCCCATCACGACGACCTCGGTCGCGTCGGGGAACGTGGACGCCAGGTGCTCGAGGGCGGCGCTCCCGTTGACCAGCCCCTTGTGGTGCACGGTGAGGCCGGGGGCGTACTCCGTGGTGACGTTGCCGAGGTGCACGTCGCCGGTGCAGTACGGGACGTAGACGAC
>Ga0075431_100003980_pt1 | contig 14404 bp, 10 predicted proteins | sample RhiMetdeltSRZDD5_FD_75297 | JGI IMG/M metagenome (GOLD analysis project Ga0075431, IMG submission 75297) | Populus rhizosphere microbial communities from Tennessee, USA - Rhizosphere MetaG P. deltoides SRZDD5 | ecosystem: Host-associated > Plants > Roots > Rhizosphere > Soil | place: USA... | reverse complement strand
CAGGTTGAGCGGATATTTCTGCGCCAGCTCCTGGTTCGTGGCTGGCGACTCGTTGGGCGGGATGTAGGTAGGTAGCGGCTCGACAGGTTCACCTGACTGGCACTCCTCCGAGCCTTGGCGAAACAGCGGTAGCACAAAATTACCGTTGGCCGCCAGCGACGACCTAAACTCGCACTTGCCGGAAGGGGTGAGAAAGTTGCCCTCGGCGTGTGGCGCGTAAGATTCCGGCGTGCCAACCTGGAGCCGCGCATAACCCTTTGCCTGCAGCAGCTCGAGGGTAATACCCACCAGCGCCGGCTGGTTCCAATCGAGGCTCTCCTGCACCATCTGCGTGTCGCTGCGCTGGAAGAAGGCATCCTCGAACCCCATGACCCTTGCCAGGCGGCGGAAGAGCTCGGTATTCGGTACCGCCTCGCCCAGGGGGGCAATGGCTGGCTGGTTGAGCGACAGGTACAAGTGCCCCCAGGAGAACATGAGGTCCAACTGCTCGAGCTGCGTGGTGGCGGGGAGCACAATATCGGCGTAGAGCGCCGTGTCCGTGAGAAACTGCTCGCTGACAATGGTGAACAGGTCGTCGCGCGCCAGGCCCTGGATGACCTTGGCTTGCTCTGGAACCACCACCACTGGATTGGTGTTGTACACTAACAGCGACTTGATCGGCGGATTGAGGCCCAGCTCACCGGTGAGTGCTGGGCCGAGCTGCCACTGGTTCAGCACGCGTGTGCCGGGCGTGATGAAATCCGGCCGCATCAGGGTGCCCCATTGGATGGGAAAGGCCCACACGGGCATTTGTAGCAGGCCGCCGCCCACGTAGCGCCAGGCCCCCACCAGCGCGGGTAAGCAGGTGACAGCGCGCACGGTCTGCCCACCGCCAGCATGCCGCTCAATAGCCACACCAATACGGATTACGGACGGCTGGGTAGTGGCATACTCACGTGCCAGCTTGCGGATGTCATTGGCTGGCACACCGGTAATCGCCGCGACCTTCTCAGGTGGGTAGACGGACGCCCGCTGCTTGAGCTCGTCAAAGCCCAGTGTGTACTTCTCGACATAGTCGTGATCAACTAAGCCCTCATGGAGGATTACATTGATCAGCCCGAGCGCCAGTGCCCCGTCAGTGCCTGGCCGGATGGGGATATGCCAGTCAGCTCGCCTGGCGGTGCGGGTTTTTATCGGGTCAATCACGACCACCTTGGCACCCTGTGCCTGGGCCTCGGCAATGAATGGCCAGTGGTGCAGGTTGGTGCTGATGGTATTACAGGCCCACAAAATGATGTATTTGGAGTATTTAAAACTTTCGGGATCGGTGCCCGGCGTAGGGCCAACAGTCATGAAGTAGGCAGCACAGGAGCCAGAGTCGCAGAAGGTGCGCTCACTGATGGTTGCCCCCAGCTTGTTGAAGAATGGGTCGCCCACGTTCAGGCCGTTCAGAATGCCTTCGGTCCCCAGGTAGCTATAGGGGAGAATCGCCGTCGGCCCGTAGGTATCGATAATCGCCCCCCACCGCATCTTGATCTCGTCAAGGGCCTCCTCCCAGGAAAGCCGCGTAAACTGTCCGCTGCCCTTGGGGCCGGACCGCTTCAGCGGGTAGAGCACGCGCTCGAGACTGTACACACGGTCCGTATAGTTGTTGACCTTGACACACAATCCGCCGCGCGTAAACGGGTGCTCCGGGTTGCCGCGGACGTCAATGGCGCGCCCGTCCTTGACGGTGATCAGCATGGAGCAGGTGTCAGGACAATCGTGCGGACACGCCCCAATGACCGTGCTGGTGTTCTCGGTGTGAACGGTAGCCATATGTCCCTCCTTACTTCTGAGCTGATCTCCGTTTGCTCCGCGCATGTATCAGAGACGAGTGTGAGAGCATGCGCCAGCTTGGCTCATCATGCCAAGGCGTCCAACAAGGCCTTCGCGTCCTGTAAATCCGGCGTGTCGAACCCTTCGGTGAACCAGGTGTAGACCGGCGTGAGGAGGTCACGAGCCTCTTGTCTTTTCCCCTGGTGCTGCCACAGGCGCGCGAGGCTCGTGGCGGTGCGCAGTTCCCAGGCTTTCGCAGCCTGGTTCTGGGCGATTGTCAGGGCGTGCTGGAAGCAGGCTTCGGCTTCACGCTGGTTGTCTGAAGAGAGTTGCAGGAGAAATGCGCCTCTGAGCCGGTAGAGTTCGGCTTCGTAGAAATGCTCTCCAGTATCATCGACGGCGCTCAGGGCTTCAGCCACTACGGCGAGTCCTTCTTCCACCCGCCCGAGTTTCCCATACGCCTCAGCGAGCAGTCCAAGCCACATCGAATTATGCAGCTTGGATCCTGTCGCTTGAAAGGTTGCTATCCCCTCCTCTATCCGTGCAATCCCTGCTTCCCCTTCTCCCCTCTCGGCCATCGCCCACCCCAGCAGCATGCTGCCAAACGCAGCACGAAAGGGGAACCCGTGCTCTGTAGAAACAGTGATGGCCGTTTCTGCCTGTGCCTGGACGATGGTGGCCTCCATGCGCAGGTGGTGTAGCATCGCTTTAGCAGTAAGGGCAAAAGCGAGACTGAACGGGTGCGACAGCCCCTGGGCGAAGGTCAACGCCTCATCACTTTGCTGCACGGCGCGCTCAGGATAGCCCAGGACCCACAGGATGACCGCTAATATATCGAGGTTCTGGACGACGGGGTCGTGCCCGTAAAAATATGCCGAGGGTGCATACCGCTGCGGGCGATACAAGGACCTGGCGTGTTCCAGGTGTGTCCGGGCCAGCGCGAATTGCCCTTGCCATCCCAACGATTCTCCCTCAGTGGCATAGGTCTGTATGAGCGCGAGGGGGTCCGGTAGAGCCTGCGCGAGCTCGAGGATCTCACCAGTTAGCGCATGAACTGCCTCATGGTTTGACCGCACAAAGAAGACGACGTGGAGCCCCAGCAACACCCGCACGCGTTTTGCAGTATCGCCGACTTCTTGGCTCAGTGCTCGCGCCCTCAGATACACGTGTTCTACTTCCTCGGCTCCATAGCCGCGGACGGCCATTAACACCAGCCCCAGGGAGGTCTGGAGGGTCAGTTCTTGCCGGTCGCGCTCGGGTGTGTGCGGCAGGGCCGTGAGGACGGTGAGCCCCTGCGTGAGGTGGGCGATGGCTTCCGCATGGGCGGAGCGTTGGATGGCCTGCTGCCCCGCCTGGTGCCAATACCTGACTGCCTGGGCGTTAAGCCCCGCCTCCGTGCAGTGCTGCGCCAGGAGTTCAGGTTGGGTGGCGGCGGTCTCTGGGAACTGCGCCTCCAGCACCGTGGCCACCCGCTGATGATAGCCTTGCCGGGTGCTGCGCAACAGCGACTCATACGCAATATCGCGGATCAGGGCGTGTTTGAAGAGGTAGGTGGCCTGCGGCGGCAGCCCCCGTTGATACAGCAGCTCTGCATCCACTAACCGGCCCAATTCGCGTTGCAAGGTGGGCTCGTCTAACTGTGCCACAGCATGCAGCACGGCATACGAAAAGTGGCGACCAAGGACGGCAGCATACTGGGCCACCGCTTTGGCGGTCACCAGACGATCTAGTCTGGCCATCAACGAGTCTTGCAACGTAGCAGGAATCGCCAGCGCCGGGAGCGTCCCGGTCACCTCGTAGTTGGCATCGCTTTCCTTGAGATACCCCGATTCGAGGATCGCCTTGGTCATTTCCTCCACAAACAGTGGCACCCCATCGGTCTTCTCGACGACCTGCCGCAGTACCTCCGCCGGCAACCGCTTGCCCCCCGCGACCTGTGCCGCCATCCGCTCACTCTGCGGACGCGATAACCGATTGAGCGTCACCTGCGTGAGATAGGACCGCGGACTCCAGGACGGCTGAAAGGTGGGACGGCACGTCAAGAGGGCGCAAAAGGACACTGTCGGTATCTGGTCCATGAGCAGGTCAAGCAGCTCCAGGGTCGAGGGGTCGGTCCAATGCAGATCTTCCAGGATAAAGAGGACCGGACGGTGCACTGCCGTCTCCAGCAGCATGGTGAGCAGGGCTTCGAAGGTCTTTTGCCGCTGGCGCTCGGGAGAGAACGGCAGGGGTGGATACCGGTCTTCCGGGAGGGGCAGCGACAGCAACGGCGCCAGCAGGGGCATGATTTCCTGCTCCGGCAGCCGATACTGCCGGAGCGCCTGGGCGAGTTGGTCCAGTTGCTCGTCCGGAGAGGCGTCGTGCTGCCATGGGAGGAGGCGAGGGAGCAACTCGATAATCGGGTACAAGGCACTCTGCTGATAGTACGGCAAGCTGCGGCATTCCAGCCGCGTATGGGGTTCACCGGCGACATGGTCCTTGAGCACCTGTACCAGGCGACTTTTGCCAATGCCGGGCTCGCCACTCAACAGGACCACTTGCCCCTGCCCCGCTTTGACCCAATGCCAGCGTTCTAGGAGGAAGCCGACTTCTTGCTCCCGCCCGACCAGGGGCGTCAGACCACGCGGACCCACGACATCCAGGCGACTCTGCGCGCCACTGTGACGGAGGACGCGATAGACCTGGAGAGGGGCTGCCACGCCCCTGAGCGTCTGGCGTCCCAGGTCTTCCACTGTGAAATAACCCTCCACTAGGCGGTAGGTGTCGGCGCTGATCACCACCGTATCGGGAGCCGCCAGACTTTGGATCCGGGCTGCGATGTTCGGGGCTTCGCCTAAGGCTAAGAGCTCGTGTTTCGGCCCGGCACCGATCTCGCCGATGACGGTGAGCCCTGTGTGTATGCCCACCCGAATACGGAGCCGCACCCCGTGCTCCTGCTCCAGACGGGTGTTGAGCCTTTGCATAGCGTCGAGCATGCCCAAGCCCGCCAGGATGGCGCGGTGCGCGTCGTCTTCGTGCGCGGTGGGAAAGCCAAAATACACCAGCAAGCCATCCCCGAGGTGTTGCGCCAGGTAGCCGTCAAAGCGCTGGATCGCCTCGACGCAGGCTGCTTGATAGGCCCGCAGGACGTCTCGATACTCCTCCGGGTCTAGCTGTCCCGAGAGGGTGGTGGAGTCCACCACATCGCAGAACATCACCGTGAGCTGCCGTCGGGCCGCGTCGGGCAGAGGCGGTGCTGCTAGGAGCGGTGCGCCCTGCGGAGATGAGTGTTCCTGGACAGCAGGCGGTTGTGGTGTCTGTGCAGGGTGAGCGGCGGCTTCTTGGACAGTTTCAGATGTGCCAGTCCACATGAGACCCCGACCTTCGTCATCGATCACCGGGTGAACGTAGAGAATTTCATCTTTCAGGTCGTTGAGGTAGTCGTCATCGAGGTCGAAGCGTCTTTTGAGAGCACTATAGGATACTCGTCCTTGCCGTTTCAGGAGGGCGATGATCTGGTCGAGGATGTCGTCGAATGTCATGGCTGACCCCCACTCGGCTGGCGTCTCCTCTCTGATACCGTCTAAGATGACATACTTCCACTGTGAAGCACAGAGCGTCTCTTAACCAGACTCGGTGGTCAAGGCGGCTTTTGTGTGGCGTAACTCCTGTTCCAGGAACATCCCCTTGGCGGTCAGGAGTTTCTCCGCCGCCGTCAGCCAGAGCTCGTAGTAGGCCGACCCATAGTCCGCCCGCCCCGCCGCTTTGGCGGCGGCAATCTCAACGCTCAACGCCTTGACCCATTCCTGCCACGTGAAATGCCCCTGCTGATAGAGCAGAACCACTATGGCAAAGGCCCTGGCTTCCCAGGGGCTCGTGAACACAGGCCCGTCTGCATCCTTCGGAAGCAGAGGTACGCCACGCAGGCTGGGCATGTGGCGCCCCGGCGGCCTTTGCCTCTTCCTGCCTGATGTGGACATGGTGCTTACGTCCCCTCAAGTATTGACCCTACGCGGGATCCATGTAATCGTCCCACAGATCGATATAAACACTGTCCTGGGACGACACCTCGCTCCCCCACAAGGCATGGGCTGCAAAGCGTACACTGTAGACATGCTGCGGCTTGGGGCCGCCACCGTGGGCCTGCGTATCGGGAAAGACAAACACGCCGTGATCGTGCTGGATAACGCCCTGCTTACCGCGTACATAGCGGGGCAGCCGAGTGTGCCCGGCCGGATTGATGTTGCGCACCACAATACGATCGCCAGGTTTGAACCGCGGCGTAACCTCGACATTGACACGTGCGGAGCCACCAGTGGCCACCGCCGCTGGGACCATGTCAGGAGTGAGGACAGCCATTAGGAATGCTCCTGCGCCAGTTGGCTGCGCTTGGCTTCGAGCTCCGTCTGTGAGAGCAGGCCCTTTTCTACAAGCAGCGTTTCCATGGCATGCAGCCAATGCTCGTAGTAGCTCGAAGCCAGATAATGCGCGGGGTCCATGCGCTCAATGGCGTGGCGGACCTCGTCAACGCTGTACTGCCCGCCGGCGAAGGTCGAGATCATCAGGGCAAAGACACGTCGCTCCCAGTCATGATGAAACACGGGTTCATTGTCTTCTCGGACAATCGGCCCCATCCCGTGCATGCCGCCCACATCATGGATGCCGTTCATTCCCCTCTCCCCTTGCAGCCTATGGCGCCTGCACCTTGACCACCCCGATCATGGCATCGCGGCTGACCAGCGCGGCCAATTGCGCCTCGCTCATGCCCTCGGTGCCCAGAGGACGTTCGGGCAGCACCATATAGCGCAGCTCGGCATTGCTATCCCACACCCGGATTTCTACGTCATTGTCCAGCTCCAGGCCAAACTCCTGCAACACCCCGCGCGGATCAATAACTGCTCGGGCGCGGTAGGGGGCTGACTTGTACCACACCGGTGGGAGCCCCAGCGTGGGCCAGGGGTAACAGGAACACAGGGTGCACACCACCAGGTTGTGCACCTTTGGGGTGTTTTCCACTACCACCATGTCCTCGCCTTGTAACCCCGAAAAACTCAGTTCGGCTATGGCCGCAGAGGCATCCCGCAGGAGCCGTTGTTTGTACTCGGGGTCCACCCAGGCGCGGGCCACAACTTTGGCGCCGTTTTGCGGGCCGATTTTGTTCTCGTACGTATCGATGAGGAGATCCAGGGTTTGCGCATCGACCAGCCCCTTTTCGATAAGCAGGGTTTCAAGGGCCTTGACGCGCCGCTCTGGCTCGGATGGTGGGGCAGTGTGGCGTTGATGTGGCGTGCTCATGCTGCTTTACCTCACACAAGAACTCTCTTTCGCAGGATAGGTGCTTGTGAGGGACCACCCTATCCTATCTCTACTCTTAGCAACAAGCAAGAGCAACAAACCAGCACAGGCCATCATCGCCCCTCCACCTCTGCCATCGCAGCCTGCGCCTGCAGTAGCCAGAACGTCATCTCCATGGCGCGGTACAGCGCGATAGCCGCCGATACTTCGCCCCGGGCTGTATCCCATCGGCCGATCTTGGCATACAAGCTGCCAAGGCCACAGTGGCAGTGGGCTACGAGCGGCCTCATGCCGAGCGCGTCGGCCAGCGACAGGGCCTGCCGGTAGCAACTGATAGCCTCTTCACCATCCATGGGCTCGCGCTGCGCGGCCATCTCACCGAGGACTCGCAGGGCCCAGGCCTCGTGGCCGCGTTCCTTGTAGGCACGAGCGAGCTTGAGTGCCTGCTCGGCACGCTGCCGCGCCTCCACCAGGCGACCAGCCTGCAATAAGGCTTCGCCTAGCGTGGCGACAAAGAGCGCCTGGTACGCCCAACGACCCATCGAGGCGCTCTGCTCGACGGCCTGTTCGAGAAGCACCAGGGCGTCGGTCACCCGCTTAGACAGTACATATGCCAGGCCCAGGGCCCAGGCGACCCAGGGGAACCAGAGCGGCAGGTCCGCCTCCTGACAAAGCCCCACGGCCCGTTCAAGCCGGGGGAGGGCCTGGGGCAGGTCTCCTTGGCGGAGGGACGGCAGACCAGCCCCAAAGTAGGCAAACATGAGGCTACCCGGGGGCCCGACCGCCTCGGCGATACGGCATCCTTCCTCTCCGATGGCGAGACCCTCGGCGAATTGTCCCATCTCGGCCAGGCTCCAGGCCAGGAAGGTGCGAGAGGCCACGGCGGGCAGGATGACTTGGCCCAAGCGCTCGAGGCGCAGCGCGCCGTCGAGGGACACCACCGTCCGCCTGCAGCAGGCGATGGCCTGCTGATACTTGCCCTGGGTGTGATAGGCCATGCCCATGTAGCTGGTCGCCACAGCGTGGAGGCCGACGTCCCTGCTGACCATGGCAAGGGCGCGCTGACAGGAGGCGACGGCCTGGTCTGGATCACCCGTAATGAAGAAGTGCTGGTTCATAAAGATGGATACTTGTCCCAGCCGCCGGGAATCGTCGAGCCCGGCGGCGAGGGCCTCCGCCTCACGCAGCACCGTGAGGATACGTCCCAGGTCGCCCGACGCCTGGAGCGCCGTGCGCAAGGCAAAGCGCAGATCGATGGCCTGTTCGCGCGTGTCGCCATGGTCTGGGAGCTGCGGGAGGACACGGAGGGCTTGCTCGAAGGACCCCACAGCCTCACGGTAGGCCGACCGCATCATGGCCTTCTCCCCCGCCTGCGGGCAATACACCAGGGCCTTGTCCCACACCTCGCCCCGCAGAGCATGGTGGGCCAGGCGTTCGACCTGCTCTGCCACCCGGTCTCCGGTGAGGGCCTCCAGGGGCCTCGACAATGCCGGCATGGAGGGCCCGCCGCCGCTCCTGGAGGAGGCTGCCGTAGGCCACCTCGTGGGTGAGGGCATGTTTAAAGGTGTACTCCCGCTCGGGAAACAGCCGCGTCTCGTAGAGGAACTCGGCTCCCTGGAGTTGCGCCAGGCTGCGGTGCAGCGCGTCCTCCGAGAGGTCGGCGCTGGCCTGCAGCAGGGGCAAAGGCACTTCGTGTCCCACGACGGCCGCGGTCTGGAGCAGGTACTTCTCCTCCAACGGCAGTCGGTCAATGCGCGCTGCCAGCACCGCTTGCACCGTGGCCGGCACCTGAATCGTCGGCAGCGCCTGCGCCACGTGGTAGGCCCCAGGCTCGCCGACGAGCACGCCGGTCTCCACCAGGGTGCGCACGCTCTCCTCCAGGAAGAAGGGGTTGCCCTCAGTGCGTGTGATGAGCAGGCGCGTGAGCGGTGCCAGGCTCGGGTCCTCCCCGAGGAGCGCCTGCAAGAGTTGGTCGGCACTCACCGGGGCTAACGGATCGAGTCGCACTTGCGTGTAGTAGGTCTTCGTGCTCCACCTGTGCTGATACTCCGGGCGATAGTTGACCAGGAGCAACAGGTGGGCCGTGGGCAGGCTTTCGACCAGACTGTCGAGGAGGGTCTGCGTCTCGGAATCGATCCAGTGCAGGTCTTCGCAGACCAGCAACAGCGGCTGCCCCTGACTTTCGCGCAGCAGCACGCGCTTGAGGGCGTCGAGCGTGCGCTGGCGCCGCTGCGGCGGGTCGAGGTGTAGAAACGGACTCTCCGGCGGGAGAGCGTCCAGGAGCACCAGCAACGCTGGGAGCGTGTCCTGGAGCGCCTCGTCTAGCGTCAATACCTGCCCGGTGACCTTGGCCCGTATCGTGCGTATATCATCATCATCCGCCACATGGCTGTAGCGCTTGAGTAAATCGATGACCGGGAAGTACGGGGTGGCCTTGCCATAGGACACCGAGGCACTCTCCAGGACGCGCCAGCCCTGGAGGTGGTGCGAGTGCGTCAACTCATAGACCAGGCGGGACTTCCCGACCCCGGCCTCCCCAACCAGCGCGACGACCTGCCCATGGCCAGCCCCTGCCCGCGCCAGGGCGTGGACCAGCGCGGCGAACTCCGTGTCGCGGCCGACAAACCGGGTGAGGCCCCGGACTGCCGCCGTCTGCAAGCGCCGCCGGAGCCCACTGGCGCTCACCAGCTCGAAGACCTCCACCGGCGCATCCAGCCCTTTGACGGGCACCGGGCCGAGCGGAGTGACCTGGACCCATCCCTCGGCCAGGCTAAGAACAGCCCTGGTCATCAGAATCGAGCCCGGCATGGCCATCTGCTCCATGCGGGCGGCCAAATGGGTGGTCTGGCCAATCGCCGAGTAATCCATGTGCAGATCATTGCCAATGGCGCGCACCACGACCTCGCCGGCGTTCATGCCGACGCGGATCTGCACGGGGACCCCTTGGGTCCGTTGGACCTCGGCAGCATACTGCTTCACCGCAGCCTGCATGGCCAGGGCGGCGTAGCACGCCCGCACGACATGGTCCTCATGGGCCAGAGGCGCTCCAAACAGCGCCATGATGCCGTCCCCCATGACTTGATTGACCGTGCCCTCATAGCGATGCACGGCCGCCATCATGCGCTCCAGCACCGGATCGAGGAGCCGCCGAGCCTCCTCGGGGTCGCGATCGGCCAGGAGTTCCATGGAGCCCTTGAGATCCGCAAACAATACAGTGACCTGTTTGCGCTCACCTTCGAGGGCACTGCGGGAGGTGAGGATTTTCTCGGCGAGATACGGTGGCGTGTAGGTCAGCGGCGCGCGCTCCTGGTCTGGCGCGGGTGAGAAGCTGGGGGCAGGGGTGTCGGTGGCGCCGGTACAGACCAGAATCTTACCCTCTTGGTCCCGGGCGACCTGGTGTACCTCAACGATTTCCTCCTTGAGGATCTCCAGCAGGTCATCGTCCAGTTGGAATTGGACTTTGAGCGCGCGATAGGAGACACGGCCGCGACGCTGCAGCATCTCTAGTGCCTGCTCCAAGACCTCGTCAAAAGTCACGATCTCCCCTCCATTGCTTGCGCACTTCTCTCCTCTGACAAGCGTGGCAAAATATGACCTGATATACCACTTTTCGTTGCGTTTCACGAGGAGAAACGCTAATAAGCGAGAGCGTTCGATCCACGTCCTTATAATTCCCTCACAGGGAGGCTGACATGCTTACACCAATTTGCATCAACAACAGGATAAACGGCTTTCTCGGGCTCCCCGGTGGGGCGGACAAGCGGCCCGCCGTCATCCACCTCCACGAACGCTATGGTATTGTCCAGCACACCACGGACCTGGCACACAAGCTGGTCGAGGCCGGCTATGTGACCATTGTCCCGGACCTCTTCTCCCGTTTCACGGGCGACCGGCAAGCGCTGGCGCGCGGTGACAGTCGTGTGGAGCTGTGCGATGCGGAGGTGTTGCAGGACGTGGACGCCATTGTGGCCTATCTGCGCACGCTGCCGGATGTGGACGGCAGTCGGATCGCCATGATCGGCGTCTGCCAGACCGGACGCCAGCCCGTACTGATCTCCGCCTACCGCGACTATCTTGCCGGCATCGTGCTCCTATATGGCGCCATCTACAACGCCGATTGGGAGTCCCAGCCGCTGCGCCCGGAGCCGATCGAGACGCTGCTAGAGAAGCTCTCCTGCCCCATTCAGGGGATCTTTGGCGAACTGGATAACCTGGTCCCTCTAGACAACGTTCTGCGTATGGGCAACGTGCTGGCCAGAGCCAAGAAGAGTTTTGACATCCGCGTCTATGCTGAGGCGCCCCATGGCTTCCTGAACGACACTATGCCAGGGCGCTACCGTGCCCCTCAGACCCAGGCTGCGTGGGGTCAGATTCTCTCCTTCCTGGACGCTGTCCTCCACCAGGGGTGGGACACCGAGCGCGTCACCTGGCATTTAGAGAGCGATACCTCGGTGCACTATGATTTCAGCAAGAACAGGCGTTGGGAGTAGTGCTGCGCACCGGTGCTGCGCACGGCTAGTTGCCCGCCATGCTGGCGGGGCCAATTGCAGTACGCAGTACCAAGTTTGGCGGGAGATCTGCCACTGACATGACGCCATGGGCAGACGGAGTTCTGACCAGGACAGGTCCTTATGGGACTATGGCCTCGGCCTCCGCAAAAGCCGGCATGACCTCTGCAGCGAAGCGGCGGATGTTCCGCAGAGCCATCTCCTGGGGCATGCCACCGAAGTAGAAGGTCCCGGAGACGATGGTGAGCCCCAGTGCGTCGCGCCAGCGGCGGATGAGGTCGATGCAGCACTGCGGATCTCCTGCAATCACGTTGCCCCGCGCGATCTGCTCTGCGGCCTGGAGCCGTCGCGCCGCGGTGCGTCCTGGGTGCTGGGCATCCGCAACTGTCCAGTAGTTGTGTAGATACGGTCCTGCCTCCGCTACCGCCTGGCGCTCTGAGTCCGCGACGTAGATGTGGAACTTGCCCAGTACCTCCCTGGTAGAGGGATCGTGCCCCGCCTGCACCAGGGCCTTCCAGTAATGGTCGATGGCATTGCGGAGAACTTCCGGCTCATACATGTAGGGGAGTGTCAGTAAGTGAAAACCCTGCTCCCCCGCCCAACGATAGGTGTCGTCGCTGCGGGAGGCGGCCACCCAGACCGGCGGATGCGGTCGCTGCACTGGCTTTGGCAGGAGTCTGACACCCTTATAGTTGAAGAGCTTGCCATTGAAATCCAGGGCCTCTCCAGACCAGCCCTGCCGGATGATCTCGGTGCCCTCGCGCAGGCGTAAGACGCTGTCTTCGTAGCCAATGCCGACGTGCTCCAGCTCGATGGGAGTCCCCCGTCCGACCCCAAAGTTCAGCCGCCCACCTGAGATCACGTCGACCATGGCGTACGACTCGGCGACCTCTAGAGGGTTGTGGAGAGGCAAGACCACGATGGCAATCCCGAGGCGGATCCTAGTGGTACGGCTGGCAACCACCGACAGGAAGGTCGCCGGGTCAGGGATGGTGCCGCCGTATTCGTGGAAATGATGCTCGGTCACCCAGACCTGGTGGAAGCCCACCTGGTCCAGCAGCTCCATCTGCTCAAACATCCTGCGGTAGAACTCAGGCTCTGGCCCGTCCAGGGCCGGGATATACGTTGGCAGGTAATGGGCTCCGAACTGCATATGCGGGCTCTCGTGTTAGAGCGTTGCGCCATAACCAGAATACGGAAATGCGCATGTGCACGTCTCAGCGCGGGTCATGACGAGCATCTGTAAGTCTTACCATACCTCGTCTTACGGAGCCTGTCCAGCACCAGCACATGCGTCCCTCTCCCCCACTCTTCAGCGCATCGGGGCGGTCTGCACCCGTAATACCTCATGCGCATTGGTTGCCCCGAAGCCCTCTACCGTGGCCCCGCCAGGGATAAAAATGTCGCTGAAGAGGATCGCAGCCCCAATGCCATGTCGCGGGGTAGGCATCGGAGGCAAGGACTGCCAGCGGTTAGTATCCGGGTCGAAGGCTTCCACCTGCTGGAACACCCCTCGCGGATGCCGGGCATTGCCTTCCCCTCCGAACACAAAGAGTCGGTCATGTACCACAGCCGCAGCAACCCCAGACCGAGGGGTGGGCATGGGCGCCCTGGCGGTCCAGGTGCGCGGTAGAGGATCGAATTCTTCCAGGTTCCCTAAGGTGAAGCTCGTGCTGTTACGACCTGCAACGGCATAGAGCCGGCCCTTGATGACCCCAGCCCCTAGATGATCCCTGGGAGTGGGCATTGCTGGCAACACCTCCCAGCGGTCAGTCGCAGGGTCGTACCTCGCGAGATCGTTTACAGAGCCACCATCCCTGAAGCCCCCAATGGCATAGACGTTCTCCTCGATGACAGCGGCAGCCAAGCCCCCTCGCCGGGTTGGCATGCGCGCCCTGGCTGTCCAGCGGTCGGTCTGCGGGTCGTACTCGAGGGTCACATCCACGGCTGCACCGCTCGCAAATCCCCCAAGCACGTACAATTTGCCACGGGCCACCGCGGCCGCGGGGTGATCGAGTGCGATAGGCAAGGGTTGGACGAACTGCCAGCGGTCAGCCGCGAACTCATACGCTTCGACCGTATTTGCCTGGCTGCCGTTGCGACGGAAGCCTCCGACCACATACATCTTCTCCTGGAGGGCAGCCACACCGACCTCTTGGCGAGCTTCCTGTAGGCGAGCCCGCATAAGCCACGTTGCCTCCGCAGTCACATCGGCTCTTGGCGACGCCTCGGAGTCTGAACCTCTCCCACCACCGCTGCACCCGACCAATACGCTAAGACAGACACTCAGCACCGCACGCAAAGCCTGCTGAGGCATAGTTCTCTCCTGGGCTCTATCCCTACAGCGTCGTTTATATTTGACATGAGAGTAGCCACTTCATACGCTTCTCCTACGTACCCCATATATCCCAAGGAGACCGCGTATGTTACCAGCCTGTCGGACCGCAGGCGAAGGATTTGCCATTCCCACGTTTGATCTCGTCCCCAGCGATGTGGAAGGGTTTATGGAGGAACTATGGCAGTTTCAGTCAACCTTTCACGACTGTTTTGCCCGCAGCGAGCCGCGCGTGCATTTCTTTGACTATATGGTCGGTCAATTCAGCAAGCTCGAACGCAAGTCGATCGAGCCCATGGCCCTCCAGGTCGAGGGGGGCACCATTCGGGGGCTGCAGCGGTTTATCAGCGATGTGCGCTGGGATGAGGAACAGATGCGGTGGAATTACCATCAGCTCGTCGCCGAGGAGATGGGCGACCCCGATGGCGTGCTGATGTTCGACGAGACGGGCTTTGTCAAAAAGGGCAAGGACTCCGTGGGCGTCGCGCGG
>Ga0075431_100003979_pt1 | contig 14406 bp, 15 predicted proteins | sample RhiMetdeltSRZDD5_FD_75297 | JGI IMG/M metagenome (GOLD analysis project Ga0075431, IMG submission 75297) | Populus rhizosphere microbial communities from Tennessee, USA - Rhizosphere MetaG P. deltoides SRZDD5 | ecosystem: Host-associated > Plants > Roots > Rhizosphere > Soil | place: USA... | reverse complement strand
AGCGCGCCAGATGGTCGACAAAGTGGCTGATATGAAACCGGACTATATCAAAATTCGCGTCGACGACAACCTCGGGACCGGCCAAAAGATGCCGCCGGAGGTCTACCGGGCGGTCATCGACCAGGCTCACAAGCGCGATCTGCGTGTGTATGTTCACTTTTTCTACCTTGACGACGCGAAGGATCTGGTCCGTTCCGGCGCCGACCTTCTGGCGCACAGCGTCCGCGACAAGCCGGTCGACGACGAGTTCATCGCCCTTGTGAAGAAACGCAATCTCGCCTACTGTCCGACTCTCACCCGCGAACTATCGACGTTCGTTTATGAGGACGTCCCGGCCTTTTTTCAGGATCCCTTCTTTTTGAAAGAGGCCAATCCGCAAGTGATCGCAACATTGAAGGAGCCGGCGCGACAGGATGCGATGCGGAAAAGCAAGAGCGCCCAAGGTTACAAAGCCGCCCTGCCCACTGCCCAAAGGAATGTGAAAAAGTTATCGGACTCTGGCGTCACTGTCATCATGGGCACCGATTCCGGCGCCACTGCCGCCCGCTTCGAGGGATACTTCGAGCATGTGGAGATGAAGATGATGGCCGACTCAGGCATGTCACCCAAAGATATCCTCGTGTCAGCCACCGGAGCGGCCGCCCGTGCGATGAAGGTCAACGATATCGGTACGCTGGAAAAGGGTAAGTGGGCCGATCTGGTCGTCTATGACAAGAATCCGCTAGACGATATCAACAACACAAAAACGATCTCCGCCGTGTATGTCGCCGGCAATGAAGTGAAGAAGTAACAAACTCCACTGTGGAACAAGCTTTAGCTTGTTCGTCTAGTCCTATCTAGAATTTATACAGCCGAGCTGGATTATCCACCAGGATCTTCTTGCGCACCGACGGATCCGGCGCCCAGGCAGCAAGCAGATTCAGCATAAGGCCATCATCGATCTCACGAAATGGCGTCACGTCGGTAGGCTTGCGCCCGGCAGGCAGAGGCGTATTCGGATGCGGCCAGTTCGTCCCCCATAGCATGCGATCAGGATTGGCGGCGATCAGCGCCTTGGCGACCGCCGTTACTTCCGAAAAGTCCGGATAGCGGGACCCGTGGTAAGCCGCGGACAGCTTCACATAAGCTTTACCCGATCGGACCAACTGCACGAGATCAGAAAACCCCGGCTGCTCGATTCCTAAACCCGCCCGCGCATTGGCGAAATGGTCGAATACCACCGGCGCCGGCGACTCCAATACCAGGTCCTTGATGCCCGTCACCACTCCCAAGCCGGTATTAATTTGAATGTGCCAGCCGCGATCTTTCACTCGTCTAACCGCCGCCTGAAAGCGCTGCCGGCCGACTCCTGGATCCGTCAGCCCCGCCGTCTGCAGATTCAGCCGAATGCCGCAGATGCCCGCTTTACCCATCGCGTCCAGATCGCGATCGGCAGTTTTTTCATCGATCACCGCCACGCCGCGCGCCGTCTTCCCGCGCGCGTTGATGCCATACACGGTAGCGGAGTTGTCAGTCCCGTAAACGCTCGGGTTCACGATCACCACCCGCGTGATCCCCAGCGCGCGATGAAGCGCCGACATCTCCTCAGGCGTCGCCGGCTCCGGCGTATAAGAACGCCCCTCCCAGAATGGGAACTTCTGCGGATCGCCGAAGATATGCGTATGGCAGTCGCAGGCGTTCGCCGGCACATCGAAATTTACTCGCGTTATCGGCTGGGACGCCTTGGCGAACAGTCCAGTAGCGACCGCGCCGAGGAGAGCTTCTCGCCTTGTTAGCATAACCGTCTTTCTCAGAACTGAATTCTACCCGAAATCTGAATAAAACGATTAGTAGTTTGCGTATTCGATGTCACCCTGCCGAAATTGGTCGAGATCGGATCGCGGTTCGGGCCCGAAAAGTGCGAGCGATTCAAAGCATTAAGAGCATCAAGCCGCATTTGGAAGGTGATCCGTTCCTTAATCGCAATCTCCTTCCTGAGGTTCTCGAATCTGCCCTGTAACTCCGTTCAGATCTGACGTCCGTGCAACGCCTGCTCGATCGCCTTAGAGAGGCAGCGCTAATCGCACCGCAACACCGTCATCAGATCAACCCGTGACGCTCTGCGCGCCGGCACGAATGTCGCCACAAGTCCGCACAAGGACAGCAGTGCCATCGCGCCCGCCATCGTCGCCGGGTCCGTCGAGTCAAACCAAGAGCATCGAGCCGACGAGGCGTGAGACACCCCATGCCGCGGCTAGCCCTAAGCCCAGGCCTACAACAAGCAACCGGAGTGCCTCCGACCGCGTTCGCCCGGCGATGATCAGCTGCACCAGTTGCTGCGGATCGCGCACCGGCAGGGAGCGCAGTAGCAAAGCGTCAATAAGACTGAATATAGCCGTGTTGGCCCCGATTCCCAGCGTCAGCGATAGGACGGCGGTAATCGTGAATCCCGGATTCTGCCTCATCGTACGGAGAGCGTAGCGAACGTCTTGCGGAAGCGTCTCGACCCAGTAAAAACTCCAGACCTCGCGTGTCTTCTCGCAATGAACGTGCTGTTTCCGAAGTTCCTCCTCGCGGCCGCCTTTGCCTCCTCCGGCGTCATGCCTCGCGCAAGATTGTCTTGAACCTCACACTCCAGATGAGCGCTCATCTCTTCGCGCAGCTCATCGGCGAGTCCACTCCGGCCGATGAACAGTGCTCGGAGTTTCGACCACCATTCCCGCATGAATATTAGCTCTGTCGCGCCAACACCCTGCCCATCGCCTCAACAAATCGCCGCCACTTGGAGGTCGCGGCCGACAAATGCTTACGACCTTGCGGCGTGAGCTGGTAATACTTCGCCCGGCGAGCGTTGGGTGAGGTCTTCCAGCGCGCCGTTATCCATCCCCGCTGCAACAATCGCTGCAGAGCGGATACAAGAACCCGTTATCAACCAGGAATTCTTCGTTGGATTGCAGTCTCAAAAATTGCGCGATTCCATAGGCGGGTTGGGACCAAGCTGCAGACTCCGCAACACCAGGGCCTCAAGCGTCCCCTGCAGGAATTCGAGCCGGTCAGATAGAGTGTCTACTGTAGACATTCAACCTATAGTAGATCCTAGCCTTTTGGTGTCAAGCTTAGCTGCGTTACGGGCTTTTAACCCTGCGCAGCGCCCGACGCCAAGCGCCCGCTGCTGGTGAGCTAATAGTGAAGTTTCAGCGATGGCAAGCCGCGCGGTTGCTTCACGACGACTTCAACGCTGGCGGACGGCGCCGCAGATTCAATCGAACAAAGTACTTCGAGGATCACTTTTGAGGCCGTGGTGGCGTCGGCTCGCCAAACCGGAATGCCGTCGGGGACCAGTTGCAGCAGACGAGCTTGCACTGGGCGATGCATAGTAACGCTAGTCTGGAATAGACTAAACGGAGAGTTAATGCCCTCGTCAGACCGATCCCAGAATCAGCGCGAGCATGTTCCAGGAAATCAGAGCCCCGAACATCACGTTCATCCTGCCCAGGAGTCTCCTCCGGCCCAGTCGCCAGCAGTAGATGCCCAGCCCCATCGCGGCCACCTTGACGAGTATCAGCCCAACCAGCGGTGTCGGCGCCATCGTTAACGCGAACCGCACGATGGGATTCGCCTCCGGCACACCGTGCATGATGAATCCGATGGTCGTCAGAATATCCAGCAATTGAAAGTAGCTGAACAGGATCAGGCTCGGCGTCAATGGACTCTCCCTTAGGGCCAGGTAAGTCATACACCTTAATTCTCATCTAGCTCCCTTAGAATTCCTATACTGTCAAATAGGGATCTTCTACCTAGCCCTACTTAGTTCAACGGGGTAAGTTTCGAGAGAGCAGGCCGTACCGGTACGTTCTTGGCTACAATCAAACAATGTCTTTAGTTGTTGTCGGTTCAGTCGCCTACGATGGCGTGGAAACTCCGCATGGAAAAGTCGACCGCATGCTCGGGGGCGCGGCCACGTATATCGCTTTGTCTGCCAGCTATTTCACCCCGGTGAATGTGGTCGCCGTGGTGGGCGACGATTTCGCCCAAGAGGATGTCGATCTTCTCGCGGGGCGGGGAATCGATCTCGCCGGGCTCGAGCGGGTCCCCGGAAAGACCTTCTTCTGGGCCGGCGTTTACTCCGCCGACATGAACGACCGGACCACGCTGCGGACCGACCTCAACGTGTTCGCCGATTTCCAGCCCAAGCTTCCGGCGGCTTATAAATCGCAGCCTTACCTGCTGCTCGGCAATATTCAGCCTGAGCTGCAGCGCAGCGTGCGAGCGCAGATGAACGGAGTTCGCCTGGTCGGTGGCGACACGATGAACTACTGGATCAACGACCATCGCGAGAACCTGCTCAAGACGATCGCCGAATGGGACTTCCTGCTCATCAACGACACCGAGGCTCGTCTGCTCTCCGGCGAGAACAATCTTCGCCGCGCTGCTGAAAAGATCCTTGCGATGGGGCCGCATACGCTTGTCATCAAGCGCGGCGAGTACGGGGCCATCCTCTGGCGCGAGGACGGCCACTTCATGGTGCCTGGCTATCTTTTGCAGGAAGTCTTCGATCCCACCGGCGCCGGAGACTGCTTTGCCGGAGGCTTTATCGGCTATCTCGCCGGCCAGGGCGTGAATCCGCGCAATGATCAGATTCCCCATAAAGACTTGCGGCGCGCGGTGATCTACGGGTCGGTTATGGGAAGTTTCTGCTGCGAGAAGTTCGGGGTGGATCGATTCCGCACACTGACCCGCTCCGAGATTGATGCCCGCTACCAGGAATTCAAAAATTTCACGGATTTCTAAGGTTTTCGTGGCGCGCCACGCCAGAAAGTCCAGTTCCGGTTCGCTGTGGGATACGCTGCTGGTGATGGTCGTCCTGGCGATCATTAGCGCCGCTGCCCTCCGGTATGTGTATGAACACGGCTACACGCTTTACTACGGCGACGCTACGGCGCACGTGAACATCGCCCGCCGCATCACCGATTCGCGCACCCCCGGCTTCGACCAACTGGGTACCGTCTGGCTGCCGCTGCCGCATCTGCTCACTGTCCCGCTGGCCACCGACGATCGATTCTGGCGCACCGGTCTCGCCGGCGCGGTCCCGGCAGCGATCGGCTTTATCCTGGCGGGAACGTTTCTGTTCGCCGCTGCCAAGTCAGCATTTTCGAGTCGGCCAGCCGGATTCGCCGCCGCCGGTTTGCTGGCGCTGAATCCCAATCTTCTGTATCTGCAGTCCACGCCCATGACCGAGCCGATTTTTCTCGCTTGCCTCATGGCTGTGCTCTATTTCACGCTGCTGTATGAGCGGTCGCAATCGCTCCTAGCAGTGGCCGGAGCGGGATTGGCCGCGATGGCCGGCACGCTCACTCGCTATGAAGGCTGGTTTGTCCTTGCGTTTGTCGCGTTCTACCTACTGCTCGTCTCGAAACGGCGAATGCTGCTGGCTGGCGTCCTCTTCTCGCTGATCGCAATCGCCGGACCGCTTGCCTGGCTGGCGCACAATTACTACTACACCGGCGACATGCTGTCGTTCTATCGAGGACCGCACTCCGCGAAGGCGATTCAAGGCGCTGCTTTCTATCCCGGCCGCGACAACTGGGCCGTGGCGTGGCTGCAGTACCGCACGGCCGCTCGACTGGCGATCGGGCCAGCGCTGCTTTGGATCGGACTCATCGGGGCTATCGGCGCGCTCGGCAAAAAAGTGATCTGGCCGCTTGTCCTGCTTGCGCTGCCGCCGATTTTTTATCTCTGGAGCCTCCATTCCGGCGGTACGCCGATCTTTGTGCCGACGCAGTGGCCGTTCAGTTACTACAACACCCGCTACGGCCTCGCGCTTCTGCCGCTGGTGGCATTTTCGGCCGCGGGGATCGTGGCCTGGACGCCGGCGCGTCTCCGGGGCATCGCGGCCATAGTGGTCATTGCGATCGGGCTAGTGCCCTGGCTGATGGATCCTCGTCCGGAAACGGTCATCACCTGGAAAGAGTCGCAGGTCAACTCCGTCGCGCGCCGCGAATGGACCAGCGAAGCCGCGGAATTTCTGCGAGCGAACTACCGCCCTGGCTCCGGAGTCTTCACCACGTTCGGCGACCTTACCGGCATCTTCCAGCGGGCGCGCATCCCATTACGCGATACACTCACCTGGGATAACTGGCCCGAATGGCCCGCGGCGGTCGCGCGCCCTGACCTCTTTTTGCGCGAGGAATGGGCCGTCGCGGTCGGTGGTGATCCCGTCCAGACCGCGATTAACCGAGCTTATTTGCGCGGTCCACGGTACACTCTACAGAAGGTCATCATGGTGAAAGGGGCCCCGGTGGTGGAGATCTATCGACGTGACAGTCGCGGCGGCTTAACCGCCATTCTGCCATGAGAATCCCTTTCACCAAGGCGCACGGCGCCGGCAACGACTTCCTGCTGACCTGGATGAATGAGGCCCCGCGCGAGAATCACGGCGAGGCCGCTCGCGCGATCTGCGAGCGTCACACCGGAATCGGCGCCGATGGCTGGATTCTCGTCTCACACCCGCCTTCCGGTGAGAAAACCTACGACGGCGCGATTCAGCTCTACAATTCCGATGGCAGCCTCGCCGAGTTGTCCGGGAACGGAACCCGCTGCGCGGCAGCCTTCCTGGTCGATGTCGGACTGGCCGCCGATTCGTTGCGAGTAAAGACCGGAGCCGGCGTAAAACAGCTTCAGCTTCTCGAACGGTCCGGTGAGTCCTTCGTATTCGAGATGAATATGGGCAGGCCTCTGTTTCCGGAGGGCGATCATGTCAACATCGACCTGTTTAGCGGACGGCAGTCCGCGACCATTGTTGATGTCGGCAATCCGCAGTGCGTGATCCGCGTGTCCGGTTTCGAATCGCAATGGCGCAATATCGGAGCCGAGCTCGAAAGCCATCCCCGGTTTCCCAACCGGACGAACGTGTCCTTTGTCTTCCCTGTCGACGAACATACGCTGGATGTCCGCTTCTATGAGCGCGGCGCCGGCGAAACGTTGAGCTCGGGAACCGGTTCCACGGGCGCCGCGGCGGCCGCGCTTCGTTGGGGCGTCGTAAAGAGTCCGATGACCATATTGACGCCTGCAGGTCCGCTGAATCTTCGCTCGGAAGGCGAGGAGATTTATCTCGTAGGTCCCGCACAAATCATCGGTGGTGGTGAGTTTTATCTCCAGGGAGACAATGAAACAAGGGCTTGAAGAGAAGATTCTTAATCGGAAAGCAAAAATAGGGATCGTAGGGCTCGGGTATGTCGGGTTGCCACTCGCCGTCGAGTTCGCAAAAGCCGGATTCCATGTAACTGGAATTGATCTGAGTGAGAGCAAGGTCGCTAAAATCAACGCTGGTGAATCGTATATTGCCGACATTCCCCAAGGCGCCTTTGAGCCATTGGTGAAATCCGGCAAAATCACCGCTACCAGCGATTTCTCGGTGATCTCTCAACTGGATACAGTCAATATCTGCGTTCCCACGCCGCTGCGGAAAACCAAGGATCCGGACATGAGCTATATCGTGTCGGCCTGCCAGGAGATCGCCAAATACTTCCATCCGGGAATGCTGGTCATCTTGGAATCAACGACATATCCGGGAACGACCGCCGAAGTTGTCCTACCGATGCTGGAGTCAGCGGATATGAAGGTGGGCCGCGATTTCTTCCTGTGCTTTTCTCCGGAGCGGGTCGACCCGGGCAATCCGAAATACCAGACCGCTAACATTCCAAAGGTAGTTGGCGGCTGTACACCCGCCTGCACCGAAGTCGGGGCGCTACTGTACGGGCAAGCCCTCGAAACCGTCGTTCCGGTCAGCTCGACACAGGTGGCCGAGATGGTGAAGCTGCTCGAAAACACCTTCCGAATGATCAACATCGGGCTGGCCAATGAGATTGCCATGATGTGCGATCGAATGGAAATCAACGTCTGGGAGGTGATCGAAGCGGCGGCAACTAAGCCCTTTGGTTTCATGCCGTTCTATCCTGGCCCGGGACTCGGCGGTCACTGCATCCCGATCGATCCTTTTTATCTGTCATGGAAAACAAAGCAGGCCGGGATCGAAGCCCGCTTCATCGAGCTGGCCGGATACATCAACGGGCAGATGCCCTTATTCATCGTCGATAAGGTGCAAAATGCACTAAATGACCGCTCTAAACCGGTAAAGGGCTCGCATATTCACGTTTTAGGTGTCGCTTATAAGAAGGATATCGACGATGTGCGCGAATCACCGGCGCTCGACATTATTCAGCTTCTCGAGCGCCTGGGAGCGAAGCTGACTTATAGCGATCCGCATGTTCCCCAGATTCGTTTTGACGGCGTCACGCTATGCTCGGATGAGGCGGCGCTGCGCAAAGCGGATTGCGTCGTAATCGTTACAGATCATTCCGGCTTCGACTACAAGGGCCTGATCGATTCTGCACCGCTGATCGTCGATACGCGTAACGCCTTGAAGGGCGTGGTCTCCGACAAAATCGTCAGGCTCTGACATAATTGACTTAAGTGGATATCGAAAAAACACTGCTGCGCAAAGTGGGTGAAGCAATTCACCGCTTTCGCATGATCCGGGATGGGGACCGCGTTGCTGTCGCGTTATCGGGCGGCAAGGACTCTCTGACCATGCTCGAGGCGCTTCTCCTGCTCGCCCAGCGGGCGCCCGTCGAGTTTTCCGTCTGCGCCTTTACCGTCGAGCAGGGCAAGTTCCTGCGTCCAATCGAGCCGTTGGGCGACTATCTAAAGCAGCGTGGTATCGACTGGACGTATTATCACGACCGCCCGTCCTTTCGGCTGCTCGAAGAACAGCCCGACCACGGATGCGATCTCTGCAGCCGCTACCGGCGCCGGGCGGTGTACGAAATCGCGCGCGGCCTTGGCGCAAACGTGATCGCTTTCGGCCACACCGCCGACGATTTCTGCGAGTCTCTGCTGCGAAATACTCTGTTCACCGGACGGCTAAGCGCTCTTCCTGCCATCACTTATTCGCGGGACAAGGAGTTCCGCCTGATCCGCCCGCTAGTCTACGTCACCGAAGAAATCACGACGGCGTTTGCCGCGTCCCTCGGGGCTCCGGTGATCCCTTGCGGATGCTCGCAGAAGACGGGCACGGTTCGGCGTTCCTTGCGCGACATTTTTAGCGATCTGGAGCGTGACCATCCCGATTTGAAACAGAACATGCTCGCCGCCATGGGGAACCTCAACCCCGATCGGCTTCTCGACCCGCGCTATTTCGATGTCGAGAAAGGGAAAAGTCCTGCCGAGCCTGAGCCATTCCACATCGTCACAGAACTGTAACATAAATTAGGTGACAGAGTTGCTAAGATGGTCTCTCTTTCTAGAGCCCATGTTCCGCCACGACGAGGAAGTATGAATCTCTTGCCCCGCGAAGAAAAATTCTTCGCCTTGTTTCTGAAGCAAGTTGAGAACATCTCGGCCGCATCCGAACTGATGCTTGCCGGCGCCAGGGCGGGGAATTCGCAGCTTGCCAAGGCCGGCGAGCAGATCAAGGCCCTCGAGACGAAAGGCGACGAGATCACACATGATATTTTCACGCGCCTCAATCAGACCTTCATAACGCCGCTCGACCCGGAAGATATCCAGGCCCTGTCAGTCAGCCTTGATAACGTGCTCGATGGCATCGAGGACGCCGCGCATCGGATGGTGGCCTATCATCTGGAGCCGATCACTCCCACGATGCTGGAGTTGTGTGAGATCGTCAATCAATGCGCCAAGAGTCTGAAAAGAGCATTCGAGGCGCTTGATAAGAAAATGAGCAATGTGATGGAGCACTGCATCGAGATTAACCGGCTCGAAAATGAGGCCGACAGACTCGTGCGCGCCGCCGTTACCGATCTCTTCGCAACACAGAAAGACCCGATCGTCATTATCAAGCTGAAAGAGGTTTACGATTTTCTGGAAGCTACTACCGATTACTGCGAGGACGTGGCCGACACGCTTCAAACGGTAGTCGTGAAAAACAGCTAGCGAACTATGGACCTAACGCTAGCTCTGGTGATCCTGATCATCGTAATCGCCCTCATTTTTGATTTCATCAATGGATTTCACGACGCCGCCAATTCAGTGGCGACGATTGTCGCTACTCAGGTTCTCACTCCGGCCAAGGCGGTTATCTGGGCCGCGTTTTTCAATTTCATAGCCGCATTCACTGCCTTATACCTGGGAACGGGGGTCGCGAAAACGGTCGGCGCAGGGATGGTGGATCTCAACATTGTTACGCCCTACGTCGTCATGGCCGGTTTGATTGGGGCCATCGTCTGGGACCTCGTCACCTGGTATTACGGACTTCCCAGCAGTTCGTCACATGCGCTGATGGGCGCCTATTCAGGGGCCGCGATGGCGCGGGTCGTTCATCTGCGAGGTTTCGACCACATCTTCGACGCGATCGTCAAATCCGGATGGATAAAGACCATTCAAGCGATGGTGATTGCCCCGCTGCTTGGGCTGGTAGTCGCCTACACCATGATGGTTGCGGTTTACTGGATCTGCCGGCGATCCAGTCCGCACGCGATGGACGTTTATTTCCGCCGCCTGCAATTGGTGTCGGCCGGTTTCTTCAGCTATTCGCACGGCGCGAACGATGCGATGAAAACGATGGGCATCATCACCAGCGTGCTGGTCACGGGTGGGTATCTGACTACTTTCCAAGTGCCGGTCTGGGTGATTTTCGCCGCCCACGGCGCCATCGCGCTGGGAACGATGAGCGGCGGTTGGCGTATCATTCGTACGATGGGAGCCCGATTGACGAAGCTCAAGCCGCGCGGCGGATTTTGCGCCGAAACGGGAGCGGCCGTCTCAATTTTGATCGCCACGCATTTCGACCAGCCGGTGTCGACCACCCATGTGATCGCCGGAGCGATCGCCGGAGTCGGCTCCGTCCAACGGGTCAAGGCGGTACGCTGGGGTTTGGCGACGAACGTCGTCTGGGCCTGGGTGCTGACGATTCCGGCTTCGGCCGCCGTCGCCTGGGTTGCATTTGAGATAATCCGATTATTTGTCGATGGAGCTTGAAAGGTACGATTACGTTTATGAAAACACCTGTAGCGGTTACAATTCTGATCGGCGCAGCAGCGCTCGCTGGCGGATGCGCCACCAAGAAGTATGTGCGTATGACCACCGAACCGATCTCAGCGAAGATCGACCAGGTGGGTGACCAAACGACTAAGAATGCCTCGGCGATTGAGGATGTCCGGAAGGAGACCAAGGCGGTCGATGCGCGCGCCGAAACCGGGATCAGCGCGGCGCGAGAGAGAGCGCTAACGGCGCAGAACAGGGCCGAAGAGGCTTTGAAGAAGGGCGTCGAAGCCGCCGGCGCCGCGGCCGAAGCACGCGCCCGGGCCGACAAGGGTCTCGCCGATCTTGAGGGGCTGCGCAACCAGGTCGCCAGCATCGAAGACTACAAGCCGGTTGTTTCGACGACGGTTCAATTCGCGTTCGGCAAAGACAAACTGAATCCGGAAGCGGTTGCGGCCTTGGATAAACTAGCTACCGACAAGGGAAATTTGAAGAGCTTCGTCGTGGTAGTCGAAGGGTTCACCGATGCGGTCGGGTCACCCGACTACAACGCGGCGCTTAGCCGCCGTCGCGCCGACGCGGTGACGAACTACCTGATCACCAAGCACGATATTCCGCTCTACCGGATTTATACGACCGGACTAGGTTCGCAGAATCCGGCCGATGAGGGCAAGACGCGCGAAGCTCGCAGCAAGAATCGCCGCGTGAAGGTCGAGATCTTCAGCGCCGACGCCGCCATGGCCGCGGCAGGGCAGCGACGGGGTCAGTAGGATCGGGCAGGCTACCAGCCTGCCCCACAAACCGGAATCAAATGCCCGGTGGGGCAGGCTGGTAGCCTGCCCAGAACAAGCGGATTACCCGCAGTTTTACTTCTACTTGGTAATGGAGCGGCTGGCGGGGATCGTCCAGAAATAGATCCTTTCCCCTTCCACTTCGAGTTCTTTCTCCGGCTTCCAATCACCCATGTCAAAGCTGTGCGACACGATCCTTGTGCCGGGCTTCAGGTCGCTCAGCAACTTTGGCCGCAGCTTCAAATTGACCGATGGCAAAAGGTAGAGCATCACCACCGTCGCATCCGAAATCTTGGCCTCGAACAGGTCCTGCTCGATGAACTTAACCTTATCGGTCACGCCCGCTCGTTTGGCATTCTCCTCGGCCTCCCGGATGCGGACCGGATTAATGTCAATGCCCACGCCGCGCGTGCCGAATGTCTGGGCAGCCGTGATCACGATGCGGCCATCCCCGCAGCCCAGGTCGTAGACGACATCGCCAGCCTTGACGCCGCCCAGCTTCAACATCCCGGCGACCACCTCTTCCCGGGTCGGCACATAGGGCACGTCCGGATCGCGCTTTGGCCGGGCCTCCTGACCAACAACAGTTCCAGTCACGAATAAGAGTGCTAGGAAAATTCTTCTGCCTGATCGCATGTTTTCTCCTCGAAGTTTTAGTGAAGGCGAGAACGCCTGCAGACTGACCCGAGAGAATTGTATCGCAAAATGTATTCCCTAAGGGAAACCCCCCAGCCCGTGGGTCGAGTGAGCGATACTGTTGGAGTAAATGACACGACAACAAACCCTTTCTTTGATAACGGATATCGGAATTGTGCCTGTGATTCGCACGTCGACGGCCGAAGGAGCCATCAAAGCGATCGAAGCGATCCATCGGGGCGGCGTCCGCGCGGCGGAGATTACCATGACCGTCCCAGGCGCGATTCGCGCGCTGGAAAAAGTGGCCGACCAGTTTGGCGATAAGATCGTCCTCGGCGCCGGCACGGTCCTCGATCCGGAAACCGCGCGCGCGTGCATGCTGGCCGGCGCCCAGTTCTTTGTGACGCCGAGCTTGAAGCTGTCTACCATCGAGATGGCGAAGCGCTACTCGAAAGTCATCTGTCCCGGGGCTCTGACTCCAACCGAAGTTCTCACTGCCTGGGAGGCGGGCGCCGACGTGGTCAAGATCTTTCCTTGCGGCAACGTGGGCGGCCCAAAGTATATCAAGGCGCTGAAAGGCCCCTTCCCGCAGATCGAGATGATCCCGACCGGCGGAGTCAACCTGGAGACCGCCGGCGATTTCCTGAAGGCGGGTGCTTGCGCTGTCGCGGTGGGCGGGGAACTGGTGGACGAGAAAACGATCAAGGAGGGTCGCTTCGATATTTTGGAAGAACGCGCCCGGCAGTACTTGGCCGCCATCGCCAAGGCTCGGGCGGCGTAGTTTAAGATAAATTGAAACTCCAACAGCCGGCCGAGCATCTCATCCGGAGTTGTTGACGGACATATTCTCAAACGAGGGATATACATATGGCAACAGCCTACGAAAGCGCACAATTAATTCTGCAGCTCTATGAACTACGTCGTGAAGAGGCCATGCGCAAGGCGCGCGATTTCATGGTCGGTTTCGATCCGCGATCGGCCGACGAATTCATGGCCGGGCTCATGGGCGAGCACAGTGCGAAGATCCGCATGGTGTGTACATATTGGGACATGGCCGCGTCGCTGGTCTTGAACGGCGCGATCGACCCCAAAATGTATCTTGACGCCAACGGCGAGCAAATCCTTGTCTTCGCGAAGGTGGAGCCGTTCCTGCCGCAGCTTCGTCAGATCATGCCGAATCCGAGCTTCCTCAAGAATCTTGAGGAGCTCTGTTTGAGCATGCCCGATGCGCGGCAGCGAATCGACAAGACCAACGAGTTTATTCGCGGCATCATCGCGATGCGCGCCGCGGCCGCTGCCGGCAAGTCGTAATTCGCGCTGGACCGAGTTCTCAAAACTGATACACTAAGTATCGCTTATGGCTATCAGCAAGGAACTGCTTGAGATACTCGTTTGCCCTCTGTGCAAGGAATCAGTCGAGCTTCAGCGAGACGGGAAAGGGCTGAAGTGCGTGAAGTGCCATCGAGTGTACCCGATCCGGGACGAAATCCCGGTCATGCTGATCGACGAGGCGAAGATCGAAGAATAAGGGCCGCGTGACGGTATTAGAGCGCCTCCCTGATTGCGCCCGCGTAGCCGTTATCCGCCTGCGCTCACTCGGGGACTGCGTCCTGACAACGCCGGCCCTCAGCATCCTTAAGGAAAGCCGTCCGGACCTGGAAATCGCCGTAGTGGTCGAGGATCGCTTTGCGCCGGTATTCGAAGGGAATCCTTGGGTCCGGACTCTGTTGCCTCCCGCTGTGACGCCTCTGCGGGATTGGCGGCCTCAGCTTTGTCTGAACCTGCACGGAGGGACGCGCAGCGCGGGTCTGACTGTCGCGTCCGGAGCTCGATTTCGCGCGGGGTTCGCGCATTTCCGCTTTGCCCGCGCTTACAATGTCGTTATTCCCCGGGCGCAGGAGATCCTCGGCGTGGATCGCGTCGTTCACACGGCCGAGCACCTGGCGTCGGCGATCTTCTTCCTGGGAGCGCAACGTATTGAAATTCCGCGTGCGCGGCTTAG
>Ga0075431_100003977_pt1 | contig 14407 bp, 12 predicted proteins | sample RhiMetdeltSRZDD5_FD_75297 | JGI IMG/M metagenome (GOLD analysis project Ga0075431, IMG submission 75297) | Populus rhizosphere microbial communities from Tennessee, USA - Rhizosphere MetaG P. deltoides SRZDD5 | ecosystem: Host-associated > Plants > Roots > Rhizosphere > Soil | place: USA... | reverse complement strand
TATTTCAGGAATTCCAAAACTGTTTGTAGCGATAACCGGACAACCGGCTGCCTGCGCTTCAACTAAAACCAAGGGGGTCATGTCTTTCGTGGTTGGCAAAACAAAGCAGTAAGCTTCGGCAAACAACGTCTTCAGTTTGTTCAATTGTGTTTTGTCTGACTTATTCAATACACCTTCGTATTCAACAAATGCCATATATTTTTGGGGAGGTTCCTGACCTGCAATCTTCAATTTAAATTCGGGAAACTCCTTATTCACTATTTCAAAAGCTTCGGCTACCACGTTACCGCCCTTGCCATAGAAATCCATCCCTACAAATAAGAAGTACGGCTTTGAGCGATTGTTGGAGACATTGTCAAATTCCAACCCACTACCAAGGCCAGCGACAAAAAAATTTTTACCCGTGAGGTTATAATTGTTTTTCGTGTCATCAAGCGCCCATCTACTACTAAAAAATATACTGTTGGCATTGTCCAGGAATTCAGTTTCCTTGTTAAACAGCTCTTTTAGTTGCCTTGCGTTGAAATGCTCCTGTTTATGATAAATTCTTATGTATGAGCTGAAACAGCAATCCAGGTAAGCGGAGTATGGACTTTTATTCTCTATATGAAGCCACGGAGTTGAGCCGTGATAAAAATTTAGCTGGCCATTGGTATCAATTTTCCGTTCAACCTCTTCTTTTATTTTATTCAGTCTGCCACGGGTGAACGCAGGAAATATTCCTTTCATTCCTGCAACCCGGAAAACTTTTGAAACCACACGTTCGCTTAAAAAGTATGGCGGATTAACATTTTGAATCAGATTAACATCGAAACAGCGGGTTAACTGACCATACACATGATGGTTCATTCCCGACCAGCCGCCCGAATAATTGTTTACATCAAGATTAGTGATATAATTTATCCGGATCATCTGCCGCTGATAAACTCCTGAATTCTTTTTAAGTTGTTCGAATAGGAATACTGCCTCGCAAATTTCTTCCTTTTCTCGGTCAGTTCCGGTGCGTTATAATAGTCAAGATTACTTATTACCCGGTTGAATAATTCGGGCAGCCCGTCATTTGCTTCCTTATTGTTTACCATATATATGAGATCGGAATCTTCTTTGCTGTAAGAACTCATATAATTTGAAACTATCACTTTACCCGTGCCGAGGTATTCAAGAACCTTGTGGTGATTCTGGTCGTTTTTTATCCTGTAACAGATGAGTAACGCATCCATCTTATTCAGTCCTTCCGCCAGTTTTGCCGGATCCACAGGACCGTGCAAAATTACATTGGGTAAGTTGTGAAGTGTGTCTAGAAACGCGAGAGTGTCGCCGGCCACATCCTCAGGCAGGTGGATGTTAGATTTTTTATAGTCGTGTTCACCCCAGAATTCAAAAATTATTTCGGGATGGCCTTTGATGATATCTAAAAAGCAAGGTATGTCAAGGTCACTTCTTATCAGGCTTCCCGAATAACCAACTTTCAATTGCTTCCCATTAAGCGCGGCGCATCTGTTTTCCATGAAAACGTCGGCAACGCCATGATTAATTAAGAGTTTCGGTAAAGGAAAGCCTTTGAAAACATCCAGAATCCTTTGCGTTACCGATATCACCACATCAGCTTTTTCTGCGGACCTCACCTCATCTGTGTGACCGAATGGTCCGTCGACCGGCATCAGGATCCTCAGCTTGCTTTTTGAGAATATCTTCAATGGAATTGTATTACCCGTATCAAACGACCATACCACATCCGGGTACGCGCCAATCTTATTGATGACTCTCCGGATGTGCAGCCTTGTAAGAAAATTAAATAACCACCTGAATTTGAATTTCAAAAAGTAAGGATGACGAAGACGATGTTTAACTTCATAAAGATTTTCATATGAAGTTGGCAATACGTTGATCTCTCCTTTATTCATCTTCTTCCTTCTATCGGGATGATTAATGAAATAGACTTTATTACCCGCTCTTGCCAGTTCAATTGCATAATGATGCTTCGACATAAGCATCCTCCCCCAGTTCTCGTAGGATATGATATAAATTACCTGACCGGTTAGGTGCATTAAATATGATTTTGCTTTTCAACACGCTTCACCGCCTCAACAACCATTGTCTCATACTTGTTGTAAGTGTCAGTAATCACTGCACCATGCTTTTCGAGACCAATAAGAAGCGGATCTGAACTTTCTCCAACGTTTTGGAAACCTGACACATGGAAACCACAGTATTCCAATAAGTTCTTTATCGAAGATTTATTATGGATCAGCTGGTGACCCCAATCACGAAAATAGTTGTTGATAACGTACACATCGAGGTTGGCGGCGTCCATGAGCCGTGCCGGGATATACTTCAGGAATGTTTGAAAATTCCACTTGAGGTATTCATTATCGAACTCGCTTTTTTTGTTTCCGGCAAGCCGGGCGAGAAAGTCAAAATCGGGTGTTGCTATCCTGATCTTTCCTCCAGGCTTCAATATCCGGTACGATTCTTTCAATAAGTTCAGTTGCTGCTCAAAACTGAGATGCTCAAAAACGTGCTCACTAAACACATAGTCGAAACTCGATGCTGGTAACGGGAAAGGTTTTGAAGCATCGAGCATTACGATGGTATTATTATCGGGTATAAGGTCGGAATTCAGCCATGATTCAAGGTAATTGCCTCCGCAACCAACATGCAGCTTTCTCACCTGGTGCGTTGCCATGTAGTTACGCATAAACTGGCTGGCCTTGCTGCGTCTCCTTTTGTTGGCAAAATACCGGTAAATTTTCTGGGGCGACGTTTCGTATATTTTCCTGAACAGAGAGCTCATGCTTTTATTGTGTTTGCTATTTTTCTTCCAGCATGACCATCGCCATATAAAGGGAACCAGGTTGATATATCAGGATGGGTGTGCAACGCTTTCAATATATCACTGTGGTCAACGTTAGCAAGAACGTTCCAGTTGTTGTGCAGTGTTTCTACCCATTCTGTTTCGGTTCTGATTGTTACACAAGATTTTTTGGCCCAATATGCCTCTTTCTGCAAGCCACCGGAGTCCGTCAACACCTTTTTAGCGCCATGCAGCACAACCATCATTTCATAGTATGAAAAAGGTTCGAAGATGAAAACATTGGCAGGGATCTTCAACTTTGTAATCATATCTGTGTTCCTTGGATGTACCGGCCAGACGATACTGGTATTTATTTCGCGAAGTGCCTCAAGAATAACCGACAGGTTCTCTCTGCTGTCGGTATTCACGGGACGGTGAAGTGTAAGAAGAAAATATTCTTTTGCCACTTTCTCTGGCAGGATCTGTAATAGCTTTATTTTCTCCGCCGCTATCGAGGAATATATATTGAATGCATCGAGCATTATGTCGCCGCTGACATGAACGCCTTTAGTTATTCCCTCTTTTTTGAGGTTTTCGGCACCCACATCGCTGGAGCAAAAAAGCAACGACGAAACGTGATCGGTCATTACTCTGTTAATTTCCTCTGGCATAGCCATGTTGTAGCTTCTCAGGCCTGCTTCGACATGTATTATAGGAATGTTAAGCTTTGCAGCTGCAAGTGCACCAGCGAGTGTGCTGTTGGTATCGCCGTACAGCAGCACATGCGAAACTTCCTTCAGCCGATCGAGCAGGTACTTTTCGATACCTGTGAGAATTTCGCCAGTCTGAGTAGCGTGTGATCCCGACCCAACATTTAAATTGATTTCTGCTCCTGGCAAACCGAGCTCTGTAAAGAATACCTCGCTCATTTTATAATCGTAATGCTGCCCGGTATGAATGATCACTTCCTTTATGCCCTGACACTTCAGTTCTTTTGATAACACCGCCGCCTTAATAAACTGCGGACGTGCACCAATGATTGTAACGATCATATTGTATAATCAGGAGGGTTTGGATTTGCGAGGTTCTTTAACATGTCACTTGCAACCTTAGCTGAATCGTTTTGTTGTTCCACATACCTTCTTCCTTCAATTATTAACTTTTGTTGAAGCTCGTAGTCTCGAAATAATTCAGCAAGCCTGCTTTTAATATTATCTGCATTTACATTCCAAACCGGAGGCCTGAATACGGCTGGCGAATCTTCAATATAGCGCGTAGCTACTGCACATCCTGACGCCATTGCCTCAAAGCTCAAAACCCCTGGCCCATGAAATACAATTTCATCAACCAGGATGTCCATGTCCTGCAATATCTCGGGCATCTGCTCATGCCGGATGTTTCGATAGCTGAAAAAATTTATTCTAATTCCCTCTGCAATCAGTTCACCTATCACTTTTTCAATTATATCCGTTCCTTTTTTCCACGGGTCGCTTGGAAGGTGGACAACATTAGGCACGCGGCGATTATTATTCCTGAAAACGAATTTTGAAAGGTCGATTGGGATCTGAAGATGATAATATGGTTTTTTCTGAAGACCAGCCTGATCGGGAACAGAATATATGAGGTCTGCAAATTTTTCTGCTGTCTTTACATATAGTGTCTTTGTATCTGTATTCTCTTTCACCCAGGAATCAGGAAACTGCCATTTCGAAACATCATAAGTCTGGCTGAATAATAAGAACGTTCTGACATCGCTGCCGGTAAACAGAAAAATAATCCTTGCCCCGCTTTTACTGAACTTTTCTACATCTTCAAATGATGGTAATATCGTATCCCATATGTAAATCACGAGATCATACTTTCCTATTGTATTTCTCACGAACCACCTCAGATATGTTCTTGCAATGAAATTATTAAACGATCTCTCCAGCCGGTTCCCCGGCCTTATTTTACTCTGATACCTTAATGAGTCGTATGTGTATGTAGAAGAATAAAACGGATTCCTGGACTTGACTACTGTGTCGCAATGATGGCCAAGCTTTCTGAATTCCTTCTGAAACAAACTTACCCATCCACAGATTTCGTAAGTGCCGATTAAAATTCTCATCAATTCTTATTACCATCAGTTTCCTTAAAAGGGAAACAGTATTTGATATAGAAGCTCATGGGAACGAGGTTGGCTTTAGCCAGAATGTAAAACAGCGGCCTTAGCCTTTCGAATCTTTTTTTATAAGTTTTAAAATCTCTGAAACTTCTGTTCGGCCCCTTCATCAGCTTTTCATATTCACTGTCCGACAGCTCGAGCCGCTTCTTCACATAAGCAACGATCTCATCAGTATTACCAATTGGTGTGCGGTATATCTCAAGAGCCTGTGCGCGCGTGAGCTTTCCTCTTCTCACCTGGGCGCACAAAGCCCAGTTTCGATTGTCTATGCCAAACTTTTCGGGCTGGTATACCATGTGAAAAAATGCCGCTGACCTGTTTTCCAGGTGGTGACCGCCATAATATATCCAACCAGTATTCTCTTCAAGCACTTTCCGGGATTCTGTTTTCGAGTAATCAACATACCAGTATGGCCGAATGAACTTTTGCCTGTATATCAACACCCACTTCAGAAATTCTTTGAATGTAAGGTTTGGGTAAGTTTTCATTTTCATTCTGCCATACTTCCTATGGATGTCAGATATGTACTTTCCATCAAAATAATTTTTACCCATTGGCGAAACACCCTCCTCATGAAATGAATGCCCTTCAAGGATGTATTTTACACCAAACTTCGCGGCTGCACTTCTTAATACCTGCGCATAGGCAATATCTGTTGAAGCATCAAACTCGGGAACACCGGCAATAAAAAATGACCTGAATATATCATCAGCCTCTTTATTGTTGATTACATAAGTATATAGATCAATATTCAGCTTGGATGTTACCTTTCTGATATTCTCAGTTGCCACTGCGCTGTTCCAGGTGTTGTCGTAATGCACAGCCAATGGCCTCAATCCCCATTCCCTTGCCTTCAGCAACATGAATGATGAGTCTGTGCCTCCACTTACGCCTATCACGCAATCGTATTTTTTGTTCTTCCCAGATCTTCTGATCTGCTCAATGATATCTTTCAGGGCCTTCTCTCCCCTGGGAGTGCCGGTACCAAATGTTTCTTCCAGGTTTTCAATCTGGCGGCAATAATTACAAATGCCTTGATCATCAAATGAAATTCCGGGTGTGTTTGTATCATAAATACATCTCGAGCACATTCTGTAATTATCACCTGATGCCATACTGTTTTTCTTGTGATTTTATCTATTCTCGTAAACAAAAACTGGTTTTCCGTCCTTAAACTCAACCCTGCCAACAACCCTGGCTGGCTGTCCCATTACAATCGAATGACCCGGAACATCTTTGTTAACAAATGCGCCCGCACCGATCACCGAACTGTTGCCAACAGTTACTCCTTTTGTGATGATTGCATTCGGACCAACATAAACATTGTTGCCGATCACAACGGGCGTCCTTTCTATTTCCATTGTTCCGGAAGTAAGCGTTTGCTTTACGTTGTCGTGCGTATAAATATGAACGCCTGCCGAGATGGTGCAATAATCGCCTATCGAGATCTTCCCACTTCCATCAATAATTGTAAACGGACCTATCCATACGTTTACCCCAACCTTCACTTCACCAATTACTACCGACGAATCATATATCGATGATCTTTCACCAAAGCCGAGTTTCTTTGCCCTATCCCATCTATCGATAAAGATCTCATTAAGAGGCAGCGACCTGCTATGATGCTGCAAAAAAGCGTTGTCAAGCGTTTCATGCAGTTCCATAATCGACTCGTAAAAACTCTTTTGCGAATCTGTCGACAACTGTTGTTTACGATTCATCGCGTGTTAAATGTAATTTTTCATCCACTCGGCAGTTTTCAATACACCTTCTTCCAGATCTACTTTGGCTTTGAAACCAAGAAGCTCTCTTGTTTTCTCAACACTCGGAATTCTTATGGCAATGTCGGCCGATAAAGGTGGCTCGAATACAATTTTGGAATCTGATTTTAAAACCCTGCATACAGTCTGGGCCAGACCAAGTATTGTAATCACAGCCCTTGCATTACCTAAATTGAAGCTTTCACCAATAGCCCTGGGATCTTCAATACAACGGATAAGACAATCCACGAAATCATCAACATAGCACCACGCCCTTATCTGATTACCATCTCCGTCTATCTTAATATCCTCATTTTTCAATGCCCTTTTTATAAATATCTGAATGGCTCCCTCTCCCGTCTGACCGGGACCATATACGTTGAAAGGACGAACAGTTACAACAGGTAACTTATACTGGTTATAATAAGCGTGAGCAAGATGTTCACCTGCTAATTTTGATACAGCATACGTCCACCTTGCTTCACCTGCCGATCCTACCACTGTAGTGTCCGCCTCTGAAGAACGGAATGCCATCGAACCAAAAACCTCTGATGTAGAAAAATCTATAAAACGGTCTTTAACATTATTCACCCTCGCCGCTTCCAGCGCGTTTGAAGTTCCAATCATGTTAACACGCATCGTACGTACAGGATCCTTGATTACAGTATCTATGCCTGCAATGCCTGCCGCATGGATAACTATATCCGCACCTGACATTGCTTTAGTCATGTTATCAAAATCCAGGACATCGCCTTTAACCACCGTGATATTGGGGTGGTTGGCCACTTCTGAGGTAGACAGCGTGTCACGATGAAAGTTATCATACACCACAATCTTATTGTTGTTCACATAATATTTAATCAACGTATTAGCAATAAATCCCGCTCCGCCGGTAATAAAGATCCTTTTGTTATTAATCATACTCTTTTTGATGTTATATCATTCAGTTGTTGTGAGATGTATTTGATATCCTTCACTGACAATTTCTCATAGATCGGCAATGCCAGGCCCCTCTTAAACGACTTCAATGCATTAGGAAACAGCGCAGCGCTATCAAGTTTATATTTTTCAGCGTAATAAGTTTGATATGGTATGCATTGGGCACCATAATTCGTTCCGACTCCACGGCTGCGAAGTTGCGATATTACCTGCATCTGATCCAAATCATCCGGCAATAACACATGAAAAGTCTGCCATGTGTGTCTCCGTCCTGCCGGAACCGATGGCAACTGCAGTCGGGAGGGATCAAGTTCTTCAAAATAAACTTTTGCCAATCCACTTTTCACATTTAGTATTTCAGGCAATCTTTTCAGCTGACTTGTCACGAGCACTGCCTGGAAATCGGTCATGCGGTAATTAAATCCCGCCGCAACAAAGTCCATTTTGCCATCACGCATTCTGATGCCATGATTTCTCAGTATCCTCAGCTTGTCTGAAAGGTCAGTATCATTGGTAGTGATCAAACCGCCTTCGCCGGATGAAATTGCTTTTCTTGGGTGTAACGAAAAAGAACCTACTCTTCCAAATGATCCAACGTTCTTTTCATCCTCTGTCGCACCAAGGGCGCATGCCGCATCTTCAATCACAGGTATCCGGTGTTTATCTGCTATCGATATAATTTTTGATATATCTGCAGATAATCCAAATTCATGAACAACTATGATCGCTTTTGTTTTCGGAGAGATAGCCTTCTCAATTGCATCGGCATTGATGTTGAATGTTTGAATATCAATATCAACAAACCTGCATATTGCGCCTGTCAGCTCAACAACATTCGCTGTTGCTATATAAGAGAATGCCGGTACAATAACCTCATCGCCAGGACCAATGCCCATAGCAATAAGGCTCATATGAAGTGTTGCAGTTCCATTCGAGGCTGCGATGCAATGTTTTACACCTATGAATGACGCAATCTTTTTTTCCAGTTGTTCTACTTCCGGTCCCTGCACGAGCATTCCGCTTTTCAACACCCTCACAACTTCCGTGATATCGCTGTCTGTAATATCGGGAGATGCCAGTGGTATGAATTTGTTATTGTGCATATACCTTCCAGTCAGAATTAAGCCTTATTATACCCATGTCCCAGTCGTACACGAGATCCTGTTCCTTACCTTCCGTAATTTTCATTACATCGAAATCAAGGATGTTCTCTACATAGTCGAGTGACAACCCATCTCTTTGATGTATGCCAGGAGTTAACGAATATGAGCCAGGCTGCAATAAATTTTCAATTTCAATTTCAACTTTAGTTATCCCTTTATGGAGATGTGCAACCTCTGTACCATTGTTATAAATATTGCTGCAATGTACCACTTGAAAGCCTTCGCGGTTTGCGATTCTTATGTCGAGTATCGCATCGTTAATATCTTCACTACATTCTATCTCGGCGTATATTTTTATAGGTGTGCGGTAATAAAGCGATACCTTATCGCCGGAATGATTGACAATCCTGATTCTCTTATACCTTGCCACACCAGTGTAATAAGTTGATGCCCCTTCAGGGATGAGACCTTCGTCGCCAGCCTTAGTGCTGTTGTCGAGATATGCCTTTATTATTTCGGTTATCTCACCTTTTTTGCTCAGCACACCATTTTGCAAAAAGATGCCCGAAGAACAAAGCGACTTTATAGCAGCCATGTTGTGACTAACAAACAAAACCGTTTTCCCCTCACCTTTGCTGACCTCACCCATTTTGCCGAGGCATTTTTTTTGAAATTCCTGATCACCTACGGCAAGAACCTCATCAACTATCAAAATTTCACTTTCGAGATGAGCAGCCACGGCAAAAGCTAACCGTACGTACATCCCACTACTGTATCTCTTTACAGGTGTTTCAATATATCGCTCAACACCACTGAAGTCAATTATCTCTTCAAGCTTACGGTCGATTTCCTTTTTTCGCATGCCCATAATAGCACCGTTGAGATAGATATTTTCTTTGCCGGTAAGTTCAGGATGGAAGCCGGTGCCGACCTCCAGCAAACTGGCTATTCTACCGCGAATATGAATGCGTCCGGCAGTTGGAGAAGTGATTCGCGAAAGTATTTTCAGCAGTGTGCTTTTGCCTGCGCCATTCCTCCCGATTATGCCAACCGCATCGCCCTCCTCGATTTCGAAGTCTATATCACGAAGGCTATATACAATATCGCCGCCTTTTACCATCCTGTCGTTTAGTTCTCCAACAATTAGGTAGGGATCTTCTTTTCCTCTTACGCGTGCCATCCACCGGTTGAAGTCCTGGCTAAGCGTTCCGGTACCGATTTCTCCCAGCCGGTAAATCTTGGAAAGATGTTCCACTTTGATTGCGGTGCCCATACAGTTATACTGTGTCTACAAAGTTCTTTTCAACCTTATTGAAAACAATTATTCCCGTTATCATTAATACTATTATTATCGTTGCGCCGTATCCTATCAAGGTCCAGTCGAATAGTCCCCTGCCAAGCAAGCCATATCTTATCGCTTCAAATATTCCCGTCATGGGGTTTATATTTAGCAGCCATCTGTACTTATCGGAAACAATGCTTAATGGATAGATCACTGGTGTAGCGTACATGATCAGCTGTACACCAAAAGTCACCAGGAATGAAAGGTCTCGATATTTAGTAGTAAGCGCGCTTATAATAAGTCCCAAAGCCAAGCCCAACGCAGCCATCATCAACACGGCAACCGGGAAAAATAAAATATAAATATTGGTTGCAGGTCTGAAATCTTTGAATGCGATATAAAATAAAAACATCAGCAGCAATAATATCAGCTGTACTCCAAACTTAATAAGATTGCTAAGCACCACGCTTAACGGCATTATAAGTCTTGGAAAATATACTTTCCCGAACATAGAGGCATTGTCGCGGAATATGGTGCTCGTTTTAGTAAGACATTCGGCAAAATAGTTCCAGGTGACAATTCCAACCAGGTAAAATAATGGCGGTGGCAACCCATCGGTACTTATGTTGGCCAGTCTCGAGAAAACTATTACATAAATGATTGTGGTGAAAAGTGGCTGCAGAAAAAACCACAGCGGACCGAGAATGGTCTGTTTGTAGAAGGAAATAAAATCGCGCTTAACCAGAAGGAAAAGAAGATCGCGATAACGCCACAGGTCCCGGTAGGAAAGATGGAATACAGATGTATGCGGTTCAATAATAAGATCCCATTCTTTTACAGCTTCGTCGTGGTTCATTAGTGAGAGTATGAATTATACTTTGCTTACACGGCCGTTCACTAATGTATAACCCTGATTTTCCTGGTCGCACCACGCCTTGCTATCCTGGTCAAATGCAAGCCTGTGTCCCTGTTCACTTACCCATCCGATCTGACGTGCTGGGTTGCCTACCATCAATGCGTAAGGAGAAACCGGCCTGATGATCACTGCACCCGCTCCGATAAGAGAGTATGCCCCGATCTCAATGCCACAAACAATTGTTGCGTTCGCGCCAATACTGGCGCCTTTGCGGACTATAGTGGATTTGTATTCGTCCTTTCTTACAACAAAACTTCTTGGGTTAATAACATTTGTAAACACCATGGAAGGGCCCAGGAAAACATCGTCTTCGCAGGTCACTCCCGTATATATTGAAACGTTGTTCTGAACCTTTACATTATTGCCCAGAACAACGCCTGGAGATACTACTACATTCTGCCCAAGGTTGCAGTTTTTTCCAATCGTGCAACCTGTCATGATATGCGAAAAGTGCCAGATCTTAGTGCCTTCTCCAATTATGCAATCAGCGTCAATTACAGCAGTAGGGTGTGAAAAATAACTCATTCAAAAATCTATAGCCCTATTTTAGATTTAATCCTTCTGTAAATTGTTTTCTTTTTGGCATCGGTAACATAATACGATTCGCCATAGCCTGAACCAGTTCCATAACCGTAGCCATATCCGTATCCATATTTCGCAGCACCATAACCATAATATCCCTTTGTGCCCTCAGAAATAAAGTCATTTACAAGGATACCCATTTTTGGCAGCTTATGCTTTTTATAGAGCTCGTCGATAAAGTTGATCTGACGCTTAAAAGTATAACGTTGCCTTACTACATAGATCGTCGCATCTGCGTACTGGCTTAGAGTAAACGCATCACTAACAAGACCCACAGGTGCGGTATCAATTACTATGCATTCAAAATTTTCTTTGAGCCATGTAAACAGCTGGCCAAATTTTGGTGTCAATAAAATCTCGGATGGATTGGGTGGTACAGGTCCGCACGGGATAACAAATAAATTTTCGACATGTGGTACCGGCTTTGCAAGCTCTTCGAGCCTGGCGCTGCCTACAAGATAATTAGTCAGTCCGTGTCCTTTTGCGAGACCGAGCCCTACAAGGATCTTCGGTTTACGAAGGTCGAGCTCAAGAATAACTGTTCTCTGTCCTGATATCGCCAACGTGGCTCCAAGGTTGGTAGATATAAAAGACTTCCCTTCTCCGCTGAACGAAGAAGTTACGAGAATCGTTGGCCGCTGAAACTGGTCACCGAGAACAAACCGGAGATTGCTTCGCAGAATTCTCATCTGTTCCGCAACTATCGTCCTTGAATTGTCAGGGAACAACAACACCTTTTCATTTTCGCTATGCCCTACTTCGCCCAGCAAAGGCGCATTAGTTCCTTTGATAATCTCACCACGTGTGATAACCTTATCGTTTAATAAATCGCGTAAATAAATTATAAATACCGGTAACAGAAAGCCTATCAGCAAGGCAATGCTATATACCCGGGATGGTATGGGACTCACCAGGTTAAAATTGGGAAGAGCGATGTCAAGTATGCGCGAACTAGCGATTGTTGACGCCTGAGCTATTTCCGACTCTTCTCTTTTCTGCATCAGGAAGAGATAAAGATTTTTCTTGATTTCCTGCTGTCGCGCTTTTTCTGTTCCCTGTCTTTCTTTTTCCGGAATTGAAGTGACCTGTTTTTTCAGCTTATCGTTCTGTTCATTAAGTACCCTGATATTATTCACATACACCTGCTTGATGTTAGTCAGGTTCTGCAACATTTTTACGCGCGCCTCTTCAATATTCTGTTCGAGATTTTTAACTATCGGGTTATTGAGCGTTGCCCCCGTTTGTAATTCCGCGAGTCTGTCTCTTACAAGCTTGTTATAAGCAGCCACAAGTTCGACCAGCGTTTGGTCTGACAAACCTAACGTTGATGGAACAAGCGCCAGCTTGTTCTCAGGTTTACTAATGTAATCCTCAAGTAGCGCCACAACCCGAAGCTGTACTTCCTGCTCTCTTACATTCTCATTTAACTCGTTAATGTTTGTAAAATACATTTCGGACTGTACCGGGAGATTGATAATATCCCTGCTGGTACGGAATCGCTGAAGATTTCCTTCAACACTATCCAGTTGGTTCTCGACAAGATAAAGGCGATCGTTGATGAACGAGAGAATTTTTCTATTCATCTCGTTCTTGTCTTCTATTCCAGCTGCATTGTATTGCTTCATAAGCTCATTGAGAATGCCGGCTGCGAGTAAAGGATTTTCGTGCACATATGAAAGGCTGAGCACATTTGAGAGATCGTTCGCAGGACTTACAATAAGACCGCGTGTATAATAGTTAGCTGCATCCATCAATGGCAACCATTGCAGTATGAATTCCCGGTATTCCAGATCCCGGTAGGATGATTGCCGGGCAACAAGCCTGAAAGTTGCCTGGGGCAGCTCCACTTCCTGACCAACCGCATACTGCTGTTTGCTTTCACCAATAGTGTAGGTGGACCAGTCTTTGCTAACGTGAACGTGCACGCTGAATGGTTTCGTAGAATCGGCGAGGCGAAGCACAACAAGTTCAAGCGGATAGTCGGGATAAATATCTGTTGTTTTAACATTGGCGATAACGGAATATTTTCTCTGCAATCCCATACTCTTCACTACTCTCTCCATCATTGTACGCGATGAAAGGATGAGCATCTCATTCTGCTTGTTCGTGGTGGATTGAAACAGTCCGATATCAGAGAACATGTCCTGGGAGCTTATTCCTCCACCTCCCCTTTCGTGATCATTTCTTATTAAGAGCGTAGATGACACACTGTATGTGGGTTTCTTATATCTTAAGTACAGCCACGCCCCTATAAGGCTTAGCAGTATACAAATGGCAAACAGCCAGCTGTAGTTTAGATATTTTAGCAGGAACTCTTTTGGATTGATACCAGAGACATCATCCTGCTTATTCGAAAGATAAGGATAGCCGTTTTCGTTTTCCATTTAATTCGTTAGAACATTTATAATACTTACCACAACACCCAGTGCTGATACTACGCCGAGCACTACGCCTAATGATCGGTAAGTTGTTTGATCGGTACTTGGGATCTTGCGGTTATTCATTTCAACATACACGACGTCATTCTGGCGCAGAAAATAATACGGTGAATTGAAAATATCACCATTGTTGATGTCTATGGTGCCTGTTTCCCTTCCTTCATCTGTTTGCCTGATTATCCTGATGTTATTCCTTTTTCCGTAAATTGTAAGGTCTCCAGCCAGTCCGATCGCGTCTAGTATTGTTACCCTTTCGTTTGGAATCGTGAACGTTCCGGGCTTGGCCACTTCACCAAGTATTGTGATCCTGTAATTAGATAACCTTACAGTTACATTCGCCGAATCTATATAACGCCTTAATTGCGCGGTTAATGTGTCAGATAACTGCATTGTTGTGAGTCCCGCCGCTCTAACGTACCCCAGATAAGG
>Ga0075431_100003971_pt1 | contig 14413 bp, 14 predicted proteins | sample RhiMetdeltSRZDD5_FD_75297 | JGI IMG/M metagenome (GOLD analysis project Ga0075431, IMG submission 75297) | Populus rhizosphere microbial communities from Tennessee, USA - Rhizosphere MetaG P. deltoides SRZDD5 | ecosystem: Host-associated > Plants > Roots > Rhizosphere > Soil | place: USA... | reverse complement strand
AGCGACGTGTGAATGCCGGTCTTCACGCTCTTTCCGAGCTTCGTGCGGTGCTTCTCGCGACCGTCGTAGTTGGCCGTGATCGTGCTCGCGCCGATGTTGGCGCGCTCCCCCACGTCGGCGTCCCCGATGTAGGACAGGTGCGGCACCTTCGCGCCCTCGCCGATCTCGGAGTTCTTGACCTCGACGAACGTCCCGACCTTGGCTCCGGCGCGGACCACGGATCCCGGGCGCAGGTAGGCGAAGGGGCCGATCAGGGCCTCGTCGTGGATCTCGGCGGCCACCGCGTAGCTGTGGATCACGGCGGCGCCGTCGCCGACGGCGGTGTCGGCCAGCGTCGTGTGCGGGCCGATCTCGCAGCCGGAGCCGATGGCAGTGGTGCCGAGCAGGCTCACACCAGGTCCTATCACCGAGTCCGCGCCGATCGTCACCTCGGTTTCGACCCGCGTGCTCGCGGGCTGGAGGAAGGTGACCCCCTGCCGCGCATGCCCCTCGAGGATCCGCTCGCCGGCGAGCTGCTCGGCCCGCATCAGGCCGGCTCGGTCGTTCACGCCAACGGCGATGCCGGCGTCGGCGGTGGTGTGCGCCACCACCCTGCCGCCGCGCGCGTTCACCACCGGGATCACCTCGGTGAGATAGCGCTCGCCCTGGTCGTCGAGCTGCACCTGGTCGAGCGCCTCGAACAGGAGCGGCGCCTCCACGACGTAGGTGCCGAGGTTCACCTCGCGGATCGCGAGCAACTCGTCCGGGACGCCCGCCGTGTACTTGGTCTCCACGATCCGCTCGACCTCGCCACCCGCGTCCCTCACGATGCGGCCATACCCGGTCGGGTCGAGCTCGTCCGTGGCCAGCACGGTGACCCCGGCGTCGTGGGTGTCGTGGTCGCGGATCATCCCGGTCACGTGCTCGGGCGTGACGAGCGGGTGGTCGCCCGAGAGGATCACCACCGGGCCGGGCTGGATCAGCGGGCGTGCCGCGAGCACCGCGGCGCCCGTGCCCTCGCCCTCGACCTGCTCGGCGACTTCCACACCGTCCGGAAGCCGCCCGGCGACGCCGTCGCCGGGACGCGTGACGCACACGATCCGGCCCGCGCCGGCGGTCCGCGCGGCGTCGATCACCCACTCGACCATGGGCTTGCCGCACACCGGGTGGAGCACCTTGGGAAGCTCCGACCGCATCCGCGTGCCCTGGCCAGCGGCCATTATCAGGACCGTGAAGGGCTCGGCCATGGGTCTGTGAGCGTAGCGGCGGTGACCAGGCTCAGGCTGCCTCGCTCGACACCTCCCGTCGATACCAGCGCAGCCACTTGCGAATCGCGTTGTCGGTTACGCCGTACTTCCTGCCGACCGCCACGTAGCTCATCGTCGCCAGGTCGGCCTGGAGCTGCTCGAGGGTTGGGCGCTCGACCTTCCGTGTCTTGGGGCGCGCCTCGTACGTGCCGGTCTTCGTACGGCGCTGCCCGCACGTCCTCGAGCAGTAGCGCTGCTTTCGAGGTGCTCGGCACGAAGGACCGGCCGCAAAGAAGGCAGTCCCGCGGCTCGAGGCGCAGGGGGATACCCCAGATGGCCGCCCACTTCCGCAGCGCGTTGCTCGCCCCTCCGGTCCAGCACCGGCCCAGCCGGCGCGAGGCCTCGGCGTACGAGCGCGAGACGGCTATGGCCTCCCGGGCTTGGGCTTCGGTGTAGCTGGGCATAGACGAACACATGTTCGTGCACGCCTCGGACGGATCAGGCTGGGGAGTCCGGATTTGAACCGGAATTGCACGGCTCCAAAGGCCGGCGTCTTGCCATTAGACCACTCCCCACCAGTGCCCTGGCGAAGGTACCACCGCCGCTCAGCCCGGCGGCCAGGGCAGCGTCGTCGGTGTGCGCTCGCGTGACCAGTCGGCGTATGCCTCGCGCGGGCTGTCCGTGGGCTCGGAGGCCGAGGCCCCGTAGCGGGCCGCCTCCTCATTCACCGGGTAATGGAGGGTCCGGTCGGGGCTGCGGGTGCCCACCATCAGGATCCAGCAGGGCCCGTCGCCGGCGCCGACGAAGATGTGCTCGGTGCCTGCCGGGCAGTGGACGAAGTCCCATGCCTTCAGCTCGTGGCGCTCGCCGTCGAGAATCACGAGGCACTCGCCGCCCAGCACGAGGAAGTCCTCCTGCACGCTCTCGCGGTGATACTTGCCGTTAGGCTCCCCGGGGCTGAGCACGTGGACGTTGATGCCGAAGTCGGGGAAGCGCTCGCCCTCGCGCTCGAAACTCACGTACGAGCCTGCCCCCTTCCGGGCCGTCGCGGGGGCGTCTGCCACGTTCACGACGAAGGGTCCGGGCGCGTGGCTCACCGATCCTTCTCCTCCTTCGGCACCCGGCCCGCCTCGGCGCCCTTCTCGTTGGCGGGACCGCCGGGCGGGACGATGCCGAGCACGCGCATCGCCTTCAAGCCGAGCGACAGTCGCTCGCGGCCGTCGGTGGAGCCCACGTCGAGGCCGGTCAGCCCCCGTACTCGCTCGAGGCGGTAGCGGATCGTGTGCCGGTGCGTGAAGAGCTTCTCGGCCGTGCCGGCCACGTTGCCGTCAGCGTCGAGGAACGTCTCGAGCGTCCGCACGAGCTCGGTCTCGTACTGCTCGTCGTAGGCGACGAGCGGGGCGACGGTTTCGCCGAAGAAGTCGTGGAGCTCGCCCGGGTCCTCGCTCATCGCCGGCAGCAGCAGGCGGTAGGCGCCCGTCTCCTCGAACGAGAGCTCCGCCAGGCCACGGGCCTCGGCGACGTTGGCCGCGAGCAGCGCCTCGGCTCCCGAGCGGTGAAGGTCGGCGGGCTCCGTGCTGTGGCGGCTGCGGGCGACCGTGATCGCGAAGCCGTGCAGGCCGGCCTCCAGCTCGCGCCGCGCGGCGGCGGCCACGCGGCGGGCGGCGGCCGGGTCGGGACCGGGGCTGAGGATCACCAGCTCGGGCTCCTCTCGCCTCAAGCCCGCGTTCACGAGCGCGGCCAGCGAGTCGCGTTCGACAGCGCGCGCACCGCGCTCGGCGAGCGTGAGCACCCTGGCGCGCCAGTCGCCGTCCTCCGGCCCGGGCGGTCGCGCGCGCACGACGATGAAGGTCGCCCCCGGCGCGAGGTCACAGCCCAGCTCAGCCGCGCGCGCCGCGATGTTCTCGCGGTCGGTCACGTGGCGCGACAGGAGGTCCTCCAGGAAGTCGCCCACCGCCGCCTCGCTCGCCCGCGCCGGCGCCTTCGAGCGCTCCAGCTCGAGCGCGATCAGGTTCGCGACCAGGCGCAGCAGCGCGGGCGGCGGCCGCTCCTCGCGCGACCGGAAGCGGAGCTGCCCGACCGCTTGGTCGGCCACGAGCAGCTCCACGGTCTCGGTGCCCGCCTCGCCCGCCATCACCACGCGCTCGTCCTCGGGCGATGCACAGGCCACGGCGAGCACGCTCGTGGACGCGTCGAGCACGATCACGCTCGCGCCCAGCGCGCGGCTCGCCGCGCGGGCGACCGACGGCAGGCCCGCGCCGGACTCGACGGCCTCAGAGACCTGATCGAGAGCGTCGAGGAACGTTCCTGACGACTCTCCGGCGTGAGCGGGAGGCGTCACGCGTACTGGTCGTAGGTCCACACGACGGCGAGCCCGAGCGCCGCTCCCGCTCCAACCAGCGAGGCCATGATGAAGAGAGTGAGGAAGCCGGCCCCCACCTTCTCCCAGAGCCGCCCGTAGCAGCGCACCGCGGGCACGAGGATCAGCGCCACGTAGCAGGCGCCGGCGAGCGCACTGGCCAGCGCGATAGCCACCTGGGTCGTGGAGAAGTCGAGATCGCTCATCGTTCCGCGCGCGCCACGGGCTCCGGCTCGCGCTCGCGACCATTGTGGCGGATGTAGTCGACGACCAACGCGATCACCGCGAGCAGGCCGAAGATCCCGAAGCCCACCCCCCAGCCGCCGGCCACGTCCGACCAGTAGTGGGCGCGCAGGTAGATCCGGGAGAGGCCGATCGCCGCAGTGAGAGCGATCGCCCCTATGACGAGCGCCGTGTTGGCCACGAGACCGAGCCGGCGCGTGAAGATCAGCGCGATCGCAACCCAGGCGGTGGCGTAGGCCGCGTGCCCGCTGGGAAAGGAGGAGAGGGCGGTCTCCACGTAGGGGTGGGCGGGACGCGGACGGTCGACCGCGGCCTTCGCGATGTGCACGATGGCGAAGCTCGCTCCGAGCCCCACCACGAGCACGAGCGCCTCCATCCAGCGCCGCCGCGAGGCCAGCACGAATGAGACCGCCAGGACGAGCACGAGCACCGTCGGCAGCGCGCCGAACCCGGACACGACCTTGGCCGCGTCGATTGCGATCTCGTTGTAGAGATCGTCGGCGAGATCGAGCAGCTCGGTGTCGAGCGGCGTCGGGCGCAGGCTGTGGCTCAACTCCACCAGGTAGAGCACGAACACGAAGATGCCGACGCCGCCCACCGCCAGCGCGGTCGTGAGCTCGAGGCCCAGATCTCCCGGCGTCACCCGCTCCCAGAGGAAGCGAACCTTCGGCATCAGGGCGCTCCAGACCGGCCGGATCATGCGGCGATGGATCGGCCGGCCGACGGCGAACAGCGGGCGCAGGAGGGGGTGGCGCTGGTGGGCCAGGAGCCAGGCGCGGATCGCGGCGCGCCGACGGTAGGTGACCACGATCCCCACGATCACCGCGACGGTGGCGCCGAACCCGAAGATGGCCTGGCCGGCGATGCTCGCCACCTTGTCGAACGAGCGCCAGAAGATGTACCCGAGCACGCAGAACGTGGTGGCCCAGAGCCCGGTGCCGACGATGCTGTAGGGCACGAAGCGCCGGTAGGGCAGCCCGGACGAACCAGCGATGAATGGCGCGATCGCGCGCACCAGGCCGATGAAGCGGCCGATCAGGATCGTCTTGCCGCCGTGCTTGTCGAAGTAGCCGTCGACCTGATCGAGGCGCTCGGCGGTGATCTTGAAGCGCGGGCCGTGGCGCTCGAGGAAGCCGCGCCCGAGCCGGCGGCCGACGTAGAAGCTCGTGGTGTCGCCGAGCACGGCGCACAGCCAGACGAGCGCGATCAGCGGGAGCAGGCTGATCTCGCCCTGGCCCGCGATCACGCCGCCCGCGATCACCACCGTCTCCCCGGGAGCGACGAGCCCGACGAACGCGCCCGTCTCGAGGAACGCCATCAAGCCCACGACCGCGTAGGTCCAAGGGCCGAGCGTCCCGGCGATGTCGCCGATGATCTTCTTCGGATCGGGCAGCTCGGAGAGCACGCCGCTGGCGTAGACGGCGAGGGCGAGCACCACGACGACGCCCAGCGCCTTGCGCTCGCCGGAGAGCCTCTTCCACCTCCAGACGACGAAGGCCGCCAGCGCCACCGCGGCGATGGCGGCGATCACTTCGCGGGTCGACATCGGGATGAGGGTACGTCAGGCCGGCGGGCACCTACCCCGGAGGTAATCGACTCGGGGACGTGCCGGCGCTACCGTCGGCGGCCATGCCGGACGTCGCCGCTCCATCGCGTGTCGGGACGCTGCTGCGCGAGTGGCGCCAGCGCCGCCGCCTGAGCCAGCTCGACCTGGCGCTAGAGGCCGGCGTGTCCGCGCGCCACCTCAGCTTCCTCGAGACCGGGCGCTCGCGGCCCAGCGCCGAGATGGTGCTCCACCTGGCCGACGAGCTCGAGGTGCCGCTCCGCGATCGCAATCAGCTGCTGCTGGCGGCGGGCCACGCGCCGGTCTACGGCCAGCGGGGTCTCGAGGAGCCGGAGATGGGACCGGTGCGGGACATGATCGAGCGCGTCCTGTCGGGACACGAGCCCTACCCCGCCGTGGTGGTCGACCGCCACTGGGGCATGGTCGCGGGCAACCGCGCCGTGTCGCTTCTGACCGAGGGCGTGGCTCCCCACCTGCTCGAGCAGCCGTGAACGTGCTGCGCGCGACGCTCCATCCCGAGGGCATGGCGCCCAAGATCGAGAACCTGCCCGAGTGGCGGGCGCACCTGCTCGAGCGGCTCGGCCGCCAGGCGGTGGCGACCGGTGATCCGGCGCTCGCGGCCCTCCACGAGGAGCTGGCGTCGTATCCGGGCGGCCCTCCAGCCGCCTCGCACGACCCGGCCGCCGGCGAGATCGCGGTACCGCTGCGGGTGCGCCTGGGCGGGCGCGTGCTCGCCTTCATCAGCACCCTCACCACGTTCGGCACCGCCGTGGACGTGACGGTCTCCGAGCTGTCGATCGAGTCGTTCTTCCCCGCCGATCCCGACACCGCCGAGGCGGTGCGGGGGTTCATGGCCCGCGCAGTGCGCTGACGATCGCTCCCGGCAGGGCCGCGGCGGCTCGATCGGCCGCCGTCCGGTCCTCGTAGAGGCCGAAGCAGGTCGGCCCCGACCCGCTCACCGCGGCGGCGAGCGCGCCGCTGTCGCGCAGGTGGGCGAGGGTCGACGCGAGCTCCGGGCGCAGCGACAGCGCCGCGGGCTCGAGGTCGTTCTCGACGCCGGCGGCGAGCTCGGCGGCGCCGGCGGAGGCGAGGCGCCGCAGCGGCTCAGGGTCGAGCCGCGCGCGCCCACCGCCGAGCCGGTCGTGCTCCGCGTAGACCGCGGCGGTCGAGAGCCCTGTGTCGCTCGGAACCAGCACCGCCACGAGCGGCGGCAGCCCCACCGGCTCGACCCGCTCGCCCGTGCCCTCCACGAGCGCGTGCCGCGGCTCGACCTGGCTGGGCACGTCGGAGCCGAGCGACGCAGCGAGGGTTCGCAGCTCGCCGGGCCCGAGCGGCTGGCCCGCCACGGCGTTCGCGATCCGGAGCGCGGCCGCCGCGTCCGCGCTGCCGCCGCCGAGCCCGGCGGCGACCGGGATCCGCTTCTCGATCGTCAGGTCGAGCGGAGGGAGCTCGGCACCGACGTGCCGGCGGAAAGCCTCGAGCGCCGCGAGGGCGAGATTGGGGCCGGTGACTCCCGGACAGTCGACGCTGTCTTCCGCCCCGCCCGCATCCGCCGGGCGCCCGCGCACGTCGTCGGCGAGGTCGATCGAGGCGAACAGCGAGCAGAGTGGGTGGAGGCCGCCGGCGCCCGCGCCCGGGGCCCCCACGTGGAGCACGAGGTTGAGCTTCGCGTACGCGCGCTCGCTGTGCACGGGGCGCAGGCTACGAGAGCCCGCGCTCGCCGAGCGCGCTCGCCAGCCTCACCCACTCGTCCGGAGCGAGCCGCTCGGCGCGGGCGTCGGCGGGCTGGCCGAGCTCGCCGAGGGCCGCCCGCGTGGCGTCGCGAATGCCCTCCGGCGCACCGGGGGCGAGGGCCAGCGAGCCCGCGAGCGACTTGCGCCGGTGCGCGAAGCCGGCGTGAACGAGCGCGCTGAGCCCGGGATCGGGCGCCGAGCCGCGCCGCCGCATGACCACGAGTGCCGACTCGACGTTCGGCACCGGCCGGAACACCGCCGCCGGCACCCTGCGCTCGACGCCCACGTCGCACGCGAGCTGGGCGAGCACCGACGTGGCGCCGTAGGTCTTCGACCCCGGCGGCGCGGCGAGCCGCTCCCCCACCTCGCGCTGCACCATCGCGACCCACAGCCGCGCGCCGGGCAGCTCGACGAGCGACTTGAGCAGCACGGTGGCAGCGACGCCGTAGGGCAGGTTGGCCACGACCTTGTCCGGCGCGGGATCCAGGGACGAGAGATCGAGCCTGACGGCGTCCGCCAGGTGCAGCGTCACGTTGTCGAACGGCGCCAGCGCGTCGCGGAGCGCCGGCTCGAGGGCGCGGTCGACCTCCACCACGTGCAGGTGGGCCACCCGCCGGGCCAGGTACTCGGACAGCACCCCGAGCCCGCCGCCCACCTCGAGCACCACGTCGGCGGCCCCGAGCTCGGCGGCGCGGCCGATCACGCCCAGGATGTTGTCGTCGACGAGGAAGTTCTGGCCCAGCTCCCGGTTGGGGCGGATGTCGAACTGCCGGAGGCGCCGAAGGCTCGCCTGCCGAGGTTCGCCGGTCACGGTCCGAGCACGCGCTCGGCGTTCGCGTCGACGGTGCTCTCGAGCTCCTCGTAGGTCACGCCGCGGAGCTCCGCTACGAAGCGAGCCGTGTGCACGACGTTGGCGGGCTCGTTCGGCCTGCCCCGGCGCGGCTGCGGGGAGAGGTAGGGCGAGTCGGTCTCCACCAGGAGCAGCTCGGCGGGCAGCTCGCGCGCGGCGTCCTGGAGGTCGGTGGCCTTGGGGTAGGTCACGTTGCCGGCGAATGAGCACAGGTAGCCCTGGCTCGCGGACTCCTCGAGCCGCGAGGGCGCCGAGAAGCAGTGGAGGATCACCGCGGGCAGGCCGGGCGCATGCTCGCGGAGCATCGCGAAGGTGTCGTCCTCCGCGGCCCGCGTGTGGATCACCACCGGCAGGCCGAGCCGGGCAGCCAGCTCGAGCTGGCTCTCGAAGGCCTGCCGCTGGTGCTCGCGCGGCGCGTAGTCGCGAAAGTAGTCGAGGCCCGTCTCGCCGATGGCGCGGGCGGCGTCGTAGGCCGCCGCCCGCTCGATCTCGTCCAAGTCCTCGGCGCCGAAGCCCTCGCTCTCGTGCGGGTGGCGCCCGACGATCGCGATCACGCCCTCGTACTCGCGGCCGGCCGCCAGCGCCCGCTCGATGGACGGGCCGTTCATCCCCACGGTCGCGAGCCGCCCGACGCCGGCCTCGCGCGCGCGCCGCACCAGCTCGGCCTCCGGTTCCTCGCACGCGTCGAGGTGGCAGTGCGTGTCGATCAACTGGTGTGCTCGACTCGCGGGAAGAGCTGGTCGAGCTCGCCCAGCCGCGCGCCGCCGCCGGCGGCCCCGAGCCGCGCGTCCTCGAAGCCGAGCTCCTCGCGGCCGAGCGCCCCGAGCAGCCGCTCGGCCGACCGCGGCATGAACGCGTGGAGAAGCACCGACAGCACCCGGAGCCCCTCGGCGAGCGTGTAGAGCACCTGGTCGAGCCGCTCGGCCTGCGCCTCGTCCTTGGAGAGCTTCCAGGGCTCCTCCTCCGTGACGTAGCGGTTCAGCCGCTTGACGCGACGCCAGACCTCGTCGAGCGCCACGGTGATCTCGACGGCGTCGATGTGCGCGCACACGGTCTCGGTGAGGCCCTCGAACTCCGCCACGATCTCCGGGGCCGGCTGCGCGTCCGGCACCACGCCGTCGCGGTAGCGGGCGATCATCGCGAGCGTTCGACTCGCCAGGTTGCCGTATTCGTTGGCGAGCTCGCTGGTGTAGCGCGTCTCGAAGCCCTCCGGCGACACCTCTCCGTCGGCACCGAACGTGACCTCACGCAGCACGTAGAAGCGCAGGGCGTCCTCGCCGTAGAGCTCGGCCACCTGGAAGGGCTCGATCACGTTCCCGAGCGACTTGGACATCTTGTGCTCGCCGAGCAGGAGGTAGCCGTGGATGGCCACCCGGTGGGGCACCTCGAGGCCGGCGGCCATCAGCATCGCCGGCCAGATGACCGCGTGGAACTTGAGGATGTCCTTGCCGATCAGGTGGACGGTGGCCGGCCAGAAGCGTCCGGTGAGGTCCTCCCCGTCGCGGGCGTACGAGAGCGCCGTGTAGTAGTTGAGCAGCGCGTCGATCCAGACGTAGACGACCTGGCTCTGGTCCCACGGCACGGGCACGCCCCACTTGAGGCGAGCGCGGCTCAGCGATAGGTCGCGCAGGCCGCCCTTGATGAACGAGAGCGCCTCGTTGTAGCGGACGTGCGGCGTGACGAAATCGGGCCGGTCGGCGTAAAGGCGCTCGAGCGGCTCCTGGAACTCCGACAGCTTGAAGAACCAGTTGTCCTCCTTCTCGATCTCGAGCACGATCTGGTGGATCGGGCAGCGGTTGCCGTCCTCGAGCTCGGACTCCGTCTTGAAGTCGGCACAGCGAGGGCAGTACCAGCCCTCGTAGGTGCCGTGGTAGACGTGCCCGTTGTCGTGGATGAGCTGCACGACCTCTGCCACCCGCGCCATGTGCTCGGGATCGGTCGTCCGAATGAAGAAGTCGTTCGTCACGTTGAGCTCTCGCGCCAGCTCCCTAAAGCGGATCGCGTTGCGGTCCCCGAGCTCGCGCGGGGTGACGCCGAGCTTCTCGGCGGCCTGGGCGACGGGCTCGCCGTGCTCGTCGGTGCCGGTGAGGAAGAACACGTCGTCGCCGCGCTGACGCATGTGGCGGGCGAGCACATCGGCGGCGATGGTCGTGTAGGCGTGACCGAGGTGCGGCTCCCCGTTCACGTAGTAGATGGGCGTGGTGACGTAGTACGACATTCCTCAGCCGATGCTACCCGCGGGGCTGCGCGCGACCCCATTCGCAGAAGGCGGGAGAGGTGGCGTCGGCTCAGCGCCGCGGCGAGCAGTAGCCCGGCGCAGGCGAGCACCATGCCCACGTCCGGACCTCGTGCCATGGCGGAGGTTCGCGCGGCTGCGCGGGTCCCGGCGCCCGAGTCGAGAGGAGAGGACTCGGGCCCGAGGCTTGGCTGGGTGGCGCCCCGCGGCGCGGCCTGTGGCTCGGGCCCAAGGAGCGCCGGCCGATCCGCGGCTGGGGCTGGACGAGCGGTGGGTCGCCCCACGGCGCGCGGCTCGGGAACCGTGCGCGGAGAGGTCACGGGTGCCGGCGCGGGAACCGCGCGCGGAACCGGAACGGCACGGGGAACCGGAATGCCGCGCGGCGCGGGCACGCGACGCGGTGCGGGCGCCGGCCGCGGCGCCGGGGCGGGCCGTACAACGGGCACGCCGGGCGGCGAGGGGACGACCGGCACCGGCTGCGGCGACGGGGCGGGCGCCGGGCCCGGCGCGGGCTCGGCCGCCGGCGGCGCCGCCGGGAGGAAGTCGAGCGGGTCGCGGTAGTCGTGGCTGGTGCCCGCGTCGCGCACGCCGAAGTGGAGGTGGGGCTGGGCCGCCGAGCGCGATCCGCTCGTGCCGACGGTGCCGACGGCGTCGCCCGCCCGAACCGTCGCTCCCGCGCGCACCTCCGCGGAGGACAGGTGCAGATAGGAGGTGTCGAACCCGTCGGCGGTTCGGATGCTCACCGTGAGGCCCGAGGAGCCCGCCACGCCGGCGAAGCGTACCTCGCCCCCGGCCGCCGCCACGACCGGCGCGCCGACGCCGCCCGCGATATCGATGCCACGGTGTTGCCCGGCGGCGTAGGGGTCGTCGCCGTTTCGGTAGCTCGTGATCAGCTCGCCGCGCAGCGGCCAGATCCACGCCGCGTGGGCGGGCGGACCGAGGGCGAGCAGGATGGCCAGGGCGAGGAGGAGGGTGGCGAGGGGGCGGGGCATGCGCCGACCGTACGGGCGGATCGGCCGGCCGGGAAGAGCGTGTTGCGGTGTTGGTGCGGTGCTGTGGCGGAGACGTAACGGACGTGCGCAAGTCGTTGCGCTTCGCCCCCCTACTCCCCCGCCGTCAGCGCCCGGTACAGGGCGTTCGCGCTCCCACCGGTGAGCTCCGCCACCACCCCCGCCGCCTTGCGCGGGTGGGCGCCGGCGTCGACGAGCCGCCGCAGGGCCTCGAGCCCCGGCGGCGCGTCCGCGTCCGCATCGACCTCGCTGGAGGGCCCCAGGACCAGCACCACCTCACCTCGCGGCGGCGCGTCGGCGTAGCGCGCGGCCAGCTCGGCCGCCGAGCCGCGCACGATCTCCTCGTGCACCTTTGTGAGCTCGCGGCAGACGGCCACCTCGCGCCCCGGCTCGAGCTCCGCCAGAAGCGCCAGCGTGGCCGGCACCCGCCGCGGCGACTCGAACGCCACCAGCGTCTCGCGGCGCCCCTCGAGCAGCCGCCGCAGCTCGCCTTTCTTGCGCGGCAGGAAGCCGTGGAAGTGCCACTCGTCGGCCGGCAGACCGGAGGCCACCAGCGCCGTGATCGCCGCCGAGGGACCCGGCAGCACCTCGACCGGCAAGCCCGCCGCGACGCACCCGCGCACCAGCAGGAAGCCGGGGTCCGAGACCAGCGGCATCCCGGCGTCCGACACGAGCGCCACGACCGCCCCCTCGCGCATGCGCCCCACGAGCTCCGCCGAGCGGGCCGCCTCGTTGTGCTCGTGGTAGGAGACGAGCCGCGCCGACACCCCGTACCGGTCGAGGAGGACGCGCGTGCGCCGGGTGTCCTCGCATGCCACCACGTCCGCCTCGCGCAGCGCGGCGAGCGTGCGCAGCGTGATGTCCTCGAGGTTGCCGATCGGGGTCGGGCAGACCACGAGGCGGCCGCTCACGCGGGCACCACGTTCTCGAGCGCGAGCAGCGCCGCGCCGAGCATCCCGGCCTCGTCGCCGAAGTGGGCGGCCACGATCCGGACCGACTCCCGGATCGGCGGCAGCGCATGGGCCGCCACGACCTCCCGCGCCGGCTCGATAAGCAGGTCGCCCCCGCGCACGGCACCCCCGCCGATCACGATCACCTCGGGGTTGAACGTGTTCGTGACGCCTACCAGGCCGAACCCGAGCCGGCGGCCGACCTCGGCCAGCACGCGGCGCGCCGCGTCGTCGCCGCCGTGCGCGAGCTCGGTCACGATCCCGCCGCTGATCTCTCGCCCCGCCACCAGCCGGCGGCCGAGCTCCGAGTCGGGACGCTCGGCGGCCACCGTCCGGCCGAGCACGCCGATCGCGTTGCCCGAGACGAGCACCTCGAAGCAGCCGCGACCCGGGCAGGCGCCCGGGCAGTCCGGGCCGTCGAGCTCGATCACCACGTGGCCCAACTCGGGCGAGAGCCCGCGCGCGCCCCGGAAGACCTTGCCGTCGATGAAGAGGCCGCTCCCGATGCCGGTTCCGAGGGCCACGAACGCGGCCACGGACGCGCCCCTCGCCGCGCCGGCGCGGGCCTCGGCGAGCATCGAGGCGTTGCCGTCGTTGTCGACCACGACGGGCAGCCCGAGACGCTCGCTCATCAGGTCGCGGAAGCGCACGTCGGCCAGGGGCAGGTGGTTGCACCAGCGCGAGACGCCGGTCTCCCACTCCACGAGCGCGGGGATCCCGAAGCCCACGGCGTCGACGTCCGGCGCCGCCGCGCGGACCTCCTCCACGGCGTCGACGAAGATGTCGAGCGTCTCCTGACGGTCGCCGCCACGCCAGGTCCGCCGGACCCGGTGATGCACCGTCAGCGCCTCGTCCACGACACCGCCGAGGAGCTTCGTTCCACCCGCGTCGATGCCGATCACGCGCCTGGGCGGCATGCGGGTAGATATACAGAGGGGAGTGAACCCGCCCGATCCTGGCCCTCCGAAGTACAAGGTCTACCGCTCCCGCAAGAAGCCGCTCGGGCGGCTCGGGGGCGGCTCCGACCTGAACGCGCTCAAGCGTCGGCTGTCGCGTTCCCGCGACGGCGGCGGCGAGCCGCGGCCCTCGCGCGAGCGGGGCCCGATCACCCCCGGCCGGGTGGTCAAGTGGGTCGCGATCGCGGTCGTGGCCTGGCTCCTGCTGTCCCTGGTCGTGTTCATGATCAGCGCCCAGACGCAGGAGGGCATCTCGGACGAGGCCGAGGCCGCGCTGTCCGGCGGCGGGACCCTCCTCACCGGCAGCACGATCCTCGTGCTCGGCTCCGACGTGCGCACCGGCGACTCGATCGACGAGAGCGCCAGCGGCCCGGGCCGGTCGGACTCGATCATGCTCGTGCACGCCGCCTTCGGGAGCGTGCGCAAACTGTCGATCCCGCGCGACGTGGAGGCGGAGATTCCCGGCCGGGGGCGCGGCAAGATCAACGCCGCCTACGCATTCGGCGGCCCCGCCCTCGCCATCGAGACGGTGGAGAACTTCCTCGGCAACGGGGTCGAGATCAACCACCTGGTGGAGGTCGACTTCGCCGACTTTCCCGCCTTCATCGACTCGCTCGGCGGCATCACGGTCAACTCGAAGTCGAAGATCTGCTCGCCGCCGTTCGACAACTTCTGGAAGGGCATTCGCTTCAAGAAGGGAGAGAACGAGGTGGACGGCCGCCGTGCGCTCGGCTTCGCCCGCATCCGCAAGAACCCCTGCGCCCCGGCCGAGGACGACCGCGACCGGGCCGCCCGCCAGCAGGAGGTGATGAGCGCTATCTCGGGTCAGGTCAAGTCGCCCAGCACGTTCTTCCGGCTGCCGTGGGTGAGCTGGAACGCCCCGCGCGCGCTCAAGTCGGACATGAAGGGGCCGGCGCTGATGGCGCTCTTCACGGACATCGCGAGCGGCGGCACCGGCGATACCGAGGTGATCGAGACCTCGCTCTGCGAGACGACGGGGCTGTGCACGCCCGGCAACCTGTTCGTCTCCGACGGTGCCAAGCGGGACGCCGTGCGCAAGCTGGTGAAGGGGGACTAGGCAGCCGCCAGCCGGCCCTCGAGCTCAGCGGCGAGCTCGCCCATCGGGATCCGCACCTGCTCGAGCGAGTCGCGGTCGCGCAGCGTGACGCTCCCGTCCTCGACCGTCTGGCCGTCGACCGTGACGCCCCACGGCGTTCCGATCTCGTCCTGGCGGCGGTAGCGCTTGCCGATCGAGCCGCCCGCGTCGTACTCGGCCGGCACGCGGC
>Ga0075431_100003970_pt1 | contig 14414 bp, 16 predicted proteins | sample RhiMetdeltSRZDD5_FD_75297 | JGI IMG/M metagenome (GOLD analysis project Ga0075431, IMG submission 75297) | Populus rhizosphere microbial communities from Tennessee, USA - Rhizosphere MetaG P. deltoides SRZDD5 | ecosystem: Host-associated > Plants > Roots > Rhizosphere > Soil | place: USA... | reverse complement strand
CGACAGGCCGGGCTCTGTCGCGGGCGGTGTCGGTTGGATTGGGGGGCTCTGCTCTGGGGCGACAGGCGTGACGACAGGTGTCGCGACTGGTCGCGGCATGTCACGGTTGGTCGCGGCCGGACTGTACGCAGCAAGCTCCTCTATTTGGGCGATGTGCCGCGCGACGGACTGGGGCGTCACCAGGTACTTGTCGCCCAGTGTCGTCGCCACCTTCTGAGCGTCGAGATGTCCGCTCACGCAATAGCGTTGGAGGGTTCTGAGGGTGCGAGGATGACCCGCGCGAGCATACCGCTCCGAGACCTCGTCGAGCGACAGGGTGTAGTCCGTGTCGCTGGTCATCGCGACCGGTCGCGGCTGGTCGGGGGCTGTCGGGCTCTCCATCTCCCAAGGATACCAGGAGGGCAGGGGAGAAAGCCCTGTTATCCCCAGCCCGCGACTGCGCTGTTGATCAATCCGCCCGCCAATCGGCCCGCGAGCGGCCCTGATCCAGGGCTAAGTAGTGGTCGGAGCGGCGAGATTCGAACTCGCGACCCCCTGCTCCCGAAGCAGGTGCGCTACCAGGCTGCGCTACGCTCCGCCCGACCTCGGCCGAGACTCCCGCATTGGGGCGGAACGGCCGATGAAGGCGCCTTATAGCCGCCGGTCCGATGGCGGGCAAGACGCGTCAGCGGGGGCGGACCCCTTGCATAGGCCGTCATGCGGCTCCTCCATGCATTTTGCGAGGGGAGTGACCCGCTCACGCCCCCCTTGTCCCCTGCCGGGCGGTGCAACCATATTGATGCTACCCGCCGCGCCCTGGCCCACCCCCGGCCCCAACCCGTCAGGCCATCCCTCGTGAACCACGACCGCTACTCCGATGCCTACATTGCCGGCATTCTGGCCGAGTCGCGGACCATCGCCATGGTGGGTGCGAGCGCGACCGCCAACCGGCCGAGCTCGTTTGCCATGAAGTACCTGCTCGGCAAGGGCTATGCGGTCCTCCCCATCAATCCCGGTCTGGCCGGCGGCGAGATCCAGCGCCAGCGCGTCCATGCGGCGCTGGCCGAGCTGACCGGCCCTGTGGACATTGTCGATATCTTCCGCAACCCGGAGGCGGCGCACGAGGTCGTGCGCGAGGCAATCGCGCTCAAGGACAAGCTTGCCATCAAGGTGATCTGGATGCAGCTCGGCGTGCGCAACGATGCCGCGGCGGCAGAAGCGGAGGCCGCGGGGCTCAAGGTGGTGATGAACCGCTGCATCAAGATCGAGTACGGGCGGCTGTCGGGCGAGATCGGCTGGGCCGGCGTCAACGTCGGCATCCTGTCGGCCCAGCGCCCGCTGCTGAGCGGACGCGGCGTGCAGGACCATGTGATCGCCCGCAAGGACTAGCTCCCGAAGGCACCGCGGAGGACAGCCCCGACGCATCCGCAAGCCCATACGGAAGTACTGCCGGGCGATACGCAAGGACCGGCGGCAGGTGGTTGACTCGTGCCCGCCGATTGGGTCCGGTGGGGCCGCTCGCACCGGGCGGATTCCACAACCCAGAGAGAGACCGTCAATGCAGACCGACAACGATGCGGGCAGGGAGCCCGGTTTTGCCACGCTTGCCATCCACGCCGGGGCGGCGCCGGACCCCTCCACAGGCGCGCGGGTGACGCCGGTCTACCAGACGACCTCCTACGTCTTCAACGACGTGGACCATGCCGCCGCGCTGTTCAACCTGGAGGCGTTCGGCAACATCTATACCCGCATCGGTAACCCGACCCAGGCGGTGCTGGAGCAGCGCGTGGCGGCGCTTGAAGGCGGCACGGCAGCGCTGGCGGTGGCCTCCGGCCATGCAGCGCAGGCGCTGGTGTTCCACACGCTGATGCAGCCGGGCGACGAGTTCGTGGCCGGGCGCCAGCTCTACGGCGGCTCGGTCAATCAGTTCAATCATGCCTTCAAGAACTTCGGCTGGAATGTGGTGTGGGCCGACGCCACCAAGCCCGAGACGTTTGCGGCGGCGATCTCGCCCCGGACCAAGGCCATCTTCTGCGAGTCGATCGCCAATCCGGGCGGCGTCGTCGTCGACCTGCCGGCCATCGCCGCCATCGCCAGACAAGCGGGCGTGCCACTGATCGTCGACAACACGCTGGCCACGCCCTACCTGTGCCAGCCCAAGGCGTTCGGCGCCGACATCGTGGTGCACTCGCTCACCAAGTTCATGGGCGGGCACGGCAACTCCATCGGCGGGGTGATCGTGGACTGCGGCACCTACGATTGGCTCGCCTCGAAGAAGAAGTACCCGGCGCTGCAGGATCCCAACCCCAGCTACAACGGCATGCGCATGGCCGAGACCTTCGGCAACTTCGCCTTCGCCATCGCCGCCCGCGTGTTGGGCCTGCGCGACCTGGGGCCGGCCATCGCGCCCTTCAACGCGTTCCTGATCCTGACGGGCATCGAGACGCTGCCGCTGCGCATGGCGAGGCACTGCGAGAACGCGCTGGCCGTCGCCACCTATCTCGCGGAGCATCCGCAGGTGGCGTGGGTGAACTACGCCGGGCTGCCCACGAACCCCTATCACGCGCTCGCCAGGAAGATCTGCCCCAAGGGTGCCGGGTCGGTCTTCACCTTCGGTCTCAAGGGCGGCTACGAGGCGGGTGTGCAGCTCGTCTCCAACGTCAGGCTGCTGTCGCATCTCGCCAACATCGGCGACGTGCGCAGCCTGATCATTCATCCGGCCTCGACCACCCACCGGCAGCTCACCGACGAGCAGCGTAGCGCGGCTGGTGCCGGCGATGACGTGGTGCGGCTCTCCGTCGGCCTCGAGGATGCAGCCGACATCGTCGCCGACATCGACCAAGCGCTGAAGGGCTGAGGGTAGGCGCCGGCGGCGAGGGCTAACACCGGTGAGCCAGAAGAACACCCGTCATCCCAGCCGAAGCGATGCGAGCCAAAGGCGAGCAGCGCTTCGAGCCGGGATCTCGGGAGGTACGACTCGCTTCACGAGGTCCCGGATGGCCTCGCCTGCGGCTCGGCTTCCGGGATGACGGGTGTGGAGCTACGCCGCCTTGGTCAGCCCCTCTGCTGCGAGCGCCGCCTGCACCGCGGGACGGGCGCCGACGCGCTTGCGGTAGGCCAGCACGCTGGGATAGGGCGCGAGGTCCACGCCCGTGTGGGCAGCCCAGTTGGAGATGGTGAAGAGATAGGCGTCGGCCACCGAGAATGATGCGCCGAGGAGATACTCGTTGTTGGCGAGATGCCCGTTGAGATGGGCGAAGCGGGTGGCGAGCCGGTCGCGGAAGATCTTCTTCGCCTCCTCCGGCATGGAGGGGTTGAACAGTGGCGAGAAGCCTTTGTGCAGCTCGGTCGATATGAAATTGAGCCACTGCTGCAGCTGTGTGCGCCCGGGCGTGCCGTTGGCCGGGGCGAGCTTCCTCTCCGGCACGCGGTCGGCGATGTACTGCACGATCGCCGGCCCCTCGGTGAGCCGGGTGCCGTCGTCCAGCTCCAGCACCGGCACGTAGCCCAGCGGATTGACCTTCCAGTAGTCGCCGCCATCCTCGGTGGTCTTGGCTCTCGTGTCCGTCTTGACCTTCTCGAAGGCGAGCCCCGCCTCGTTGAGCACGATGTGCGGCGAGAGCGAGCAGGCGCCAGGGGAGTAGTAGAGCTTCATCGTGGGACATCTCCTTGGGCTGACGGGTCAGACTCTCTATAACGTATGCATCTGCATTCAATGCAGTTGCATACGTTGGGGACCCTGCAGCGGCAAGCGATTTCTGCTACGAGTGGCCGAGCCATGACCACCAAGCTGACACCTACCGCCATCGAGGCCTGGGCCGGGCTCGTGCGCACCGAGAAGGCGCTGGTCCAGAAGGTCGAGGAGCGTCTCAAGGCGGAAGGCTTCCCGCCACTCGACTGGTACCACGTTCTCTACGAGGTTGAGCGCGCGCCGAAGGGCATGCTGCGCCAGTCCGGTGTGCAGGATCGCACCCAGCTTGCCCAGTACAACGTCTGTCGGCTGGTTGACCGCCTGGAGCGCGAGGAGCTGGTGGAGCGGCACCAGTGCCAGCTTGACGGGCGCAACAATGTTCTGGTCATAACGGCCAAGGGGCGGGCATTGCGCCGCGCCATGTGGCCGGTCTACGCGGAGGCCCTTGCAGAGCATTTCGGCGCCCGCCTCAGCCAATCTGAAGCTGAGCAGCTGGCGCACCTGATGAGCAAGCTGATGCCCGGCTGAGGTCGGCTGTACGCCCCGATCCGATCGTGTAGGATGCGGGCCGATCCGACGGGCGGGTAGGGGTACGAGACTTGCAAGAAAGGGATCAGCGACAATGAGCGGAACCGCCGCGGCGTTCGACCTCCCGGCAGGGACGTTGATGCAGGGGAAGCGCGGCCTGATCATGGGGGTGGCCAACAACCGGTCGATCGCCTGGGGCATCGCCAAGGCAACGGCGGCGCAGGGCGCCACGCTGGCGTTTACCTACCAGGGCGACGCGCTCAAGAAGCGAGTCGAGCCGCTGGCCGCGGAGGTGGGCTCCGACCTGGTGCTGCCCTGCGACGTGACCGACGCGGCCTCCATGGATGCGGTGTTCGCCGAGCTGGCGCGGCGGTGGGACAAGCTCGACTTCCTGGTGCACGCCATCGCCTTCTCCGACAAGGCCGAGCTCGACGGCCGCTACGTCGATACCACGGAGGCGAACTTCACCCGTACCCTGCTGATCTCGTGCTACTCGTTCACCGCGCTTGCCCAGCGCGCCGAGAAGCTGATGCGGCCGGGCGGCTCGATGCTCACGCTCACCTACTACGGCGCCGAGAAGGTGATGCCGCACTACAACGTGATGGGCGTGGCCAAGGCCGCCCTGGAGGCGAGCGTGCGCTATCTGGCGGCCGACCTCGGCAAGGGCGGCCTGCGCGTCAACGCCATCTCGGCCGGCCCCATCAAGACGCTCGCCGCCTCGGGCATCGCCGACTTCCGCTACATTCTGAAGTGGAACGAGTACAACTCGGCGCTGCGCCGCACTGTGACCATCGAGGAGGTAGGCGCGGCGGGCCTCTACCTGTTATCCGATCTCGCCCGCGGGGTCACCGGCGAGGTGCACCACGTCGATGCCGGCTACCACGTCCAGGGCATGAAGAATGAGGACGCGCCGGACATCTCGGTGGTGAAGGACACCAACGGCAACGGATAGGGCCAGCCGCCCCGCTTGGCGCCTAGGGGCGGTTTCCAGTTGATATGCATCGGGGCAGTCTGCAAGCCGCCTGCCGAGTTGGCGGCCAATGATACGCTCTCCCTTTTCGTCATCCCGGCGCCGCTTGTGAGCGAAGCGAGCAAGCGGGACCAGAGCCTGCCCCGGCGAAGGCCGGGGCCAGGACCCAGACACGTGGCAGCATGCTCACCGGTCGGAACGTAAGCACAACGGCTCCGCGGCTCCCGTGAGCCGTAAAATAGGGCACGCTGAGCGTGTGTTTGAGGTGCATGGGTCCCGGCCTGGTCCCGTTCGTGCCCTTCGGGCACTCACGGCGCCGGGATGACGTTGGTGGGGTGGCAGGCGAAGTGCCACGACCGACCCGCACGAAGTGGAAACCGCCCCTAGCCGGTACTAACGGTGTTGGCGTGGCGAGAGAGGCGAGCCGCAGGAACCCCCTGTGCAACCGGGTTCGCTCGGTCCGCGAGCGAAGCGCGCCAGCGAGGCGTCATCCGCTCGCGGAGCCTTGCCAACTTTACCAACGGGCGTAGACGCAGCCTTCGCCGTTCCAGTAGGCGTTGGGACCGCAGCTGGTGCGGATCCGCGGGCGGACAACGACGACGTTGTCGTCCGGATCAGCACGGTACCGGTAGTCGCGGATGACCCGCGAAGGCGGCGGCGGAGCGTCGTAGTATTCGTAGTAGTAGGTGGGCCCAGTGGGCACCGCCGGCGCAATATACGTGGCCGGCGGAGGATCTTCGATGACCACGGTTTGGGCGGAGGCTATGCCGGTGCCGGCCAGCAGCGCGGCGGCAGCCGCCAATAGCGTTCGGCTCGTCATGGGGAACCTCCTCTCTTTTTTGCGTATGCGCGCTTTAACCGTCACCGCCGACGATGGTTCCTGGCCGCGTGCAGGCGCCACAAATCCGCCACGCGGCGGCCCTCGTGTGCAGCCTGGAGGGCTGTGCGGGCCGGTGAACGGGGAAAGTCATGCGTTCCGCCTTGGTCTCGCTCAGTGCGCTCGTGGTCGCGAGCCTTGCCGCTGCCGCGGCGTCGGAGGCCGCGCCTCCGAGGCGCCAGTCGGAGAGACAGCTGGAGCGACAGCAGGCTTTCACGCGGCCGGAGGACCTGCTGCGCTGGATCAATGGGTACCGCACCAGTCCCAAGCCCGAGCGCCTGCCGGACCTGGTGAAGGCCGCCAGTGCCATGGGCATCTTCCGCGACATGGAGACCGCCGGCGTCTACGTGGGCTTCATGGCGGGCGTGATCGAGGCCAATCCGAAGCGGGCCGAGGCGTTGATCGCCCGGATGTTCCCGATCCCGCCGGAGGACCAGGTGGCGATCGTGCGCGCCATCGCTCATTCCAACCATCCGGAGTGGAGGGAGCTGCTTGCCAAGTTCTCCGAGCGCATGCCGGCGCGCACCGTGCTGATCGACCGGTTCGTCTCCGGCAAGCTGCCGAGGCTCGATGCCATGGCGCTCGATACGGGAGCCGCGCCGCTCGACATGCTGTGGGGCAAGTATTTCGCCACCGGCTCCTACGATCCGGTGCTGCGCATGGTGTCGATCCTGGAGTGGGCCAAGGACGCCAACAAGGTCGACCGGCTCACCGTCGGCAACATGGCCAAGCTGACGCTGGCCACCAACGCCTCGCGCGACCCGACGCTGCTCAAGATGTTGAAGGCATCCATGCAGTTCGAGAGCAAGGAGACGAAGGTTGTCCTGGGCGAGGTGATCGAGGCGGCGGAGACGTTCGAGTTCGGCAAGGTGCGTCGCGACGCCATGGCCTCCATCGAGCAGCTCAAGACCAAGGGGCCCGAATCGACCCGCAACGCCCTGTGGTGGGGGCAGGCCGGCCAAACGGCTCTGGCGCTGGGCTGCATCGTGGCCGGCGCCATGGGTCACGTGGAGGTGGGCATCCCGTGCATCGTCGGCGGTGCGGTTTCGTCCGCCGCCCTCAAGTACATGGTGCCGGGGCAGTAGTAGCAGGCGATACGATCCCAGTTTCACGCTTCGAGCCGCGACCCCAGCCGGACGCGCTCGAGGGCGACGAGGCTCCGCACGGCGTCGGCCTGGTCGAACTGGGCACGGGCGACGTGGGCGGCCAGGACCACGCCGAAGCCGAGGACGAGGCCGCCGACTGCACCGCCTGCCAGCGGCAGCAGCTCGGCGCGCGTCAGGGCAGCCTCCGCGCGGAGGAGCAGGTAGGCCGGGAAGCCGGCAGGTCCTGCCAGCGCCAGCATCCAGCCGAGAACGCCAAGCGCCCTCGCCAGTGCCCGCCCGGTGGCGTAGGGGTCGCGCTCCGGCAGCCGGCGTGGCTGGTGCGGGGCGGCTGCAGGCGTGCAGGCCGCCGCGCCAGCCTGCCAGGTCTCGACGCGGGCCAGGGCGCCATGCGCCTCGGCTGCCTCCGCCGTATCCGCGAAATGTCGCGTCAGGTGGCCGTAGAACCTGCCCGCCAGATCTGGTCGGCCTTCCGCCTCGGCCCGGCGGCCGGCGTCGAGGAGCTGGGCCGGCGTGAGCTGCGGCGCGGCATGCGTCGTCTTGGCCGTCGTCATGGCCCTCGTCATGGGACTGTCCTTCCCCGGTCAAAAAAAGGACGTGGGAGGATCATAGCCCATTGCTCAGCCAGCTGCCAATGGATTTGCCAGGTCCCGTCAGCGAACGCGGCGACCGAAAACGGCGGCGCACAGGGCGAGGTCTGCGGCGGTATCGATATCGAGGAGGGTGGGCAGCCGGGCGATGGAGCGGCCGCGCAGGTTGGCCAGCGTATCGGCCAGCGCGTGTGGGGTGGACCAGCGGACGCCGTGGAACGGCCGCAGGGTGCGCGGGCGGCGTCTCAGCCCGACCAGCCAGTAGCCCCCGTCGGCGGCCGGGCCGAGGACGGCGTCGTGGCGGCCGAGCAGGCGAAAGGCGGCTGCGATATGGGCACGGGCGATGTGGGGAATGTCGGTGCCGATGATGACGACAGGGCCGAGGGGGGCACGGTCGACGAGGCGCTGCATGCGCGCGCCGAGGTTGCCGGCTCCCTGGGGCATCAGAGGCACGCCCGTTGGCCAGAGGCGGCTCGACGCAGTCGCGTCGGGCGTGACCGCCAGGGCCGTAGACCAGCGCCCATCGGCCGTGATGCGCTGAAGCAGGCATGCGAGGCTGTGCCGGGCGAAGCGGACGGCGGTTGCCGTGCCCACCTCGCCGGCCAGCCGCGTCTTGACGCGGCCCGCCACGGGCGCCTTGGCCATGACGACGAGCCGCCAGCGAAAAGGCGCCGCGCAGGGGCGCGGCGCCTTCTGCATGGCGTTGGCGCGCGGTCGGGATGCCATTGACCGCGCCGGCAGGATCAGGCCTTGACCGGGGTGAAGGTGTAGCCGTTGCCGTCCCTGCCGATCATGCCGGCGCCGGGCATGCCCCAGTGGTAGCCCGCCAGGGTGACCTTGTCGGCGATTGCCCGGTCGAAGATCTTGCGCCGGTTGGCCTCCGCCAGGTTGGGATCGGCATCGAACGCCAGATGCCAGCCGGGGTTGGTGAGGTTGAGGGCGCGGATGTTCGTCACGTCGCCCAGCACGATCAGCTGCTGGCTGCCCGAGCCGATGTGGTAGCTCGTGTGACCGGGCGTATGGCCCGGAGTCGACACGGCCCGGATGCCCGGCACCACCTCGACCTCGCCCTCGTACTGGCGGATGTTGCTCCAGCCGGGGAACACCGCCTGGATGCGCTTGGCAGCCCCCGCCGTGACCGACGGATTGGTCCAGAACTTGTACTCCGCGGCAGGCACATGAATCTGCGCCTTCGGGAAGATCGCGGCGTTGGTGTCCTTCGCCATCAGGCCGCTGATGTGATCGCCGTGGAAGTGGCTGATCAGGATGTTGGTGACCTCCGCCGGGTTGATGCCGGCCGCCTTCCACAGATCGTTCTTGGTGATGTTGCCGGCTGTGGGCGCAAGCTGGGCGCCGGTTCCGGAGTCGATCAGCACGAGCCCGCCGGGGGTGCGCACCGCCGTGACGGTGAAGGTAATGGGTACGTGCGCATCGGTGAGCCCGCCGGTCCGCAGCGCCGCCTTGGTCTGCTCGACGTTGGCGTTGGCGATGAACTTCTCGTCGTGCGCCTTCTCCCAGACGCCGTCGTACATCTGGATGACCTCGATGTCGCCGACCTTGAACTTCACCACCTCGGGACCGGTGGCAGCTTGGCCGAAGGCCCGGCCCACGAACTCCAGCGGGCCGTCGAGGCCGAACGCGGCTCCCGCCGTCGCCGCCGAGATCACGAACCCACGACGTGAGATGCTCTGCATTTGCGCCACTCCTCCTCCAGCAGGTGCAGATGGAAGCCAACGGCTTCTCATCGGTAGACGACGCCGCCAAGACGGCAATCCGTGCCTCACGGACATGTGATACCCGCGCCCATGCTGTTGCAAGCCGAGGCGTCAGCCGTACACGCGTGCGATCACGCTCTGCGGCGCGCGCAGGAAGAACAGTGCAAGGCACGCAAGGTTGCGTAGCGACCGGCGGACGTAGCCGTCGCGGCGGTAGCGGGCGGCGCTGGTGACGGCGCGCGCGCGCAGTAGCGACACGCGTCGGCGCCCCAGGCGCAGGACAAGCGCCACGTCCTCCATCAGCGCAGACGCGGGATAGCCGCCGACCTCGGCGTAGAGCGGCTTCGGCATCAGCAGCCCCTGGTCGCCATAGGGCAGCCGCAGCAGGGTGCAGCGCAGCGCCACCAGCCGTTCCAGCAGGCGCGGGCTGAGCCCGTCGTCGTCGAGCGCGAAGCGGAACGCAGCGGCGGCGGCCGGCCGCCTGCCGGTGTCGACCGCCTCCATGAAGGCCGTCGCCTCGCGCTCCCAGCCGGGGTCCAGCACGGTGTCGGCGTGCAGGAACAGGAGCCATGGGAAGCGCGCCCGCTCGGCGCCCGCCGCCAGCTGGCAGCCGCGCCCCCCGCTGCCCGTCATGAAGGTGACGCCGGCCTCGTCGGCGATCTCCGCCGTGCGGTCGCGGGAGCCGCCATCCACGACGATCACCTCCCGGATCAGGCCGTCCATGGCGGCCGGCACCAGCGCGCCCAGCGCCGGCGCCAAGCCGGCTTCCGCATTGAGGGTCGGGATGATCACCGAGATCATGGGGCGGGCGGGAGCCTAGGGTGCATGGCGAAGCTGCGTTGGCTGGATCGGCCAGCTGGATCGGACGGACGAGCCCCCGCGCGAGACCCGAGATTGCGGGGCGCCGCTCTCGCCGCCGTCCCGCACGAGCGGCCGGGAGTATGGGCAACACACACGCGTCCGACCCACGATGTCAAGGCGCTGCCTTCGCGGATGCCGCCAGTCACTGCTCCCGCCCAAGCTGGAACGCTTTCCATTTCGCCGTGCACCGGCGGATGCAATAGCGCGATAGCGCGTATTGCACCGATGCGCTTCTCCCCGGCACGATGCGCTTGTGTCGAGGTTTGCCTGGTGCAATGCGCTTCGCTTATTGCACCCTACGGACAATCGACGCCTCGCCGATCACGCCGGCGCGGGCGCCGCCGGGTCCTGCCGGCACAGGGTGAGCGCGATCTCGATCAGCCGCAGCGCGGGCGTGTCGCGGGCGCGCTCCAGGATGCGGCCCTTGGCCGAGGCGCAGGCGTAGGGGCAGACCAGCCCCTTCTGCGCCAGCTCGTCGATCTTCTGGTAGATCGTGCTCACCGCCAGCGGCGCGCAGCCGCAGCACACCATCTTCTTCTCGAGCTGGCGGTAGACCACGCCGGGCGTCGGCAGCGGCGTGTCCGGCTGCTTCAGGATCTCGATTAGCGCCTGCTCGATCTCGGCGTCGGAGATCACCAGGCATGAGCACACGATCACGGCGATTCCCCCCGATGTACTTTCTTAGTGGCTCCAGGCCGTTGCGGGCGGCATGAGCAGAAGCGATGCGGTGTGGGCCGAAGCCGGCGACAGCACCTGGTCGGCGTCGCGCATGGCCGTCGCGAAGCCCTCGGCCACCTCCACCACCTCGTCGATCATGGAGCAGCCGAGCAGCGCGAAGGCGCATGCGCGCATGGCCGGGCAGGCGTGGTGCTGGCAGGCTGCGATCATGGCGATGGCCACGCACTCGTCCTGGCAGAAGCGGGCGCAGTCGTTGGGCGCCGTTTTGAGCTCGCGCTGGGCGTAGCAGTCGATGGCGCGCACCCAGCACGAGAGCTGGCCCACTGCCGTTCTGGCGGCGTCGGCGCCGATCGTACCGGCATAGGCCGACCACGCCTTCTCCCAGTTGGAGATGTCGCCCGTCCTGAAGCCGTTGAGCCACAGGCGGAAACCGAACCCGACTAGGCGCTCGGGCCCCTGGTAGTCCACGATGGGCGCGTGGGGGCTCCGACCGGCGCCCTCGGCCGTGCTGTCGCCGCCCGCCATGGTGCGAAGGCGTCTCATCGGCCGAGATCCACTGGGGTGCCCGGCAGAGCGTGCGGGTTGCGCAGCGCGCGCCTGGCGGGCGGGAGGGCCGGCGGAGGCATCTGGCAGCTTCTCCAAAACTGGGGATTCCTTCGGGTATTCCCGGAACCCGGCATCGGGCGTGCGCAGGCGTGTCCGCGACGCCACGGAGGAGATTTTGTCCCGCCGGGGGAACTGTCAAGGCCCTGATCGCACATTAGAATCTGTCAAATCGACGATTAGAATTCGTCGAAATAGAAGGTGCGGAGAAACCCTGGAAGATCAAGGCTCCGCCGCTGTCGCACGGCCGTGGCGACCTTGCTGCGGCACCCGGTTGCGGTGACTTGTCTCAGCCGCCGTCGTGGAGCGCGCGCCGCGACCGGTTGCCGATCAGCGTGGCCGAGCGCGCGGCCGACCTTGTCTTGCCCCGCCCCGGCGATGCGGGCGGCGTCTGGCTGCGCACCATATCGGCGATGGTGTGCCGGTCGAGCACGTCGATGAAGGCGTCCAGCGCGTCGTCGAGCACCCGGTTGACTCCGTGGCCCCGGCCGCGCACGACCGCCGCACCGTCCTCCTCGATGGCCACCCGCGTGACCTCTGTCGCCCGCACCACGTCGCCAATGCGGATCTGGGCGGCCGGGCGCGCCAGCCGCACGCCGCCGTTCCTGCCGCGCATGGCCTCGATCAGCCGGGCCCTGGCCAGCAGGTTGACGATCTTGAACACGTTCTGCGGGGTGATCTCGAGCCGCTCGGACAGCTCGGCGACCTTGATCAGCTGCTCGCCGGCGCGCGCGCAGTCGATCAGGATGCGTATGGCATGGCTGGTTGACTTTGTGAGCCGCATGCTCGGCAATGCCTCCACGGCGCGGAATGCTTCCCTTGAAGCATACCCTGCTCGATATCTCAATGTCTTGCCGGCTGTATTGAACATCGATCAATTCGGCGCAGGATCAGGCTCGGCGCTGTGGCTGAAAGTGGAAGACTGATCCCTGAAACATTTGACGCAGGTTGGATGGGTCCATTAGCCTCGCGCGCCATTGGGCCGTCCTTGGGAGGGGAACCCACCATGCTTGCGCGGACATTGCTTGTGCTCGCCGTCCTCGGTGTCGGCGCGGGCCTCGCCAGCGGCCAGACCCAGCCTCCTGCGGATCGCAGCCTCCCCGCTCCATGCCGTACCAAGGCCAAGGATAATCTGGAGGCCTTGGAGAAGCGCAGGGAGCGCCTGCAGCGCCAGATCGCCGAGGCGCGTGCCGCCAGGCCGGCAAAGGAGGAGGGGGCCGCCCGGAAGCTCACCAAGAACCAGGCCGCCCTGCTCGAGGTGCTGTTCCAGATCCAGTGCCACCAGGTGCAGCTGCAGGTCGCCCAGGAGACCGCCGCCGTCCCGCCGGTCCCTGTCGACGCCGTCCCCGCCAGCCGTCCCCGCAAGCGGCGCGCGGTTCGCGTGGATCAACAGGAGGCGCCCGGAGGCGGGGAGGCGGCGGTGCCACAGCAGCCGCCACCGCCGGCCCGCAGGGCGGCCGGAGCCGCCGATGCCGGCAACGTCGTCGAGGTCACCACCTATTTCGCCACCAACCGCGGGCTGTCCGGCAAGAGCGCGCCGGTCGCTTTCTACGACTCCAAGCCCTCGCCCCTCAGCTACGGCCGCGCCGTGGTCACCATTCCGAGCACCCACACGGCGGGGAGCCTGGAGCTGCCGAGCGTCTGGCGGCTGCAGCTGCAGCCCGATCCGAAGCGGCACTTCACCCTGAAGGCGGTAGCCGCCCTGACGCTCGACGAGGCGCGTGCCGAGATGGCGAGGCGGCTCGGGGAGCTGCCGTCGAAGGCGATTCTGGTCTACGTGCACGGCTACAACATGGGCTTCGCCGAGACGGCGATGCGCACGGCCCAGCTCGCCTACGATCTCGACTTCCCCGGCCTGCCGTTCTTTTTCAGCTGGCCGTCGGTGGGGCAGGTGACCGGCTACCTGCGCGATACGGAGAGCGCGCAGCTCTCCGAGGAGGCCTTCGACCAGATGCTGGATGACCTCGCGCGGCTGCCGGCCGGCGAGGTGTACGTGATCGCCCACAGCATGGGCAGCCGGATCGTCAGCCAGGCGCTGAAAGCGCGCGTCGACAATGGCAAGAGCACAGCGCGCCTCAAGGAGCTGCTGCTGGCCGCGCCCGACATCAACGCCGATCTGTTCCGCAAAGCCATCGCGCCCAGGCTGAAGGCCATGCAGGGCACGCAGACGACGGTCTACGCCTCGTCCTCGGACCTGGCGCTGATGGCGTCCAAGGCCGTGCACGGCTACCGGCGCGTGGGCGAGACGGCCGGCGGGGTGTTCGTCTATCCGGGCTTCGACACGGTGGATGCCAGCGCCGCGTCGCTCGCCATGCGCGCCTTCGGCCACTCCTACCTGACCGACAGCGCCGCGGTGCTGAAGGACATCAAGTCGCTGCTGCGCCTGAAGCTGCCGGCAAAGGCCCGCGGCCTGGCCGAGGCCGGCACCCAGCCCGACATCTATTGGAGCATCCAGTAGGTTGGGTCGAGCGCAGCGAGACCCAACACATACTGAGGACGTGCTGTCAGGCGTCGGGTCTCGCTGACGCTCGACCCGACCTACGGCTACGGCAGCCGCATCAGCGGCTCGCCCATTCGCACCGTGACGCCTTCCGCGATGCCCTCGCTCAGCGTGAAGCCGGCGGGGGCGAAGGCGATGATAGTCGAGCCGTGCTCGAACCATCCGAGCTCCTGGCCCTTGGCGAAGCTGGCGGCGCAGGGGATCACGTTCGGTCCCTTGTGCTTCAGGTTGAGCAGCACGTCCAGGAAGTGGAAGCGCATGCTGGCGACCAGGATGGCGGCCACCGGCACCAGCGTGACGGGGTGGCCGGTGGCGGCCA
>Ga0075431_100003969_pt1 | contig 14415 bp, 11 predicted proteins | sample RhiMetdeltSRZDD5_FD_75297 | JGI IMG/M metagenome (GOLD analysis project Ga0075431, IMG submission 75297) | Populus rhizosphere microbial communities from Tennessee, USA - Rhizosphere MetaG P. deltoides SRZDD5 | ecosystem: Host-associated > Plants > Roots > Rhizosphere > Soil | place: USA... | reverse complement strand
AGTTCGTCCCAAAGATTCAACCACTGCGACAGGCTGCCGACCCAGAGCAGCACCACAATCGCAACCAGCGTCGCCAGTGCCAGCCGCGAGAGCCGGTGCTCGGGCATGCAGGCCCACTCGATGAGTTGCGGGAAGGTCAGGAGCAGAAACACCAATCGGTAATCGAAGTTGTTTGCTACCGCAAACGTGCCCAGGTAAATGAGCGCTCCCACGTGCAGCGCGAGCAGGTTGGCGTTGGCGACCATCGGCTGATCACCCCGAGGCGAGAGGTGACGTTGAACCCGAATCGCGATCGCAGCCGAAATGGCCGCGAGCGGCACGACGGCGATCATCTGCTTGAGAACTGGTGGGCCAGACCACCGCTCGATCCCGAGTTGATGGTAGAGGTGAGCCGGCAGGATACGCGCACCGTACGAGAACTGCTCTCCCTGAGTCGCGATCTCGGCGACATGTGCGATGTCGCGGAGACTGTAGATGCAGTAGATGCCAAACGCCGCCACACACAGCAACGTGGCGCGAGCCGCACTACGACTGCCCGAGACCACGAAGGCTGGCAATGCGAATGCTGGATATATCTTCGCGGTAGCCCCAATCAATATGAAGATCGGGCTTACGACTCGGGCCGGGCCGGGGAGTGCGCGCCACAGAAGAATAGAGGCAGTCACGATCGAGAACAGCGCGATGTCCATGTTTGCGCGCTCGACGGCAAGCATGACTGCTGGCGAACACACTGCGAGCGCGAGCACGATCCCCGTTCCGACCGCTACCCGGCCGATGAGAAGCGCGAACGATCCGAACATCGCTGCGATCAAGATCGTGGACAGGATGAAAGTGTGCGACTGGTCCAGGCCGAGCGCGCCCAGAAGGAGCCACGGGCGCAAATACATCAGCGGCCGATGCCACGGGTCGCGTGGACTCTCGTACAGCGGATCGTAGCCAAACCGCGCGCTTTCCCAGGCGGCGGTCACATTTCGAGCGTCGAAGAATAACGATGGGCCCGGAGGAACGCCGAGATACGGCCAGAGATCGACCCCCCATGCGAGTCGCCCTGCCGCGATGATCCCTAAATACGTTGCGACAGCAACGGTCAGAATGACGCGACCATCTATCTCCGGTCTCCATGTCAGGAGCTGTCGGATGCTTCTCATTGCCGTGGCCGATACACAAAATACCGGCCGACGAGACCATCGGGCCGATAAGATTTTCGGAGGGCCGCGGCGACGCGGGGACCATATTGAAAGTCGTTCCACCAGAATTCAACAGTGGGGTCCTCGAGCGATACGACGAGCACAACCAAATCGAAGCGTCGCGCATCAATCCAGGAGATGAGGGGATCCACTTGCTCAGGATGCGCCCGTTCCAGCCTGGCGAGCATGAATGGATCCATAACCACTGGTCGGCGACCGAGCGCGATTTCAATTGATGGGTCCTCGGCCAACACCTGCTCGCCGGGACGCACCATGCGTGCGACGAGGTCGACGGTGCGGTGCGGGACGGCACCCGCCCTCAGGGTGGCTACGGTGCTTCGCAGGTCGAAACCTACGGTGCGCACGAGGTCCAGACCCGCTGCCCAGATCACGGCAACGGTCACCACCACGCTGAGGACCCCATGGGTCGGCCGATCGGCACTGGCGGCGGGAGCTGCCAGATAGCCGGCTGCAAGCGCCGTTAGAACGACGAGGTCGAGCAGCTGATTGAACCCGGTGCCGACATCAGCGAACACGACGACCAGCAGCAGGATCGAATACATCAGCGCCACGTGAATAACTGACAGCTGGCGCCAACCGCGCGACAGCAGCGCGCCGAGAACGGCCAGCGGGAATAGCACGACGATTCCCGACGCGTGACCGAGCAGGTTGTAGAGAAGCTGGTTGGGCCCTCGCAAGAGGGAGACCCCGCCCCCGACTCCGGCCAACGAGAACGCGAGCATGTGCTGGGAGAGACCGCCAGTGAGGAGCTCTACGGTCCCCAGAATAAGGGCTGCAACGCCTGCAGACGCGCTAGCAAAGGCTACAGCGTGTCGCCACCGACGCTGCATCACAAGCCAGGTGGTTATCGCAAGAAAGGCCCACACTCCAGTGAGCTTGCTGGCCATCGCCAATCCGGCGAATGCTCCTGCGATCAACATCGCGGATCGGCCTCGATTGCCGCCGATTATGAGTGCCAGAGCGCAAACCTGCAGCACGGTGGGGAGGAGGTCTCCGCCGATGGTGGCGCTCGCCTGCAGGCCGGTATCCGTCGCAACGACTACGGCTGCCAACGCAGTCGTCATTGGCCATGGGCACAGGACGCGGCGCAACACGAGAATGACAAGCGCCATCAACGTGATCGTGAGAAGCGCCGCCAGCACCTTGCCGCCGATCAACGGATCGCCAGCTGCAGCGGATGCCAAGGCGTTCAGCAGAATCGGCAGCGGCATGTACCGCGTACCGGCGTAGTGCTCGCCATCGAAAATCGGTGGATACAGGCGACCTGTGCGGGCACTCTCGGCCAGTGCCGCCCACGTGCCACTGTTGTGGGTGACACGGTAATCATCGGCCACGTGGAGGACCGCTAGTGCGATCCAGCAGGACAGAACGCCAGCGGCAACGATCCAGAGTGGGACGCGCAGCCACGGGCGCTCCACGGGCAGCGCGTCGCTCTCAATGCCATCCACCCACTCAGGCTTCGTCTGCCCTGTAGCCAACCTTAACCCCGGAACTCACTTGTGTTGGGTGGTGTCAGCGACGCTCCTCCCAGCGGGACCGGCGTGATTTGCAGCATTACGGCCTCGTGTACTCTTGTACGCACCTTTCATTTCCAACATCTTGATGCGCGCCAATTCGGGGATCACTTTGAAGAGATACGTGAACTGCTGGACAGTGGTGATGTCGTCCTCGAATGTCAGCTGCACCGGGACCTCGGCGACGGGAATGCCGAGAGCGCGACTCCGCACGAAGATTTCGATGTCAAAGAGAAACCCGTCCGTGTACAGCTGCTGAAATATCTGCGCCGCCGCGCCCCGCGAAAATCCTTTCAAGCCGCTCTGGGTATCGCGCGTCGTCAGTCCAAACAGCAGGCGGACGAGTTTATTGAACGCCATGCCGCCGCGGTGGCGGCGATAGACATACTTCACCAGCGCATTATTGACGACGTACACGGACTCGGGTAACCGCCTGTTCCCGACAACCAGCGGATGTCCGCTTTCCAGTTTCTCGAGCACCGACAGCAGGTTCCCCTTCGAATACGCCATGTCGACGTCGGTAAAGATGATGTATTTACCCGTCGAATTCAGGATGCCGTTTCGAATCGAGTATCCCTTGCCCATGTTCCGCGGGTTCCGAAGCACGATGATCGAAGGGACACGTGTCTCCAACCGGCGCAAAATCGGAAGCGACTCGTCCAGACTTCCATCGTCGACGATGAGCAACTCGTAGGCGCGATGGATGCCGTCGAGGAACGCCACGAGTTCAAGAAGTCTCTTCTCGAGGTGCCTCGCGGCGTTGTAACAACCGACTACCAGCGACAAATGCGTGGTGGCGCGGCGCATCAACGGTGAGTCGACGTCGCTGGGGAGCAGGTCCTGATTCGACATTGCAATTTACAGCATCACTGATCAACTGCAACGAGCGAGCACAACGAGAGCGTCCGAGCGCCGGCGCAGCCACTCGATGACATTGATGGCGCCCACTGCCGGGGCCAGGCAGTACGCCTGAAGCCGACTGATGTCACCGTCATGTGTCAGGCGGTCGATGATCGTGCGGATCGGCACCTCCGGCAAGTACTGAAAATCGATCATGGTGAAGCCGTGGCGCTGCAACCAGCACCGCAGCGAACTGCGATCGAAGTACACCGTGTGCGGAAATTCATAGTCAGTCTGCCAGAGTCGCCCCATGAACGTGGCCCCAATTCGGGGAGCCACCCGCGCCAGCATGGCGGACAACCGATAATACAGGCCCTCGGTGCTGGGAACCTTGATCACCCAGATGCCGCCGGGAGCCAGAACATCTCGCATCATGCGGGCGAAAGCCGCATGATCAGCCGGGGGTACATGCTCGAGCACGTCGAGCGTGGCCACCACGTCGGCTGATCCGGCTGGTGGCCGCACCTGTAGCAGCGTTCCCCGTTTCACGACGTCTGAACCGAGCACCTCGCACGCCCTCGCACATGCGTGCTCGTCAGGTTCGATGCCAGCGACTGCGTAGCCTGCCTCTTTCGCACGGATCAGGAGAGACCCGAAGCCGCAGCCCACGTCCAGCACACGGGCTCCAGGACTCTTGTAGGCGGCGAGGAACGCCAGGATTTTGGATGATTGCTCGTGTCGAAGTGCGCCAACAGATGTGAGATACGCACGGAGATCAACGTTTGCGTACTGGCCCAGCTTCGGTTTGCGGCGCGTCATCGAACTGATGATCAGGCCGCAGGACGTACACGTATGCGTATATAGGAAGTCAGCGACGCGACGATTCGCAAAGGCGCTGCCTCCGCACGCGGGACAGCACCGTTCCACGTGCGCGTCGGGTCGTGCAGCATCGGGAGCCAGCGCGCTCATCGTCTCAATCTTGATGGCGGCTTTCCGCAGCGGCGAGGAGCTCGCCATGAGAGCTCCTCATCCCTGGCTTCTCTAAGAGGAAGTTACCAATTGCCAACGCGTCCATGCCGCTACCATAGAAGCAGCGGAGAGCGTCCGTGGGAGTGCACACGATGGGCTCGCCTTTGACGTTGAATGAAGTGTTGAGGACGCCTGGCACGCCGGTCCGACGACGGAAAGCTTCAATCAGCGACCAAAAGAGTGGATTGACCTCGCGCCGTACCGTCTGAGGTCGTGTGGTGTTATCCGCGGGATGAAGAGCGCCCGCGATCTCCGACTCTCGTCCGGGGACGACCTCGAATGCCATCACCATGAACGGCGCATCAACAGCGTCGACGAGATAGTCAGTCGCGTTCTCGGCGAGGATCGAGAGCGCGAACGGCCGCCATCGCTCGCGGAACTTCACCTTGTCATTGACGACGTCCCTCATCCCGGCCTGCCGCGGATCCGCGACGATCGAGCGGCCGCCAAGTGCGCGCGGACCAGCTTCCATTCGCCCCTGGAACCAGCCGACCACCCTCCCCTCGGCGATGAGCCCCGCGGTCGCGTCCGCAATGTCGTCGCTTCGTCTGTACGGGACGCCAGTGCGAACCAGCACCGCTTCGATGGCCGCGTCGTCGTAAGCCGGTCCGTACTGAACATGCTGCATGTCGAAGCGGCAGTCGTCGCCGGCTTCCTCGCTTGCGAGCATCGCTGCTCCCAAAGCAACGCCCGCATCGTACGCGAGCGGCTGCACGAACAGTCGATCAGCGAGGCGGGCTCGATGGAGCAGGCCGGTCATCTTGCAGTTGAGTGCGACGCCCCCGGCGACGCACAGGTTCCGGCTTCCGGTCTCACGCAAGGCCAGTCGCGCGAGGTGTACTGCGGCCTCCTCGAGGCGCTGCTGGACGGCGAACGCGATGTCGCGGTGACGCTGAGTGATCTCCTCGCTGGGTGCCCGAGGTGGTCCAAGGTGCTCGACCATCTTGTCACCAAAGAAGCGGCCGTAGCTGCGGCGACCATAGAAAATGAAATACGGATCGAGCCGCACGCCGTCTGGAGTGAGCTCGACGAAATCTTCGACAAAGGCGCGCAACGTCGGATCCGGCTGACCATAGGGTGCCAACCCCATCAGCTTGACCTCACCTTCGTTCGCATCCCAGCCAAGGTACTCGGTTGTCGCCGAGTAGAACCAGCCGAGCGAATGAGGGAGTCCGACGTGACGCACGTCACGAAGAGAGCGACCGTTCCCATGAAATATCGACACGGTGCGGTCTTCACCGTGCCCGTCGAACACCAACACCGCCGCGTCGTCGAGCCCGGAGCAGTAGAAGGCGGTGGCTGCGTGACACAGGTGATGGTTGTAGAAGTGCAGCGGAGGGACCGGATCTCGGACGAATCCTCCGTCGCGTAACGCGAGAATCATCCGCTCATGAATGTTCCACGGGTTCAGGTGCAACAGCGTATGCAGCCCCGAGATCGCTCCTGAGCCCATCCCCGGGCGTCCCGGTGCCGCAGGAGTCGCTCGTGCGCGCCGTCTCGTCAGCCGACTACCGACAAACGAGCGTGCCATCGACAGCGGCAGGCGAAACCAGTTGGCATTCGCGTCCCACCCGAAAGCCATTGCGTCCACGCTGCCGAGTGAGATGCCCGCGTCGCGGAGGCACCACGCCATTGCCTGCGCCGGGAATAACCCACATGCCTGCTTCACGCGCGCAAAGCGCTCTTCTTCAGCGAACGCAACCAGACGGCCGTCGCGTAACAGACACGCAGCGGGATGAACCACGTCCGTGGCGCCGAACACCCCGAGCACATTCATCGTGCTGCCTTGGCCGGCGGCGTCACTGTCGCTCGATCGTCGGCGACGGCGCCGTAAGTGCGAAGCAGTTGATCCAGGACCGGGCTGCAAAGGAGTTCCGCTTCACGGTCGCGGTTTTCGGAGAGATAGAACGCTTGAAGCTCGGGACGGTCGCTCCAGAGCGACGCCTCGTCGTGGCGGGCACGACCCGGATGGAAAAGTATCTCCACGGTACCGGTCGTGCGGGAGCGATGCAAGTGGTCCAGCGCAGCACGCACGTGCGCCAGGCTCATCGCCCCTGTTCCAAGCACCCCGATAAACGCCTCAGTCGTTTTCAGAGTCCGCGACTTGAGAGCTGGTGCGGCCCGATGAGAAAGCAGGCGCAATACGACGTTCTTAGCCACATTCACCATTGCCGGCCGTGGTGCTCCGGCCACGAGCGGCCAGTAGAGTGGTTCACGCGGCAGACGAATGGTATCAATCGGATACTCATCGCAAAGAGAGAGTAGCTCACCGAAGACGGGAGGGAGGAGATGGTAGTGCACATGCCCGTCGAGTGAAACCGGCCCTCGATCCGCAAACGATGTCAGGAAGCGCTCGATCTGTCGTTGCATTTCCACTCGAAGTTGAGCGCGCAGCCGCGCGGCGCTCTTACCTGCCAGTCCGTGTGCCCAGAGTGCAGCGAACCCTCGACAGAAGCGGCCGCGGCTGTCGACCAGCAGATCGAGCTCTCCCGGGGGCGAAAGGGGCGTCCCCTCGAACAAATTCAGATGCAAGCCGACGGCGAGGTTAGGACGACACCGGAGTGCAGCGACGGCATGTTCCCAGTTGGCGCCGTTGACGACGACGCTGGTGCGGCGGAGCCACCCCCGGTCATAGCAGGCCACAATGGCGTCGGTTATGCCCTCGGATAGACCGCAGTCGTCGGCGTGAAGAATCGGAACGAGCTGCGATGGACCGCCGACGGCAGATGACTGAATCAGCGCCCCAGACCTCCCGCATTATGATAACGAGCCGGCGACGGATCACGGCAGCGGGGCTCGGCAGGGGATCAAAATGGCTGAGAATGACCGCCGAAGGCGGTGTTGATGCCGCTTGTCTCGGTGGTGGTTCCAAGCCACAACCGCGCCAGGCTCCTCAGGCGCACGCTGCAGTCTATTCTCACTCAGCACCTGACCGATCTCGAGGTGGTATTGGTCGATGACGGATCGACCGACGAGACCCCGCAGATCACAAACGCGGCCGATCCTCGCCTCGTGGTGATTCGCAATCAGGAGCGCGGCGGCGTGAGCGCCGCCCGCAATCGCGGGATCGCCGCGGCGCGAGGTGAGTGGATTGCCTTTTGCGATGACGACGACCTCTGGTCGCCGGACAAGCTAAGCCGTCAGCTGATGGCCGCCGAGCGAGCTGGTGCTGGCTGGGTCTACAGCGGTGACGTGAACGTCGATGACAAGCTCCGCGTCCTGAGCGGCGGTCCGCCGAATGACCCGCAGGACGTCATGGCTCTACTCCCTCGCTGGAATCCGATTGCTTCCGGCGGTTCGAACGTTGTGGTGCGCTCGAAAGTGCTGGCGGCTGTCGGCGGCTTCGATCCGACGCTCCGGCGCACCGAGGATTGGGACTTGTGGATTCGCATCGCACGCACGGGCCCACCGGCCTGCGTTCGCGAACCGCTGGTGGCCTATCGATTTCACATGGGAAACATGGTGATCGATCCGTCGGAAATGGTGAACGAGGCCCGACGGCTCGCCCGCCGATATAGCATCCCAGTGGACGTAGCTGCGATGCATCGGCGAGCTGCCTGGTCAGCGCTTCGCGCCGGACGGCGTCTGCGGGCAGTCCGGCATTACGCGAGCGCAATCGCCGGCGGCGATGTCCGCTCCATTGGCCGCGCCGTCGTGGCAGTGGTCCATCCTGCCGTAGGCAGCGATCGCCTGTTCCGCTTTGCAGGCCGTGACTCCGCCTGGATCGCCGAAGCCGAACGCTGGCTCGGAGCGTTCGCGAGTGACATGGAGCCGAACGGTCAATGAGTGCCTTGGTGCGTCGTGTTGCCAACACTCTCTTGCGATCGTCCACGGTGAGCGGCGCCGTTCGAACGCTCGCACGTGTCCGTGGACATCGTCTTGTGCTTGTCTATCACCGTCTGGGACCCTCCGCCCCACCCGGCTGCGGAGTTGTTCCGTCGGTACCTGTGGACGTATTCAGAGCGCAGTTGCAGGCGCTCTGCGAGGTCGTTGACCTCGTGACGATCGATGAGGTCCTCGCGTCCGACCGGCCGCCAGCGGGTTACCAGAAACGACCTGCGGTTGCGTTGACCTTCGATGACGATTTGCCGAGTCACGTCGAGCACGCATTGCCCGTGTTGCGCGAACTCGGTGTGCCAGCCGCGTTCTTCCTGTCAGGGCGCTTCCTGCACGGCCTCGGATCCTATTGGTTCCAGCAGCTCGAGGCGCTGCTCATCGCCCACGGTACGCGACGTACTGCGACGCTGCTGCGTGTGCCCGAGGCCAACGGTGCAAGCTTGGCGCAGACCTGCGAGGGAAGTGTTGATCTTCGGCGCCGGGTGAGTGAGCTGACGGCCGGCCTGTCCACTCCTGCCGTTCTCGAACGTGACTCAATTGCGGCGTTCGTCGCAGCGGGCATGACCGTTGGCTTTCATACCGTTGAGCACGACGTTTTGCCTGACCTCGATGATCCGGCTCTGGAGACTGCCGTGTCGCGCGGCCGCGAGGATCTCGCCGCCGCCGCGGGTGCCGCAGTCCGCTACTTCGCTTACCCTCACGGCAAAGCCGACCCACGGTCGGCTATGGCGGTCCGCCGCGCCGGATTCAATGCCGCGTTCACGGGCAGACCGCAGCCTGTGCGACAGGGCGACGACTTGCACCGCCTCGGACGTTGGGAACCCGGGCCGCTGGGAGTGGACGATCTGCTCGTCACTTTGGCCGTACGTCTCCACCGCGCCGCGCTTCCGTCGCCGCTGCGGTCACCATGATGGATGTAAGCGTGGTGATCCCGACCCGCGATCGCCCCGAGCTCCTCGCGCTCACATTGAGGACCGTCCTTCGGCAGGAGGACGTGGACGCCGAAGTACTCGTGGTAGACGACGGTACGGGATCGGGCACGGGCGCGGTGGTTGAAAAGCTGGGGGACAGCCGTGTCCACTTGCTGCGCAATAGCGGGCCGCCGGGAGTGAGCGGCGCCCGCAACAGCGGCATCGCGGCGGCAACGGGTCACTGGATTGCATTCCTCGACGATGACGATCTGTGGGCACCGGGCAAGCTCAAGGCCCAACTCTCGGTTGCGGAAGAAACCGGCGCTTCCTGGGTCTACGCCGGCGATGTGACGGTCGATGAGGACCTGCGTGTGCGCGGCGGCGTACCGCCGCCAGCGCCGGAACACGTTGTCGGGGATCTCCGGCGGTACAACGCGGTGCCTGCGGGCGCATCCAACGTCGTGGTGCGTCGCGAAGTGCTCGATGCAGTCGGTGGCTTCGACGCCGGACTGCGCACCAGCGAGGATTGGGACCTTTGGCTGCGCCTGGCCGCGACCAGCCTACCGGCCTCCGTGCCGCGCCCACTCGTGGCCTTGCGGACTCACGGTGGCATGTCTTCGCGTGCCGTCGACCAGATGCTGGCTGATATCGAGATCATCGCCCAGCGGCACAGAATTCCCGTCGATCGCGCGCGGCATGAGCGTTGGGCAGCATGGATGTGTCTCGAGGACGGGCGGCGTGCGGTCGCGCTGCACCATTATGCGCGCGCCGTGATGGCCGGGGACTTCATTTCACTGGGCCGTGCAGCCATGGCACTGATCGATCCTCGAGCCCCTCGTCGTCGTTCGCCATCCCATGATGACAAGTGGGTCCTGGAGGCGCAAACGTGGTTGAACGCGTTGCACTCTCCCTTCTATCGCAGCAACCAGAGTGAGCACTGACAGTGACAATCGGATGCTGACGGAGCCGACGAGTCCAGGGCCTGTGGCGAACGTCGGATGCGATCCGGCGCAATTCGCTGGACGCATCGCTTTGATTGTTGCAGCGGTCGCGTTCGTTGCGATCGCGATCCCGGTCGTGTGGCGCGGCGCTCCCCTTGCCGACGACTTCAACAACTGCGTCGCGCCAACCGAGCTGGGGCTCGATGGATTCGTTGCGGCATCGTGGCAGCAGTTGGGCGCGATCAGACCCGCGCGCGTATTCGAGATCCTGCTCACCGCGAGCGTTTGCGGCACGCTCCCGTTTGGCGTCGCGATTCTGGTGCCATTGCTGCTGACGCTCTCGGTGGCCCTGCTCGTGCGCGGGACGTTGCGCGATCTCGGCACTCCGGAGTCATGGGCGGATGTTGGAGGCGCTCTTTGGCTTCTGCAGCCTCTCGGAACTGAAGCGGGGCTATGGCCTGCGGCTCTTCACGTGCCTCTCGGCCTTGCACTTGCGCTCGTAGCGGTGCGCTTGTACCGACGCGGTCGGCTTGGGTGGGGCGCCGTCGCAAACCTGAGTGCGGCGATGTCTGTCGAGCAGGTGATCTTGCCCTTGACTCTCGCTGCGTGGCTGGTCGCCCCGCCCTGCAAGCGCCGAGGTGCGGCCGTCGCGAGTGGCGCGGTCGTTGCCATCGTCGTTGCCAGCGTTCTGCTTTGGCCGGGTGCAAACCCGCGGCTTCGCGTCGGTCTGCTCGAACGGATTGCCGGACTCACGGCCGACCCCTTCTTCTATGTCGGGTTTCCCGCTGTGGGTCTCGGGTTGCACTCCATCCCGCTCGCGATCTGGTGGGCGCTGCCCTGGAGTGTGCTGGTTTTAGCCGCTGGAGCTGTCGTCGGATGGTGGATGGGTCCTTACTTGACGAGGGCAAGCCGGCCGGTCGGCCGTCGTGAGTTGTTCACTGGTTTCGTCGCGGTCGTCGCAATCATCGTGCTGTCGAATATCGTCGTCGTCTTCACCGTGCCTCAGCAAGGTTCGCCGCGCGTGTTTGCGCCAACATGGCTCGTGCTGGCGGTCGCTGCGGGTGCAGCTGGCGGGTCTGTTCGATGGCGAAGTCCTCGACCGCTTGGAACGATCGGAGGACTCTTTGCGGCGGGCGCGGTGTTGTCACTCATGCTCAGTGTATCGGTTCGCCTGCGCAGTGCAGATTTCACGGCTCGGGCCGCCGGTGTGGTAGCGGCGCGGATTCCAGATGGCGGCAGCGTCGCGCTTTGTCACGTCCGCCGCACGGTGGTCGAGCCCGCTCCGCGTGGCGCATTCGCCGTTCACGAATTCATTTACGAATGGGCTGCCGAGCGCGCTCTCCAGTACTACACCGGACACCATGCCACGTTTTATCTATCCGGTGAGTTGTGGGATCGGCCCTGCCCTCCAGTTCGCGATGTCGACGCAGTGATCGAGTTCGACGAGTTGTTGGCCGAAGCACTCCCGTGACAGCCGTCCAACGCGCGATCGCCAGCGACGTGACTGTCATCGTGCCGACAATGGGTGGGCCTGTCTTGCAAGGGTGCCTCGAATCGATCGTGAGCGGAACCGTCTGGCCAGCGCGCCTCGTGGTGATCGATCAAGGGCGCGATGACGCAGCCGCGGATTGGGTCGACGCGTTGCGGAAGCAGGGAATGGCCGTTTTGCACGTGCCAGCGAAGCACGCTGGCATCTCAGCGGCGACCAACCGAGGGTTGGAGCATGTACGCACACGCTACGCGGCCGTCACACATGACGACTGCAGGGTTCGGTTCGACTGGCTGGAACGGCTGGCCGCCCGCCTCGGCGAGATCGGCGACGCAATTCTGACTGGGCGCGTTGAACCCGAGGGTGAGGGCATCGTTCTTACGGTGAAGACAGCCGACCGGGCGGCCGTCTACACGTCGCCGCTGTTGGACGGTGATGTGCTGTTCCCACCCAATATGGGATTCGCGGTACGGTTGCTGGACCGGATTGGGTGGCTCGATGAGCACCCCTCGCTGGCAACGGCAGGCGAGGATAACGAATGGGCGCACCGCGCGTTACGTGCCGATGTAAAGATTGTCTATGATCCAACCGTGGTGGTGAGCCACCTGGCCCGCCATCGGCCCGAAGATTTGCCCGTGCTCTACCGGCGTTACGCACGTGGTCAGGGCGCGTTTTACGGCACGTGGCTCAGGCGAGGAGATCGCTTCATCGCGCTTCGGGCAGCGCGCGATCTCGTACGCGCCCCATGGCTGCTCGTCCGCGGGCTTGTCACTCGCAACTCCGCGCTTATCTCGATGGCGCGTGGGGAAATCGCCGGGCTGCTTCCGGGCATCGTCGCAGGGCTGCGAAATCCTGGCGTGCGACGCCTTAATCCCTGATTGCCTCATCCGAATGAGCCGGTAAAAAGGCGCTCTGCGCGAGGGCGCTCTGCGCTGAGCTTGCGCCTGGGCACCGACTTCGATGTATCTGTAGATACCCCACAACCGTAGCTCCTGCACCCCCCGGTTAGTTCAATCCGATGGACACATCCGTTATCATCCCAACCCGAAACCGAAGCGCGCTATTGGAGATGACGTTGCGGAGCGTCTTACGCCAGCGGGACGTCAATCTCGAGGTCATCGTCGTCGACGAGGCGTCAACGGACGACACACCGGCGATGCTGGCCGCTCTGCCCGATGTTCGCGTCCGCGCACGCCGTCCGGAGTGGCGAACGCCCGCAATCGCGCAGCTGCCGAAGCGCACGGCGATTGGCTCGCCTTCCTCGATGACGACGACCTCTGGGCTCCCGAGAAACTTGTGCGCCAATTGCAGGCCGCCCAGGACGCCGGGAGGGATTGGGCCTACACCGGAGCAGGGGTCATGAACATGCACGGCAAAATCCTCCGCGTCCAGAGACCGTTGCCTCCAGAGGAAATCGTAGCGTCGCTGCCGCGACAGAACGCGATTCCGGGTGGAGGTTCCAACGTCGTGGTGCGACGAACGACATGGAAGATCGTCGGTCCTTTCAACACTCGCCTGCGTAATACAGAGGACTGGGAAATGTGGATCCGTCTTGCAAAGCACGGCCCTCCGGCATGCGTATGCAGTCCCCTGATTGCTCGGCGGCTCCATCACTCGAATTCGACGCTCGACATCGCCGAGATCGTGCGCGGAACGCAGCTGATCGAGGCGCTGCACCACACGACGGCGGACTGGGGCAGACTGCACCGGTGGTTCGCCCATTCGTCTCTGCGGGCCGGGCGCCGCTGGGAGGCGCTCAGTCAGTTCGCCCGGGCAGCCGTCCGCGGTCATGGACGCGAGGTTGCTTCTGACCTGAGGGCTATTCTTCAAAGTAAAGTCGCGGGCCGCACTCCGCCATCACGCGATCACAACCGGGATGACGCCTGGATCGATATGGCGACCGCATGGATACAGGAGCTGCTGGACAGCTCACCGGAAGGCATACTTACTTAGGCCACATGAACGTATCCGTGGTAGTGCCGACGCGCAATCGCAGCACTCTGCTGGGCATGACGCTGCGCAGCGTGTTACGCCAGCAGCAGGTCGAGCTCGAAATCATTGTCATCGACGAGGCGTCGACCGACGATACAGCTGCGATGCTCGCCACTCTCGGTGACGCGAGAGTTCGCGTCATCCATCACGATCGTCCTCTTGGTGTCAGCGCTGCCCGTAACCGAGGCGCCGCCGAGGCGCATGGCGAGTGGCTCGCTTTCGTCGACGATGATGATCTGTGGTCTCCCGACAAGCTCGCACGGCAGATACAGGCGGTAGAGACCGCCGGTCGTGACTGGGCGTACGCCGGGTCAGTGAATATCACCGATCGTGGCCACGTCGTTTATGGCCGTCCGCCGCTCTCTCCTGAGGAGATGGTCGCGGCCCTGCCTCGATACAACGCGATCCCCGGCGGAGGCTCCAACGTCGTGGTGCGACGAACGACCTGGATGCAGGTCGGTCCTTTCAACACTCAGCTGCGTAATACCGAGGATTGGGAGATGTGGATCCGTCTGGCAAAGCACGGACCTCCAGCGTGGGTGTGTAGTCCGCTCGTCGGTTACCGGGTTCACGACTCGAATTCGTCGCTCGACATCGCGGAGATCGTCCGTGGGACGAAGTTGATCGAGACGCTGCATCACACGACGGCTGACT
>Ga0075431_100003967_pt1 | contig 14419 bp, 13 predicted proteins | sample RhiMetdeltSRZDD5_FD_75297 | JGI IMG/M metagenome (GOLD analysis project Ga0075431, IMG submission 75297) | Populus rhizosphere microbial communities from Tennessee, USA - Rhizosphere MetaG P. deltoides SRZDD5 | ecosystem: Host-associated > Plants > Roots > Rhizosphere > Soil | place: USA... | reverse complement strand
CGCGACGCTGCTCGCGCACGGCACCACGACCATCGAAGTAAAATCCGGATACGGCCTCGAGCTCGAGGCCGAGCTGAAGCAATTGCGGGTGATTCGGCGGCTGGCGGCGACCCAGCCCGCCACCCTGGTGCCGACGTTCCTCGGCGCCCACGAGGTGCCACCCGAGCATCGCGGTGACCGCGCGGGGTACGTGCGCCTGCTGTGTGACAAGATGATCCCGGCGGTGTCGAAGGAAGGACTGGCTCGCTGCTGTGACGTGTTCTGCGAGCCGGGGGTCTTCAGTCCGGTCGAAGCCCGAGCCATTCTCACCGCGGCGCAACGCCACGGGCTGGCATTGAAGCTGCATGCCGACGAGTTGCAAGGGTCGGGGGGGGCGGAGCTGGCGGCAGAGCTGGGCGCGCTGTCGGCGGACCATCTCGCTCGCGTGTCGGACGCCGGCGTGCGAGCGCTCGCGGCGAGCGATACCGTCGCCGTACTCCTCCCGGCGACGATGGTCTTCCTCGGCAAGCAGGGCCAAGCGCCGGCGCGCCGCCTGATCGAGGCGGGCGCGGCGGTCGCGCTGGCCACGGACTTCAACCCCGGCACGTCGCCGACGGTGAGCTTGCCCCTCGTCATGGCGTTCGGAGTCTCCGAGTTGGGCCTGCGTCACGCCGAGGCGTTGACCGCGGTCACCGTGAACGCCGCGGCCGCCCTGGGGCTCGCCGGGGAGCGAGGCCAACTCGCGCCGGGGTTTGCGGCGGACCTCGTGGTTGCGGCGGTGGAGGATTGGCGGGAAGTCGCCTACTGGATGGGTGCGAACGTCGTAAGCGCCGTCTGGACAGGGGGTTCGGCTTGTCCCACTCCCACCGTCCCGGTATCTTAGAGCTTCCATGTCCAAACTTGAGCAGCTGAAAGACAAGGCCAAGGCCCTCGAGGCCAGGGACCCCAAGAAGGCCGTCGAGATCTGGCTCGAGGCGCTCAAGACGCAGGAGTCGGACGGCGAAGCGAACCCCGACCTCTCGATCTACAACCGCGTCGGCGATCTCTACATCAAGCTGAAGGACCCCGGTCAAGCGGCGGACTACTACGACCGCGCGGTCGACAAATACGCCGAGCTGGGGTTCCACAACAATGCCATCGCCATGTGCAACAAGGTGCTGCGCAACGCGCCGGCGCGGCAGTCGACGTATTTGAAGCTCGCGAAGCTGTACGCGGCCAAGGGGTTCATGACGGAGGCCCAGCAGAATTTCGTGCAGTACGCCGAGCGGATGCAGAAGGCCGGCAAGATCGAGCATGCGTTCGCGGCGCTCAAAGAGTTTACGGACATCTCGCCTGAGAGCGAGCGGCTGCGGGAGATTCTCAGCGAGCACCTGACGATGTACGGGGGCGATCCCCGGCGTCCGTCCAAGATCAACGTGCCGACGGCGACGAGGCCCGACGGCGAAGAGATCAGCCATTCGGGGAAGCGCAAGACCTCGAGCCTCGTGTTTCTCGACTTGGGCGAGCCCGCACCCGCCAAGCCGAAGCCCGGCCCCGCCCCCGTCGCGAAGCCGGGCGCGACCGCACGGCCGGCAGCACCGCCTCCGCCACCGGTCGCGGCGCAGGTCGCGGATGATGCGATCGAGATTGAGACCACCAGCCTCGCCGCCGACGGGGAAGAGGAAACCGCGGAGGCCGGCAGCATGCTCGATGGGCTCGAGACGACGAGCTCTGATTTCGGGCAGGTGCGTGCCAGCACGCCGCGGACGCCGTCCATCCGCGAGGAGCTGGACCCTGCGGAGCTGCAGATGGAGCCGCTCAGCGAATTCGAGCCCACGGTCTCCGCGGAAGCCGACGAGGCGGAGGCGGACGGGTTGGAGGACGCGGAGCTGGTCCTCGAGGGCGACGTGGATCTCGAGCCGGAGCCTCCCCGCGCAGCGCCGCCAGCGCCCAAGGCGCCGCCAGCGCCCAAGGCGCCGCCACCCAGACTCACGCCCAAGGCCCCGCCGCCGAAGCTCGCGCCGCTCAAGATGCCGGCCGCGAAGCCGCCCGAGGCGCCGAAGGTCAAGCCCGTCGTGCCGAAGCGGCCGTCGGCGGAGACCGCCGCGCCGCCCGGCAAGCGGAAGACGGTGGTCGAGGTGCCGCCGCTCGAGCTCGAACCGGATTTCGAGACGGGGACGACCGAGGCGAGCCACGACATCGACGACCGGCCGCTCATCGAAGAGAGCCGTGCGCACTCGGCCTTCCTCCAGACGGAAGAGGACACGTCGATTTCCCTGGGGGGTCGCAAGTCGGGGTTCATCGACCTCGGCATCGACGGCATCACCAACCAGGGCGATCAGGCGGGGTCGCTCGTTTTCTCAGGAATCGAGGAGACGCCGGCGGCCGCGGGGATCGACGAGCTCGAGTCGCGCGTGGCCGACAACCCCGACGACCCCGAGGCCCATCAGGCGCTGGGCGAGGCGTTGATCGAGGATGGCCAGCGCGATCGCGGCATCGAGGAGCTGGATCTCGCGACGGCGGGCTGGGAGAACACCGGCAACCTGGAGCAGGCGCAGACGCTGGTGGAGGAAATCCTGCGGCTCGATCCCAACAGCGTGCGCCACCGCCAGAAGGCCGTCGAGTTCTCCTTCAAGGTCGGGGACAAGTCCAAACTGATCGACGCCTACCTCGAGCTGGCGGACACGCTGCTCCGCACCGACCTGCCCGAGAAAGCGCGCGCGGTGTACGAGCGCGTCGCGGAGCACGACCCTCGGAACGAGCGGGCCAAGGCGGCGCTCGCGATGCTCGCGCCCGCCGCTGCCCCCGGCAAGCCCGAGGGGAAGGTCAAGGCCAAAGACGCGAAGATGAAGGTGCGCGACGAGGCGGATCTGGACGGCGACTTCGTGGACTTGAGCTCGATGATGATGGAGGACGAGGCGCCCGCCAAGGACAGTCGCATGACGGTGGCGGACGAGGAGCCGACGGGCGACGAGGAGCAGGACTTCCACGACATGCTCGCCCGGTTCAAGCAGGGCATCGACGAGAACATCGACGAGACCGACTTCCAGTCGCATTACGACCTGGGCGTCGCGTTCAAGGAAATGGGCCTGCTCGACGAGGCCATCGCCGAGTTGCAGAAGGCGCTGCGGGCGCCGGACGGGAAGCTGCGGACCTCGGAGATGTTGGGCGTGTGCTTCTTCGAGAAGGCGGCGTACGGCGTCGCCGAGTCGATCCTGCGGCGCGGGCTCGAGCTGCCGGCGTCCGGCGATCAGGAGCGTCTGGGCGTCCTGTATTGGCTGGGCCGGGCCCTCGAGGAGCAAGGCAAGAAGTCCGACGCGCGCGACCTGTACGGACGCGTCTTCGCCGTGGATATCCGCTTCCTCGACGTGGAGCAGCGCGCCAAGGCGCTCGCCAAGGCTCGATGACCGTCGCCCTGCCGCGGGTTGCCCTCCGAGACGTCCAACTCCCCGTAGCAGCGGAGTTGGAGCAGGTGGTGGACGAGCTGCGGCGCATCATCGCCGCGGACTTCCCGATCATCAGCGAAGTGAACGAGCATCTCCTGCGAATGAAGGGAAAGCTGTTCCGTCCCACGTTGCTGCTGCTGAGCCATCGGGCCGCGGGCGGCGGCGATCCCCGGGCCATCACGCTGGCGGCGGTCGTGGAGCTGATTCACCTGGCGACCCTGGTGCACGACGACTCCGTGGATCACTCGGCGTTGCGGCGCGGCCTGCCGACGATCAACGCCCTGTTCTCGCATCAGATCGCCGTCATCATGGGCGACTACCTCTACTCCCGCGCCATCATCGAGCTCGTGAAACTCGACGACCCCACACCGCTGCGCGTCCTGGCACGCGTGACCAACGAGATGACCGTGGGGGAGATGCGGCAGCTCGAAGCGCACGACAAGCTGGCCTACGGCGAGGCCGCGTACGATCAGTTGATCCGGGCCAAGACCGCGTCGTTGCTCTCCGGGGCCTGCGAGGTGGGCGCGCTGACGGCGACGCCGGCGTATCGGCAGGCGCTCGCGCGGTTCGGTATGTTGCTCGGCATGGCGTTCCAGATCACCGATGACCTGCTCGATTATACCCAGCCCGAAGCGGTCACCGGGAAACCGTCGGGGCTCGACTTGCGCGAGCACAAGGTGACGCTGCCGCTCATCGCCGCCCTGGCGCGCGTGCCGGCGCCGGAGCGCCGCGTCGTCGCGCGGCTGATGGAGACGGCGGACCCGTCCGACGATCTCGTGGGCGAGGTCATTCGGATCGTCGAGAGCGCGGGCGGGCTCGAAACGGCGCGGCAGCGCGCGCTCGATCTGGCGCAGCAGGCGGAAGCGGAGCTCGAGGTGCTGCCGCCTTCGGCGGCGCGCGACGCCCTCCAAGGCAGCATCGCGTACGCCGTGGAACGGCGCAGCTAGTGGCGCACGGTCCACGCCGTCCGCTGTTTTACTTCGGGGTGCTCGCCGTGGGGTTCGTGTTGGGCGGGCTGGTGCACGCGTTCCTGCAGCGCTTCCTGCCGCAGGGACCGGCAAAAGAGATTTTCACGTGGTCCGTGACGCCGACCATTGGGCCGGTGCACCTGGACCTGTTGGTCGTATCGATCACCCTGGGGCCGATCGGGCTCGACGTGTCGCTGCTCGCGGTGCTGGGTGTCGCGATCGCGTACTTCGTGGCCCGGTCGCTCTTCTAAACGAGGACTTATGCCCAATCTCGGCTTCACCGAAATCGCGATCCTCCTCCTGATTCTCGTGCTCTTCTTCGGGGCCAAGCGCATTCCGGAGATCGGCGCGTCGATCGGGAAGGGGATCAAGGAATTCAAGCGTGGCCTGAAGTCCGACGAAGCCGTGGAGCCGCCCCCGGCCTCGTCCGACGCTCCACTGCCGCCGGCCCAGACCTCGGGCCCCAAGCGGCTGAGTCACTAAAGGCCCTCGGCCATGGGCCTCGGCAATCTGGGCGCGGGCGAGATCGTCATCCTGCTGCTGATCGTGCTGCTGGTGTTCGGGGCCAACCGGCTGCCCGACGCCGGCCGGGCGGTGGGGAAGGGACTGCGTGAATTCAAGCGCGCCCTCTCGGACGCGGAAGATTCGATCCAGCGGCTCCCGGAAGACGAGCCGCCGCGCGACGCGAAGCCGAAGCGCCTGGTGGAGTAGGCGCTAAAGGGCGGCGGCGTCGGCCGACGCCTGCGTGCGGAAGATGTCCTTGCGCCGGTCCACGATCGTCGCCTTGCTGCGCAGGCCATCGATGTACTGCTGAATCCGCGCCTGGCGCACCGCGGTGAGCAGCTGGTTCCGTTGCGCGTCCTTCTGCCGCACCCACGCCGACGAGTCGGCCATCTTGCGGCCGAGCGACTCGATGATGAAATCGCCCCCCTGCCCGACGATCACCCCGCTCCGCTCGCCCACGCGCAGCCCGAACGCCGCGCCCACCACCAGCGGCTCACGTCCCAGATAGCCGGGCGGCTGAAGCCGCGTGAACGGACCGAAGCGTTGGACCGGTAGCCCTCGTGCGGTACCGAGGGTGAGCAGGTTGGGCGTGCCGCGCAGCGCCGTCGCCAGCGAGTCCGCGCGGTGCTTCGCGATCTCCTTCTGCTTTTCGAGCTTGAGGGCCGCGAGTACCTCCGTGCGCACGTCGGCCAGCGGAGGCACGCCCGCCGGCACGAGCGAGTCGAGCCGGAAGACGTAGTAGGCCGGCCTTGCCTCGACGATGGGACTCGTCTCGCCGACGCGGGCCTCGAACGCCCAGACGCTCACGTCGGGGATCACGTACTTGCCCAGCGTGAGCCGCTCACCGTCCACGATGCGGTACAGCGGCGAGACGGGCAAGTGGAAACGCTGCGCCGCGCTGTCGAGCAAGACACCGTTCGGTTGATCCGCGGCGACGCGCTCCAGGCTATCGACCCGCGACTCGACGGCGTCGAGGTGCGCACCCTGCAGCTCGATCGGGATGAGAATGTGGCGGACCTTCAGCGAGTCACCGCGCGCCGCATCCACGCGGATGAGATGGTAGCCGAACTGGGTGACGACCGGGGCCGAAACGCGGCCCGGCACGAGACCCTTCAGGCCCGCCATGAACTCCGGGTCGAACGCCGGCTCGTTGCGCTTGATCCACCCGAGGTCGCCGCCCTGCCTGCCGCTGACGGTGTCGGAGGACTCACGCCGGGCCACGTCTTCGAATTTGACGCCGCGCGTCAATTCGGCGCGGACGCGCGCGACACGTGCGCGGGCCGCCGCCGAGTCGGCGGGGTCGGGGAGGCGTGGAATCGCCACGAACCGGACGAATGCCTGCGCCGGGCGCTTGAAGTCGTCCTCGTGCGCGTCGAGGTAGCGTTGCTGCTCGGCGTCCGCGACGGGAATCGAGTCCGTGATCAGGTAGGGCCAGATCGCGAACGCTGCGATGCTCGCGGAGTCGTGCTGGTCCTTGTAGATCCGCCACAGCTTGGCATCGGTGATGTAGACATCGGCCGTGAGGTACTGCGCCAGCTTGATCTGCGGGATGCGCTCGCGGTAGATCGCCTCGATCTGCGTGAGCGTGTTGCGGTCGGCCCCCGACTGGAGGAACTGCTGCCATTTTCGGATGTCGAACTGGCCATTCGTCTGGAACTGGGGATCACGCATGATCTCCGGCGGCGGTGAGGAGCGGGCGGCGTCGATGATCTCCTCATCCGTCACCTGGATTCCGAGGCGGCCGTACTCCTGCTGCAGCAGGAGTTCCTGGATGATTTGGTTGGTCACCTGATCCTGCACCTGCTGCTCGTCTTCCCGCGCCAGCGTCGATTGCCCTGTCTGTTGGCGATACTGCTCGTAGGCCGCCTGGAGCCGCTGCTGATAGAAGGTGATCGGCACTTCGCGGCCGTTCACTTTCAACACGACGTTCGCGCTGGGCTGCAGGATTTCCATGACCTGACCGATCGCCAGCCAGAGGACGAAGGAGCCGGCGAGGATATAGAAGACCCACTTGGCGTTGGCCCGCATCGAGCGCATCATGGCAGCGATCCGACTCCGGTCAGAGAGGAGGGAAGGGGCATAAGTCTAAAAACGACAACGCACAAACTCAAGCGACGGAGTCGCGTTCTGATTGACAGCACCGCCGGCCGGACACTATGTTGATCCAATTCCCACATAGACTTAGGGCGTGGCCTACACCAGCGAGATAGAGAAGCTCGAACGTCGTTGGGCCGAAAACCCCAAGGGGCGCAATTTCGCTCCCCTGGCCGACGCCTATCGTAAAGCGGGAGAACTAGATAGGGCCGTCGAGCTGTGTCAGAACGGCCTGGCCCTGCACCCCGATTACGTCAGCGCCCACATCGTCTATGGGCGTTGTCTCATCGACATGAAAAACGACGCCGGAGCCCAAGAGGGGTTCAAGAAAGTTCTGGCGCTCGATCCTGAAAACATCATCGCGCTGAAGATCCTCGGTGAGATCGCCGAGCGCAACAACCAATATGCCGAGGCGGTCGACTGGCTGGCCCGGCTGCTCAACGCCGACCCCATGAACGGCGAGGCCGCCGAAGCTCTGGCGCGCGCCAAGACCAAGGCGGCGGCCGCGAAGCCCGCTCCTCCCCCCCCGCCGGCGATCGCCGAGGCCGAGACGGCGGCGATGACCAAGCCGAGCTTCGTGGTCGAACACACCGATGCCGAGCCGGTCACTCCGGTATCGGCGACGACGCCGTCACCCGACGTCGAAACGTTCGACGGGTCACTGGACTTCAACGCCGCGGCGCACTCCGCGGCGCGGGCCGAAGGCCTCGAGGTGCAGGAGGACATCGAGCTCAACTCGCAACAGATCGAGCAGGTCGACGTCATCGGATTGGCGCGGACGCAGTACGAGGGTAGTGGGATGTTCAAGCTGGACATCCCGTCGCCCGAAGTGCGGCCGCCGGTCCCCGAGCTGGTGGACGAAGTGATGCCGCCGGTCGACTTGCCGCTGATCATGCCGGACGACATGCCGGCGGCTGAGGCGCCCGCACCTCCCCGCCGCGCGGCGCCACCCCCGGCGCCCGCGCCGCCGCCAGCTCCGCCGCCTCCTCCGGCGTCAGCGATTCCGGCGGCCGTGGCGCTCTCCGACGACGATGGAGCCGCCGATACGGCGGCGCTGTCGCAGGCAGAGCCGGTGCTCACGGAGACGATGGCGGAGCTGTATCTCAAACAGGGACATCAGCACGACGCGCTACGCGTCTATCAGGCGCTGCTGGCGCAGCGTCCGAACGACGCGCGGCTGCGGCGTCGCGTCGAGCACCTCTCCGGCGGCGGTGACGCACGCCGCGGCTCGGGCGTGTCGGCGCAAGCGTTCTTGAAGGGCATCTGGTCGGGCCGCGCCGCCGTGGCGGCGCCACCGCCCGCGCCGGCTCCTGCTCCGGCGCCGGCGATGGAGCAGACGACGCTCGAGGCCGCGTTCGACGCCGCGGGTGGCGCCGCGGGTCCAACTCCGGGCGAGCCGTCGCATCCGGCGCAGGACCACATCTCGCTCGACTCGGTCTTCGGCGACGACTCGACGCGTCGCGCGGGGAGCGGACCCTTCGTGGGTGGAGGCGCGGGCGCCGCTGACAGCACCCACGCCGGAGGAATCGGTGGTGGGGGCGGCGGAGGCGGCGGAGGGGCCGGCAGCGGGGGCGCCGGTGGCAGTAGTACGGGTGGCTTCTCGTTCGATGATTTCTTTGGCGGCTCGCCTCCCGGTGGCGCGGGCTCTGCTTCGGTTGCCCCTGCGCAAGGCGGCGGCGAGGCGGGAGCGGGTGGTGCGCCGCAGCCGGGCGGCGCACGGACGCCGGGCCGGTCATCGGGTCGCGCACAGCGCCCGCCCGAGGATGAAGCGGAGGCCGATCAGTTCCAGCAGTGGCTGAAAAAGCTCAAGTCCTAGTGCGCATCGCGGTACTGAACGGCCCCAATCTGAACCTGCTGGGGGAGCGCGAGCCTGAGGTGTACGGCCGCGCGACTCTGGCCGAAGTCGAGGCGGCCGTGCGAGAACGGGCGCGCGCCCTGGGCGTCGAGTGCAGCTGGACGCAAACGAACCACGAAGGCGAGCTGGTGGAGGCGATTCAGGCCCTCAAAGGCCCGCCCGGCGCCGACGGCGCCGTGGTCAACGCGGCGGCCTTCACGCACACGAGCTTGGCGGTGCGAGACGCGTTGCTCGCCGTGCGCGTGCCCTTCGTCGAGGTTCACCTGTCCAACATCTTCGCCCGCGAGCCGGAGCGGCGCCGCTCGCTGCTCGCCGACCTGGCGGTCGGTGTAGTGGCGGGGTTCGGGGCCGACAGCTATCGCCTGGGACTCGATGGGCTCGTCGGCCATCTCAAGTCCCGTGGCCGCTGACCGGCGCCGCGAGCGACAGGAAGCGCTCGCTGGGCTGTTCGACGCGGACGGGGAGGGGGGGGGGCTCGACGCGCTCCTCATCACCTCGCGCCCCAACATCCGCTACCTGACCGGTTTCAGCGGCTCGGCGGGCGTGGCCGTGGCGACACGCGGGGATGTCCTGCTCGTCACGGACTTTCGCTACGCCGAGCAGGCGCAGGCCGAGGCGGGCGCCGTCGCGCGCGTCGAGATCGAAGGCGCGAGTGTGTGGGACCGGCTCTTCAAGGAGCTGCCGAGCCTTGGGCCGCTAGGCACGGTGGGGTACGAGGCGCACGCGCTGACGGTGAAGGACGCGGAGCGACTTGGCAGCGCCGTGGCCAAGGCGTGGCGTTGGAAGCCGGCCGGCGAGCTGGTGGAGCGGTTGCGCGCGTGCAAGGATCCGGGCGAGATCGCGGCGATTCGCGCGGCCGCGGCTTTGTCGAGCGAGGCGCTGCAGGCGACGATCGCCGCGGTACGGCCGGGCCAAACCGAGCTGGAGATCGCCGGACTGCTCGAGGGGGCGCTGCGGCGCTGCGGGAGCGAGGGGCATCCGTTTCCGGTGATTGTGGCCTCGGGCCCGCGCAGCGCGCTGCCGCACGCCCAGACGAGTCGCCGGACGGTGGCGGCGGGGGAGTGGCTGCTGCTAGACTTTGGCGCCGTGGTGGACGGGTACTGCGCCGACATCACCCGCACCGTCGTCGTCGGCGCGCGGGCCACCGAGGCGCAGCGCGCGTTGTACGATCTGGTGGCCGGGGCGCAGCGGCGGGCTCGCGAGGGCGTGCGGGCGGGGATGCCGGGCCGCGAGGCGGACGCGTTGGCGCGGGACCCGATCGAGGCGCGCGGCTTCGGGGATGCCTTCGGTCATTCGACGGGACACGGGCTGGGGTTGGAGGTGCACGAGGCGCCGCGGCTCGCGCGAACGGCCACGGAGCCACTGCCCGTGGACGCCGTGGTCACGATCGAGCCGGGCGTGTACGTCCCGGGCCGGGGGGGCGTGCGCATCGAGGACGACGTGCATCTCTCGGTGGATGGCCCGCGATTGCTCTCGGATGGCTGCACGGATCTCGTGGAACTGGTGTAGGGGCCGATGGGGGGTATTTTGACCGTATGAAGCTCGACATTATCGCGCAGCTCGTGCAGATCCTGAAAGACGCCCCGGACGTGGGCGCCATCGAGATCCGGCGCGGGTTGTTCGGAGCGTGGTCGTCGGTCCGGGTCTCGAAAGCCGGCCATGTGGTGGGGAACACGGGTGGCCACGTGGTGGTGACGCAGGCCGCCCCCGCGGCCGGAGGACAGGCTGCGGCGTCGCCCGCGGCCGCTGCGCCCGCCCCAGCCGCCGTTTCCCATCTCCTCGAGATCAAGTCTCCGATGGTAGGGACCTTCTATTCGGCACCCGAGCCTGGGGCGCAGGCGTATGCCAAGGTCGGGAGCCGCGTGAACGTGGGCCAGGTGGTGTGCATCATCGAAGCGATGAAGATCATGAACGAGATCGAGTCCGAGGTCGGTGGCGTGGTGAAGGAAGTGTGCGTCCAGAACGCGCAGCCGGTCGAGTTCGGGCAGGTCCTCTACCGGGTGGATCCAAATGGCTGACGCTCCCGCCGTAGCCTTCAACTTCAAGCAAGCCATCACCAACATGGTGCAGCGCAACGGCTCCGATCTGCTGCTCAAGGTCGGCCGGCCCGCCACCATCCGGGTGAACGGCGAGCTGGTGGGGCTCGACACGCAGCCGCTCAAGCCCGAGGAGTTGAAGTCCCTCGCGGAGCAGATCATGACGCCGCGCCAGGTGAAGGAGTTCGCGGAGCATAAGGAAGCGGACTTCGCGATCGGCGTGCCGGGCGTGGGCCGCTTCCGGACGAACGTCTATCAGCAGCGCGGCACGGTGGCATTCGCCTTCCGGGCGATTCCCTACGAAGTGAAGCAGATCAAGGAGCTGAGCCTGCCGCCCGTGATGGAAGAGATCGCGCTCAAGCCGCGCGGCCTCGTGCTGGTGACGGGCGTGACGGGGTCGGGCAAGTCCACCGCGCTCGCCGCGATGATCAACCACGTGAACACGAACCGCCGGGTCAACATCATCACGATCGAGGATCCGATCGAGTTCCTGCATCGCGACCAGTTGGCGAACATCTCGCAGCGCGAGGTCGGGAACGACACGCTGTCGTTCAACTCCGCGCTGCGCCACGTGCTGCGCCAGGATCCGGACGTGATCCTGATCGGCGAAATCCGCGACATGGAAACGCTGGACACGGCGCTCAAGGCGGCGGACACGGGCCACATGGTGTTCTCGACGCTGCACACGACGGACGCGACGCAGACGATCAGCCGCGTGATCTCGTTTTTCCCGCCGCACCAGCACGATGAAATCCGCCACCTGCTCTCCACGGCGCTGCAAGCCGTGATCTCGCTGCGGCTCGTGCCGCGCAAGGACGGCCGCGGCCGCGTGCCGGCGGCCGAGGTGCTGATCAACACCGCCGCCGTGGCCGACAACGTGCGCGACCTGTCGAAGCAGCTGAGCATTCCCGACCTGATCGCCGAAGGCTCCGTGCAGTACGGCATGCAGACCTTCGACCAGTCGCTGTTTCAGTGGTACACGCAGGGCGTGATCAGCTACGAGAGCGCGATCTTCTATTGCTCGAATCCGAGCGAGTTCGCGCTGAAGGTGTCGGGTGTCGATTCGTCCGGGAACCGGCTGGGCGGCAGCGACCAGGCTGGGGCGATCGAGCTGACGCCCTGATGTTCCAGAAAGTGCTGGTCGCGAACCGCGGGGAGATTGCCCTGCGGGTCATCCGGGCGTGCAAGGAGCTGGGCGTCGCGACGGTCGCGGTGTATTCCGAAGCCGACCGCGAGTGCTTGCACGTGCGCTTCGCCGACGACGACGTCTGCATCGGTCGGGCGCCGGGCCGCGACAGCTACCTCAACATCCCCCGCCTCATCGCGGCCGCGGAGATCACGGGCGCCGACGCGATCCATCCCGGCTACGGCTTCCTCGCCGAGAACCCGGAATTCGCCGAGAAAGTCGGCGCGTCGAACATCACGTTCATCGGTCCGACGCCCAATCAGATCCGCCAGATGGGGGACAAGGCCACCGCCCGCAAGATCGCCCAGAAGCTCAAGGTGCCGACCGTGCCGGGCTCGCCCGGTCCCGTCGAGTCGCCCGACGAAGGACTGAAGATCGCCGCCAAGATCGGGTTTCCCGTGATCATCAAGGCGGCGGCGGGGGGCGGTGGGAAGGGGATGCGCGTCGCGAACGATCCGGAGCAATTCACGCAGGCGTTCAACCTCGCCACGCAGGAGGCGCTGGCGGCGTTCGGCTCGGGGCAGGTGTACCTCGAGAAGTACCTGGCGCGCCCCCGCCACATCGAAATCCAGATTATGGGCGACACGCACGGCAAGGTCATGCACCTGTGCGAGCGCGATTGCTCGGTGCAGCGCCGGCATCAGAAGCTCATCGAGGAGGCGCCGAGCCCGGCGCTCGATCAGACGCTGCGCGAGGACATCGGTGATGCCGCGGTCAAACTGGCGGAATCGATCGGCTACGTCGGCGCGGGGACGATCGAATTCCTGCTCGACGAGGACGGCTCCTTCTATTTTATGGAGATGAACACGCGCATCCAGGTCGAGCACCCCGTGACCGAGATGTGCACCAACTTCGACCTGGTGAAGGAGCAGATCCGCGTCGCCGCGGGGGAGCCGCTGTCGTTCGTAATGAACGGCAACCGGCTGCGCGGCCACGCGATCGAATGCCGAGTCAACGCCGAGGACCCGGCGCGCAACTTCCAGCCGTCGCCGGGACTGATCACCGCGTACCATCCCCCGGGTGGGCCGGGCGTGCGGGTGGACACGCACATCTACGCCGGCTACACGGTGCCGCCTTACTACGATTCGCTGCTCGCCAAGGTGATCGTACATGGCAACACCCGAGCGGAGGCGTTGGCGCGCATGCGCCAGGCGCTTGACTCGTTTATCATTGAAGGCGTGACCACGACGATCCCCTTTCTCGGCCGGGTGATGCGCCACCCGGACTTCATCGAGGGGAAGGTCGACACGAAGTTTCTCGAGCGCGAGCCGCAGCTCCTCAAAGACCCGACCGCATGAAGATCGATGTCTACTTCACCCCACTCGGCCTCAACGCTGGCGACTTGGCGGGCCGAGGGGTGGTCGTCATCGACGTGCTCCGCGCCACCAGCAGCATCGTCACCGCCCTCTCGGCAGGCGCCAAAGCTGTCGTCCCCGCCGCCACCTCGGAGGAAGCCGTTCGCCTCACTGCCAACCTCGAGAAAGACGGCATGGTGCTCGCGGGCGAGCGGCGGATGGTCAAGATCGAGGGGTTCGGGCTGGGGAACTCCCCGCGCGAAATGACGCGCGCGGCGGTTGGTGGCAAGACGGTGTACCTCGCGACGACGAACGGCACACCGGCGCTCGTGGCGGCGCAGGGGGGCGATCCCGTGCTCGTGGCCGCCGCCCTGAACTTCAGCGCGGTCGCCGAGCGGGCCCGCACCGTGTTCGCCGAGCGCGGGGACCTCGTGATCATCTGCGCGGGGCGCGATCGACAATTCGCGCTCGAGGACGCCTACACCGCCGGGCGGCTCGTTAAGGCCGTGAAGAAAGGCGCGCGCAAAGTGACGCTGAACGACGCCGCGCAGGTGTCGCTCGACCTGGCGGGGCAGCAGGGCGGTTGGGAGGACGCGTTCGACGCGAGCGACGCCGCGCGCCAGCTCTTCGAGGTGGGTCTGGGCGACGACGTGGCGTACTGCGCCCATCCCGACCGGTTCACCGTCGTCCCCGTCTACGCCGACCGCCGTATCACCGCATGAATCCGAAGGCCCGCAACGAGCTGATCGGTGTCGCGGCGCTGCTGCTGGGGCTGTTTTTCGGGTTGACCCTGCTGCAGCTGCCGCTGACCGGCAGTTGGGGTCGGCAGATCGGCGGGGCGCTGTGGAAGCTCTTCGGCCTGGGGGCCGTGGTCCTGCCGGTGCTCGGCGTGGGGTGGGCGCTGGCCGCGTTCGAGCGGCTCGGGCGCCTGTCGTGGGGCCGCGCCGCCGCGCTGGGTGCGGGCCTGATCCTGCTCGTCCCCTACGGCATCGCCATCGGGATCGGCCCCCTCTTCCCCAACGACTACATCCAGTGGAGCGCTACGCAGAAGCTCGTCGGCCTTTTCCCGGCGTTTCT
>Ga0075431_100003960_pt1 | contig 14428 bp, 2 predicted proteins | sample RhiMetdeltSRZDD5_FD_75297 | JGI IMG/M metagenome (GOLD analysis project Ga0075431, IMG submission 75297) | Populus rhizosphere microbial communities from Tennessee, USA - Rhizosphere MetaG P. deltoides SRZDD5 | ecosystem: Host-associated > Plants > Roots > Rhizosphere > Soil | place: USA... | reverse complement strand
GACCGTGATCCGGTAGAGCGTGCCGCCGAACCGGTAGTTGATCTCGAACCCCTTCCACTCCCGCGGGATGCACGGATCGATGCGCAGCGCGTTCCCCTGCTTCCGGAAGCCGAGGATCCATTCCAGGCCCGCGCGGTACAGCCAGCCGGCGGACCCGGTGTACCAGGTCCATCCCCCGCGTCCCACGTGGGGAAGCCCGGAGTAGACGTCCGCGGCCACGACGTAGGGCTCCACCCTGTATCGAAAGACCTTCTCGGGAGTGTCCGCATGCCGGATGGGGTTCAACAGCCCGAAGAGATCGACGGCCTGGTCGCCGTCCCCCAGCTCGGCGAACGCCATGACCGACCAGATCGCGGCATGGGTGTACTGCCCGCCGTTCTCTCGGATGCCGGGGGGATATCCTTTTATATACCCCGGGTCGAGGGGTGTCCGGTCGAACGGCGGGGAGAGAAGCAGGTGCAGCCGTTCCTCGCGCAGGACGAGCTCGCGCTCGACGGAGGCCATGGCCTGGCGCGCCCGATCCCTGTCGCCGGCGCCGGAGAGGACCGCCCAGGACTGGGAGATGGAGTCGATCCGGCATTCGTCGTTCGCCGCCGACCCGATCGGCGTCCCATCGTCGAAGAAGGCGCGTCGATACCACTCACCGTCCCACGCCTCCCGGTCCAGCGAAGCCTCCAGGGAATCGGCCCGCGTCCGCCAGCGCGCCGCGCGCTCCCCCTCCGCGCGCGAGTCGGCGAGACGGGCGAACTCCCTCAGGTTCACAAGAAGGAACCAGCCCAGCCAGACGCTCTCTCCGCGCCCTTCGCGGCCGACGCGGTTCATTCCGTCGTTCCAATCCCCGGCGCCGATCAGCGGCAGGCCGTGGCTCCCCGCATCGAGACTGAGGTCCAAGGCCCGCGCGCAATGCTCGAACAGCGTCCCCCGCTCCTCCGAGGCCGTCGGCTCGAAGTAGGCTTCCTGCTGGCCGTCGTCCAGCGGCGCACCTTCGAGCCATGAAACCTGTTCGTCGAGCACCGCCCGGTCGCCGGTCGACCGGAGATACCCGGACACCGCGTAGGGAAGCCAGATGCGGTCGTCGGAGATCCGGGTCCGCACCCCGCGGCCCGTGGGAGGATGCCACCAGTGCTGGACATCCCCCTCCCTGAACTGCCTGGCGGCGGACCGCAGGAGGTGCTCGCGCACGAGGTCCGGCCTGGTCGCCAGGAGGGCCAGGACATCCTGGAGCTGGTCGCGGAAACCGTACGCCCCTCCGGACTGGTAGAGGGCGGACCGGCCCCAGGTCCGGCACGAGAGAGCCTGGTACAGGAGCCAGCGGTTGAGCATGAGATCCATGGAGCGATCGGGAGTCTTCACCTGCACCGCGCCCAGCAGACCGTCCCAGTGCTCCTGATTCTCCCGAAGAACCTGATCGCAGCCCGTCGCTCGATAGCGCTCGATCAGGGCACGAGAATGCTCGAGGCTCTCCCCCTGCCCGAGGAGAAACAGCACTTCGGTGCGTGCTCCCGGGACGATTTCGACGACCGTCTGCAGCGCGGCGCAGGGATCCAGGCCCGCTCCCGTCTTTCCCGAGAGCCTCTGGCCACGCTCCAGCGACTCGGGATGGTCGAGGCTCGCGTTGCGGCCCAGGAACTCGAGACGGTCGCCGGTCCAGGAGGTCTGCAGCCCTCCCAGGTCGGCGAAGGCGACCCGGCTCGCGAACTCCCCGTTCCAGGCGTTTCGAGCGAGCATGGCCCCGGTCGCGGGATCGATTTCGGTGAGCACAAAAGGGACGGAACCCGCGCGCGCGACCCCCAGCACCCACTCCGCGTACGCCGTGACCGAGATCCGCCGGGTGCGGCCGGACCGGTTCTCCAGGGTGAGGCGTGAGATCTTGACGGGGTCGCTCCGGGGCACGAGCATCAGGAGATCCAGCGCGATGCCGTGCGAGGTGTGCTCGAAGCGACTGTACCCCTGGCCGTGCCGGATGACGTAGGGGCGGTCCTCTTCGCGTACGGGAAGGCAAGTGGGTCCCCAGATCAGACCGCTGTCCTCGTCACGCACGTAGAGCACCTCGCCCGGCGTGTCGCTGACCGGATCGTTGGACCACGGTGTCAACCGGTTTTCCCGGCTGTTCACGGACCACGTGCACCCCGATCCCGACTCCGAGACCTGGAATCCGAACTCGGGGTTGGCCACCACGTTGATCCAGGGAGCGGGCGTCCACTGGTCCTTCCCCAGCACCGTGACGTACTCGCGGCCGTCCGGTGTGAACCCTCCCAGGCCGTTGAAGAACTCGAGATCCAGCACGGGCGTGGAGACCGGCTCCGCCTTCCCTCGCGGAGGACGGGGCCGCGGCGGAGCCGGCCCCGACCGTTCCAGCCGGATGGTCTGCTCGGAGAGCGAACCGCGGCTGGCCACGATCAGCACGCGCGCCGCCGAGCGCAGCAGGACCAGGTCCTGCTGAGGCAGGAGGTCCTCCCGCAGCACGAACACGCGTTCGCGCTCCCCCTCGGCCTCGCGACCGGCCGCGGATCGGCTGACCCGCACCATGGCCTCGATCGATTGCTGGAGATCCTGCGCGTAGGATGTCCCCTTCCCATTGAGGATCACCAGATCGGCGGGAACCCCCTTCAATCCCCAGTACTCCTGCGCCCGGAGGAGCTGCCTGACGACGTCCCGATCTTCCTCCTGCTCGATGCGCACCAGGGCGATCGGCAGATCTCCGGAGATGCCGTAGGCCCAGAGCCCGGAGGGTCCCCTGCGATTCGTGGCCAGCACCTGGGGGGCGGCGCGCAGCGTGGGATCGGTATACAGCAGGCGGTTGGCCAGGCGCTGGAACAGGTGCGCCTCGTCCTGGGTGATCCTCAGGTGATGCAGGTGGACCTGGGCCCGTGTCCACGCCAGGGTGCTTTCCCGCTCGAACGTCGCCGGCTGCTGGTACTTCTCGGCGATCTGCAGCGCCTCCTCCCGTGACCGCGCCACCAGCGTGGTGAACACGATGCGTGCCGTCCCCTGCGCGGGGAGCGCCAGCCGGTGCCTCATGCTCACGATGGGATCCAGGACCGTCCCCGCCGAGTTGCTCAAGGGACCTCCGTCGATCATGGAGATCGGCGCCCGGACCCCCCGGCCCCGCCCCAGGAAGCGCGCGCGATCGCTTTCGTACTGCGGCGCGCGAAGCGTTTCGCCTTCCGGCGCGCCCAGATGGGCGAGCCAGACTCGGGGCTCGTCCGCCGAGCGCGGGCGCCTCGTGGCCAGCAGGGTGCCGAGGTGCGGAACGAACTCCGTCTCCACGAAGAGGTTGGAGAAGGCGGGGTGGGCCTCGTCCGCGGCCTGCGGGGCCAGGACAACCTCGGCATACGAGGTGAACTCGATCTCGCGGTCCCGGTTTTCGAGATTGGTCACCGTCAGGCGGCGGAGCTCGGCATCGTCCTCGGGGGACACCACGACCTCGAGCACGATCGAAAGCGATCGGTCCCTCTGCTCGATCCGGGCCCGGTCTTCCGTGTAGACGACCTCGTACCGGTCCGCGGGAGTCCCGCTCGGCTGGTATCCCGAGGACCACACGGCGCCGGTTCCCGCGTCCTGCAGGAAGACGAACGTCCCCCAGCAATCGCGTGTCGTGTCCTCGCGCCAGCGGGTCACTGCCAGGTCGCGCCATCGGCTGAACCCGGCGCCCGCCGCCGTGACCATGACGGTGTACCGTCCGTTGGAGAGAAGGTGCGTGCGGGGGGTGATGTCGTGCGGCGAGTCGAAGCGCCTCAGGGTCGGAGGAAGCAGGTCCCGCACGAGCGCTGCGACCTGCACCTCCTCCGCCCGCGGCCGCGTGATGGCGACCGCACGCGGAGTCCGCTCCTGAAGCAGGAGGTCCGCCGCCTGGATCTTCGGATGGGAATGAAAACGCCTCCGGGTCGCGCCCTCGTTGAGCACATTTCCCAGGGAGACGAGGGTCATCCCCTGGTGATGCGCCATGTAGGCGCGGACCACGGCGGCCGTGGTCTTCTCCGGCAGCCTCGAGGGGGTGTAATCCAGCGCTTCGTAGAAGCCGTAGGCTCCGCGTGCCCCCGACTGCTCGAGGCGGGCGAAGTTCTTCACGGCGGCGCCGGGGTTGACCATGGCCGCGAGGGCGGTGGCGTACGGAGCCACGACCACGTCCTCCGACAGCCCGCGCTTGAGCCCCAGGCCGGGGACGCCGAAGGCGGAGTACTGATAGGTGAGCTCCGCGTCACGCACGTTGTAGGCCGATTCGGAGACCCCCCATGGCACCCCCCGCTCCGCACCGTAGCGGATCTGGCGCCCCACCACGAGGCGGCAGGTCAGATCCAGCAGACTCTTCGCGGGCTGCGACATCACGAGCATCGGCATGAGGTACTCGAACATGGACCCCGACCACGAGACCAGGGCCGCGCCGTGACCGATCGGCGTCAGCGAGCGGCCGAGATGGAACCAGTGCTGAGGCGGCACGTCCCCCTTGGCGATGGCCACGAAGCTCGCCAGCCGGGCCTCGGAGGCCAGCAAATCGTACCTGCCGGGATCGAGCGTGTTCTCGGCCACCCGATAGCCGATGGAGAACAGCTTGGAGGTCGGATCGAGCAGGAACTGGAAATCCATGGCCAGGACCATCTCGTCCGCCAGCGAGGCGAGGGCCGCGAGGCGATCCGCGAGGGTCTCTTCCTGGAGCTGCGCATCGCGGGCGTGGCTCCGGACGGAGCCCTGGACGGCACCCGCCCAGATCAGGATCTCCGATCGGGAGCCGCTCTGGACCTCGCGCGCCTGCGCGCGCGCGATGTCGAGAAGGTTGTCCGCCTGCGACTCGAGCTCGCGAAATCGGCGGGGCCGATCGATCGGCGACGACCGGAGCGCTTCGAGCGCGGCGGCCGTGGCTTCCGTGGCCTCGCGCAGCCGCGCCGTGGTGACCGCCGGTCCGGTACCGGCGGCATCGGCCCCCTTCATCGCGTCGATCAGCAGCTGAAGCGCGTCCCCGATCCCCTCGAGGATCTCCGGGCCCGCGAAGGGACGGTGCATCGGTTCGCGACACGCCCGCGCCAGGGTGATCAGGTACCCTCCCAGGTTGCCGCTGTCCACCGTGGACACGTACATCGGCTCCAGCGGCCGGAGGTCCCGGGTGTCGTACCAGTTGAGGAAGTGACCCCGGATGCGGGGCAGGTCCCTCATGGTCCGGAGCGTGGCCTCGAGCCGCTCCACCGTCTCCAGTGTTCCGATCCAGCCGAAATCCCGGGCGACCAGCGTGCTGAGCAGATAGAGCCCCAGATTCGTCGGCGAGGTCCGGCGGGCCTCGACGGGCTCGGGATCCTCCTGGAAGTTGTCCGGCGGGAGGTCATGGTTCCGCTCGTTCACGAATGTCTCGAAGAAGCGCCAGGTCCGGCGGGCGACGAGCCGCAGGGAGCGCGTCTCCGAGGGGGTGAGGGCATGCGATGCCGCGATCTTCGGCGGGACGCTGATGCGCCAGGCGAAGACGGGAGCCAGCAGCCAGAGGAGAACGAACGGCATGGCCACGGGCCAGGCCTCGGGCTTCAGCAGGACGAGCAGCAGGCCCGCCACGGCGGCCAGGAGCACCCCCGGGCGCAGATGCCAGTAGAAGAGCCGGAGTCTCAGGTCGGCGCCATAGCCGGCCTGCGCGGCCGTCACCCACGCCAGGAGGTGCCGCTTCGTGAGGTAGACCCGGACGAGAGTCCGAATCATGGCGTCCACCATGAGCCAGGCCTGGTGGGCGAGCATGGTGATGGCCAGGAGCGTCTGCGACAGGGCCACTTTGACGTCGTGGCCCACGTCGCGAAGATGGCTGCGCTTGGAGATCCCCCAGCGTCGCGGCAGGAGGCCGTCGAGAACCGGGATCACGGCCGGCAGGACGATGGATCCGACGAACAGCGCCGTCCACCAGAACGGCGGAGCCGCCGGGACGATCCAGGCGGTCACCGCAACCAGGAACGTCGAAGGGGCGGCGAGGCTTCGGCGGAGATTGTCGAGCATCTTCCAGCGGCCGTGGTTCGGGATGCGGGCCCTCTGTCTCCGGCCCGCGGTGTCGCGCGCGTGGCCCAGGATCCAGGGCAGAAGCTGCCAGTCCCCCCGCACCCAGCGATGGTCACGGCGGGCGGCCACCTCGTAATGCGTGGGGAATTCCTCGAAGAGCTCCACGTCGGTCGCCAGCCCGGCGCGGGCGAACGAGCCCTCGAAGAGATCGTGGCTCAGGAGCGTGTTGTCCGGGACCTTCCCCTCGAGGGCCGCCTCGAAGGCATCGACGTCGTAGATCCCCTTCCCGGTGTACGACCCCTCGCCGAAGAGGTCCTGGTACACGTCGGAGACCGCGGCCGCGTACGGATCCACCCCCCCGGGGCCCGAGATGATCCGCTGGTAGGTCGTGCTCCCGGGACCCGTCGGCAGGGACGCCGTGAGCCGGGGCTGCAGGATCGCGTACCCCTCGACGACACGTCCCTCGCGAGGATCGAAGCGCGGCCGGTTCAACGGGTGCGCCATGGCCCCGACCAGCCGGCGGGCGGCCCCCAGCGGAAGCCGGGTGTCGGCATCCAGGGTGATGACGTAGCGAACGTCCTGAGGCACCGCGGGGGGCCGGCCATCGATCGGAATGAACGTCGTGTCCCGTGCGCCGCGCAGCAGCCGGTTCAGCTCGTGGAGCTTTCCGCGCTTCCTCTCCCAGCCGATCCACCGGCCTTCCCCGGCGTTCCAGAGCCGCCGGCGATGCAGCAGAAGGAACCGCTCCCCGCCGCCGGGCGGGCTGCCGTACTGCGCGTTGAGCTGCGCGACGCCGCCGGACAGGGCGGACAGGAGGTCCTCGTCGCCGGGCATCCTCTCGCCGGGCGCATCCGCCCAGTCCGTGACGAGGGCAAAGTGAAGATGGCCTTCGGGATTCGCGAGATAGTGCACCTCGAGCCGCTCGAGATGCTCCTCGATGTCGCCCGGGCGCGCGAGCAGCGTGGGCATGACGACCAGAGTGCGAAGCTCGGACGGTACGCCCTGGGCGAGCTCGAGCTTGGGGAGGAGCCTCGGTGGAACGAGAAACGGAACCAGGCGGTGGACGAGCGACACCGCGATGTTCGAGGCCGGCACCAGGCCGAGGGTTCCGAGAAGGACGAGGACCCAGGGGGCGGCCCCGGCCGTCCAGGTCAGGTACAGCGGGCCGGAGAGCAGGAGGGCGGTGAGCGCCGCGATGCCGCCCAGGTAGCCCGGCAGCGCATGGGCGCGATAGGCGCGGCGGAGCCGGATCCACATGGGGACGCGAAACCCCAGACGCTTCTCGAAGGACCTGCGGCCCCCGGCGACGAAGTAGTATCCGGGGTCCTCCTCGGCGCTGCCGGGAACGCCGGGAAGCGTCTCCGCCTGCCGGGCCCCCCGGCTTGCGCTCCGGGCCAGGAGCACCGCCTCCTGCGCCACCTCGACCTCCGAATGCCCTGAGCGCTGGGCGAGCAGCTCGATCCGGGCCCGGTACTCGTCCCGGGTCGTGAAGTCCATGGCGGCGAAACCGGGAGCGCTCCGCAGGACCTCGTCCACCAGGCTGACGCTCTCGAAGAACTCGGGCCAGTCGATGGAGGACATCCATCGCATGCTGGTGATGATGTTCCTTACGGTGACGTTGGCCGCCGCCTGGGCCTGAAGCTCCCGGGCGACCACCTCGTCCGCCGAAGTCCCCTGGGCGCCCAGCTTCTCTTCGAGCCAGACCAGGGCCGGCATGACCGAGGGGTCGAGCCCGCGAAGCCGCTGGACGAGCTGCACCGCAAACGCGCGGGCCAGCGGGACGTCCCCCAGGCCGGCCAGGATCTCGTCCGGGCGCTCCGCCGCCCGATCGCCCAGGCCCAGGAGGCGGTCCGCCAGCGCGTCGGCCCGGGCCCTCTCCTGGCGGGAGCGGATGATCAGCTGCGACAGGCGTCGCAGGTTTTCCACGAGTGCGACTCGAAGGTGGATGGCGACCGCCCAGAGCTCCCCGATGGTCAGCGGCTGGATCCGCTGGTAGGCCCGGACGAATCGGAGAATCGTCTCCATCTCGAAACGGCTGTCGGTATGCGCGACATAGGCCCAGGCCAGCCCGTAGACGCGCGGGTACCCCGCGAGGTGGCCCACGGCGATCTTGGGCAGGAGGCGGTAGTAGCTCACCGGGAGGTGGTCCCGGATGCCGCGGAGCTGTTCGTCCACGATGTGGAAGTTGTCGAGGATCCACTCAGCCGCGGGCGTGATCTCGTTCTTCGCCAGGACGGTTTCGGCGATGTTCCGATACGCCGCCAGGAGCACGCGCGCATTCTCGCGGACCCTGGGGAGGAGATTCCGTCCTGCGGGAGGCTTCCCGGCGATGCGATGGGCCCCGGCCAGGCTCTCGGCGTGCTGCTCCAGGCGCTCGATGCCGAAGATCTCGGCACGGATCGGTTCTTCCACGGGAGCAGGACTGTCGATGACCGCTGCGGTGTCCTTCATCTCGAGCTTCCATCCCGGTGGGCTGGATCATCTACGGGCGGCTTTCCGGACGCCGAATACTCGGACAAACTCCTGGCTGGGATGCGGCCTATTGTACTCTCTGCGGAAGGCCCGGTGGGATTCCGGCCGGGTCAGCGGATGGCGGCGAGCTCGAAGAGGTAGTCGACGAACGAGGCGACGGCGCCGTCCCAGCCCGCCACCTTGGGATTCGACGAGTCGATGACGAAGTACTCGTCGGGGGCGTGCGCGCCGCTGCCGTGGCCGAGGCCGAAGTGGCCGGAGGGGAGCTTGAGCGGCTCCCCGGTGAAGACGTACCCGGGGTACGAGCCCGCGTTGCGCGGCCACAGGAACGGGTCGAGCCCCGCGCGCTTGTACACCGCGAACTGCGCGCGGATGATCGGGGCGTCCGCCGAAGTGCCGGTCGGATCGTAGCCGCCGCTCGGGTTGACCTCGATGTCGCCGAACCCGCGCTTCTTGAGGTGCGCCTTCAGGGCCGCCACCGCGCCGTCGAACGTCATGTCCGGCACGAGGCGGAGATCGAGCTTGGCCACGGCGCGGTGCGGCAGCACGGTCTTGCCGCCGGGCCCCGTGTAGCCGGCCACGAGCCCCTCGATGTTCACGGTGGGCGTGAAGAGGAAACGCTCCAAGGACGCCCGCCAGGGCAGGTCGTGCGCCCAGGTCTGGGCGGACAGCAGGCTCTTCGCGGTCGCTTCGTTCAGCCGGGCCGCCGCGGTGTCGAGCATGGCCTTCTCGGCCGCGGAGGCCGGGCGCGCGGCGTCCGCGAACCCGTCGATCGCCGGGTCGCCGTCGGTCGTGACCAGCGTGGCGAGCGCCTGCACCAGGTGGAACGCCGGGCTGTCGAGGCGCGCCCGGTTGCTCGAATGCACGTCCTTGCCGGGGCCGCGTCCCCACTTCTCTCCGCTCGCGACCAGCTCCAGCTCGACGACCCCCTTGGCGCCGAGCGACACGGTCACGGTCCCGTCCGGGTCCTGCGACGCCGACGGCATGAAGACGCCGCTGCAGCGCTTCAGGGCCGCGGCCACTTCCGGTTTCTGCGCGACCTGCCTGAAATGCGGCGAGCCGATCTCCTCCTCCCCCTCGGCGACCAGGACGAGGTTCACCGGCACCTTCTTCCCGGCCCCCCGGATGGCGTGGAGGGCCGCCAGGAACGCGGCCTCCGGCCCCTTCTGGTTCACCGCGCCGCGCCCCATCACGACCTTCCCGAGGCCGGGCCTGTCCAGAAGGGCCGCGTCCCACGGCGGCGAGGACCACTCGGCAGGGTCCGCCTGCTTCACGTCGTACATGAAGTAGAGGCCGATCGTCCGGGGGGCGCCGGCGTCGAGCGTGGCGAACACGCCCGGCTGGCCGTCGGTGGGGACGCGCGTCACGTTCGTGAAGCCGGCCTCGCGCGCGAACCGCATCATCATCTCGCAGCCCTCGTTCATCCCGCGGTTCTCGGCGGCGATCGACGGCTGCCGGATCCATTCCTGGAGCCGCTTCACTCCTTCGTCGTGGCGCCTGGTGATTTCGGCGCGGATCGCGCCCCGCGGGTCGTCCGGGACCGCGACCCCCGGGAAAGCGAGCGCCATCGCCAGGGCGGCGGCCGCGGCGGCCATTCGACGGCGTGCGATGGGGGTCATGGCGCGCAGTCTACCTCAGGCCGGCCGGGCCGGGATCCCGCGAATCACCGATCCAGGTCGCCCGGCCAGTTCACGACCAGGGTGATCGCCGACGAGGCCGTCCCCGGCTCGAACGGCATGATGAAGCGCTGCCCGTCGGCGGTGACGTCGAACCGGGCGAACACTCCGAAGGGGCGGGCCTCGAAGAGCGTCCGGACTGTCCCGATCTCGAAGCTGGACCCGTGCGCCGTCACCTCGGCGGCCATCAGCTTGTTGTCCAGCGAGAGGTAGAAGATCTCCCGGCCGTCGCGCCGCCAGCGTGGAGAGAGCCCTCCGCCCGACGAAACCTGCCATTTCCCCCCGGGGCCGGGGAACGGCGCCACGTAGACCTTCGGCTCCCCCGACTCGTTGGACGAGTAGGCCAGCCACCGGCCATCCGGAGAGAAGGTCGCCTCGCGCTCGCTGAACGGTGCGTCGTGGAAGAGGTATGGCTTTCGGTCCCCCGCAAGCGGAACCATCCAGATGCCCCAGCCGCCCGGCTTTCCCTCCTGAAAGGCCAGAACTTTTCCGTCGGGTGACCAGTCGGTCGGAAACTTGTACCGATCCGATCCCTCCACGAGCAGCTCCTCGGCGCTCGATCCGTCCGAGGCCTTCTGATAGATGGCGTGCTTTCCGTTCCGATGGGCCTGGTACGCGATGCGCTTCCCATCGGGGGACCAGATCGCGTAGATGCTCCCCCCGGTCGAGGCCGAGCCGAAGGTCTGCCGCGTCTTGACGCCCCGGGCGAGATCGCAGCTCCAGATGTCGTACCCGGTCGAGTCGAGATAGAACAGGAGGCGCTTCCCCTCCGGCGAGATGCGGGGACTGGCGTAGGCATCCATGCCGGACACCGTGCCGATCTGCTTGCTGCTCCGGTCGTACCACACGAGCTGGCGATCCGCGCGCGTCGGGCCCTCGGCGTACGCCAGGAGTCCGTTTTCGGACGCGGAGAACAGTCCTCTCGAATAGATCGCCACCTCGCGGACCGGATCGGCGATCGCCAGGGCCTCCCCGGTCACCTTCAGGCGCTCCGCATCGAACGGCAGGGCCATCAGCGTGTCCAGGCGCAGGAACAGGATGTGCCCCGAGGCGTAGAGGGCGCCGGCGTGCGAGCGCAGGAGAACCTCGCCCGCCTTCGAATCGAGCGAGCCCAGCCGGACCTCGTTCGTCGGGTTCTCCCTCGGCGTGAACACCCCGCTCCCCGCCAGGTAGAGAAAATGCCGTCCGTCCGGCAGGAACCAGGGCCAGCGATGCGAGTTCTCGTAACGCGCCGGGTCCAGGACGGTCACGGCAGTCACCTCGCCGCCTCCGGCCGAGACCCGGTAGATGCCCCCGTTGACCGACGGAGTGAACAGGATGTCCCCCTGCCGGTTCCATGTCCCGCCGCGCCCGTCGGAGGCGTCGCACAGCGTGAAGGGACTGCCGCCCGAGACTTCAATCTTCTTGAGCTTGCCGCCTGCGAAGAAACCCACGAACCGTCCGTCCGGCGACCAGAACGGGTAGGTGGCTCCGCTGGTCCCGGACAGGGGCTCGGCGCGCAGCGAATCGATCGGGCGCACCCAGAGCGACGACTGGCCGGCGGCGGTCGTCGCGACGAACGCGATCCGGCTGCCGTCGTGAGAGAGCGCGAACCCGGCTCCGTCGGACAGCATCAGGCTCGAGTCTGCCATCGGCTTGATGTACGACCGCGTGACCCTCACCTCGGCGGGGGCGCGCGTGGCCTGCTGGTACGCCAGCGCCAGGGCCGCCGCGGTGGTCATGGCCAGCGCGACCTTGAGCAGCCGGTCGCGGGTCCTCCGGCGCGTCCCCGGCGCGGCGGCGACGCCCGCCTGCGAGCCGGACTGCGTGATCCACCTCAGCGCGTGCGCCAGGTCCCTCGCCGTCTGCCAGCGCTTCTCCGGGTCCTTGGCCAGACAGGTCCGGATCGTGTGGTCCAGCGCGGGCGGCGTCATCGGCTTCACGACGCTCAGCGGCTCGGGCTCCTTCTCGAGGATCGCCGACGCCACGCTCAGCTGGCTCTTTCCCTCGAAGGCCCGCCGGCCGGTGACCATCTCGTACAGCACCGCCCCCAGCGAGAAGATGTCGCTCTGTCCGTCCACGTCCTTTCCTTCGATCTGCTCCGGCGACATGTACTGGAACGTCCCCACGATGGAGCCTTCGGCCGTCAAAGGCTGGGCCCGCGTGTCGAGCGCGGACAATCCGGCCACCGTGCCGGCGTCCGCCGCCTTGGCCAGGCCGAAGTCCATCAGCTTGGCCCCCGATTTCGTGAGCATGACGTTGCCGGGCTTCAGGTCGCGATGCACGACTCCGGAGCGGTGCGCCTTCTCCAGTCCTTCGCAGATGTCGGCCCCGTACTTCAGAACCTGATCCAGAGGCAGCGGGCCCCTGCCGAGACGATCGGCGAGCGTCTCCCCCTCGAGGTACTCCATCACGAGGTAGCTCGTTCCGTCCTGAGTGCCGACGTCGTAGAGATGGCAGATGTTGGGGTGGCTCAGCGAGGAGATCGCCTTCGCCTCGCGCTCGAAGCGCTCCTTCGCCGCGGGCCTGTCCGAAAGGTGAGCCGGGAGGATCTTGATCGCGACGGTCCGCTCGAGCCGCGTGTCGCGCGCGCGGTAGACCTCTCCCATGCCGCCGGCGCCGATCGGCGCGACGATCTCATAGGGACCCAGCCGGGTTCCGGACGTCAGGGGCATGGTGTGGTGGGCCGTCCACCCTCGAAGACGCGCGGCGATCCTACCTCATGTGCTCGCTGCCAGCCGTGCCAGAGCCGCCTCCGCCTCGTGGAGCAGCGGCCGGACTTCCGGGTCGCAGCCCCGCCAGGACGAGGCGAATCGACCGTAGTGCCGCGCGGCGCGCTCCGTGTCTCCCAGGCGCTCGAGGATCGCCCCCCGCTTGAGATGCGCGTGGGTGTCGTAGACCAGGTCGTAGACCGAGCCGCGCAGGAACGAGGCGTACCAGGGAAGCGCCTCCTCGGGACGTCCGGCCTCCTCGAGCCATCCCGCCAGGGTGAAGCGCTCGTCCGCCTGCGCGTGCAGCAGCGAGGGAAAGGCGAGATCGAACCGCACGGGCCTCCTGGCCCGCAGGAGCGCTTCCAGCGCCTCGTCGCGGTGTCCCTGCGACCAGGCGCAGCGCGCCCGCAGACCGGCGGCCATCTCGTGCACGAGGGGGGCCACGTCGGACGTCGACTCCGCCGCTTCGAGCGCGGCGGCGTGCTGCAGGACCGAGTCGTGGTCCCCCAGTCGATCGCCCAGGAGCCCGAGAAGGTAGTGACGCTGGTGGCCGTACAGCACCGCGCGCGGCAGGAGGCGGGACACCGTCTCGCCTGCGGCCTTCGGGGGGGCCGGCGTCCAGCGCCCCAGCTCGGCGCGCAGCGCTTCGAGGGATGAGGCCGGGGCGCGCAGGACGGGGGAGGCCGCCATGAATCCCAGGTAGACCGTCGCCTGATCGCGGTCGAGCGTCGCCGCCCTGGCCAGCTCGGCCTGCGCGGATTTCCAGAGGCCCCGGGACAGATCCAGGTGCGCGCGCACGACATGACCCAGGGCCCGCATGTCCGGAGCGCGCAGCGGATCGATCGCGGCCGAGGTCAGCCTGCGCGCCCCCTCGAGATCCCCGAGATACGAGGCGACCGCGCGGACGGCCCAGTGGACCGTCCGATCGCTGGCGTGGCGCAGCTCGGCCTCGACGACGTCCTGCCCGGAGGCGTCTCCGAGCGCGAAGGCCCGCGCGGCGCGCATCCAGGTGGCGGCATCGCCCGTGGGGCTCAGCGCGAGCACCCGCCCGACGAGCGTCTCGAGGGTGTCCCGGTCGCCGCGGCCCGCCGCGATGGCCCCCAGGTGGACGAGCGAGTTGACGTGCTCGGGGTCCAGGGCGATCACGCGCTCCCAGGCCTCGCGCGAGTCGGCCATCGGGCGGCCGCGCAGCGGGCCGGCGTGGAACTGGACCTCCCCCAGCTGGTACCAGGCCTCGACGTCGTCGGGATGGGAGCCGAGCACCGACCGGTAGAGACGCTCAGCCTCGTCGTTGTCGGCCCGCAGCACGGCGTGAAAGGCTTCGAGCAGGCGGCCGTCCCGCTCCGACAGGCGCTCCCGGTGCTGGAGCGCCTGGCGGACGGCTTCCTGCGCCAGGTCCGCCTCTCCCGCCCACAGCGCCGCCACGCTCATCCGGTACCAGCCCAGGGCGAATCCCGGATCGGCGGCGACCGAGCGGCGGTAGGCCTGAACCGCGGGCTCCCGGCGCATGGCGCGCATTTCCGCCTCCCCCTCGAGATAGGCCTTCAGCGCGGGGAACGACGCGGTGGCCAGGGCGGCGATCCGGGTGAACCGGGTCTCCGGCCCGCCGCAACGGCCGGTCAG